>Ga0075436_100003382_pt1 | contig 10927 bp, 11 predicted proteins | sample RhiMethybrSRZTD5_FD_75303 | JGI IMG/M metagenome (GOLD analysis project Ga0075436, IMG submission 75303) | Populus rhizosphere microbial communities from Tennessee, USA - Rhizosphere MetaG P. TD hybrid SRZTD5 | ecosystem: Host-associated > Plants > Roots > Rhizosphere > Soil | place: USA... | reverse complement strand
AGAGGCATGCGTCAAAGCCGCTCGCAGCCGCCACCGCCGGCAATGACTTCGCCACTGACCAGTGATCCCCACCATATAAGTCAACGGCTGGCACCGTCTCGGTTCTGTGCGTCGACAAGCGCCGCCACCACCGTTCGGCCCGGACGAACGGACTCGCCATGGAAATCTCACGCAACCGCAACTCGGAAGGTATTTCGGTCCGTTTCCGGTCGGTGCAGCTGGCGATTATGTGGACTGTTGGCTTCATCGCGTTCCCGGTGGATGACTCAACGGCTGTCTAGATCGATCGGGCGACTACGGCTTGTTCCTCTTGCCAATGAGTCGAATGCGACGCTGAAGGTGCACGTCGCCACTCGAGCCGCGCAAAGGCACTATGATTGTGGATGCTCTCGTGGTTTACGGCATGGACGTCGAACCAGGCCACGCGATGATCCCCCTGGAGCCGAACGGCTATATTTCGAACGATGTCCTCGACGAAAACCGGATTGTCGTATGCTTGCATAGTCACGTGACGTTCGTCCGCCCGCTTCAAAAGCGGGTAGACGGGAGCCGATGCGGACCGTTCAGCGAGCTCAATCAACTCCTCAATCCAAATCAACTCCGGCTCGCCCGTCGGAGTGGCAACGCTTCGCACACTGATCGCGATGAGTCCTCTTTGGTTATGAGCTCCGTAATCGCTGATCGCCTTGCTGCACGGGCACAGGCTCGTGACGGGAACGCGAACCCCGAGAACAAAGTCAGTATGACTGCCGTTCAAATCGCCAACAAACGAACACTCGTAGTCCATAAGTGCGCGAGCGCCACTGGCCGGAGCAGTGCGTTCGAGAAAGTACGGAAATGTGACGTGTATCCGGGCGCTTTCAGCGTCGAGCCGGTCCTTCAAATCGTGAAGAATCGTTGGCACCGTTCGCATCGTGACTTCGCCGCGATGCTTGTTCAGCACTTCGACGAAACGGCTCATATGGGTGCCCTTGAAATGGTGCGGTAGATTGACCGACATCATGAGCGTGGCAACAGTCTGCTGCTGTTGAAACTGTCGGTCGAGGACCACGATGGGACAGCGGAGATCTGACACGCCAACCTGGTCGATTGGGATTCGACGTTCATCGAGTTGATTCTGCACGTCGTGCATCTTGATGCCTCTCGTATGCTCAGTTTGTCGTCATGGTCGCTGGTCGAACCGCTCCGACTACTTATGGAATACCGATCATCTTGTGCAACTGGAGGCTCAGGCGCCACCTTGGGTGCTCGAGGCAGTAGCGCAACGCACGCTGTGTATTCGCTTCACGTTCCGGGCCATCCATCGGTTGAATGAAGAAGTGCTGGAAATCCAAATCCTCAAATCTGGTCGGATCAGCGCCGGCCTGAGGAAACACCAACTTCAATTCGTCACCAGCCCTAAGAACAAGGTCGGTGCCGGCCTTCGGGCTCACGCAGATCCAATCAATACCGGCCGGCGGCGGCAACGTACCGTTCGTCTCGATCGCTATTTCAAACCCAACGTCGTGCAGTGCGTTCACGAGGTCCCGATCGAGTTGTAGCAAAGGTTCACCACCGGTGCATACCACCAGGCGCCGAACTTTTGCGCCATTTGTCGGCCAAGCGCCTGCTACAGCAGTCGCGAGGAGTGCGGCCGAACAGAACTGACCTCCGCCGAGGCCATTCGTTCCAAGAAAGTTAGTATCGCAGAAGCGGCATATGGCTGCGGCTCGGTCCATCTCACGGCCTGACCAAAGATTGCAGCCTGCAAAGCGACAGAACACCGCCGGCCGGCCGGCGTTAGCGCCTTCGCCTTGCAACGTATAAAAGAGTTCCTTGACTGCGTACTTCATACCGTTGCTCCGCTGCGCCGATACGGAGCAGGATCATGAATGTTGTTTTCGGCGAAGCCCTTGAGCCTCAGAAGACACGCATCGCACTCACCACACGCCTCACCGTTCGTGGATGGGTCATAACAAGTACATGTCAACGAATAGTCAACGCCGAGGTCCGCGCCACGCTTGATGATCTGGGCCTTGGTTAGCGTAATTAAAGGCGTGTGAATGCTGACAGTGTGCCGACCTTCGACGGCGGCTTTGGTTGCGAGGCGTGCCATCCGCTCGAAAGCAGAGATGTACTCCGGTCGGCAGTCAGGATACCCGCTGTAGTCGAGTGCATTTACGCCGATGAATATGTCTGCCGCGCCGAGCACCTCTGCCCACGCCAACGCGAAGGATAGAAAAATCGTGTTCCGAGCAGGAACGTAGGTCACTGGAATGTCGGCACTCATCCGCTCAGGTGAACGACCCTTCGGTACGTCGATATCCGACGTCAATGCGGAGCCGCCAAAGACTCTGAGGTCGATTGTCGCGATAACGTGATTACGGACGTTGAACTTCGCGACGACGCGTTGCGCTGCCGTCAGTTCAGCTTCGTGCCGTTGACCGTAGCTGAACGAAAGGGCACACGCCTCGAATCCGTTCTGTTGCGCGATCGCCAAAGTGGTCGTGGAGTCGAGCCCACCGCTCAATAGAACAACAGCTCTTTTCATCGTGCCTCGCTCTCTGAAATTGCAAATCCGAGCTGTGTCGGTTCATACGCAAAGAACGCTCGCAACTGTTCGTATATGTAGTCGAGTGAGACTCGTGTGTTCTGAACTGTTAAGTCGTGGAGCGGATCGAGTTCGAACGCGATACCGTGCTTCTCAGCCAGTTGTTTTCGCTGCCGAGCTGACTTGTTCAGTTGGTAGATCCCACCTGGTTCAGCGACGAAAAGCGGATTCTCGCGAGACAAGAACTCTCCACAGAAATCACCATGGTTGTAGGGCACTTTCAAGCGACGGAGAAGAGGTCGCCAGCGCTCCCAGTTGCTCGGTGTTTCATCGCGTTCGTTGACTGCGTACCACTCACCAAAGATCCGGAGTATCGCCCGTTGGACAATTGCTTGGGAGTACAAGGCAGTCTGCCGCTCGAGGCGCCGTTTAGCAAACGGTAGAATGTCCCATTCCGGGATCTCTTCACGGGCCATGCGCAAGGCGGAGTCGATTTGCCTGGCGACATCGGCTCTCGTACTCTGCGACGTCCATGCAGACCAACCCTCTTCGACGCCTTTGGCCAGGGTGCTGAATGTGATGATTCGCGGCGAGTTTGCGGAGATGCTGTTCTCGTACACTTCAACCAGTTCTCTAGTGGTCGAGTTGAGTCGCAAGAGTTCGTGCACGATCCAGTTCGCGAGGCTGATTTCACCACCCTCAAGGAACGCCCGTCGTGTTGAGGAAGACTTCGTTATGAGTTCGTTGTGCTCGTAATGACTTTCACCCTCGCCTTGCTTGTCAGTCAGGGTAATGATCAGGACGAGGTCATAAGTATCAGGTGTAAACCCGGCGTGTTCGGGTGAGAACGATTGCTGTTTGCCCCTAGCGATTCGCTCGGCAAACCACTTGTCGCCCTCTTGTCGGTGCGCACTATCGGGGATTGTGAGAAGACCGTCGATCCCGTCGTCGGTGTTCAACCGAAAAAGATGCAGACGACCGAGTCGGGAGTCATCCGTGCCGTACGGCTCGTAGGCGAGTCCCACATGGCCGTACCGGGCATTCACCGTGCGTACGCGGTTGTACTCCCGGTTTTCGGCGATGGCCTGGGCGATTTCCTTGACTTTGGACGGCCTGACCACGTACTGACGTCGCTGTTCGACGCCGTCTCGATAGGTGATTCGCCAGCCGCGCTGTTGCTCCGGGTCGTAACAGATGACACCCGTTCGATGGAGTTCGGCGATTTCATCGCAGTTGCTACGCTTAACGAACCCGCAGATCTTCGGTCCCGTTCGGAGAGGTTCCACCTCTTCAAGAGTGAACTCAATCGCCGTCCCGGTTCCCGGCGGTACGGAATGAACGTAGTCGTCGTACGTGCGGTTGCTCACGATTGCTACGTGCCAAGATAGGCACGGTTACGTATGGTGTCAAGCACGTAATTGGTCCGTTGCGCGCTTGACTTTCGCTAAATATTCGTGTATTCAGACTCAGCGAAGTGGCGGCGACCGAGTCGAGATTAGGCCGGGTCGACAGCCGGCGGTTACGACATGCGCTACGATGGCCGACACAAGGTGGCGCCCAGGCTGGCGGGAACTGGCAATGGGAGTACGAATGGGGCAGGTGACAAACTTCCCCGGTCCGCGCTGCGCGGATGCTTTGAGGTGAGTGGGCGATTCGCCCACAGTCGGTGAAGCTAACGCGAGACCATCGCGTGACGCAAGTGGGGTCTCAGTTTTTGAAGACGTTCGATCGCTTCACGTCGGCCTCGGTCGGACCCCCGAGGTACTCGTGATATTCAGCGCAGTCGAAACGTTGGCCGCACGCCGTACACTGATGAGCCTGCTCATCATCGATCGGACCTTCGCCGGCGCGCGATTTGTTATCAGACGTGCCACCGCGAACATCCTGGGGCCGTCTTTGGAACGTCAGCACCGTCTGACGAAGCCGACGCACTTCGTCCAGCGTCCAGGCCACTGCCAGTTGGAGTAACTCGTCATCCAGTGCTATTGACAGAAGACGCTCCGCCGGCTCCTGTTCGTTCACGAAGAAAAGGACACATCGTTCCGGAAGCCGTCCGGTCTGATCCCTGTACAAGGCCGCATACGTAAGAAGCTGCCGGACGTAGTCAGACTTATATGGAGTCCTGAATCTGGTCGCCTTGAAATCCCAGATCTCAAGGTCCCCTGGGTGAGCGGCAATCGCGCTCGAAATTGGGTCTCCCTCGAGAGTTGTCCGGTTCACCCAGTACCACTCCTGTCGGTAAGTGAGCGGCGCCTGCTGCTGGACGACGACGTCCAGAACACCTGTGAGAAGCAGTTTGGACTTACCGCCAAAGTCCGCCTCGATTAGTTTGCGAACAGTTCGAAGCTCGTATTCACTATGTTGAGCGCCTTCGACCACTGCGCGAACAGTCGGATCCAAATCGGATTTGCAATACAGGTTGTTGACGATTCGATTGAGAGTTTCAGCTTTACTCGAAAACGACGTGCGGAATCCTCTTGCCCACAGGACTTTGAACTGCTTTTCCAGCTGTACTTTCAGATCATCATTTGCAACGTGGCGACCATCCTCGAGATATCGCCGGGCCATCCATTCCATCGCGTGATGAACGAGCCGGCCTTCCATCGCTTGCACTTGTTCGTACGGATGTAAGCCAACGTGTTTCTCGTACACCCACGCCCTTGCACATCGCCGATGTGCTAAAAGGTCGCCAGTATATGATACTTCGATGACGTCACGCATGTGGCCACTCGGCTACATCAACACGCGGTACTTGTCGGTGCGGGTGGCGTGTTGATTCATTGAACAAGGATAAAATCGCTGGACTCGTCATCATGTAGGGCCGGCGATGGCCTACTGCGGATAAAACGGTTATCGAAGTCTTGGCGCGAGTTAGTGCGACGTACGTTTCGCGGTCACGGTCCGCCGCTGCCAGTCGGCAGGCCTTGGTCGATCGGACTTGCAGGGATCCGTCAGCATTCACGCTGTACTTGGCAGGCTCACCGCTGAAGAGCAAAGTGCGCAAGGCTGGTGCCGCATCGACGGGCCGGCCGGTTGCGGCGACGTAGACGTGATCGAATTCCAATCCCTTGGCTTGATGGAACGTCAGTACGGGCACCGCGCCGTCTTCGAACGCTTCGACCTCAAGATCATCAAGGCTTTCGAGAAACGTGCCGAAAATACTAAGGAAGCTCCACAGAGAGTAATCCCATTCCGGCTTGCGGTTGTCAAGAGTGACGGCGAGAGGCTGATCCAACGATTTCTTCGTTCGCCGAGTCGGAGCGATGTTTGATTCGAGAATCTTTGTGAACAGGGCCTGCCGAAATAACGCCTCTGTGTACCCAGAGTCTCTGAAGAAAGGAGTAGTAAGCAATCGTGCAACGAACCCACTAAGAGTCAAGCGCGGCCGCCGCGAGCCAGTCGCGGCGCGGACAAGTCCGGACCGAATGTCATCCACCAGTCGGACGACGTCGCGCCGATCGGCCGAAGGCTTGCCGATGTCCCCACCGTTGGCCTTGAAGAAGTGCTTCTGGAAGGCCTGGTGCTCTAATGAAATCGGATAAGCCGGTGGTACGACAGCAGCGTACTGGCGTCGTGATTCCTCTTTATCAGAGGCGCATACCATGACAGTACGGCCACGTTTCCCAGCAGGAGCATATGAAATAGGGTCGATCAGATAGGAAATGAGTCCAAACAGCTGGCCAACCGGCGTGTCATAGTGTCCAGCCGTTTTGTTGCGGGGATTGAACATTCGGATACCTCGCGCTCCGAGTGCGTCCCGCAACTCGACGGCAGGAGCATCGCCAAACTTGCTGCGGCGTTCGCTAGTACTGAACATCAACACTGCAACAGACGGCGGGCGTGCGTTATCGTGACGGCCGCTGGCGAAAGCCGAGAGTTCGGCTGAAACACTCGTGCACAAGTCGGCCCAGTTACCCTCCAACAGACGAACGCTTGGCCCACAGATAGTGCCTTCTGGAGCGCTAATGGTCTTGGCCATCGACTGAGCCCCGAGCGCACTCTCGGCCTTGAACGCGTGTGCAAAACTGACAATCGTCTGAGTGCTCCTGTGATTGAGCTCAAGCCTTTCAAGTCTGAAGGGAATCCGTTTCTCGAAGCAAAACGGACCGAGTTGGTTGAAGCACTCGATATCCGAGCCTCGAAAGCGATAGATCGCCTGGTCGTCGTCGCCAACGACTGTCAGGCGAATGTCTTTCGTTGCGAGCCAACCCGTATGCAATTCAAATTGAATCGGATTGCTATCCTGAAACTCATCGACAAAAACATGCGACACATGATCAGCGACTGCGGTTTGCCGTTCGACGAAACGTTGCTGGATTGTGGCAAAATCCAGGATGTTCTGCTCACGCAGGTATTCATCCCATCGCCCATATAACTTCACGAGGTCAGGAGTGACACTTCCTCCGTGCACCGAGTCGATTCCGTTAGGGCGACCGCTGCCCATGCACCGTGGCATCCACGTTTCGATGTGCTGCGCCAGGAGTTGCTCGATTGCATCGACTCGGTCAGCGACCGTGGCTGGCCAATGCCCGTTTTCGAACCAAGGCGGCCGAAAGAGGCTAACCACAGCTGGGTTCTCAAAAAGGCGATCCAGTACTCGCTTCGCGCCTCTGCCACCGTTGTAGCCCAATTTGCGCCGATGCTCTCGCGCGATTCGGACGGCGGTCTCGACCTCATCGACAAGCTGACTTCCCGATTCCAAATAGCTCGTGTCGAACTCGCTCAGCAGTTCGTCGCAGAGGCTGTGAATTGTGCCGATGCGGAGATCGTGGGGACGGACGTCGGCCAATTCCAGGTTGCGCCGACGCGCAACTCGGATCAACGCCTCAACACGTTCAACCGTGCGAATTTCGAGCTCGGTAGAGGCTCGTTTTGTGAAGGTTGTAACGAGAATTCTCGAACTCGGGGTCTCATTCACAAATAGCTCATAGAGCACGCGCCAAACCAGCAACTCGGTCTTGCCGGCGCCAGGCCCTGCGAGAATCTGCAGGACTCGGTCGCTCGAATTGACGGTTACGACGCGTCGTTCGACTCCGGTTGTCGGAAGGGCCTGGCGTCCAATCTGGCGCAAGACGTCGTCGAGTAACTCGAGAAATACGTCGCCACTCAGCGTGCCTGCCATCAAGCCGTTTATCGACACTTGGCCACGTGGCATTGACGCGATCCGGCGCACTAATGCTCGGAACATCTAACGCCGCTGGCGGCCATTGTCGTCAAATGCGGCCCATACCGGCACGTGCCAATATGGTCACAACTGTGAAAATGTGTTGATCGCCGGCCTCAGATGTTCTGGCAAGCGAATCTCCGATCGGTTTCGCGAATCAGTCTCAACGGACGCTGAAGCGCGCGGTAATTGTGTCTTACGCTGCGGCGCCGCTGGGCGGGAGATGGCATGTGCGTTTAGAGCCGCGCCGCGGCGCGTATGCATCGAACAGTTGGGCAGTCTTGCTATGCTAGAGGTGACGTGTGTCGTGCGCTTTACGATGCTCAAGCTATCGATACCGGTTGGGTTCTGGCGAGACCGCGTTAGAGTGTCGACGGCAGACAGTCGACACGTTCACGCTTCGGCCGAGGTTCTTGCTCGCGTGCGGTCACTCGCGAAGGGCAACTATTAACGCGCCCGACGGCGATAAGAGCACATGACGGCCGGGAGCGGAGCCCACGTCAAGGCCCCGAAGGGCCCGCGTCGCGGGGCGAAGCGCCTTGATGTGGGCGAGCACCCGGCCATGATCCGCGATCGCCGGAGGGCACACCGGCAGACCGTTAATCGCCCGGCGGTGCGGGTCTACAACACGTTGTGCACACGCCTGCGTCCCTCAACACGCGGCGCAGCCGCGTCTTCTGCCATGTCAGCCCAACGTCGTGCCCGTGTCACTCAGACACGCTAGGGGCCTCATATGAGTTCTCTCCGGCTCGTGGAGTGTGCAATGGCACACGACCTTCGCGTCGCACATCCTCAAACCGGACGAACGACGTTGCCTTGTCGAGGTCATGAACCTCGGCCACCTGCGCAGAACAGCAGATTTCAGCGGGCATGCTCGCGTAAGCGCAGCGGTGCACAAGGACGCGTTCACCGCGCTCCCGAGCCGCTGCCAGGCGCAGGGCCAGGCGCCGCGGAGCGGTAATCGACTTCAGAAGGACATCATCGTCCCATTCGTTCGCCCATAGTCGGTTGGGATCCGCTGGATGATGAACGACGATGACAATCGGCATAACGCACTCTCGGCTTCTCGTTGCGAAGTGTCAAGACCGCCTGCGGCGCCTCCGCGGGCATGCTCGCGGCCATCAGCCACTCACCCGTGGTCGACAACGACGTCGTGGTTGTCCAATAGATCACTATCCGCCGTCTTGCTCTCGCCGAACACAGGTTGAACGAACCAATGAAAGCACCTCACGAGACACGATTGTTTCCACTGGTGCGGTCTCAGCGAAGACGTCCAGACCGGCGAACCCAGGTGGAAACCTCCGCTCGAACAGTGCCCGCAATACGGCGTCGCTTAACCTTTCGGATGCGAGTCGTCGACGTCGCGAGTGTCCCTCCGTCTGATGCCTGCCGGTACCGGCGGCAGCCAGGCGTCCTGGGCAGGTGACCTGCGCAGTGCGCAGCGCTCGTTGTCGGTCGCGGACACGTGACCACGTCGAGCGGTGACAACGCTGCGTGCTGCATACCCGCAGACACGCCGCGTGACCGCTGCCCAGACTGACTTGTACGTGCCCGCGCAGCGCGGACGACAGCGACATGAGGAACCGAGACCTGAACGACCCTTCCGCCGGCGCTGGGGCGGAGTCGCGCGCCGGATCCGGGGTCGTTCACGTCTCGGTTCCGTTCTCCACTATCGGAACCGCCGTCGAGGGCGGCAAAGACAGCCGCCCCTACGCCGTCGCGCGGCTCAGCCTGATCTCCAGTGCTTTCTGCGCCTTATGCGCCTCGACCAGGCGGCGCCAGTCGCGTTCTGCCTGCTCGGGAGCGCTGAGCGGCGGATCCGCCCTCGTCGCGATCAGTCGGACAGCGGCGGCGGGGGCTGCTGCGAGTGCGCGAACTGTGCCCGCTGACGGCGTTCCATTCCTGGCGACGACAACGCGTCGATCCACCACACCAGGAGTGCGCCCTGCGGGGGCCGCGTGCAGCCGTCTGACACGGGCTACCCCTCCTTGACGACGGTTTCATGGAAACCTGCGGCTCGTAATCGCCGGGCCGCTCGTCCCAGCTCTGTGGCGATCGGACGAGGCCCTCGTCCGCCAGCGATGCCCTGCCGCTGCTGCCGCCGTACGCGGGGCGCGAAGTGTCGTTCATTCACGCGATGGCCCTATCAGGAATGACGCCATGTTCGAAGTACGCCACAGCGCAATGAGCGGCCGACCGCGACCGCGACGACTTGCCGCCGATTCCGCACCTGGCGTTCGCCAAAATGCTCATCGACGAAGACTCACGCTGCGTGCTCGCCGATGCCGCGCAAGGTCACGAGTTGCCGAACCTGTACAGGCATCGGATCCGTGGGGCACTGCACCGCGTGGTGGGGTGCCGCCTCAGGTCCTTGAGATGCGTCGTGAGGAACTCCACCTTGGCCCACTCGCGCTCGAGGCTGCATGATCGCCGTCGGCAGCGGCTGAACGTTTCAGGCGCGCAACCCGGGCAACCAAGTGGCGAAATCCGACTGCACGCGGACATCCAGTCGCTGCGTCGCGAGCAGTCCATCGGCTCACCAGTGGTCGTCACGGATGTTCGGACTGCACGTCCGCTGTCGGGCGCAGATCGCGAAGGCCAATCGCCACTGTTCACGTCCGAGATCCAGCGCCATCACCAGCGTCGGTCGCGCCGGTCGTCACAGTCTGCGTTGAGTGTGTCAGGGCCATCGCTCCTTGAATCTGGTTGCTGCGGCCGAGCGTAAACCGCTCGCGCCGCAGCACCAGTCCCGGCCTATATATGGTCCTAACGATGGCGAGCAGTAGGCGATGATCCGTGATCGCCGGAGCGCACACGGACAGGCCATCGATCAAACAGCGTCACGACAAAACGTTCGACAGCCGCGGAGTTCTAATAGAAGACCGCGCAGCGCCGAGCGCAGTGCGGCCAGACGTAGCCCCGACCTAGCCCAGGTGCCGCAATCGCTAACCGAGGCGGAGGTTGATCCGGTGATCGGCTTGTCGCTGTCAGCGTCGGCGGCTGACAACCGACCGGGAGGTCCACCACGTACTGCTGAACCGTTCGGACGCCACGTCTCAACCTTGCCAGCCACTGCTGCTTCGCGCGTGGCAGACGGCTTGGTCACGGCTTGCCTGACACGCGTCTGCACGTCTGTTAGCGGCGGCGGTAAAACTGACAGTTGTGGCGGACGAAAATCTGACAGTCGGCAGCACGGTCAGGCTGCCGGCTGAGAGCGTCGCTCCCGGCCGGTG
>Ga0075436_100003379_pt1 | contig 10928 bp, 8 predicted proteins | sample RhiMethybrSRZTD5_FD_75303 | JGI IMG/M metagenome (GOLD analysis project Ga0075436, IMG submission 75303) | Populus rhizosphere microbial communities from Tennessee, USA - Rhizosphere MetaG P. TD hybrid SRZTD5 | ecosystem: Host-associated > Plants > Roots > Rhizosphere > Soil | place: USA... | reverse complement strand
AATCCGGGGTAAGACCGGTAGTGTGCTGGGCAGCGGGAACATAATTTCCCCAGCTCAGTTGGACAACTCTGCAGGCCGGCCGGTTGCACCTCCGGCAACCGTGGAGTTTGTATTAATGAATCCTCTAGGCTATGCCTTTGGCCCAACGGCTGAAGGATTGACGAATCAATAAGAAAGCCGGCTTCAAACCTCGAGGCCGGCTTGCGCTCCCCGTATTAAGTTCTCTATTGCACAGTGAAGCTGGTCGTTGCACCCACAGTGGCCGCATTACCGGATCCGCTGGTGGACGCGCCGACGGTGTAGGTCCCCGCCGGATCCCTGTGCTTCAGTTTATAGCTGGTGGTGGCGACACCATTGCTGCCGGTCGTGCTGCTGAGCGTTACCTGCGAGCCGTTGGGTTTGGTGATGGTGACGGTAATGCTGGCTCCCGACAACGGCGAGGTGCCGGAGAGGTCCTTGGCCGTAATGTTCACCGTCTGGCCGGGCAGGTAGCTCACCTGGTTCGTTGTCACGGTAAGAGTGGAGACAGGAGCCGTTCCTATCACGTAGGTAGCGGAACCGGAAGCGGTGTAGGTCGGCGCTCCGGTGTTGGTAGCGCTAGCTACGACCGTGTAGAAGCCGTCGGCGGTGCCGGTTGGCGAGGCAACCTGCAAGGTCGTAGACGCGCTCCCTCCCGGGCTGAGGCTCAGCGCGGGTGAAGTCAAGGCAGCGCTCCAGCCGGTGGGCGCGATGCCGGCTACGCTGAACGTCGAGGTGCTGCAGGCGGACCTGTCGTTGTTTTTCACCGCAACCGTGAAGGGCACCATCGTTCCCGCTGTGACCCAGGCGCTCTGCGAAGGGGAGAGCGAGACCGTCGGGTTGGCGTGGGTGCAGGTTGCCCCTCCGCCGCTGCCCAGACTCACCGACACCGTGGCCCCGGTGCTGCTCACGGATACGGTGCTGATCGTCGCCCCCGAGACCGGATCCGTGAAGTTCAGGCCTGTGTCTAAGGCGACATCCATCCAGGACGTAGTTGCCGGGGTCAGATCCAGCAGGTCGCTGCTATTGGGGCTTGCGTCGGTGCCCAGGTGCAGCACCACCCCATTGGTGATCTCGCTATACGTCGAAAGGAAGCTGTCGAAGCCCATAGCCTGGCGATCCTCGACATACATCCACGTTGTCTGCCCACTGGAGTTGGTGGTTTGTGCGATCTTCAGGGCCTTGGCCGTTCCATCCTGCGCCTCATAGGGCGTGATGATGTAGGTGCCATTGGACTGAACGGTCAGAATAGGGGGTGAGCTGCCGTAGTTGAGCCAGCCCAGGCGCTCCTTCTGGAAGGCGTTGAAGTGGCCGCCCTCGAAGTTGCTCGGATTACCCATCATGTCCAGGGTGTCGCCGTACTCACTGGTCGAGCAGGTCCCTGAATCGACACTGGGCCGACAGCCGAAGGAATGCGAGTGATAGAGTCCCAGCAGGTGTCCGAGCTCGTGCGATAGAACGGCCAGGCGATAAGCACCATCGACCCAGGCTTGCGTGCCCCCAACATAGGCTGTGCCCCACCAGCCGCAGCTGGTGGAAGGGAAGGCATAAACGAAGCGCTGATAGGAAGAAAGATTGACCCCTGCGGCGGTCGCCGCCTGGTTGGCAGCGCTCGCAATCGTGCCGTAATCGCAGGTGCTGCTGATGGGGAGCGTATACCAGCCCACTACATCCCCGGTGAACCAGGTTTGGCCGAAGGAGTTCTCAAGGTAAAAGTTGCTGTTCTTTACAAAAGTCTCGTCGCTGGCATAGCTAGCTGTATAGGGCTGGGCGGTGTTGCTCTGGAAGTTGACCAGGACGACCAGCGTGTTCTGCGCTCCCATGGCGTTGGGCATAGGCGCATTGGAGACGGTCTGTAGGCTGGTGCTGCTGGTTCCGGACGCCACGGCGACCTTCTGCTCCAGCTGCACCCCTTGCACCCGCACGATGGCGCCGGTCAGCAGGTGGGTGGGGGGATTTTGTGCAAACTTCAGCTCCACGCGTTGTGCGCCGGTAACCAGGAAGTGGCGCAGGCGGGCAGAGGTGTGCGAGTCCTGGTAGATGACCTCCAGCTTGCCCTCGAGTTGCACGCTCTGCTCGACGGATCTCTGTACGGCTGCGGGCAGGCCGGCCCGCAGGCTCGCGGGCACAGCTACCCGCAACACCGCTCCGGGATCGCTTTCCATGAGGGCAGACAGGAGTGTTTCGCGCATCTGTGCCACAGCCTGTAAGCGATTCAGAGCCTGTGCCCCCTCGCTGGGACCCGCCGCAATGTACTGACGGTGCAAACTAGCCAATTGTAAGGTCAACTGCTCAGCCGCGGCCCTCCCACTCGCTATCGCGGTCCCAGATTCGCCGAAGGCCACGTGCATGCCGACCAAGACCAAAGCAAGTGCGCCCAAGAACCGCAATCCCACGGGAAAATGCCTCGACACTTTTCGGCTAGCAAAGAGCACCATTTCAGCCCCCTGCTGAGAAGCTTACCGGCGGTAACTAGGGTGGGTAAGATAACCGTGGGACTGGGTCGGCTTGCTTACCGGCGTACGCAACATCCGTGGAGGGACAGTGTCCTTCCGGGTGTTTCTAGCACTTTGCAGCGTGCCTCCCGGGGTAGGATTGGGAAGCTTTAATCTTTTGGTACGAGTATCTTGCCGCGATAAGCGAAGCGTTTATCTGCAGCAAAGTTTGCTAAATGTACAAACGATTGCAGTTGCTAAGGGAGTTTTTTTCCACAGCTTTCAGAAATGGCATTAACTGGTTGATAACACGGAAGATGTATTACGCATTTGCTTGAGCCGGCTGGAATCACGATTGCTTATGTTCTGGCGAGTATTAGCGCGCTCGGGCCCACGATTTAAATTCCAAAAGCCACTTCTGAGGTGCATATGGCGAAAGTTAAGCTCTTTGCCGCTGTAACATTCCTCGTCTTGACAGTTGCACTAGCTAGTTCTTTTGCTGGTGCTACAGTCGATCCGCAGCTTTTCATCGGGCAAGCCGGTTGTCTCGCCCCAGCGGGTGGGGATCCCAACATTATCGGCAACACAGATTCTTTTTGTGTAGGTGTGGTGGGGCAGAACTTTACAACTCAGGATCCTCTCCTAATCATTGTAGGCGTTTACAATGGCGACGGTGTGCCGTCAATCAGCTTCGCCGATTGTACAATCCAGTCTGCTTGCCCAGCCGCCACTACTGGTACTTACGGTTTGGGCTCCGCTACGGGCACAATGATCGCTGGCCAGGATGCGTATACGCAGCTCGGTTTGGTTGAGCCAGGTGCGGGCCAGGCTTCAGAGTCGTTTACGAACTGGTCGGCGGCCGACGTAACAGCTGGTTTCGCCGCTCCTAGCAGCTTTACCCTATACGCCTTTGCGCTTCCTGGCAATCTTTCGTCGGGGACCCCGTTCTCCATAGACGAGAGTGGCGCCGCCTCCGGTTCGTTTGTAATCGGGTTTGACTGCAAGAATGGGACAGGAGGTAGCAGTGGGTGCACGCACCCCGGCGATGTATTCGCCACACCATTTACGAATGCAGGTCTGATCACAAGTACACCCGAACACAAGGTACCCGAACCAGGAGGCCTTGCTTTGTTGGGATCAGGGCTGGTACTGATTGGCGGCTTGCTGCGGCGGAAGTTCGGGCTCAATCGGTAGCCTGTCACAGAACATTGCACCTCAAACACACCACCGAGGGTACCGAAAGGTCCCTCGGTATTTTTGTTTTTTAAACTCGGTCAGGTAATGGTTTCTATCTGATTTTACTTAGGGATGCCGCCCAGAGTCGAGTTCTTGGAGTCCAGCTCTTGCTTCAGCATTCTCTGGATCCAGGCGCAGAGCCTTCTCGTACTCTTGCCGCGCTTCATGCTCCCGGCCCGTGCCAGCAAAGACTTGCGCCCTGGCAAAGTACACCCTCGGGTCCGACGGATTGATAGCCTCAGCCATGTTTAGTTGCTCTTCTGCATCGAGGATTTTTCCTTTTTTCCAGGAAAAATAGGCCAAGCCGGCATACCCGGAGATGTTCATGGGAGCCATTTTAATGGACGTGTGAAACTCGGTCGCCGCCTCGTCTAATTCTCCCGAATCAAGGTAAACAAAGCCGAGCTTTATGTGCGCATCAGGATAGTGGGGGTCCGCCTTAATCGCGCGTTGGAGGTAGTCCGCACCTAACGAGTACAACTTCTGCCGCGCGTACAGCATTCCCAAATCAGAAAGGACGACAGCGTCGTCAGGATGAGACTGGAGGACCTCTTTCCATTCACGCTCAGCATCACCGGCGTCGCCCATGCGATCATAGATCGCCCCAAGATCGATGCGAATCAAGTGAGCGTCCGGGGAGGCGGCCAGCGTACGTTCATACAAAGTAAGGTTGTCATGCCAGTCGGCGTTGCGGGTGATAATGCGTGCGGAGCAAAGTACCGCAACCAGACCCAAGCCGGCGACGAACGCCTTTCGCAAAATCGGCAGATGTTTTTCGGTTGATCCCCAAAGTTGCAATCCTGCCCAGGCCACCAGCCAGGAAAAGCCTACCGATGGCAGATAAAGATAACGTTCGGCAAATACGTTTGCTCCCACCCACTTCGCATTCAAAACGGGGATAAGTGTCAGCACAAGCCACACCAGCCCGAATGCCATTGTCCGAGCCCGGTTCCAGAGCGCCATAAACAGGGCGGTGAAGACGAGGAGAGCTGCTAGGCCAGCCAGCACTCGCCAATCCCAAAGGCCAACGCTCTTATGAAATACATAGAATGCGCACAGGTGAGCTGGGATCAGAAGTTTCCAAAAATAATGTCCGAGCAAAGCAATAGCGGAAAGGACGATTTGAGTCTTGGTAATGCCGGAGAACTGTGAAAACGGGGCAAAGGCCCCCAGAAGGCGAATCCGCAATACCATGTAGGCAGCGGCGGCAATCCACAGCAGATCGTAACGGGCAAGCTTTTGTGACCAGGTCGTTTGCGTCCGATCAGGGCGGAAGAAGTGCTCGTAAATGGTCGCCAGCAGCGGAAGAGTGAGCGCCTGTTCCTTTGAAATTGCCGCTAGCCCAAAACTGATAAGCATCGCAATCTGCATGCGTCGGTCAATTCCGCCTGCGGGCCTCGCGGTTCGTAAAAAGAAGAAGAACGTGAGCAGGTAGAAAACGGTGAGCTCTAAGTCGGTTACTGCACCAATCCAGGCTACGGATTCTGTATGAACAGGATGCAGTGCGAACAAAGCTGCCGCCCAGAAGGCAAGTGACCGACTCTGGAGAAGCTGTATGGTGAGCAGAAAGACAAAGGCCACTACGGCGACGTGCAAAAGGACGTTAACCAGGTGAAAGCCTAAGGCGGAGCGCCCGAACACCTCGTAGCAGAGAAGATAGCCAAAGGACATCATTGGCCGGTAATAGTTCGAGGGGCCCTGGCCGGTGAATGACCAGGCGCTAGTGGTAAAGATTTTCGGTATATACCTGAGATTCTGGATGTACGGGTTTTCCAGCACCTGAACGCTGTCGTCGTAGACGAATTCATTCCCTAGGGTGTTCAGATAGGGCAGGGCGGCACAAAACGCAAGGACACTGATCAGAAGCCAATTGGGCACTGCGGAGGCATCGCACGCCACCGGCCTGCGGTACAAGCGTTTCGGGGACTCCCGAAGATAATCTAGGTACCCTCTCAACATCCTTGACTGAAGCTGCAGCTGGAGCGGCTGAAGGGGCTGATATTAGCAGATATCCGTTAGGCCTGCTTTGCGTTCTTGAAGGCAGGCAGCACCGTGACCTCCCCTCGGGCTGAGAACTCGCAGAGATTCGAAGAACGCATGCACATCGTAGCTTTCCTGCCCAAAATGGCAAGAAACGTGCTCCCAATACGGGACTTGACAGCCCGAAGGCGCCATGTCTTCATTGCTTAGATCAGTGCCCCATCTGAGTACCAATTCGGGTGACGAAACCCGCGCCATCGTTTCCTCGTCACCTGCTCTTACCGTTCCCTCGCTCTCCGGCTGGCGTAAACCTGGGATCCTGATCGGGGCTCTCTTCGCCGCGATCTTACTGTTGTTCTGGCAAACAGCGGAGTCTATTGGTAAGACATGGTATTCCAGTCGCACTTTTTCCCACGGATTTTTGATCGTACCGATGGCCCTGTACTTGATATGGGTCCGACGCCAGCGGGTAGCTTGGATGCGGCCGAAGCCTAATTATTGGGGGCTCCCCCTCCTGCTGGTATTATCCGGCGTTTGGTTGCTGGCGGCATCGGGCGACATCCGAATAGTGCAACAATTTGCACTGGTGGGGATCCTCTTTGTCTTGGTCTGGACCGTCTTTGGAACCTCCGTCGTACGCGCCCTGTGGTTTCCACTGGCATTCCTGTTTTTTGCCGTTCCCTTCGGGGAATCGATAATCGGTCCGCTGCAGGATTTCACCGCTCACTTTGCGGTCGCAGCCCTGGGGCTGTCGCGGGTGCCTGCCATCTTAGAAAACCGTACGATATGGGTTCCGTCCGGCCCTTGGGTAATCGCGGAGGCATGCAGCGGAATTCGTTACCTGATTTCATCCATTGTCCTGGGCCTCGTGTATGCGTCTCTCGTTTACCGCTCGCGCCGGCGCCGCGCCCTTTTCATTCTGGCCTCCATCGCAGTGCCGATTTTGGCCAACGGGCTGCGTGCTTATGGAATCATTCTGCTGGGATATCTCACCGATAACCGCTTGGCGGCCGGAGTGGACCACATCATCTACGGCTGGATCTTCTTTACGGCCGTCCAACTGGTCCTGTTCACAGTGGGCTTGAGATGGCGCGAATCACCGGGCACGGAAGCCGTTGACGGACAACGAGACAACACAACATCAGTCAGCATTGGCAAGTCCCTGGGCAAAATCATAATTGCATCGATTCTGGCCCTTGTCGTCGTGGGTCTAGGCCCGCTTGCTGAAGCCGTCTTGGCTCATCGTGTGGCTGCCGGACCGGTAATGCAATTCCTGCCGGTGGTGACAGACCCGTGGCGGCCAGTTGCCAACCTGGGAAGTACTTGGGCTCCTCGGCTGCACCCCAGCTCAGAATTAAGCAGAAGCTATATTTCGGACGATGGCCGTGTTGATTTGCACCTCGCTTCCTATTCCGGTGGACAAAAGCCGGAAATGGTGAGCGGATACAATCGAATTTCGGATGCCAATTTATGGTCAGAGGTCTCCAGCGGCTACCGCACCGTGAATATCGGTGGTCAGATCGCAAAGGTACGCTGGGATTCGATTCAATCTGGGTCGGATTCGCGCCTGGTTTGGACTTGGTACTGCGTTCAGGGGAAGTTTACCGCGAAAGAAACTACCGTCAAAGCCATTCAGGCCAAAGCACGACTGTTTGGTCAGCCAGCGACTATTGCAGTGATCTCCCTTTCGACGGGCTACATTCTGGATCAGTCGGAAGCGGCATCTCGAATGCAACACTTTTTGAACCACACCTCCCTGGAGCTTACGCCTGTTACCACCCGGTAGGTCCTGTGGGGCTGTCCGAGTTCTTTGGCGAGTCGACCGTCGGCGCGCGACCGGCCAGCAGAGTTGGCCGATTTATGTGTCCAGTGTCCTAACCAAGACCGCCCGGTGGCACACTGCTTTCTCAGTTCTTCTTATCCTGTTGTGGCTTTGGCTATTGCTGGATGCCACGCAGGCTTGTGCTTACGATGTCCTCTGCCGAAACGGTAACACCGCATTTGAAGGTTACTTTCGCACAGGGGTACAGGTGGATGTGGGACCTCCGACCCGCGCCGCGTTGGCTGTCCGCACCTGTCGCGCTGTCCTGAGCTGGGGCGATGAAGAGCTGGTAGTCGCCAAAGATGCGGCTGAAATCGACCTTGATATTTTTGGTGTCGATCCAGGCGTAGGCCACCCTGTAGCGGCGTTCCAGATAAAACGCGCCGAAGCCGACTGCTGCATGGAGTACAAGATATATTCGCTCGATAACCCACCTCTCTTGTTGCGTACCCTAAGCGGCGGTGGCTACTTTAATGCAGCCGATACCAATCTAAATGGCCAGGTGGAGATATGGACGGATGATGTTGCCGCGGTGGAAGGATTCGAGGGCTTTCGCGCCTCCCAATTCGACTTTCCACCCCATTACGTGCTCCGCTTCGAGGAGGGCAAGCTACTGGACGTCAGCACAGAATTTCAATCCTACTTCGACGATCAGATTGAAAAGTTGAGGGCACAGATCAACCCCGGAGAGCTGCAAAGATTCAAGCTGAGCGATGGGAAGCTGACCATGACTGGCGCCTCGGCTCGGGTTGCAGGAGCTGTGCCCAAACCGTTGCTGACCGTGAAGAGACAAATCTTGCAGCTAGTATGGGCTTACCTTTACAGCAACCGCGAAAAACAGGCTTGGCGGACTCTAGTGCAGATGTGGTCGCCCGCCGACGTTCCACGCATTCGTTTGGCACTGCTCGCGATGCGAGCGCGGGGAATCCGCGCCCAATTGGACGGTACTTCTGGTGCACTCCCTCCCACTGAAATCGAACACTCCAAAGTCTACGATTCCACCAAGGAACCTGCGCAGCCAATCATGGTTCGCTTTTACCCATCGGCGGCGAACGGATCTTTACGAGGAAAATTTCGGGTAGACCTGGTGGTTGACTCCACAGGTAAGGTTTGGTCGGTAACAGTTCGGGGAAAGAACAAGGCAGCTTACGATGCGGTGAAACATTCGACCACAAATTGGAAATTTATTCCGGCGTTTATCGACAACACTCCTGTTGCCAGCCGGTTAAAAATCACCATTTCGCTGAAGCAGTAAGAATATTGGGGAATGGCCTTTTCGATTTGTGTGGCAACTCCGCTCTGGACAAAGCAGGTAAGCACGGATATGCCGAACGCGGAGAATCAAAGAGCCGGTCTCAAAAGATTGAGACCGGCTCTTAATTGTGAGACACGCCCTGCTATTGATGGGACGCTTTATGACCTTCCGGTGCACGCCGGAGACCACACCAAGACCGTAGATTTATTGGCTGCGGTTGCCCGAGTTACACCAGGTTAAGATAGTAGCTTTTGTGGACGAACCGGACGTGGACAAGATCTCTTTAAACCAACATGTTATTCTCCCTGGTCTTCCGTCCCGGGTGACTCGCAGCCGCCGGCGGCTCGCGGTTCCGGTCACAGATTCAGCGTCATCGGCGTGCGCAGGCTAGAAGGGAAATCTCACCGAGAGAACCCAATTATGGTTATATGTGTGAAAAGATGTGGCTGCAATCTGTACTCCGGTTCCAATGGCGAAGCCGAGTCTTTTCCACAATAGCAGGCGTCCCACCACTAATCCCGGCGATAGAAGGACCTGCTTCTTGCCAGCGTTTCTACCGTTCTCCCAGAACGTCGAATTGACCTCCATTTCCGGCCAAAGCCTGCCTAAGATTCTGTACTGCGCCGTTGCATTTAGCCCAATGGGAGTGCCCAAGACGTCTATCCCTCCCGTGGGCAGTGTCACTCCAGCCGTGCTCTGAATATCGAAATTGCCCCAACCCTTTCCCAATGCAAGTGTTGGCGAGAAACTTGCATGTGTGCCGCCGTTAGAATATGTGCCTGTTGGCAGTGTGGTGGATAGAAATGCGGTGACAACATAGTTTCCCTGGTGCTCAGTCCCAGCAGCGACCCGGTACTTGAAAAGAAAAACCATGTCGCCAAAGCCGTCGCGCAGTCGCGGGCTATCGTGCGTGACGTACGGAGGCGCGCTGATGAGTACCTCGGTATGTTTGGCAGGAATGAGTTCAAGCCCCCGACCGGTGCCGTAATTAGTGGTAGTTGCGTTTCCTTGAGTCTGCCACCCGATGTCATAGCGAAACTGTTGCAGCAACCGCCCGGTCACGGTGAACATCGGTGCGATCCATTGCGGTTGCGTAGCGGCTGCGCGGGAGGATTGCTGCAGCCATTCGCTCAGAAAACTTTCCTCCTGGGGCTGGGGAGTAGCGGCCTGCGCCCAAGTACAACCTGGAACAATCGTAAGTACAAACGAAGCGAGCACAAAAAGATTCTTCACAATCCAGTTGCGGCGCTGCAGGCTGTCAATTGAACGAAGATGGCTTCTCATAAGAAAAGGGGACTGCCTCAGGGGGCTTCCTCCTCCGCTTCAGTTGCATGTCTATTACCACAGTGAAAGTTCTCATGCAGATTCCATCACGTTTCAGGCCTCCTTGCCGGATACTAGCCGTTACTTGCAACTCTCTGCACACAAGATGAAACACAGCGGTCTAATCATTACATGTATACTGTTATTGAGCTATGTAGCTACCTAGCCCAGCTTACCTTTGTGCGCGGGTGCCGCGCCGTGCCATCCAAGGTCTTGCGCCGCGTGCGCTGACAGTAGGCTTAGGCGCCATGATGTTGCAGAAACGTACCCGAATCGTAACTCGTAAGTCGTTGATTGGCTAAGCCGCTTCTCTGGGATGAAAGCGTTGTCAAGGCATTTTGATTCTGCAACCGCTAAGGGGTTTACGTACCCACGTACTCACTCTTTTCTCAGCAGGATCTGGGAGCCAGGACGCAGAAGCCACTAAAAGTGGCAGCCTGAGCTCTGCAGGTGGGACTCACGATCGGAATTGGCCACGTAAAAACCTGACCCGACCTTGGACAACTTGCGTCGCCAAAAGTCGGGTCAAGGACGTAGGCCGCCACTTGCGAGAGCGCTGCTCACTGAAGAACGGCGCAGCAGATGACAGGCGAGCTTGCCGGTTCCACAAGCTTCACGGCGAATGCGTCTTCTGACGAAACTGCGGTGCTCCCGGTGAACCTGTAGCCTGCGGTGTACACCTCAACGTTGCTGATCGTGGTAAAACGCTGGAATCTGAGATCTACGGCAATACTGTTGATGCTGGCGCCGAGGAACGTAGTGTAAAACAGACTCTTCAGTTGCGGTGCAAGCTTCACTACCCACCCGGCGGTCGGATTAGGAGTGATCGCGGGTGCCCCGGGAAAGCTCGTCGAGGAAG
>Ga0075436_100003377_pt1 | contig 10930 bp, 11 predicted proteins | sample RhiMethybrSRZTD5_FD_75303 | JGI IMG/M metagenome (GOLD analysis project Ga0075436, IMG submission 75303) | Populus rhizosphere microbial communities from Tennessee, USA - Rhizosphere MetaG P. TD hybrid SRZTD5 | ecosystem: Host-associated > Plants > Roots > Rhizosphere > Soil | place: USA... | reverse complement strand
ATCCGTGCGACGGCGCGCGTCCTCCAGAACGTCATCGAGATCGAGCTCGCGCGCGAATCGTGGAGCTGTCGGCCGGTCGTCGCCGCCTCGGGCGCGATCACGCGCGCCATCGCGTCCCTGTTCTCGACGACGTACGAGACGTACCGCTCGACCGCGCCCGACGAGGTCTACTCGACGGTGAGCTACCACGCGAAGCGGGACGAGATCCTCATCCAGATCGGGGAGCAGAAGTGGCGGACGAAGTCGTCCCTCTTCGGCCCGATGACGTTCGAGTACGCGGGCGTCGCCTACCTCGTCAACGAGAAGCTCACCGGCCGCTTCGCCGTCCTCGACGGCGCGACGATCGTCGCCACAGGCGAGCTCGGGTTCCGGTCGTGCGTGCTCCGCGACGCCCCGGACGCGCTCGAGGGGTTCCTCGCGAACCTGGTCCTCGGCTACCTCGTTCGGACGCTCACCTGGCAGATGCTCGGCTAGCGGGGAAGGCGGACCGCGCCGAGGTCGTGGTCGAGCTCCTCGTCGCCCCCGAGCCTGTGCTCTCGGAGGAACTCGGGCCACGCGCGGTTCGCGTGCACGTCGTGGGAGCACAGGAGCGCGCCCGACGGCATCGCGGGGAGCGCCGTCGCGTACTCCCACCGCATCGTCGCGTACTGGTGGAGGCTATCGTGCACGAAGAGGTCGAGGTTCCTCGACCCCGGGACGGCGAGCGCGGGGAGGCGCTCCTCGCTGCGCCCGAGGTGGAGGGTCCACCGGTGGCGGAGACCGTCCGGGACGAGCCAGCCGACGTGCCGGTCCTCGAGCTCACCCGCGGAATCCCCCGGCCGACGCGTGAGCCCGAAGACGTCGATGCCGATCGAATCGAGGTGGCCGTCGCCGTTCCGCTCGAGCGCCTCGAGGATCAGCCGTGCGGAGTAGCCGGACGAGATCCCGGTCTCGACGACGCGCTTGGGCCCGAGCGCGCGAACGAGGACGTAGAGGAGCGGCGCCTGCATGAGGGCCCCCGCGCTCCGAACCGAGCCGACCTCGCGCCGCAAGCGGTCGTGGAGCGGACCCAGCTCCGCGAAGTAGGTGTCGATCTCCCCGGGCGATCGGCCGGTCAATCGTACGAGGCCCGGCCGGGCGACGCGGAACATGGGGGTCCAGTCGCGGAACCTCGGGTTCGCGTCGAACGGGACCTCTTGGTGCCGAAGCTCCCGCAGCCAGATGTAGCGGAGCCACAGGATCGGGTGGGTGGCGAAGTGGCGAACGCGCCGCGCGAGCCGTCCCGCCAGCGACTCGGCGATCGACCCTCCCCCCCGCTGGGCGCGGTCGAGCGGCGTCGGGCCATAAGGGTGCCGCCGCCGGGGCGGAGGTCCTTCAGCGCCGGGGTCGCCGGCTCGGTCCGGTCGTCGCCCGGACCGTCCCGAGATGGCGTCGCCGGTGGGTGTGCGGCAGCTCGAAGACGTGGAACGGGATCGGGAGCAGGAGCATCGAGCCGAGCCCGATCGTCAGCGCGGCGATCGTGTAGGCCGTGTTGACGCCCAGGCTCGAGTAGAGGAAGCCGCCGATCAGGGTGCCGGCGAGTCCCCCCAACCCGGCGACCGCGTTGTAGAGGCCGAGCGCGCGGCCCCGGCTCGACCGCCCGACGAGGCGGACCAGGAACAGCGTGCTCGCCGTGCTGATGAACGCCCAGGTCACGCCGAGCAGCGCGTTCAGCACGACGGCCCAGGCGACGAGCGCGGGCGTTCCGAGACCGAAGAGGACGTACGCCGGCCCCCAGAGGAACAGGAGGACGAGGACGAACCGGCCGCCGAGGGATTCCAGGAACACGTACTTCGGCGAGTGCCGCTCGACGGCCTTGCCCGAGTGGAAGAACAGCGCCGTCGACGCCGCCGCGGCGGCGAGGTAGACGACGAACACCGACGCGTCGGAGAACTTGGTTACCTGGGTCAGAAAGACCGGAAACGGCCCGTAGAACATCTCGAAGCCGACGGTCATCACGCCGAGGGCGGCGAGAAAGAGGATCTCGCGCCGCGGGAGCGGGTCGGCCTTCGAGCGCGTGAGGTCGATGATGTTGAGGACGCGGGTCCGCGTGCGGCGGAGCCGCTCGACCACCCCGCGGTGGAGGTTAAGGAGGTCGGCGAGGCCCCGTCGTTCCAGACGGACCGACGGCTCCTCGATCCACGCCCACGCGATCACGGCCCCGAGGATCGCGAGCGCGCCCGCGAGCACGAGGAGGCCGATCATCACGGTGACGATCGACCCGTGGAACCCGATGACGAACAGCCAGACGATACCGAGGGCGAGTCCGGCGCTGGTCCCGAGCCCGGAGATGAGACCGAAGAGGCCGATGTCCTGCGGCCACCAACGCTTCTGGCGCGTCTCGAGCAGCAGCATCGTGCCGATCGGCGCGCTCGCAGCGGCGGCGAGCCCTTCGACGACGTTGAGCCAGAAGTAGGTGAGGATGTTCGACGCGAGCGCGATCAGGATCAGGCTGACGCCGGTCGCGACGAACGAGCCGACGAGGAAGAACTTCCGATGCGCGACGCGGTCGGAGAGGTTCCCCCAGAGGATCGTGAACGGGACCTGGCTCATCCCGCTCGCGGCGATGATGATCGTGACGGCGAACGCTCCCGCGCCGAACTCCTCGAGCGCGAGGAGCGGGATGAGCGGGGTGGCGATCCCCTCCGCGATCGCGATCGGAAGGTACGACAGGAACCAGAGGTCGCTGGTCGAGGGACGGATGGGGGATCGGACCTTGATGTCCACGGCTCGAACCCCGGTGAGGCTGGTACCGAGGAAGCAGCGGGAGGACCCCGCATAAAGTCTCGTTCGCTCCGGCAAGCGGAGCGGCGCGAGGGCGCGTCGACCGGGGTCACTCGACCGGTACGTCCATCGTCCGGAGGAGCAGGCGGTACTCCTTCCGATCGATCCACTCGACCTTGAGGTAGTCGCGGAGGATGTCGTCCTTCACGCCCAAGCGTCGCGCTTCGTCGATCACGAACCGGTACGCCTCGACCTCCGTCGGTCGCTCGGCGTAGCCGTAGTGGTCGTCCCAGAGCTCGAGGCCGGCCTGGCGCTGTCGGATGTGGCAGAGTTCGTGGAAGATGTCCATGAAGACGATCAGCTCGGGGCTGGAACGGAAGTGCTGCTCGCCGATGACGATGCAGTCGGAGCCCTCGGAGAGCACCGGCTTCCACCGGCCCCGCGCTCCCTTAGGTACCTCGTGGGGGGCGACGTACATCCAGACGTCCTCGGGCACGATCTCGACGAACGTCCCCGCGTGGAGGCGGGCCCGCTTCTTCGCATCCGGTTCGTGACGCTCGGCCGTGTCGAGCCGGTCGAGCCCGGGGAACGCTAGGAGGAGCGGGTGCCGGCCGAGCGGCAGGTCCCGCTGGATGCGGAACGCCGACGGCGGCTTTCCCGTCATCTTCGGAGCGGCACCGGCGCGCGGCATCGGGCGTCGGGAGGAGGGCCGCCAGATAAATCTCGCGCCGCTGCGCGCGACATCGATAAAGAGCGCGCCGCGTCACCCCCGGAGTGCCCCGCGCTCCCGCGACGCTCACCGCCGTCGATGGGGTCCGCGTCGGGCACGCCCAGGACCCGAACGCCCGGTCCGGGGTCACCGCCCTCGTGTTCGCCTCGGCCGCGCCGACGGTCATCGACGTACGGGGCGGCGCCGCGGCCACGTACGACACGGCGTCGCTGTCGCTCGAGTCGACGTTCGGGCGACGCTGGGCGCTGTTCTTCGCGGGCGGCAGCGTCTTCGGCTTGGACGCCGCCCGGGGGGTACGAGAGCGTATCCTCGAGGAAGGCGGGGGCCATACGGCGTTCCGCAACCCGCACACGGTCGTGCCGATCTCCGGAGCAGCGCTGTTCGATCTGCCGTCGAGCGCGACCGAGCTTCCCGACTACCGTAGCCTTGGGTACGACGCGGCCCGGGCCGCCTCGCGCCGTGCCGTGACCTTCGGGCGCGTCGGGGCGGGTACCGGCGCGACCGTCGACAAGCTGAGGGGGCGAAAGTTCGCGTCCCCCGGCGGAGTCGGTTCGGCGGCCGCACGCGTCCGTGGGCTAGGCTGGATCGGGGTTCTCGCCGTCGCGAACTCCGTCGGAGCGATCCGGGACCCCTCGACCGGGCGGTGGATCTCGGGTGCCGGCGGGGCCAAGGGACTGCACGTCAGCAAGGTCGGAGGCGCCTCGGCCCGCGGGACGAACCTCGTCGCCGTGGTCACCGACGCGGCGGTGAGCCGCTCCGAGCTCGCCCGCATCGCGATCCTTACCCAGAGCGGTCTCGCGCGCGCCGTCGTGCCGGCGAACACCGCGACCGACGGCGATCTCGTCTTCGCCACGTCGACGGCCGGCACCCGCCCCTCACGTCCGGAGGAACGCCCCGGCGGTCGGGCCGACGCGCTCGGTACGGCGGCCGCCGACCTGGTGGCAATCGCCTTGCGGGCCGCGATCTCGTCCCGCTAGCTCGGCCCAGCGACCGCGGGCCGTCGGAGCGGCGTCCCTCGGAGCCCGCGCAGCAGGTCGGTCTTGGTGACGATGCCCGCGAGGTCGCCGCGGTGCAGGACGAGGACCGCGGGGTAGCGGGTCAGGATCCCCGCGAGGAGGTCGGCAGGGAACGACCCGTCGACCTGGGGGAAGGCCGGTTCCTGAACGTCCCGCACCTTCGCGCGACGTCCGCTCGGCTGGCCGAGCGCCCGCAGTAGGGCCGACTCCGAGATCGCCCCGGTGACCCGCCCGCCCGATAGGACCGGCAGTTGCGAGAAGGCGCCGCGCTCCATCTGGAGGGCCGCGTCGTGGAGCGGGGTGTCGCCCGGCACGGTCACGACCTCGCGCTTCATCACGTCGGCCGCGGTGAGATGCGGCGCGACCGCGCCCTCCTGGTCCTCGAGGAAGCTCCAGATCCGTTGCACGAGCTCGTACGACGGACGGATCTGGCCCCGCTCGATCCGGGAGAGGGTCGCGTCGCTCCGCCCGACGGCGCGCGCGAGGTCGCCCAGGGAGATCCCGAGCGACAGCCGCCGCTTGCGGATCTGGGCGATCGCCTCCATCCGGGGCCGCGAGGCCGGTCGCCCATATGGGCGTTCGCCCGGCCCGGCCCCGGGGGCCGGCGGCGAGAGATCCGGGACGAAATGTACAAAGCGCGACGGTCCCTCCCGTCCGCGGGGGGGCGGTATGTCGTCACCGCGGCGGATCGACTGGATCATCGCCCCGCCGCAGGTGTGCGCGCTCTGCAAGGAGCCGCTCACGCAACCTAACGAGGTGAGCGCATGGAACGGGGAGCCCGCCCACCGCGACTGCGTGCGAGTCCACCTGCTCCAGCGCGACCCGGCGTTCCGTGAGGGGGACCACGAGGAGGTCGTCGAGGACCCCGGCGAGGGGCTCGACGGGGTGCTCCCGCGCGACGACGACGACCCGGACCTCGGCTAGGGGAGGGGCTGGCGGGGCGCTCGGTCCCGCCCCGAATCGGAAGCATAAAGAGTCCGGAACGGGTCCAAGCCGCTCAAGGAGGGTTCCCGGAGCAGACCATGCCCGAAGTCGTCATCACGTGCGACTGGACGATGATGAGCAACCACCACGGGAAGGAGTTCCTGGGGTTCGGCACGACGACCCCCGCCTACGTCTTCCCGGAGTCGGCGTACCAGCGCCTCTTCTTCCCGACGATGGCCGTCGACGAGGAGGGTCATCCGCGGCAGGCGCCGTACGGCATGCGCAAGATCGAGGCGGCGCTCCTCGAAGAGGGGATCGACGCCCGCATCGTCCACCCGAGCTACCTCGACCGGTACATGCCCGGCCAAGCGAAGCTCCTCCTCGTCTCCGGCCACGACTACTTCGGGCTCAACCCGCCGTCGTCGACGTTCGGCGGCGTCATGGCGAAGGAGCCGCTCAACTGCGTGAACTTCAAGCGGATGATGTCGCTGCCCCACGTCCTCGCGGCGCGCCGCGCCGGGATGCGACTCATCGCCGGGGGCCCGTGCGCCTGGCAGTTGGCCCCCGCCACGCGCCAGAAGGTCCCTTGGATCGGCGAGTTCGTCGACTCGATCGGCGGGATCGACTCGGTCGTGGAGGGCGAGAGCGACGTCTTCGTGCGCGACCTCGTCCGCAAGGCCCTGCGGGGCGAGTTCATCCCGCCCCACGTGGTCCTCTCCCCCCGCGACGCACCCAAGGTCGAGCAGATCGCGACGATCCGGCACGCGAGCGTGAACGGTCTCGTCGAGATCGGACGCGGCTGCTGCCGGGGGTGCTCTTTCTGCTCGGTCACGACCCGCCCGACCCGCTGGTACCCTCTCGAGAAGATCGAGGCCGAGCTCAAGGTCAACACCGCGAGCGGGATCCGCAAGGGCCTCCTCCACTCCGACGACGTCTACTTCTACGGCAGCCCGAACGTCATGCCCCGCGAGGAGAAGCTCCTCCCGCTGCTCCGCATGGCGAAGCGGCACTACGACCAGGTCGGCTGGAGCCACGTCGCCGTCGCCTCGCTGATGACGAAGCCCGGGCTCCTCGCGAAGTGCGGCGAGGTCCTGCTCGACGAGAAGCAGGACTGGTGGGGCGTCGAGGTCGGGGTCGAGACCGGTTCGCCGAAGCTGATCACGGCGGCGATGCCCGGCAAGGTCGCGCCGTTCAAGGCGTCGCAGTGGCCCGAGCTCGTCGTCCAGGCGGCGGGGCTGATGAACGACAACCACGTCTTCCCGGCGTGCACGTTCATCGTCGGGCTCCCCCAGGAGACCGAAGACGACGTCCTCAAGACGATCGACCTGATCGACGACCTCTGGGACTTCAAGGCGATCCTCGTCCCGATGTTCTTCGTGCCGTTGGGCCACCTCAAGTCGCGCGACTGGTTCCAGCGGGACCGGCTCTCCGACGCCCAGGCGGAGCTGTTCAAGCGCGCCCTCACCCACGGGGTCCGCCAGTCGAAGCGGCTGCTGCGCGACTTCTTCGACTGGGAGGGGGCGCACACGAGCGCCTACCGGGCGACGTTCCGCGGGTTCATCGGCTTCCTCGAGATGGTCTCGCGGATCAACGGGCTCTGGAGCGAGCCGAGCCGCGCGGTCCCCCAGATCGAGAACCCGCTCCGGCACCCGGAGCGGATCCCGCTCCCCACGATCCCCGTGCGGGAGTGAGCGCGGCGCTCACGCCTCGTCGGGCCCGTCGAACGCGAGCGGCCCCGGACCCTCGGCCGTCGGGCGGTGGACCGAGCGCGGCCGGTACGTCCGCAGCGCGTCGCGCCCGGCGCTCGCGGGTCGGTCCCCCGTCACCTCGATCGTGATCTCCGCGCCGTTGCCGTCGTAGGCGCGCCAGCACCCCTCGTCGAACGGGTGGCCCAGGATCACGTGGCGCCGGCCCCAGCGGCGGAAGAGGCTCAGGTCCGCTTCGGAGGGGTGGAGCGCTCCCGACGGGTGCGAGTGCACGGTCCCGGCGACGCCGAGGTCGACGGGGAGCATCTGGAGCTGGAAGTTCGCGTGCCGTCGCCCGGCCGTCGTCCCCGGGAGGAGCAGCAGCTCGCTGATCGTGCCGGGTGGGTCCGAGCGCAGGATGCCCCCGAACTCGTTCGGGTACGACGACGCGGCGTTCGCGAGGGCGAGGTCGAGGCACCGGCGCGTGATCCGGGTCGGCGTGTCGCCGAGCCGGGGCGCACCCGGCGACCGCCTACGCTGGGGACGGAAGATCGGCATCGTCCTGCGGCCCGCCGTCGACCTCCTCGCCCCAGGGGAGGATGTGCTTTCCTTGAAGCCGACGGAGGAACCGGGAGCCGAACCGCAGGAACTCGGCGCGTCGCGGGGAGCGGTAGGTGACGACCGTGCCGCCGGCGGCGAGGCGGCTCTCGTTCTGCCCGTCGATCACGACGACGCCGTCCTTCTCGGGCGTCACGAGCCGGATGCTCACCGTGCGCAGCGGGTCGAGCACGACGGCCCGCTGGCTCGCCTGGAACGGGGCGAGCGCCGTGACCACGATCCCCTCCACGCCGGGGTCCAGGATCGGCCCGAGGGCGGAGAGGGAGTACGACGTCGAGCCGGTCGGGGTCGCGAGGATAATCCCGTCGGCGCGGATCCGGCCGACGGGCCGGCCGTCGACGCCGATCTCGAAGAGGCGCATCTTCGCGACCTGGGAGGTGTGGACGACGACCTCGTTCGTGGCGTCCGGGAGGTTCGCCGACCCGACCTGGCTCGCGAGCTTCATCCGCGATTCGACGAAGTAGCGCCCGTTGAGGAGCCGGTCGACGGCGCCGTCGAACGCGTCGGTGTTCGCCCCGTCGACCTCGGCCAAGAACCCCACGGTCCCCGCGTTGATCGGGAGCAACGGCGCCGGGTTCCGCTGGAGCGCGTAGAGGAACGTCCCGTCGCCGCCGATGGCGAGGATCGCGTCGACGACCAGGTCCTCGAGGGGCGCGCTCGGCCGGTCGAGCCCGAGAAGGGCCTGCGTCTCCGCCGCGAGCCACACCTCCGACCGATCGCGCAGCCGGCCGACGGCCCGGCGCGCGAGGTCGAGGGCGAGCGGCTTGTGCGGGTTCGCGGCGACGGCGACCTTCACGCCGGCGCGCCCCCCGGCCGGGTCGCGTGGAACGCGGGGTCCCCGTAGGCGAGCACGCTCGTGTGCTGGCCGAGGTCGAGCGGCACGCCGCCGAGCGACTGGCCCTTGGCGTCGGTGACGCCGCCGCCCGCCTCGAGTACGATCCGGTAGCCGGCCGCGATGTCCGTCACGCGGAGGTTCCGCTCGGCGGTGTCGTTCTCAAAGTAGTAGGCGTCGGCCGAGCCTTGGGCCACCATCGCCATCTCGAGCGAGGCGCACCCGAGCGATCGAACGCGCCGCGCGCGCTCGGCGAGGTCGACGGCGGCGCGGGTCGAGTGCCGACCCAGGTTGACGAAGAACAGCTCCGACCGAACTTCCCAGGGCCGCACCGCGATCCGACGACCGTCGCGGAAGGCGCCGCCCCCCGCGGTCGCCCAGTAGGTCGTCCCGTGGAAGAGGTCGCGCACGACGCCTTTCTCGATCCCGTCCAAGTCGCGGCCGCCGAGGGCGAGCGAGATCGTCGAGAACGGCATCGTCCGGAGCGCGTTGTGGCTGCCGTCGATCGGGTCGACGACGAGCAGGCGCTCGCCGCCGCGCCGGACGAGGCCGACCTCCTCGCTGAGGAGGTCCCACGCGAGGCCCTCGGCCTCGAGGACCGAGAGGATCTGGCCCTCCGCGATCCGGTCGAGCTCTTCCGTCGGGCTCCCGTCGGCCCCCATCCCGACGACGTCGGCGCGGTGGGGCGACGACATCGATTGCCGGACGGTCTGGTGGACGGCCTGGGCGATCCGGAAGAGCGCTTCGAGCTCCGGGTCCGGTGCGGTCGTCACCGGCGTCGGGACCGAGGGCGGACTAATAGGCCCTTGGGAGCGCGGACCGCCGGCGAGCCGTTAAATCGAGCCCCCCGTAGGGGCGCCCGCATGGACTTGCAATTTCTCGGTGGCGCTTCCGAGATCGGATCGCTCGGGCTCGTCATCCGGGACCAGGGGCGAACGCTCCTGTTCGACTACGGAATGACCCCGTCGGACCCCCCTACGTACCCGACCCCGGCACCGCACAACGTCGACGTCGCGTTCCTCTCCCACGCCCACCTGGACCACTCGGGGATGACGCCGGCGCTCACCCGCCTCCCGAAGGCGCGGATCGTCGCGACCCCGGTCACCGCCGCCGTCACCCAGCTCCTCACCCGCGACGCCCTCAAGATCGCGAAGCTCGAAGGGTACCTGCCGCCGTACACCGCCGCGGACATCCGGGCGCTCGAGGAGCGGTTCCACGTCGTCGAGCGGAAGGGGACGTACCGCCACAAGGGGATCGAGGTCGACCTGACCCCGGCGGGCCACATCCCGGGCGCGACGATGTTCCTCTACCGCGGCGAGAAGGACGTGCTGTTCACCGGCGACGTTCAGACGATCGGGAGCCACCTCGTGGGCCCGGCGGAGCCGGTCACGTGCGACGTCCTCGTGATCGAGTCGACGTACGCGGGGCGCGATCATCCGGACCGCGCGGAGACGGAGCGACGGTTCCGCGACAAGGTTGCGGAGACGGTCGAGCGCGGCGGGCAGGCGATCGTGCCCGCCTTCGCGGTCGGACGCGCCCAAGAGGTCCTCATGACGCTGGCCTCCTCCGGGTTCGAGACATGGCTCGACGGGATGGCGCGGAGCGTGAACTCGATCTACCGCAGCGCCCCCGAGTACCTCGCCGACCCGAAGCGGTTCCGCCGCGCCCTCGACGGGGTCCACGTCGTGGAGTCGCCGCCGGAGCGGCGGCAGGCCCTGCGCGACGCCGAGGTGATCGTGACGACCGGCGGCATGCTCGACGGGGGCCCCGTCCTCTTCTACCTCGGAGAACGGTACCGCGACGCCAACAGCTCCATCCTCCTCACCGGGTTCCAGGTCGAGGGCTCGAACGGGCGGCAGCTGCTCGAGCAGGGGACCCTCACGATCGACGAGGTGACGATCCGCCCGGAGTGCGAGGTGCTCAAGTTCGACTTCTCGGCCCACGCCGGCCACACCCAATTGATGGAGCTGATCCGCAAGACGGAGGCGCGGCAGGTCGTGCTCATGCACGGGGATCAGCGTGAGAAGCTCGCCGAGGCGATCGGGCACGAGACCAAGGTGGTCCTTCCCGAGAACGGGCCGTCGTTCGCGGTGTAGCGGGGACGCCGCGGGCTCCTCAGGCGCCGAGGTCGACCTCGACCATCCCGTCGAGCACGCGGGTCGAGTACCGCTGCAGGGGTCGGGCGACGCCCTCCGGCGGCTCGACGTCGTCCGGGTCGGCGAGGACCGATCCGTCCCTCGCATCGAACACCGCGCCGTGGACCGGGCACTTGATCCGAGCCCCCGCGAGCGATCCGTCGGCGAGGATGCCGCCCTCGTGGGTGCAGATCCCGGCCACCGCGTGCACCTCCGGCCCGAGCCGAACGAGGAGCACCGCCGTCCCG
>Ga0075436_100003376_pt1 | contig 10930 bp, 10 predicted proteins | sample RhiMethybrSRZTD5_FD_75303 | JGI IMG/M metagenome (GOLD analysis project Ga0075436, IMG submission 75303) | Populus rhizosphere microbial communities from Tennessee, USA - Rhizosphere MetaG P. TD hybrid SRZTD5 | ecosystem: Host-associated > Plants > Roots > Rhizosphere > Soil | place: USA... | reverse complement strand
CCCGTGGTCGTCGTGACCGCCAAGGAGCTGACCGAGGAGGACAAGCGGCGGCTCAACGGGTCGGTCGAGCGCATTCTCCAGAAGGGCTCGATGACCCGGGACGCGCTGCTGGCCGAGGTCCGCCGACTCGTCGCCGTCAGCGTGACGCGCCGGGAGGTCGAGCGCTGATGCCGAAGATCCTGATCGTCGAGGACAACGAGATGAACCGCGACATGCTGTCGCGCCGACTGCTCAAGCGCGGCTACGAGGTGGCGATCGCGGTCGACGGCGAGCAGGGGCTCGTCATGGCGCGCGCGGAATCGCCCGCGCTGATTCTCATGGACATGAGCCTGCCGGGCCTCGACGGATGGGAAGTGAGCCGGCGGCTGAAAGCCGACGCGCAGACCAAGGACATCGGGATCATCGCCATCACCGCGCACGCCATGGCCGGTGACCGCGAGAAGGCGCTCGCCGCCGGCTGCGACGATTTCGACACCAAGCCCATCGAGCTCACTCGCCTCCTCGCCAAGATCGAGGCGCTGCTGGCGCGGCCCGGCGCGTGAACGACTCGGCGCACCTGCGCCACGAGCTCCGGACTCCGCTGAATCACATCATCGGATACGCGGAGATGCTGCTCGAAGACTCCGCCGAAACAGACCTCGCTCAGGATCTGCACGCGGTCCTCGCCGACGCGCGAACCCTGCTCACGACGCTGAACCAGGCGCTGACCCCGGCCGAAGGGCGTCCCGCCACGATCGATCTCGCACCGGTCCGGGCGGCGCTGACGCCGGTGCTCGAGCGCATGCACGCAAAGACCCAGACGGTCCGCGAGCGGGCCGCGCGCGCCGGCGGTGATGCGCTGCTGTCGGATCTCGATCGCATCGGCTCGGCGATCGAGCGACTCGGCACGATCCTTCAGCATGGCGGTGTGCCAGCCGCTGAGCGCGACGACCGTGCCGAGGGCCGTGATGCCGAAGCCACGGCGACGGCACCGCAAATCCTCGTCGTGGACGACAACGAAGGCAATCGCGACATGCTCGCGCGCCGGCTCGCGCGGCAGGGCTACGACGTCCACGCCGCCGGCGGCGGTCAGGCGGCGCTCGATCTGCTCGCGAAGCGCGCCGTCGACCTCGTGCTGCTCGACGTCATGATGCCCGATCTGGACGGCTACGCGGTGTTGCAGCGACTGAAGGGCGATCCCGCGCTTCGGCACATCCCCGTCTTGATGATCTCGGCGCTCGACGAAATCGACAGCGTCGTCCGCTGCATTCGGCTGGGCGCGGACGACTACCTGACCAAGCCCTTCGAGCCGGTGCTGCTACAGGCCCGCGTCGGCGCCTGCCTCGAGAAAAAGCGGCTGCACGATCAGGAGACGCGTCACGCCGCGCGCCTCGCGGATCTCAACCGCACGCTCGAGCGGCGCGTCGCCGAGCAGGTCAGTCAGCTCGAGCGACTCGGGCGTCTCAAGCGCTTCTTTTCGCCTCAGCTGGCGGAGGCCATCGTCGCGGGCGGCACTGACGATCCGCTCAAGACACATCGGCGCGAGATCACGGTGGTGTTTCTCGATCTCCGAGGGTTCACGGCGTTTGCCGAGACGGCGGAGCCGGAAGAGGTCATGGAGCTGTTGCGGGACTACCACGCGGAAATGGGCCGGCTGATCCTCGAGCACGAAGGCACGCTCGAGCGGTTCACCGGCGACGGCATGATGATCTTTTTCAACGATCCCGTCGAAGTGCCGAACCCCGCGGAACGCGCCGTCCGGATGGCGATCGCGATGCGTGACCGCGTCGCGCAGCTCGCCGGCGGCTGGCGCAAGCGCGGCTGGGACCTGGGTCTCGGCGTCGGCATCGCGCGCGGCTATGCCACGATCGGCGCGATCGGCTTCGAGGGCCGTTGGGACTATGGCGCGATCGGAACGGTGACGAATCTCGCCGCGCGCCTCTGCGGAGAGGCGCACGCCGGCCAGGTCCTCGTCTCCGGTCACGTGGCGGCGGCGGTCGAGACGCTGGTCGAGGCCAACGAGGTCGGCGCGCTCTCTCTCAAGGGCCTCGCCCGACCCGTCTCGACGTGGAACGTCGTCGGGCTCTCGAAGTGAGAGGGCCCTACGGGATCGGCGCCTCGTGCGCGACGCCGAACGGAACGTCGTCCGCGTAGATCCCGTCCAGTCCGAGTGACTGCAGAAAGAACCACTCGTCAGGCTTGGTCGCCGTGAATCCGAACACCTTCAGGCCGAATGCGTGCGCGGCATTCGCCAGCGGCGCGCCCGCCAGCTGCCACATCAAAAGATCGGCCTCGATGACACGCGAGCGTGTCGTTCCTGCCGTGACGAGCAGCTGCTCGACGGAATCGTAATGGGGTAGCCGGAACACGTGGCCGATCTCGGCCCACTGCAGTCCAACGTTGAGCTTCTTGTTGATGGGGGTCACAGGCAGACCCAGCGCCGCCTCGACCTGCTGTGCGCTGAGAAACTGCAGGCCGCTGACGGCGAGGTCCCGCGGGATCTCTGGCGCTTCCTCGCTGGCCAGAAACATCAGCGCGGGCGAGAACGAGTTGAGCAGGACCTGGTTCGTCATGCCCATCCGCCGCACGACACCCACGACCGCGGAGACGATCGCCCGCTCTTGCGTGTCGTTCGGATCACAGAGCGGGGACACGGGCTTGAGCTCCACGATCAGCAATCCGCTGGGCGGCTCCGTGTTGTTGAACTTCCGCGCCTGGTTCAGGACCGCCTGGAGGCTCGGGATGTACGGCACGCGCGCCTGCAGCTCGGCCATCGTCAGCGCGTTAAGGCACGTGAGGTCGGCGAGGAAGTCATCGTGGTACACGGCGACCTCCCCGTCGCGCGTCAGCTGCACGTCCACCTCGACCACGCTGGCGCCCGCCATGTAGCCCTTCCGCACCGCCGGCACCGTGTTCTCGATCGGCCGCGTCGGGTCCTCGCCGTTGTTGTCGCCGAAGCCGTGATGCGCGATCGCGAACGGCCGCACCAGCAGATCGAGCAGCATCTCCATGGTCGCCGCAGGCGCCGGCCTTTTCGCGTCGGCGCGCGTCGCGCCCAGCGCGAGGACGGCGAGCACGGCGACGACGAGGATTCGAAACGGCGCCTTGGCGATCATGAGTCTCTTGTGCGCCATGATCCGCCTCCTCGGTGCTGAGTGTGTCTGTCCGCGGACACGCGTGTGTCATGCGGCACTCATACCGGGCGGCCGTCACGGGAGCGTCACGGCCAGAATCGAGCGGCGAGGCGTGGTTGCGCGCGGCGCTTGTTTGACACGATCGGACGCGATTCCTACACTAGCGCCCGCCATGAGCCCCGCGGCGCGCGTTGTCGGATTATCGTGTTTGCGCTGCGGCGCGCGCTTCGACGAGCCGCGCCTGTTCACCGGCTGTCCACGCTGTCGCGAGCAGGGCGTCGCCGTCAATCTCACCGTCGAGTACGATCTCTCGTCGCTGGTCGGCATCACGCCGGAGACGTTCAGCAAGGGTCGAGGCGGCCTCTGGCGCTTCGATTCTCTGCTCCCGGTGCGGGCGGCGCGTGCCGTCTCGCTCGGCGAAGGCGCGACGCCGCTGGTGCACCTCACGCGTCTCGGTCGCCGCCTCGGCCTGCCTCGGCTCTACGCGAAGGACGAGAGTCAGAATCCGACGTGGTCGTACAAGGATCGGCTCTGCTCGACCGCCGTCACGCACGCCGTCGAGATCGGCGCGCGCGTCATCACGATTTCGTCGACGGGTAATCACGGCGCGTCCACCGCGGCCTACGCGGCGCGCGCAGGGCTGCCGTGCGTGATCTTCACGCTCGCGTCGGTACCCGAGACGATGAAGACGCTGATGCAGGCGTACGGCGCGGCCGTCGTCGCGTGCCCGACGTCGGAGTCCCGTTGGGCGCTGATGCGGCAAGGCATCGAGCGCTTCGGCTGGTATCCGACGAGCGGGTTCGTCGTGCCGCCGGTCGGCTCCAACCCGTGGGGCGTCGAAGGCTACAAGACGATCGCGTACGAAATTGCCGAAGACCTCCAGTGGACGGCGCCCGATGTGGTCGTGGTCCCGAGCGCCTACAGCGACGGACTCTATGGGATCTGGAAGGGATGGAGCGAGCTGCAAGCGCTCGGTCTCGTCAAGCACGCGCCGCGCATGATCGCGGCCGAACCGTTCGGTCCACTCGCCCACGCCCTGGAGCGAGGGCTCGACGCGCCGGAGCCGGTCGCCGCGGCGGCGCCGTCGGTCGCCTTCTCGATCGCATCGCCGTACGGGACGTGGCAGGGCCTCGCCGCGCTCAAGGAGTCAGGCGGCGGCGGCGTGCGACTGACCGACGAGGGCGTGCTCGAGGCACAGCGTGCGCTGGCTCGCGAAGAAGGTCTCTATGTCGAGCCGTCGTCGGCCGCAGCACTGACGGCGGTGATGCATCTCGTCCAACGCGGCGAGCTCGACGCAGAACAAACCATCGTCGTCGTGCTGACGTCCGGAGGGCTCAAGGACCCCGGCGCAAGCCGCGCGTGGCTGCCGCCCGTACCGGCCGCCGAAGGCGATTTTGATCGGCTACTGAACGTGCTGCACGAGGCCTATGGACTGGCGCTGGACCGATAGTCTCGGCCTGGCGCTCATGGGGCACGGTGTGCCCGGGCGCGCAGTCGAGTGGGCGCGCGCGGCCGAGCGCGCGGGTGTCGGCAGCGTGTGGGTCATGGAGGACTACTTCCGTCCCGGCGCCTACACGCTCGCGGCGGCGACCGCAGCGGTGACTGTGCGAACCGTGATCGGCATTGGCGTCGTGACGCCATACACGCGACACCCCGCGCTGGTCGCCATGGAGACCGCCACGCTTGCGGCGATTGCGCCGGGGCGCGTCGTCCTCGGCCTCGGCAGCAGTAACCGCCGCTGGGTCGAGCAGCAGATGGCCATCCCATTCAAGACGCCACTGCGCGGCGTGCGCGAAAGCGTCGAGATCGTCCGCCGGCTACTCGACGGTGAGCGCCTCACGTACGCCGGCGAAGTGTTCGCGGTCAACGACGTCGCGCTCGAGGCCCCGCCGTCCGGGCGGCTGCCGATCATGCTAGGAGTCAAAGGCCCGCGCGCGCTCGCGCTGGCCGCCGAGGTCGCGGACGGCGTGCACTGCTCTATCCTCGCCTCACCGGCCCACGTGCGACGCGTGCGCGCGAGCACGAGCGCAGCGCGCGGAGACTTCAAAGTCATCGCGTACGTTCCGGTGGCCGTGTCGGACGACGGCGCGCGCGCGCGCCAGTGGACGCGCCCGCTCGTCGCGCACTATCTGGGACTGCTCCACGGCCAGTCGATCCTCGAAGACGCCGGAATCGACGCGGCGCGTACGCAGCAGTTTCGCGATGCGTTCCTGGCGGGGCGCGCCGCACCGCCCGATCTGGTGACGGACGATGTGCTCGACGCGCTGGCCATCGCCGGCACGCCGGCCGAGTGTCGCAAGGCCCTCGCGGCTTGGACGGAAGCCGGACTTGACGCTGTCATCGCCGTCGTCCCCGACGGCGCCGATCTCGCCGCGCAGCTCGACTGGATCGGTGGAGAGCTTTCGGCCGCGTGGAAGGAGCTGCGATGCCGCTGAGATTCGGCGTCCACATCCCGACCTGCATCGAAGGAATGATGTACCCGGTGCCGTTCGCTCGGCCCGAGGACATCCTGCCGACGGCCCAGCTCGCCGAGCGCGTCGGGTTCGACTCGGTGTGGGGCAACGATCACATGACCACGCAGCGCTACGTGCAGCGCGAGTGGCCCGAGCCGCCGAACTTCTACGAGCCGCTGATCACGTTCACCTACGTCGCGGCGCGCACCGAGCGGATTCGGCTGGCTACCGGCATCATCGTGCTGCCGATGCGGACGATGCCGGTACTCGCCAAGCAGGTCGCCACGCTCGACCAGCTCTCTGGCGGGCGCGTGATCCTCGGCGTGGGAACCGGCGCCTACCGCGAGGAATACGAGGCGCTGTATCCCGACGCGCGCGACGCGAGGCGCGGAGAGATCGTCGACGAGGGCATGCGCGCGCTGCGACTGCTCTTCACCGAGCGCAATGCAAGTTTTCGCGGCAAGCACGTTCGCTTCCAGGACGTCGAGTGCTTTCCCAAGCCCCGGCAGTCACCGCTGCCGATGTATGCGGGTGGCAACCATCCCGAGGTGCGGCGCCGCGCCGGCGAGTATGGCGAAGGTTGGATGCCGGCCGTGTTGTCGCCGGAGGAGATCACGCGCGGCGTGCAAGACGTCCGCCGCGCCGCCGACAAAGCCGGGCGCGACGGCAGCGCCATCGACATCGCGCCGCAGTTCGCCTGCTCGATCGGCCGCACGCACGACGAGGCGGTGAAGCGCTTCCACGGCTCGCAGCTCTACAAACATCTGGAGTCGCTCAAACGCTCGACGCTGCGCGAGCAGACCGGAGGGTTCGAGCAGCGCAACCTCATCGGCAGCCCGGCAGAGATCTGCGAGCGCATCCGTGTCTACCAGCAGGCCGGCGTCACCACGCTGTCCGGACTGCTCTTCGTCGCCAACACCGTGCCCGAGATGCAGGAGGCGATCGAGCTCTTCGGGCGCGAGGTTATTCCCAATTTCAGGTGAAAGCATGGACCCACACCGACGGCAGCGCCTGACCGGTGTGCTCGAGGCCGAGGGCCTCGACGCGCTGATCGCGACCACGACCGAAAACGTCTACTACGTCAGCGGCCTTCGCTCGATCTCGCACGCGCTCTTCCGCGGGTTGGAGCTCTACGCCGTCTTCACGCGACGCGGGACGGCGCTCGTCATCCCCTTCATCGATACGACCGGCGTCGCGTCCGACCGGATTCAGGTCGACCATCTCGCGTGCTATGGAAAGTTCTTCTTCGAGTACGCGGACGATCCGGGCGAGATCGGCCGCAAGATCCTCGAGTGGACGCGCGCGCCGGCGGCGAGCCCGGCCGATGCGCTGGCGGCGGTGCTCGGCGATCTCGGCGTGCTCGGGCGACGCATCGGGCTCGACGAGGGCAACCTCTTCGCGCCGACATGGAAACGCGTCGAGGAGCGGCTGGCCGGCACAACGCTCGTGCCGGCGTATCAAATGTTCAGGCAAGCGCGCATGGTGAAGGGCCGGGACGAGGTGGCGGCGCTCGAGAAGGCGGCGCTGATCGCCGAGGACGGCATCGCCGCAGTGCTCCGGATGCTAAAGCCTGGCGTCACCGAACGCGAAGCGGCGCGTGTCTACGAAGAAGAAGTGCTGCGCAAGGGCGCGGAGCCGTTCTTCACCGTGGTAACGATCGGCGAGCGAGCGGCGCTCGCCGACGTCTACCCCACCGAGCGCGCGCTGCGACCGGGCGACCTGGTGCGCTTCGATCTCGGCTGCCTGGTCGGCCCGTATCGCTCGGACATTTCTCGGACGGCCGTGCTCGGCACACCGACGGAAAAGCAGGCGCGCTACTATTCTGCGATTCTAGCCGGTGAGCGGGCCGCCATCGCAGCTATGAAGCCCGGCGTGCCGGTGAGCCAGCTGTTCGAGATCGCGGTGCGCGTGACGCGCGAGAGCGGGCTGCCGCATTATCAGCGTCACCACGTCGGACACGGCATCGGGCTCGAGCCTTACGATCCGCCGACGATCAACGCGGCGTCCAGCACCGCGCTCGAGCCCGGCATGGTGTTCTGCGTCGAGACGCCGTACTACGAGCACGGCTGGGGCGGCGTGCAGGTCGAGGATGCGATCGAAGTCACACCGGGCGGCTCGCGCTCGCTGACGCGCTCGAGCCAGGACCTCGCGGTCATCGGCTAAGGAGGAGATTGCCATCATGCGACCGGTACTCACCGTTGCCACGCTGCTCCTCATGGCGGTCTCCGCCGGCGCGCAGGCGCCGCCGATCCGCATCGGCTTCGCCTCCGCGATGAGCGGACCGGCAGCGATCACCGGCGAGGGAGTCCGGTGGGGCGCGACGCTTGCCGTCGAAGAGATCAACGCCAAGGGCGGTGTCATGGGCCGCAAGCTCGAAGCATTCTTCGCCGACAACAAAGCGCAGCCCGGCGAAGCGGTGAGCGCGGTGCGCAAGCTGGCCGACGTCGACCAGGTCGATGTGATCATCGGCCAGACGCACAGCGGCGCGTGCCTGGGCGCCATGCCGGTCGTGAAGGAGCTGGGCGTGCCGATGGTGATCGAGGCGTGCTCGCATCCGCAGATCCGCGCGCTCAGCGGTAAGGGCGGCAACGAATGGACGTTCCGCGTCGCGCTCGACGACGAGATCATGGCGTACACGTTTGCGCGCTACATGGCGCGCCAGGGCGTGAAGAGCTCCTCGATCCTCGCCATGAACAACGACTTCGGCCGCGGCGCCGCCAATGCCTACGACGCCGGATTCAAGAAGGCCGGCATCAAGCTGCTCTCGACCGAGTTCTTCGACCCGGGGCAGCCCGACTACCGGCCCGTGCTCACGCGGCTCAAGCGCGCGAACCCCGAAACGATCCTGGCCGTCATCCTCGCCAGCGACGGTGCGCCGTTCATGCGGCAGTATCGCGAGCTCGGGCTGACGCAGAAGATTTTCTCGCGAGGCAGCCTCGCGTCCGCCGAGTTCCTCTACCAGGTCCGTGACAATCCGAAGGTCGGTGACGGCGTCATCGAGGCCGGCTACTGGCTCACCGGCCTCGATCCCGACTGGGACAAGAAGTGGACGGAGCGCTACAAGGTCCCGCCGCGCATCCACGGCAGCCTCGCCGCCATCACGCTCAAATGGGCGGTGGTGCCGGCGCTCGAGATCGCGCTCAAGAAACAGGGCAAGGCCGATCGCCAGACGATTCGCGCCGCGCTCGAAGAGGTCGACGTCAAGGATTCGCCGCTCGGTCCGATCAAGTTCGACGCCAATCACCAGGCCTGGATCAACATGATCCTGATCGAGATGCGTGACGGCCAGCTGCACATCCTCGAGAAGCTGCCGACGAGCCCGGCGCTGCTCAACTGATCTTCTTCGACCTTCTCGAGCAGCTGCTGCACGGGCTCACGCTCGGCGCGATGTACGCGATGGTGGCGGCCGGGCTGGCCCTCATGCTCGGCGTCGCGCGCTTGATCAACTTCGCCCACGGCGAGTTTTTCATGCTCGGCGCTTACGCATTCTGGTACGGCTACAGCGAGCTCGGCATGCCGTACGCGCTCGCTGCGCTGCTGGCGCCGGCCGTCATGATGATCTTCGGTGTCGTGTATCAGCGCACGGTGATCCGGGCGATCTTGCCGCGCTCCTGGCACGTGCAGCTGATCGCGACGCTCGCGACGTCGATCGTGCTCACCAACCTGGCCATCATCGTCCTCGGCACGCAACCCAAGGAAGTGCCGACGGCGCTGTCGTCGCGCATCCTCGACGTGGGCGGCTTCCGCATGGCGTGGCAGCGGCTGCTGGTGCTCGTCGCAGCGTGCGCGATGTTCTGGGGACTGCAGCGGTTCGTGGCCCGCACCCGGACCGGCCGCGCGATGCGCGCGATGTCGCAAAACCGCGAGGCGTGCACGGTGGTCGGCGTCGACGTGCAGCGCGTGACGCTGGTGACGTTCGCGCTCTCCGCCGGGCTGGCCGCCCTCGCCGCCGCGCTGGTGTCACCACTGTTCAACATTTTCCCGGACATGGGCACGGGACTCACGCTGAAAGCCTTCGCGGCGGTGGTCGCCGGTGGCTTCGGCTACGTCAATGGCGCGATCGCCGCCAGCTTCCTCATCGGGATCACCGAAGCACTGGCCGGCAGCTACGTCTCGTATGCGTACAAGGACGCCATCGCGTTCCTGATCATGATCGCGGTTCTTCTCTGGCGGCCGCAGGGCCTGTTCGGCCGTCGGATCGGGATCTGACGTGCGCCGCGCGGCGGCGTCCGCGCTCGCCGTCGTCGTCGTGAGCGCGCCGTGGCTCGTGGCGGCGGCGATCCCGCGCCAGCAGCGTTACGTCCTGCACGTGCTGATCTTCACGGCGCTGTTCGCGGCGTTGGCCCTGTCGTACGACCTCATCGTTGGGCATGTCGGCAGCCTCTCGCTCGCCCACCCGGCATTCTTCGGCGTCGGCGCCTACTCGGCGGCGATCCTCTCCACACGGGCGGGCTGGCCCTTCTTCGCCGATGTCGTCGGCGCGGCGCTCGCGGCAGCGGTGGTGGCCGCGCTGGTGGGCGTCCCACTCTTCCGACTGACCGAGCACGCCTTCGCTGTGGGAACGCTCGGTCTTGCGGTCGTGGCGTCGATCGTCGCGAACAACTGGGTGGAAGTGACGCGAGGGCCGCTCTGCATCACCGGCATCCCAAAGCCGGTCCTCGGCGTGGTCGGCGGGTCGGCGCTCACGATCACGACGCTGCCCGGGTATTACTGGCTCGCGCTCGGCGTGCTCGCCGCGGTGACAGCGCTCTATCGCGGTCTGACGACGTTCCGGTTGGGGCGCGCATTCCACGCCGTGCGTGACAACGAGCCGCTGGCCGGTGCGGCGGGAATCAGCCCGCTCAAGTACCGCCTGCTGGCGTTTACGGTCGCGGCCGCGCTCGCGGGCGGCGTCGGTGCGGTGTACGTGCACTACCTGTCGGTGATGTGTCCCGAGGAAATGACGATCGGGCTCACCGTGAACCTGCTGGTGATCGTCTTTCTCGGCGGCGTGGGCAGTCTGCGCGGCGTGCTGATCGGCGCCGTGCTCTTCACCGCGCTGCCCGAGGTGCTGCGATTGGCGCCGACGTGGCGGCTCGCGATCTATGGCGCTCTACTGCTCATCGTGGTCGTGCGCTCGCCGGAAGGCATCGAGAGCCTGCTACGCCGCGCGGGCGCCGTGCGCCCCGCCCGCTGATGGCGTTGCTCGAAGTTCGCGATCTCACCAAGCGCTTCCTCGGCGTCACCGCGGTCGATGCGGTGCATCTCTCCGTCGAGGCTGGCGAGCTGGTCAGCCTCATCGGCCCGAACGGTTCTGGCAAGACGACGCTCTTCAACTGTGTGACGGGCTACCTCGCGGCCGACGGCGGACGCGTGCTGTTCCGC
>Ga0075436_100003374_pt1 | contig 10936 bp, 7 predicted proteins | sample RhiMethybrSRZTD5_FD_75303 | JGI IMG/M metagenome (GOLD analysis project Ga0075436, IMG submission 75303) | Populus rhizosphere microbial communities from Tennessee, USA - Rhizosphere MetaG P. TD hybrid SRZTD5 | ecosystem: Host-associated > Plants > Roots > Rhizosphere > Soil | place: USA... | reverse complement strand
TGGGCGGCGACGGCGGGCGTCCCGACGAGCGACACCATCTCCACGGCGGTCGTACGATCGCTGCGGATCGGTGAGCTCGAGCTCCCGAACTATCGTGTCGCGCTCTATAGCCTGGACGGCTTGAGTCGGGCGAGCGGCCGCGAGCAGCGCGGGCTCGTGGGGCACGACGTGTTGCAGCGGTTCGCCGTGGAGATCGATTACGAGCTGCGGCGCGTGCGGCTGTACGACGCGGCCAAGTACTCCTACAAGGGCGACGGCGCGTCGGTGAAATTCACGCCGGACGCGGACCTGCCGTTGCTGCGTGCGTCGGTGAAGATCCCGGGTCGCCGCGCCGTCCCCGCCCGGCTGCTGCTCGACACCGGAGCCTCAGGCCTGTGCGTCATCCTCACGGCACCGTTCGGCGAGCAACACGGGCTGTCGCTGCTCCGGCCTGCCATCGAGGCGCCGATCGGGACGGGGCTCGTGGGGGAGTTGCACGGGTTCATTGTGCGGTTGCAGGAGCTCCGGCTCGGCGGCGTCCGGGTTCCGTTTCCCACGACCGGGGTGGGGGGCGAGCACAAGGGCTTTCTCGGGCGCACGGACATCGACGGCGTCGTCGGCAACTCGGTGTTCGAGGGATCGCGCTTGATCGTCGACTACGCCCGCCACCGGGCGATCGTCGAGCGCGCCGTCCGGGGGACGGCGCCAACGTGCGACTACGACATGAGCGGGCTCCGGCTCGTGGCGCGGGGGCCGGGGCTGAAGGAGGTCGTGGTCGACTACGTCGTGCCGCAAAGTCCGGCCGCGGACGTGGGGATCCGGGCCGGCGATCGACTCCTGCTCATCGACGGCCACCACGCGGGCGAGGTCGACCTGAGCGACGTCCGCCAGTACCTCCGTATCGATGGCGCCATGCGCCAGCTCGTGTTTCTGCGGGACGCGGACACGATTCGAGTGGCGGTGAAGCTGAGGAGGCTGCTCTAAGAAGCAGGTTGGGGAGGTTGGGGAGGGTCGGGAAGTTGGGGGAGGTTCACACGGGGCAACCTCCTCTAACCTCCTCTAACCTCCCCTAACCTCCCCAACCTCCGCTACGCGGTCAGGCGTAGCGTCGGCACCCGCCACGCCGCCACGGCCGCCGCGACGAGGCACGCGGCCCCGCCCATCGCGGTGGAGAACGGCGCGCTCGTGTGCTCGGCGATGAGACCCGCCTGGAACGCGCCGAGGGGGGCCATGCCCACGAACACGAACGCGTAGAACGCCATGACCCGGCCGCGGAGCTGGTCGGGCACGAGCGTCTGCAGCAGGGTGTTGGCGAGCGCAGTCGTGATGATCATCGCGCAGCCGGTCAGAGCGAGGAGGGCGAACGCCAGACTGAAGGACCGCGCGGCTGCGAACAACACCAGGAGGGCTCCGAACGCCGCGCCCGACGCGAGCAGGACCAAGCCCTTGCGCACGCGTCGTCCCGCGAGCGCGAGGCCGAGCGCGCCGAGCATGGCGCCCACACCCACAGCCGTCATCAACAGGCCATACCCCCCCGCGCTCACGTGCAATACATCCCGCGCGGTGACTGGCATTAAGACGATGAACGGGAATCCAAACACGCTGAAGAGGGCCACGAGGGTCACCAGGGCCGCCAGGCGGGCGTCCCGCAGGACGAACGTGAGCGCCTCGCGGAGGCCCTCCCACGCGGACGTCGGCATTGGGCCACGGGTTGGGGGAGGCGAGAGCCGGATCGCGAGCAGCCCGGCGATGACGGCGATGTAACTCACGCCGTTCAGGAAAAAGCACACCGCGACGCCCTGGGCACCGATCAGGACACCGGCCACGGCGGGGCCCACGATGCGCGCCGCGTTGAACATCGACGAGTTCAACGCGATCGCGTTCATCAGGTCGTCCCGCCCCACCAGCTCGGCGATGAACGCCTGCCGCGCAGGGATGTCGAAGGCGTTCACGATCCCGAACATCACGGCCAGGGCCATCACTTGCCACACGGTGACGGTCTTGGTCCATACCAGCGCCGCCAGCGCCAGCGCTTCCAGCATTTGCAGCGCCTGCGTCCACACGATCAGGCGCCGCTTGTCCACGCGGTCGACGATGACGCCGGCGTACAGCGTGAACAGCAACACGCCGAAGGATCGGAGGGCCTGGTTCAACCCGACGGCGAAGGGAGAGTTGGTGATCTCGAGCACCAGCCACCCGAGCGCCACCGATTGCATCCAGGTACCGATGAGCGAGATACCCTGGCCAAAAAAGAAGAAGCGGAAGTTGCGATAGGAGAGCGCTCCGAGGCGAAACGTGCCTTCGTCCATTGCGGGAAAGCTCGCCGCGGCCCGATATTCGGGGTAGGGAGCCGATGAGATACACGACCTACAGTCGCTACCTGCCCGAGCTGGCCGACACCGTCAATCTGCAGGCCTTGCTCGATCAGCTCGCCGATTTCCTCCTCCAGTCGGGCTTCGCCGGAGGCGCGTACTCCCACCCGTTCTGGGGCGAGTTCGGGGAAGACGAGGCCGACCGCTCGCTCGACGCCCTGCGCCAGGCCATCCTCCAGGCGCTCATGGATTCGGGGACGCTCACGCCCGAGATGTTGAAGCTGCTGCGCGGGGAATCGACCGGCGACGCGTCGCGCGACGCCGACCTCGAGCGGCAAATGGGCGAGCTGCTCGATAAGATCGTGGAGAAGCTCATCGCCGAAGGCTATCTGAACGTGGCCGAGGCGCCCAAGATGCCCTCGGGCCAGCAGCCGTTGTTCGGGCCAGGCGGGATGGCCAAGGAAGCGGCCCAGCAGGTGCAGTTCAACCTGACCGAGAAAGGCATCGACTTCCTCGGTTATCGCACGTTGAAACACCTGCTCGGGAGCATCGGCAAATCGAGCTTCGGCGCCCACGACACCGAGCACCTCGCCACCGGCGTGGAAGCCGAGGCGGCGAGCAAGCCCTACGCCTACGGGGACACGCTCAACCTCGACGTGAACGCCACGCTCACCAACGCGCTGCAGCGTGAAGGCCTGGGCGTGCCGATCAACCTCGAGTATGACGACCTCATGGTGCACCAGGCCGAGTACCGCTCGTCGTCGGCGACGGTGCTGATGCTCGACTGCTCGCACTCCATGATCCTGTACGGGGAGGATCGCTTCACGCCGGCCAAGAAGGTGGCGCTCGCGCTCACCCATCTCATTCGCACGCAGTTCCCGGGCGACACGCTGCGCGTCGTCCTGTTTCACGACACCGCCGAGGAAATCCCGCTCCCGCAGCTGGCGCGTGCGCAGGTGGGGCCGTACCACACGAATACCGCGGAAGGCCTCAAGCTGTCGCGACGCATGCTCATGTCTCAACGCAAGGACATGCGCCAGATCATCATGATCACCGACGGCAAGCCGTCGGCACTCACGGAGCCGGACGGTAAGATCTACGTCAACTCGATGGGGCTGGATCCCCGGATTCTCCAGGCCACGTATCGCGAGGTGGCGTTGTGCCGGCGCTCGGGGATCATGATCAACACCTTCATGCTCGCGCGGGACCGGAGTCTCGTGGAGTTCGTGAAGAAGGTTTCGGCGATTTGCCGGGGGAAGGCCTATTTCACCAACACGATGACCCTCGGCCAGTTCATCCTGATGGACTTCATGCGGAGGAAGACTCGGCGCGTGTCGTGACGTCGACGGTGGAGGAGAGATCGCCCCGCCTGCGCAACGCAAGACGCCAGGCGGGGCGTGGTCTTTTGGTGCACGTTTAAGACGGGGGCGGAACATGAACGAGCCGGTGATCTTCGGCACGCACGAAGAGAAGACGCTCCAGCAGCTGCGCGACGTGGCAACCCGCGCGGAGCGAGTGGCCCTGATGGCCGACGGCCACCTCGGCTACATCATGCCGATCGGCGGCGTGGCCGCGTACCGCGAGCAGGTGAGCGTGGTCGGCGTGGGGTTCGACATCGCTTGCGGGAACGCCGCGATCCGCACCGACCGCCGGCTGGAGCACTACACGCGGGCCAACCTCGAGCAGCTGGCGGATGAGATCCAGCGCACGATCTCGTTCGGCATGGGCCGAAACAACCGCGCCGACGACGCGCCCACGAATCATCCGCTGTTCGAGCATCCGGCGTGGGACGCGCTGCCGGGCAAGCACGAGCGCGACGGACTGCGCGCCAAGGCGCGGAACCAGCTCGGCACGGTCGGAAGCGGCAACCACTACGTGGACGTGTTCGCCGACGAGCGCGGCGACATCTGGGTGGGCGTGCACTTCGGCAGCCGCGGACTCGGGCACACGGTGGCCTCCGGGTTCCTGGCGCTCTCGCAGGGCAAGCAGTGGGGTGAGCGCGTGCCGGAGGCCGAGGCGCTGCTCTCGCTTACGCAGCCGCTGGGGCACGACTACTGGCACCTGATGACCCTGGCGGGCGAGTACGCCTACGCGGGGCGAGAGTGGGTGGCACGCAAGGTGGTGGAGATCCTGGGCGGCGACGAGATGGAGCTGGTGCACAACCATCACAACTTCGCCTGGAAGGAGACGCATCACGGGACGGAGTACGTCGTGGTCCGTAAGGGCGCGACGCCCGCGTTTCCGGGGCAGAAGGGGTTCGTGGGCGGCTCGATGGGCGACAACGCCGTGATCATCGAGGGCGCGCGCCACGACTCGGAGCGCCAGCGGGCCTCGCTGTACTCGACGGTGCACGGCGCCGGGCGCGTGATGTCGCGGACGGCGGCGCGCGGCAAGGTGAACCGCAAGACGGGCGCGGTCATCTCGCCGGGCAAGGTGACGTGGGACATGCTCAACGAGTGGGTGGGCGGCAAGGGCGTAGTCCTGCGCGGCGGCGGGTTGGACGAGTCGCCGCACGCGTACCGGCGGCTGCCGGACGTCCTGGCGGCGCAGGGCGACACGGTAACCGTGCTGCACACGCTCAGGCCGCTCATCGTGGTGATGGCGGGAGAGAAGGAGTTCGATCCGTACAAGGATTAGCGGCCCAGTTCTCGGAAGAGATCCGGTGGATCCACCTTCGATCGGAAAGGGCAACTCGACATGGATAGCAACGGGACGTTGAGACCAGTGACACGGCGTGAGATGCTGCTGACGGGCGCGGCGGTGGTCGGCGGTGCGATCTGGACCCGGATGATTCCTCCGGGTTTTGTCCAGCAACCGGCCGCGCAGACCGACCGCCTGGCTGCCTTCCGCGCGCAGCTCGGCGCCGCGCCCATGCAATCGCAGCCGCTCGCCGAGAACCTCACGCTGCTCTCGGGACCGGGCGGCAATGTGGTGGTGCTACACGGACCGGACGGCCTGCTCGTCGTGGACACGTTCGTGCAGCCGGCGTGGCCGAAATTGAAAGAGGCGCTCGCGGGCCTGGGAAAGGGGCCGGCGCGCCTGGTCGTCAACACCCACTGGCATCTGGACCACGTCGACAACAACGCGCCCCTGCACGCGGCTGGCGCGACGGTCGTCGCGCACGAGAACACGAAGAAGCGGATGGCGGAGTCGCACCACCTGCCATTTCTGGAACTGGACGTCCCCGCTTCCCCACCGGCCGCGCTTCCGCAGCAGACGTTCACGGACAGCCACTCCCTGAGCTTCAACGGAGTCAGTGTCGCGCTCTCCCGCTTCGCGCCCGCCCACACCGACACCGACATCTCCGTCCACTTCGAGAAGGCGAACGTCCTGCACTGCGGCGACATCTTCTTCAACGGGCGCTACCCGTTCATCGACGGGAGCACGGGCGGCAGGATCAACGGGATGGTCGCGGCCGCCGAAAAAGCCCTGGCGATGGCGGACAACGACACGAAGATCGTCCCCGGGCACGGCGCGCTCGCGACCAAGGCCGACCTCACCAGGTATCGCGACATGCTCGCGAGCGCGCGCGATCGCGTGCAGAAGCTCAAGTCCGAGGGGAAGACCGTGGAGCAGGCCGTCGCCGCGACGCCCCTCACCGATCTCGAAGCGGTGTGGGGCAAGGGACGGTTCAACGGCGACACGTTCGTCCAGATCGTCTACTCCACGCTGTAGCGCGTGGCCCATGGTCTTGTTCTCGAGGATTTCGGCTTCTGAAAGGAGAGCGTCATGAATAAGGAGTTCCTCGGCTTCCTCAAGCAGTACGGGGTGATCGGCCTGGCGATCGCCGTCATCATCGGCGGGAAGGCGAACGCCCTCGTGTCCTCGCTGGTGGATGGCATCCTCATGCCGATCGTCACGTTCTTCATCCCCGGCGGTACCTGGCGGACCGCGACGCTCAACGTTGGTCCCATCCACTTCCTGCTGGGCCCCGTGCTCGGCGCCACGGTGGATTTCCTGATTGTGGCGTACCTGGTGTTCTGGTTCTCGAAGAAGGTGCTGCGGGAGGAGACCGTCGCCAAGAAGTAGGGGCGCCGCTCCCGCGGCTTGATTAAATTTCCCGGGTGAGCGAGTTCGTCTTCGGCACGCACAATGCCGCGTTCGTGCAGGTGATGTACGAGCAATACCTGCGAGACCCCTCCTCGGTCGGCGAGGAGTGGCGGAGCCTTTTCGACAACGGAGCGTTCGCCGATCTTCCGGTAATCGCGACAACCCGCGAGGAAGTACTGCGGGAAACGGGAAGCGAGAAACGGGAGACGGAGCCTGTCGGTGCGCCGACAGCCGCGTCTCCCGTTTCCCATGTCCCGTCTCCCGGCCTCACCCCAATCACGGGTCCGGCCGCCCGCCTCGTGCAAAACATGACCGACTCGCTGACCGTCCCCACGGCCACCTCGTTCCGCGAGATCACGGTCGACGTGCTCGATGCCCGGCGCCGCGAGCTGAACGCGCAGCTCGCCGCGGCCGGGAAGAAGATCTCGTTCACGCATCTGATCGGGTTCGCGATCGCACGAGCGGCCCGCGAGCTCCCCGTCATGACGCACGCGTTCCAGGAGGTCGAGGGGAAACCGCACCGCTTCGATCCCCATGCGGTGAACCTCGGCCTCGCGGTGGACGTGGAAAAGAAGGACGGCAGCCACGCCCTGGTCGTCCCCGTGATCAGGCACGCCGAAGGGATGGACTTCGCAGCGTTCCACGCGACGTACGAAACCCTGGTCGACAAGGCGCGCACCAACCGGCTGCTTCCCGACGACTTCGCCGGTGGGACGATCACGTTGACCAATCCCGGCACCATCGGCACGGTCGCATCCGTGCCGCGCCTCATGAAGGGTCAGGGCTCGATCATCGCGACCGGCGCCATCCGGACGATCGGTTCCGCCAAGGTCATGACGATCACCTCGACATACGATCACCGGATCATCCAGGGTGCGGAGTCGGGGATGTTTTTGAGACGGCTCGATGACTTGCTGCAGGGAGCAGACGGGTTCTACGAAGCGGTGTTTGAGAGTCTCGGACTCGCGGGAAAGGGGAAAAGGGAAACGGAAGACGTTGCCGCCGTGGAGCGCACGCTTCCCGTTTCCCGGTTCCCGTCTCCCGATGAGGTAAAGCATGTCGCCGCAGCAATGGCATTGGTCAAGGCGATCCGCAACTTCGGGCATCTCGCGGCACGGCTTGATCCCCTCGGCTCCGACCCGCCCGGCGATCCGGCGCTCGATCCCGGCCCGCTCGGGCTCACGCCGGAGATCATGGCGCGCATTCCGGCCGACGTGCTCCGGATCTACGTGCCGGGTCGGACACTCGCCGAGGCCTATCCGCGCCTGCAAGCGACGTACTGTGGGACCATCTCGTACGAAGTCGAGCACATCGGCAGCCATCAGGAGCGCGTGTGGCTCCGCCAGGTGATCGAATCGGGCGAGCATCGCAAGCCGCTCACGCCGGAGCAAAAGCGCAAACTGCTCGCGCGCCTGACCGCGGTCGAAACGCTCGAACGGTTCCTGCACAAGGCGTACTTGGGCCAAAAGCGGTTCTCGATCGAGGGGCTCGACGTCCTCGTACCGATGCTCGATGAGACGATCGAGCGGGCCGGCGCGAGCGGCGCCAGACGCCTCGTGCTCGGCATGGCGCACCGCGGCCGGCTCAATGTGCTCGCGCACATCGTGGGGCTCCCCTACGAGACGATCTTCGCGGAGTTCGAGGGCGGCCGGCACGTAGAGGAAACCCTCACGCCGGAGGGCGGTACGGGTGACGTGAAGTACCACCACGGCGCGGACGGCGTATATCAAACCGCCGCCGGCAAGCCGGTGAACATCACGCTCACGCCGAACCCGAGTCATCTCGAGGCGGTGAATCCCGTCGTGGAGGGCCGGGCGCGGGCGAATCAGACCAACCGCCGGGGCAAGGAGGCGATCCACGACGGGTCGGTGGCGCTTCCAGTGCTGATCCACGGCGACGCGTCGTTCGCCGCGCAGGGCGTGGTGGCGGAGACGTTCAACCTCGCCCGGCTCAAGGGCTACACCACCGGCGGCACGATCCACCTGATCGCGAACAACCAGCTCGGTTTTACCACGGATCCCAAGGAAGGACGCTCGACGGATTATTCGAGCGACCTGGCCAAGGGGTTCGACGCGCCGATCATTCACGTGAACGCGGACGATCCGGAGGCGTCCCTTGCGGCGGCGCGCCTCGCCATGATGTATCGCGACAAGTTCCACGGTGAGGTCGTGATCGACGTGGTGGGCTATCGCCGGCACGGCCACAACGAGGGTGACGAACCAGCTTACACCCAGCCGCTGATGTACGAGCGGATCAAGCAGACACCCACCGCGCGCCAACGCTACGCGGACCAATTGGTGCGCGAAGGCGTGCTGCAGGAATCGCAGGCCGCGGCGGAAGCGGACCAGATGTACCAGCGCCTCACCGATATTCAGCAGTCGCTCAAGGCGCATCTGCGCGAAGAGGGAGCGGGCGAGGAGCCCCAGCGGATCTCCGGCGCACAAACGGCGCCCCCCGAGCCCGAGACGGCGGTTGCCGCGCCGCTCCTCACGACGTTGAACGAGCAGCTCCTCCAGGTCCCGGACGGCTTCACGGTCATCCCGAAGCTCCTGAAGCAGCTCGAGCGGCGCCGCCCCGCCGTGAAAGAAGGTCAGATCGAGTGGGCCCACGCGGAAGCCTTGGCGTTCGCGTCTCTCCTGGGCGAGGGCACCGCGATCCGGCTCACCGGACAGGACACGGAGCGCGGCACGTTCAGCCAGCGTCACCTCGTCCTGCACGATGCCACGGACGGGCGCCGCTACGCGCCGATCCAGAACCTCCCGGGCGCGCGCGCTCCGTTCGAGCTCCACAACAGCCCGCTCTCCGAGTTTGCCTGCCTCGGCTTCGAGTACGGGTACGCCGCCGCCGCCCCCGAAACGCTCGTGCTGTGGGAAGCGCAATACGGCGATTTCACGAACGGCGGTGAAGTGATCATCGATCAGTTCATCATCGCCGGGCTCGCCAAGTGGGGTCAGACGTCGCGGCTCACACTGCTGCTGCCGCACGGGTATGAAGGCCAGGGACCGGAGCACTCGAGCGCCCGGATCGAGCGCTTCCTCGCGCTCGGCGCGGAAGGGAACATCCGGATCGCAAACTGCACGACGCCGGCGCAGTACTTCCATCTGTTGCGACGTCAGGCGCGGCACGCGGAGCTCCGTCCGCTCGTGCTGTTCACGCCGAAGAGCCTGCTGCGGCTCCCGCAGGCAAGCTCGAAGCTCGAGGAGTTGACGGGCGGGCGGTTCCAGCCGGTGCTCGACGATCGCACGGCAGCGGAGCGCCGCGACGGCGTGCGTCGGCTGATCCTGTGTAGTGGGAAAGTCTATTATGACTTGACTCTTGCGCCCGCGCGGGCGCAAGCCGGACGCATTGCGATCGGACGCGTGGAGCTGATGTACCCCTTCCCACGGGAGGAACTGACTACCCTGGTGCGCGGTTATCCCAACCTGCAGGAGATCGTGTGGGTCCAGGAGGAGCCGCGCAACATGGGACCGCAAAAGTTCATGTTGCCCCAGCTGCGCGAGCTCGTGCCCACGGCCATCACATTGCAGGCGATAGCGCGCCCCGAGCGCTCGAGCCCGGCGGAAGGCTATCCTGCCGCGCATCAAGTGGAGCAGGCGCGGATCATCGCGGCGGCGTTCGCCGCCTGATGCGAGCCGCCCTCCCCCTCCTTCTCGGCGCTTCCCTCCTGACGGGTGACGGCCATTGGTCCGTCGCCGCGCCCCTCCCCGAGCCGATTCAGGAACTGTCCGCCGCCGTGCTGCACGGCAAGATCTACGTCGCCGGAGGGATAGACGGCTCCAGCCGGCCGACGGCGGCCGCGTACCGCTACGACCCCGCTGCGAATCGCTGGGAACGGATCGCCGACCTTCCCCTCCCGCGCCACCACATGCCCCTCGCCGTCGTCGGCGATACGCTCTACGCGGTAGGAGGGCTGGCAGAGCGGACGTTCGTGCCCGTGAACACACTCTGGCTCTACCGAGAGAGCGGAAACCGCTGGGAGCCGCGTGCCAATCTCCCGGCCCCACGCGGAGCCTCCGCGGTAGGGGTCGTGAAAGGCAAGCTCATCGTCGTCGGCGGCTGGAGCGCTGGCAGGCGGCTCATCGCGGCGACCGCGATCTACGATCCCGGGACCGATCGCTGGCGCGACGCCGCGCCGATCCCCACGACGCGCGACCATCTCGCCGCGGCGGCGGTGGACGGCGTGCTATACGCGATCGGCGGGCGGCCGTTCGACTCCGGGCGGAATTACGACGTGGTAGAGGCCTACGATCCGGCGACCGATCGCTGGACTCGGCGGGCTCCGATGCCGAGCCGGCGGGGCGGGCTCGCGGCGGCGGTCGTCGCGGGAAAGATCGACGTGGTGGGTGGCGAGGCTCGGCACGCGGTCTTCGCGAACCACGAGGTGTACGACCCCGCGGCCGATCGCTGGGCGACCGCCCCTGCTCTCCCCACCGCGCGACACGGGCTCGCGGCCGCCGCGGTCGGGGACAAGCTCTACGTCATCGGCGGCGGGCCTAGACCCAACTTCGCGCAGACCGACGCCGTCGACGTGTTCACACCGTAGCCAACCGCAGGCCACCGCGGGCCGCTTCGAGCGCCCGCTCGTAGCTTGGACC
>Ga0075436_100003372_pt1 | contig 10937 bp, 10 predicted proteins | sample RhiMethybrSRZTD5_FD_75303 | JGI IMG/M metagenome (GOLD analysis project Ga0075436, IMG submission 75303) | Populus rhizosphere microbial communities from Tennessee, USA - Rhizosphere MetaG P. TD hybrid SRZTD5 | ecosystem: Host-associated > Plants > Roots > Rhizosphere > Soil | place: USA... | reverse complement strand
CTGCTTGCCGGCGGCGATGCGCGCGACCGCCACCGCGATCTTCTTCGTGACGAAGCGCTCGGGCCTTAGCGGCGACTCGTGGTTGAAGAGGATCCCGGTGCACGCGTGGAGCCCGTAGCCCTCGCGATAATTCGCGACCATCCAATGCGCGGCCGCCTTCGCCGCGGCGTACGGGCTGCGCGGGTGGAAGGGCGTGGCTTCGCTCGCGCGGCCGCTCGCGACGTCGCCGAAGCATTCGCTCGAGCCCGCGTTGTAGAGGCGGATGGGCTTGCCGAGGAAGCGGATGCATTCGAGCAGCGTCACGGTCGCGTTGAGGACGCTGTTGAGCGCGTCGACCGGCTGCTTGAAGGAGAGGGCGACCGAGCTCTGGCCCGAGAGGTTGTAGACCTCGTCGGGCATCCACTTGGAGAGCACCTCGACGACGCTCCTGAAATCCGTCGGGCTCATCGATTCGAGCTTCACCTTCGAGTCGATGCCGAGGCGCGCGAGGTTCTCGAAGCGCGTCACCTGCGCGTCGCGCGAGGTGCCGATGACTTCGTAGCCCTTGTCCAGCAGGAGCTTGGCGAGATAGGTGCCGTCCTGGCCGGAGACGCCGACGATGAGGGCGCGCTTCTGCATCGGTGATCAGGCTTTCTTGCGTGCGCGTTTGGGGCGCGCCGCGGCCTTTTGCGCCTTCATGACGCCGCGCAGTGCTTCGTTTACCGCATTGGAGCTAGGAAACGCCTTTGCGACGTCCGGCTCGAGGACGGCGATCTTGCGGCCGGTTTCCTTCAGTAGTTGTTCGGCGTACTTGCCGCGGACCGCCTTCGAATAGTCGATGTCGTAGTGGGGCCGCATCTCGTCAGTCATGTCCCTGCTCTTCATGGCGCTTGCGCTCGACGGCGCTGGCTAGTCTTGCGTTGATGATCCTGATTCTTCCGTCTTGATCGAGGTGAGAGACGGTTAGCAACCGACCTGCTGTCGACCAGCCGACCGTGATGAAGCGTCGCTCGTCGATCGAATGATCACGATCCTCGACCGTGGCCGAAAACAGATCATAGAAGATCGTTTTGGCCTCGTCGAATGAAACACCGTGTTTCGCCAAGTTGCCCTTGGCCTTTTCCGGATCCCAATCGAAGTCCATCGCGCCATTGTTGTGAGGGCGTATGGAGACGTCCCGGAAGAATCCGAAATTGGATCCCGGGCCATCGCCGCAGAAGCGGCGCCCGGGATGACGCGGCAGCGGCCAAATTCTTTGTTTTTACTAGCCTTTTTCTGCTATAATCATTGGCTTAGGTCCTGAAACTGCCCTTGCCCCACGGCCTGGCGCCCATGCCGGGGGCTTCAACCCACAAGGAGCTTCGAACTTGCGCCACTACGAGATCGTTTTCATCGTTCACCCCGATCAGAGCGAGCAGGTGCCCGCGATGATCGAGCGGTATCGCAACACCATCACCAACGCGAGCGGTCGCATCCATCGCATCGAGGATTGGGGCCGGCGCCAGCTCGCCTATCCGATCGCCAAGGTGTTCAAGGCGCACTACGTGCTCATGAACATCGAGGTCTCCAACGAGACGCTCGGCGAGCTCGACCATGCGTTCAAGTTCAACGACGCGGTGCTGCGCCACCTCATCGTCGCCAAGAGCGAGGCCGAGGTTGGCCCGTCGCCGATGATGAAGGAAGAGAAGTCGCGCAACGTGACCGAGGCGCCGCCCGCCGCCGCACCCGACCAGAAGGAGGCCGCCAGTGCCTAGACCCAATTCACGCAACAAGAAGGGCGGCAAGTTCGCCAAGGGCAAGGACGCCCGCAACCAGAATCGGGGCCTGTTCCGGCGCCGCAAGTTCTGCCGCTTCACCGCGGAGAAGGTGAAGGAGATCGACTACAAGGACATCGCCGTGCTCAAGGACTTCATCAACGAGAACGGAAAGATCATCCCGGCGCGCATCACGGGCACGAAGGCGCGCTACCAGCGCCAGCTCGACGTCGCGATCAAGCGCGCGCGCTTCCTGGCGCTGCTGCACTACACCGACCTGCACTGAGGACCGACACCATGCAAGTGATCCTGATGGAAAAAGTGGTGAACCTCGGCGGCCTCGGCGACGTGGTGAAGGTGAAGGACGGGTTCGCCCGCAATTACCTCATCCCGCAGGGCAAGGCGAAGCGCGCCACCGAGAAGAACCTGAAGGAATTCGAGAACCGCCGCTCCGAGCTGGAGAAGAAGGCGAACGAGGCTTTGACGGGCGCCCAGGAACGCGGCGCGAAGCTCGAGGGCGTGAAGATCGACGTCGCGCAGAAGGCGGGCGTGGACGGGCGCCTCTTCGGCTCGGTCACCAACGCCGACATCGCCGAGGGCCTGACGAAGGCGACCGGCGTCACGGTGAAGAAGGCCGAGGTGCGCATGCCCCATGGCGCGATCAAGCACATCGGCGAGTTCCCCATCGTCGTTCAGCTGCACTCGGACGTGCTCGCGAACGTGGTGGTGCACGTGGTCGCGGAAGCTTAAGCGTCCCTCTCCCCGGCCCTCTCCCAAGGGAGAGGGAGATTCGGGAAGAAAGGCCGCCTGAGGGCGGCCTTTTTTATTGTTTGAGTGGCTCATTTGGTGAGCCTGCAAAGAAATATTCTTTCCCACAAGTTATCAACAGGAATCGGTCTTGTGAGAGGAGGAATTCGGTGACATTGTCGCGTCTCGCGGCGTCTGGGAGCGCCGCGAGTCCGCCGACCGAGGCGAAAAAAGGAGATCAAAAGACCATGCCTCCGGCATCCGCAGGCCCGGAACGCTTCCCGCGAGCGGGGAGCGTTCCGGGTGATGCGTCGATCGAGTCGCTGCGGCTTCCGCCGCACTCGGTCGAGGCGGAGCAGGCCGTCCTGGGCGGCCTGCTGCTGCAGAACGCCGCGTGGGACCGCATCGGCGACATTCTCTCCGAGGCGGATTTCTACCGCGCCGACCACCGCCTGCTGTGGCGCACGATCACGCGCCTCATCGAGGACAACAAGCCCGCCGACGTCCTGACGGTCGCCGAGTCCCTGAAGCTCTCGGGCGAGCTCGACGGCGCGGGCGGCATCGCGTACCTGAACCAGATCGCTTCGGGCACGCCGTCGGCCGCCAACATCCGCCGCTACGCCGAGCTCGTGCGCGACCGCTCGATCATGCGCAAGCTCGCCGAGATCGGCACGGCGATCGCGGATTCGGCGTACACGCCTCAGGGGCGCGAAGCGAGGCAGCTGCTGGACGAGGCGGAGACGAGGATCCTCGAGATCGGGGAGACGGGCGGACGGTCGTCGGAAAGCTTCGCGAAGATGTCGGCGCTCCTGGCCGACGTGATGAGCAGGCTCGACGAGTTGCACCGCAATCCCAATTCGGTCACTGGTAAGGCGACCGGGTTCGTCGATCTCGATGAGATGACGACGGGGCTGCAGGACGGCGACCTCATCATGATTGCCGGCAGACCCTCGATGGGGAAAGCGGCCCCGCTCGATGCAAAGATCAAGACGCCGACCGGCTGGCGTGAGATGGGCACGCTCCAGGTCGGCGACGCGATTGCATCGATCGATGGCGCGCCGTCCATCGTGACCGGTGTTTTCCCTCGAGGCGTGCGGCAGGTCTATCGCGTCACGTTTTCCGATGGGCGCAGCACGGAGTGCTGCGCCGAGCATCTGTGGCGCATCTACTACCGTGAGTGGAATGCGCCGCGCGTCGTCAACACCCAGAAGCTGTGGGAGATGTTGGCGCGCACGCGCTACCAGCACCGCCTGTGGATCGATCAGGTCAACGGCGAATTCGGCCACCAGGATCCCTTGCCGATCGATCCATGGATTCTGGGTGCGTTGCTGGGGGACGGAAAGCTGCCGGGCAGCAGCCTGACGTTCACGACCGCGCATTCGGAAATGCTGCAGCGGATGAATTCCCGGATCGGCGCCGATTTGATGATGACGCAAAGCAGCGGATATGACTGGCGCGTCGTGAAACAGCGTGAAGGCGGCGCGCGTTGGTCTGGGGACGCGAATCCAATGGTTGAGGAGTTGCGGGCACTTGGACTTTGGGGAATCCAGAGTCACGAAAAACACATTCCCCGGATCTATCGCAATGCTTGTCGCTCGGCACGGCTCGCCCTACTACAAGGCCTGCTTGACACGGACGGTTGGGTTGAAAAGTTCAAGGCCGTGCGCTACTGCACGACGAGCTACCGCCTCGCCAAGGATGTCCAGGAGCTCGTACGTTCGCTCGGCGGGTGGTGCACGCTGACCGACAAGAGAACGACCTTCTCATACAAGGGCGAGAAGAAGGCTGGCAGAACGGCTTATGTTCTCAACATTCACCATCCGGAGCCTCGGTCGCTCTTTCTTCTGTCGGACAAGCAGTCGCGCCTCCCCGAGAAATACAGCCACACGTCGAAGCCGGTGCTGATCTCCGTCGTACCGAGCCGAGTCGTTCCAACCCAGTGCATATCGGTTTCCCATCCGTCGCGGCTGTATGTCACGGACGAGTATGTCGTCACTCACAACACGGCCCTTGCGTTGAACATTGCGGAACACATCGGGCTCGAGCTGAAGCTCCCGGTGCTCGTGTTCTCGATGGAGATGGGCAGCACGCAACTCGCGACGCGCTTGCTCGGCTCCGTCGCCAAAGTCGACGCGCAGCGGCTTCGCACGGGGAAGCTCGATACCGGCGATTGGGATCGTCTCGGCAGCGCGCTCGGCAAGCTGAACGAAGCGCCGATTCTCATCGACGAATCGCCCGGCTTGAATCCGATGGAGCTGCGCGCGCGTGCGCGCCGCAAGTGGCGCGAATATGGAAATTGCCTTGGCTTGATCGTCGTCGACTATATTCAGTTGATGCAATCGACGGATGCAGGCCAGGAGAATCGCGCGACCGAGCTCGGTGAGATCTCCCGCAGCATGAAGTCGATGGCGAAAGAGCTGAAGTGTCCTGTGATCGCGTTATCGCAGCTGAATCGCGCGCTCGAGCAACGTCCCAACAAGCGGCCTGTGATGTCGGATCTTCGCGAAAGTGGAGCCCTCGAGCAGGACAGCGACATGATCTTCTTCATCTACCGCGACGAGGTCTACAACGAGGACACGCCCGACAAGGGCATCGCGGAGATCATCATCGGCAAGCAGAGGAACGGCCCGATCGGGACGGTGAAGCTCACCTTCCTGGGCAAGCACACGCGGTTCGAGAATTATTCGGGCGCATCTGGATATTAGAATTGGATTTCCGACCGTTGCGGCAGGAGCCGCGTCGGGAATGACAAGCGTGTCACGCCCCGCCCAAGCCACGATCTCGCTCTCCGCGATTCGCGACAACTACGCGACGGCGAAACGCGCCGCGCCGAAATCGAAGGTCTACGCTATCGTCAAGGCGAACGGCTACGGGCACGGCGTCGAGCGCGTGCAGCGCGCGCTCCCGATGGCCGATGGCTTCGGCCTCGTCGAGCTCGACGCCGCCGTCCAGATCCGCGAGCGCGGCTTCAAGGGAACGATCCTTCTCCTCGAGGGATTCTTCGAGGCGAGCGAGTTGCCGTTCATCACCGCGGCCGACCTCGCCATCGTCGTGCACAACGAAGAGCAGCTACGCATGCTCGAGACGGCGCGGCCGACGAAGCTCCTCGACATATTCCTCAAGATCAACACCGGCATGAACCGCCTCGGCTTCACGAGCGATGCGGGCAGGCTCGCGCTCGAGCGATTGCAGAAGAGCGGCGCCGCGAAGTCGATCACGCTGATGACGCACTTCGCCACCTCGGACTGGGAGCGCGGCATCGACGAGGCGATGGCGCGCTTCGACAAGGCGACCGAAGGGATCGCGCTGCCGAAGTCGCTCGCCAACTCGGCGGCGATCTTCGCGCATCCGAAATCGCACGCGGACATCGTGCGCCTCGGGATCTGCCTCTATGGCGCGACCCCGTTCGAGGAGCGGACCGCCCGTTCGCTCAGCCTCAAGCCCGCGATGACGCTGGCGTCCAGGCTCATCGCGATCCAGGACCTGCAGCCGGGAGCGACCATCGGCTACGGCGCGACGTACAAGGCCGAGCGCGCCATGCGCGTGGGTGTGGTCGCGTGCGGCTACGCGGACGGCTATCCGCGCCATGCGCCGTCGGGAACGCCCATCCTCGTGAACGGTGTGCGCGTGAAGACGGCCGGGCGCGTTTCCATGGACATGATCACGGTCGATCTCACCGATGTCCCCGATGCGCGCGTGGGCTCGGCGGTCGTGCTGTGGGGCGAGGGCCTGCCGATCGACGACGTGGCGACGAGCGCGGGCACGGTGGGCTACGAGCTCATGTGCGCGCTCGCGCCGCGCGTGCACGTGGCGGAGCGGGGCTGATGGCGGCGCGGCTCAAGTCCGTCTTCAGCTGCACCGAGTGCGGCGGCCAGTCGCCGAAGTGGGCGGGGCAATGCCCGCACTGCAATGCGTGGAACACGCTCATCGAAACGGCGGTCGAGGCGGGCGCGGCGAAATCCGCCGCGCACCGCTTCGCGAGCCTCGGCGGCGCAGCCGAGGTCGTGGCGCTCGCCGATGTCGAGGCCGAGGATTTCCCGCGGCTTCCGACGTTGATCGGCGAGTTCGACCGCGTGCTCGGCGGCGGGCTCGTCGAGGGCGGCGTCGTCCTCATCGGCGGCGATCCGGGCATCGGCAAGTCGACGCTGCTCCTGCAGGCGGCGGCCCGCCTCGCCGAGCAGGTGCCGGTGCTCTACGTCACCGGCGAAGAATCGGCGCAGCAGGTGGCGCTGCGCGCGAAGCGGCTCGGGGTGAACGCGTCGAAGGTGCGGCTCCTTCCCGAGATCGAGCTCGAGAAGATCCAGGCGACGATCGCCTCCGCCAAGCCGAAGGTCGCGGTCATCGACTCGATCCAGACGCTCTATTCGTCCGCGCTCACGTCGGCGCCGGGCTCCGTCGCCCAGGTGCGCGAGTGCGCGGCACAGCTCACGCGCCTCGCCAAGCAGTCGGGCGTCACCCTCATCTTCATCGGCCACGTCACCAAGGAGGGCGCGCTCGCCGGCCCGCGCGTCCTCGAGCACATGGTCGACACGGTCCTCTACTTCGAGGGCGAGACGCACACGAGCTTCCGCCTCATCCGCGCGTTCAAGAACCGCTTCGGCGCGGTGAACGAGATCGGCGTCTTCGCGATGACGGAGAAGGGGCTGCGCGAGGTGGCGAATCCGTCGGCGCTCTTTCTTTCGCAACATCACGCGGGTGTCGCCGGCTCGTGCGTGATGGTGACGCAGGAGGGGACGCGTCCGCTGCTGGTGGAATTGCAGGCGCTCGTCGACGAATGCCACGGGCCCGCGCCCAAGCGGCTCACCGTGGGCCTCGAGCTCAATCGCCTCGCGATGCTGCTCGCCGTGCTGCACCGCCACGCCGGCATCGCCTGCTACGACCAGGACATCTTCGTGAACGCCGTCGGCGGCGTGCGCATCGCCGAGCCCGGCGCCGATCTCGCGGTGACGCTCGCCGTGGTCTCGAGCCTGCGCAACAAGCCGCTACCGGCGAAGCACGTCGTCTTCGGCGAAGTGGGGCTCGGCGGCGAGGTGCGGCCTGTGCAGCGCGGACAGGAACGATTGCGCGAGGCGGCCAAGCTCGGCTTCACCCACGCGATCATCCCGGCGGCGAACAAACCGCGGCAGGCGATCCCGGGGTTGCAGGTATTGGCTGTGGAGCGGGTGGTGGAGGCGGTCGAGGTGATTTGATCCCCGCCGGAGTTTACCCCGGAGGTCTGAATCCGGGGGGATGACGCATCTACTCAACTGAACGACGCGTCACTTAACCACTAACGCGACCAACAGCCCCAGGGCGGCGAGCGACAGCAGCACGATCGCGCCGATGGCGATCATGCTCGTGACCGCGGACGAGGCGGCGGGCGCCTCGTCGAGGCTCGGATTGGCAATCTGGATCACCGGGGGCGCGGGCTCGGGCTTCGGCTCCGGTTTCTTCGCCGCTTTCGGCGGCGGCTTTTTCTCGGCGGGCGCGGGCTTGGGAGCGGGAGCGGGTGCAGGTGCCGGCGCCGCCGCCGCCGGCGAGGCTGCGGCGCGCGCGAGGGGCGAGGTCGGCTCGATCTTCCCCTTGTACGCGCGCATCTTCTGCGTCTCGGAGATGTACTCCTTGAAGTCGTCCGTCTGGTCGGTCATCGCCGCGAGCCGCATCGTCGCGTCGAACGAGTCGAAGGTCTTCGCGATGGCGAGCGGCTTCGCCTCCTCGTCCTCGCGCTTGCCGGTGTCGATCGGGATGGTCGCGGTGTCGACCACGACCTTGTCGACGATCGCGGCCGGGTTCGGCGCCTGCGGCCGCAGCGGCGGCGACATTGCGGCCTTCAGCGCGCTCGCGGGGCGGCTCGCGTCCATCTGGCGGCGCACCTCGCGCAGGTCGCCCGCGAATTCCTGGACCGACTGGTAGCGGTCCTCGAGGAGCTTCGCCATCGCCTTGGCGACGATGAGGTCGAGCATCGGCGGGACGCTGCGGTTGTGCGCCGAGGGCGGCGGCGGCGTCGTGTTCACGGTCGCGTACATGATCGCGTTCACGTTGTCGCCGTCGAAGGGCGGGATGCCGGTGAGCGCCTCGTAGAGCACGACGCCGAGCGAGAAGATGTCGGAGCGCGCGTCGATCGCCTTGCCGATCACCTGCTCGGGCGACATGTAGCGTGGGCTGCCGAGGATCAATCCCGTCATCGTCTTCACCGCGGAATTCGGCAGCCGCGCGATGCCGAAGTCGGTGATCTTCGCGATGCCGCCCTTCATCACCATGATGTTCGAGGGCTTCACGTCGCGGTGCACGATGTCCTGCTGGTGCGCGAACCACAGGCCGTCGGCGACCTGCGCGATGATGTCCACGACCTGCTCGGCGCCGGGCATCGTGCCCGCGGCGATCATGTCCTTGAGCTCCTTGCCCTCGAGGAACTCCATCGCCATGTAGGCGACGGATTCGGTCTTGCCGACGTCGTAGATCGTGACGATGTTCGGGTGGTTGAGGCGCCCGGCCGCCTTGATCTCCTGCTGGAAGCGCGCCTCGTATTCCTCGAGCTCCTGGCGCGACAGATTCAAATTGATCGTCTTGATCGCCACCGTGCGGTCGATGATCGGATCGACCGCCTTGTAGACGACACCCATCGCCCCCTGGCCGATCTCCGCAATGATCTTGTAGCGTCCGAGGGTCGAAATCATCGAGCTATTTCTTCGGCACCCCCGCCGTCGGAGGCGCGGCTTTGGCCTTCTCCTTTGCTTCCTTCACTTCCTTGTCGTGCTGCAGCTTCTTCGCCTGCGCCTTCGCGGCGGCGAAGGTCTTGGTCCACGACGGATGGCCCGCTTCGGCGGGCGCCAGGTCGAAATTGGGATCGACCTCGTAGATCTTGATGAACTCGTTGCGGCAGTCGCGGAAGTGCTCCTCCAGGCAAAGCGTGAAGGCGAGGTACTTCATGGCCTTCACCTGGTCCGGCTTGTTCCTGAGGCCCTCCTTGAGCGAGGCTTCGAGGAGCTTGCGCGCCGCCGGGAATTCGCCCGAGTCGTACTTGACCATGCCATCGGAGAGCATCTGCTCGGCTTTGCCGAGCGGGATGAGCGGTTTCGACACGGCGGCCTCGCGCTCGGAGATGAGCTGCGTGCGCACGTCGCGGTACACCGGTCCCCAGATGGGGTGGCCGTCCTCGGCGGGCGTGAGGGCGAAGTCCGGGTTGATCTCGAAGGCCTTGCGGAACTCCGCGCGGCATTGCTGCTCGCGGCCCGAGACGCAATGGCTGAAGGCGATGTACTTGCGCGCGCGCGACTGGTCGGCTTTGGAGAGCAGTCCATGGTCGAGCGACTCGGTGAGGCTTTTCACGGCCGCGTCGTAGTCGCCGGCGTCGTAGGACTTGATGCCGGTCGCGAGCTGCTCCTGCGCGCGGGAGCGCAGCGACTCCTCGCTGATCTGCGGCGCCGCGGCCGGGCTCGCTCCCCCTCCGATGGAAGGCATCTGCTCGCAGGCGGCGAGCGCGATGGCGACGGTGACGAACGTGATGCTGTGCGCAATGCGGTGCGATCTCATGGGCATTTATTGGAATTTGTGCCGGACCGTGATCTCGTCGCGCGCCTTGAGGTCGAGGTTCTCCGTGTGCGCCGGGAAGGTCGTGTTGCGCACCTCGATCTTGTACTTGCCCGGCTCGAGCTTGATGGATTTCATCGGCGGCGTGACGCCGCGCGACCTGCCATTCACGTAGATCTCGCCCCACGGCTGGATCGCGAACACGAGCGTCGCGGGCGGTAGCGTGGGCTTCGATGCTTCACCCTTGGTTTCTCCCTTGGCCTCCTGGGCGAGCTTGTCGCGTGCGGCTTTCTCGCCTTCCTTCTTCACGTCGATCGCCGAGCCCTTCGCCGGCTCGGGCGCCGCGGGCGGAATCACGGCGGCGCTCGGCTTGGGCTCGAGCACCTTGCTCTCGAGCTTCGATGCCTCGGCGGTTTTTTCCTCCGCCTTCGGCTCCGCGGGTTTCGCTTCGGCCGGCTTCGCGGGCGGCGGCGCCGCGGGCTTCACGGCTTCCGCCTCCGGCGCGGCGGCCGTCGTGATCGGCGGCGGGCCCGACGGCTTCTTCACCGCGACGAGGATGCCGAGGACGACGACGAGCAGGCCCAAGCCGGCGGCGACCATCAGGACCTTCTTCTTGTCCTGCACGAAGCCGGGGATGCTCAGCGTGACGGTGGAGATGCCCGCCGTGCCGCCGGCCTTGCGCGCGTGCGGCGAGGTCGACGAGGCGCGGTCCTTCATGCCGTCCTTCGCCTTCTGCAGCGCGCCTTCGTGATGGCCGACGACGTAGATCTCGTGCTCGCGCACGTGCTTGTCGGTGCGCGATCCCTCGTAATGGAAGAGCTTCGCGTACTCGCTCGCGAGGTTCGACACGACGTCGTAGTACGAGCGCGAGACGACGATCTGTCCCGGGCGCGCGAAGCTCATGATGCGCTGCGCGACGTTGATGCCGTCGCCGATGATGTTGGGATG
>Ga0075436_100003371_pt1 | contig 10938 bp, 8 predicted proteins | sample RhiMethybrSRZTD5_FD_75303 | JGI IMG/M metagenome (GOLD analysis project Ga0075436, IMG submission 75303) | Populus rhizosphere microbial communities from Tennessee, USA - Rhizosphere MetaG P. TD hybrid SRZTD5 | ecosystem: Host-associated > Plants > Roots > Rhizosphere > Soil | place: USA... | reverse complement strand
ATACAGTTCGCATTCACGTGAATACGATTCTCGCGGCAAGCGAAGTCGCACTCGTTTTTCCTTCTGCGCCGGCAGCACGAAGCTGATACACTCCCGTTCGCAGATTTCCTAATCCAGCATTTCCAGAGGTGCGTTCATGAGCATTTTGCATCGCATCTGCCGTGTGCTTTTTGCCGCAAGCGCTGCTTGGTTGTTCCTATGTCCTGCAGCGAAGCCGCAAGCTTCCGCGCCAGCGGACAAAAAACTCAAGATTTACATTTCGGTAGACATGGAAGGCGTGGCGGGAGTGGTCACCGCCGATCAACTGGGTCCCGGAGGATTCGAGTACGAGCGCTTTCGTCGCTTCATGACCAACGAAACGCTAACTGCGGTAAAGGCCGCCAAAGAATCCGGCGCAACGGAGATCGTTGTAAGCGATTCCCACGGAAACGGAGAAAGTCTTTTGATTGAAGAATTCCCGAAAAATGTTCGAATCGTGCGTTCCTGGCCGCGCCACGGAGGAATGATGGCAGGCCTCGATTCGAGTTTCGATGCCGCGCTCTTCATTGGCTATCACGCGTCAACCACGAACATGCGAGGCGTGCGGGCGCATACGTTCTCGAGTGCGCATCTCACGCGCGTATCGCTGAATGGCAACGCAGTTACAGAGGGCGAATTCAACGCCGCTTATGCGGGAGCCTTAGGCGTGCCGGTGATTTTTGCTTCTGGGGACGACGCTGCGTTGGAGGAACTGAAATCGCGCCTGGGAAACATCGAGACCGCTGAGACCAAGAAGAACCTGAGCTTTCACTCTGCTGAAACCCTAACTCCCGAAGCATCCTGCGAAAGGATTGGGGCAGGAGTAAAAGCGGCGCTTGCTCGTCTGCACGATTTCAAGCCTTACTTGATCAAAGCGCCCGTCACTCTCGAGATCAGTTTCAAAAACTATACGCCAGCGCAGATGCTTAGTTATCTGAGGTCCGTGCAGCGCGTGGACTCGCATACCATTCGTTTCGTTGGCAAAGACATTGCGGAAGTGTCTGACTTCGTGGATGTCGTGGACGGCTACAGCCCGGACTTGACGCCTTGATGCGGTTCTCAGGGTATGACTTCCGGTTGGTCCACGGTGCGGTGCACAGCCGACGAAAGGTTGCGTTCGAAAGCGTCCGGCTGGAAACCATCGGAACGAAAAGCGATTTTTCCCTGACGATCGATGACGATGACGGTAGGAAAGGAATTCACAGAAAATAGCCGGTCCAGACCATCGGCAAGCACGACTTCGGTCGCGGCCTTGCCCTTCTGCAGGTAGGGCGCAACGAGAGTCTCGTCCTCATCGCAGTTTGCGGACAGAAAGAGCGCTCCCGCCTGATCGTGGAAGTCGGCAGCCACGTGCGCGAATAGGGGTTCGAGCGCGTGACATGGACCGCACCAAGTGGTCCAGAAGTTCAGAACAACTACTTTCCCTTTCGTGTCTTTCAAAGAATAAGGCGCGCCGTTCGATGCCTTGCGAAGCATGAATGCAGAAAATTCTTTGACGCCGTCATTGAGCACCGATTTCTTCGACACAGGCCGCGTAACCGCGTCATAAGTGTTCAGCAAATACTCGCCTAAGCCTATTTCCGAACCGTGGGCAAGCCTCCAGACGTTGCCGATCTTCTTGCGAATTTCTTCGCCGCTGACGGTTCCGCTCTTTCCCTCCGCCAGCGCGAAAGCGCGCGCGTATTCCTGTATGGCGGAATTCAAGTCTTTTTGAAGCTCTGCAGTTTCTCCCAGCCTTTGCGCCGCGCCAGCGGTCGGAAAGATTTCGTAACTGGTCTCCAAATCTTTTCGAGCGGCATCGTAATCCTTCAGTTTGAAATAGAGGTCTCCCCGCAGGAAGTGACTGTTTGCGCGATCGCTCTTTTTTTGCTGTTCCCATTGTTCAAGAGAAACTCGCGCGGAACGTTCCGAAGGAGACGCGCGTTCCACGAGGTCCAGAATCCGGGTCGAGTAGCTGAGGGCGCGGCGAAACCCGGCTTGGTCTTCCTGTCGTTCGAGAAGCTCGATGGCGAGCAGGAGAATGGAAATGTCGTTGGGATTCAGCGACACCATGCGCTCGGAGTAGTCCGCGGCGCGCGCATTGTCTTTTAATTGGAGGCTCGCCTCGACAAGAGCGCGATAGATGCCGGTGCGGTTGGAGTAATCCGGATATTTCTTCAGGAAGCCTTCGAGATTTCGCAGGAGCGCGGCCCGGTCGCTTCCGGCGTCGCCGAGGGCGCGCTGCAATTCTTCGTCAGGGCTCGGCGGCTTGGCCAAGGGTCTGTCTTTGCTGCTGCCAGGGTTCGAGGCTTGCGATGCAGGTCGCTGGGCTGCACAGAACGGCGAAATCAGGGCACAGAGCAGGAGTGCCGCCAAGGCGGGAGAGGAGGGCTGAGAGGGCATGCCGCGATTCTAAACACTCAACGGGAAAATGTCTCTAGGGAGCTATTGCGCCACGAGCAGTTGTTCAAGCACCTAGTCTAAGTAAGACGTCTAAACCAGACGTCCAACCTAGATTCGAGATCTACTTCGATCCGCTGATGCGAATTTCACCCGAGGCCGTGTGCACTTCGATACGTCCTCCGCCATTGCCCACACGCGCCCGGAGAGAATGTTTTCCCTGCTCTTCGACCACGATGGGAATGTCCGTTCGAATCTCCCCGGAAACTGCTTCCGCGGAAAGATGGAAGTTCGCTGAGGCAGGGACGCTGATTTGCACACCGCCCGAAGCTGTTTTCAAATTCCAATAGCCTTGTCCGCCGGGATTTCCCTGCACGTAAACGCGCCCCGAGGCGGCATGAGCCGTGACGTCATTGGCAGCATCCTGAATTTCCACTTCGCCACTCGCCGTATTTCCCTCGACGCGGCCACCGGGATGGGAGACGCGTATGACGCCAGAGATGGCCTTGATGCGGACGTCGCCTTTCACGTTCGAAACCGTGACATTGCCAGAAGCACTGGAGACCTGGACATCGCTTCCTACATCACTAGCCGTGACCGAGCCACTCGCTGTGGAGACGTCGGCGTCGCGGTCAATCTTTTCAACGCGAATCGTACCAGAGGCGGCGTGGACCTTTACGGGGCCACGAAGATCTCGGATGTTCTGCGCGCCGGAAGCGACATTGGACTCCACCTCTGTGTCGTGCGGAACCTGAATGGTGTAAGCGATGCTCACATTGCGCAGATGCGAAAAGTCCGCCCCAACGTGAATGGTGTCGCCCCTTTGCTCGACGGGAGGATTCGCAACAGTGTCGTCCAGGCGCTTCTGCGGATTGTCAAAGCCGAAGCCGGAAGCTCGCACCTCGCCGTGCACATGCACCTTGCCATCGGAACTCCCGGTGATGTTCACATCGCCGGAGGCATTCGAAAGCTCGAGGCGTACGGGACCGCTTACACTAAAATTCTTGTCGAAGCTGCCGCTTACCGCTGCTCCTGCATTGCAGCCCCCCAGGACAGCCAATGCAAAAACAGCGGGGAAGAGCAGCAGGGAACTGCCACACCTGCGGTAGCGCGCCATTCTTCCTCCAAGGGACCGTGACAACTACTCGGACGTTCCACTAATAGCTACGCAAAAACAACGAATTATGTTCCGGAAGCTGCCTTGCGCGACGAGGCCGCCTGCCTCATAGCTTCGTTAAGAGAGCCCTGGCGATAACCTTGCAGATCCAAGGCAACATAAGCAAATCCGGCCGATTTGAGACGTTCGGCGATAGCCGCGGCCATTTCCTGCGACAGTGCGCGAGGCAACTCTTCCTGGGAAACTTCGACACGTGCGAGATTGTCGTGGATGCGCACGCGAAACTGGCGGAAGCCCAATTCGCGCAACGCCGCTTCGCCGCGTTCAACGAGCGCGAGCCGTTCGAGAGTTACTTCCGTTCCGTAGGGAACGCGCGAAGCAAGGCAGGCAGAGGCGGGCCGGTCCCACGTGAGCAGGCCCGCCCGTTGCGATAAAGCGCGAATTTCTGATTTCGCCAAGTTGGCATCAAGCAGGGGAGCAAGAACTTTGTGCTCGGTGGCAGCGCGATGACCGGGCCGAAAATCGAGCGTGTCATCGGCATTCACCCCATAGGCTACAGCGGCAAATCCGCGGGAGGACGCAAGATTGTCGAGCACGGAAAACAATTCATCTTTGCAGAAATAGCAGCGGTCGGATTGGTTCGCGCGGTAAGCGGGATTTTCGATCTCATGCGTTTCGATGAACTCGTGGCGCAGCGCCTGTTTCTTCACAAACTGCTCGACGATTTCTCGGTCGTATGCGGGGAAACTTGGAGAGAGCGCAGTAACCGATAACGCGCGGTTGCCCAGGGCTCGATTTGCGGCCCAGGCAAGATAGGCAGAATCTGCGCCACCGGAAAGGGCGACGACAATGGATGAAATCTCCGCGAGACACGAGAGCAGAAGGCTTTCTTTTTCTTCAAGCGATAGGGCCGGATGCTCTCCATTGCGAATTTGAACGAGACTTTTCATATCATGCTGAGTATATCGCAGCGCTGGCGTTTGCTGCGCTGACTTCCCATAGCGCACGATTCACTTGAAGTCCAGCAGCACGTCGACCGTGCCGGTGTTTTCATCGGCTTGCAGCCAATGGCCGACGCTTTCGTAATGGAGCGGAAGTTCGCCAAAAATCTGCTCCTGGTGCAGTTGCAGTTTTGTCAAGACCTCTTCGTATTTCGTCTTGTCAAAAATGTCGCCTTGAGAAATCGGCCATGCGGCATGCAGCTTCTTCTCCGCGGTGGGCGAAAGGCCAGTCAGCACCATTTTGCCGAAGCGAAACTGCCGCCCTTCGTGAATCGCCACGGAATAGGAAACCGTGTGCGCCGACTCGTCAAACGCCGGGACGGGTTCGACCTTCGCGTCGAGATAGCCGTGATGTGCAAACTCCTCACGAACGCGCTCCCATCCCGCTTCGATTTTCATGCCGTCCGCTACCTCGCCGGGCTTCAATCCCACCGCGCTACTCAAAGTGAACTCCGAGACCGTGGCGTTTCCCGTCCAATGAACTTCTTTCCAGTGATAAACCGGACCCGGATCCACTGGAACAAAAACGGGGATTTCCTCCGGCAGTTTCTCTTCGGGTTTGCCGGTCAGGCGTATTTCCGGCGGACCCAGCTTCGGATGCAGGCAGCCTTTGGCCAGATAGACGGGCCGGATCGCTTCTGTGAGGAATAGATCGATCGCCATCCTCGAATACGGCTTGCCAACGATTTCCTCGAGATGTTGCTGAGCCGCTTTGGAAGCCAGCAGGGAAGCGTCACTGAACTCCAGTTTTTCGATTCGCAGCGATGGCCCTTCCACCTTGAATAGCTGAATTTTTCCATCTCCGTCCGGATTCGGAATGACCTCATGCTGGAGCGTCACCTGCAAGCCGTGCGATGCAATCAATTCCTTGATTGCATCCGCTGCTTGATCGACCATGCCGCCACCCTCGGGCAAGGTTCCATCGAAGTAAGGAATCTTCTTGCGAATCGCGTCGGCGAGTTCGGAATCGGCAAACCAGGCAATGTTGTCAAAATACGCCGGAATTCTTGGCGACTCTTCGACGTGGTAAGTCACCACAACACCCGTGCGAGTTTCAAAGCGGTAGCTGACTTTGTCGAAGAGGCCCGTTTGCACGAGCTTGTCCGCACCGGCTTGTAAATCAGCCCGGCCGACTTGCGAACCCAGGACGAGGCCAGTCAGCCCTGAAATCTGCGCCTCGGAAAGATGTTTCTGGCCTTCTATGCGAACTTCGCGCAGAGATGCGGTTACATCTGGAGTCTGAGTTCGCGATGAACACGCGAACGGCAACGAGAACAGTAAAAGAAATGCGAGCCTCGTTGGAGAATTGCGCCGCATGGATTCATTTTAGCCGAAACGACTGGGAACTATTCAACGGTAACCGATTTCGCCAAATTCCGCGGCTGATCCACATCGCAGCCGCGGCGCACCGCAATATGATAGGCGAGCAGTTGTAGCGGAATAATCTCGAGCAAAGGCGTGAGCAATTCCGGCGCGGGCGGCAGCTCAATAACATGGTCAGAAGCCTCGCGCGCAAGCTGATCTTTCGCTGTGACCACAGAAATCACGATGCCGTCCCGCGCTTTTACTTCCTTGATGTTCGACACGCTTTTTTCGTAGCGCGTCATGGCTTCCGGGTTCGATTCATCGCGAGTGGCCAGCACGACGACGGGAAGATTTTCGTCAATCAGCGCATTCGGTCCGTGCTTCATTTCGCCCGCGGGATAGCCTTCGGCGTGAATGTAAGAAATCTCCTTGAGCTTCAAGGCTCCTTCGAGGGCAATGGGGTAGTGAATGCCGCGCCCGAGATACAGGAAATCCGTGTTGCGGAAGAATTGCCGCGCAAGATTCTCGTAAAAGCCGGAAGCGTCCGCTTGCAGAATGGTTTCCATTTTGTGGGGAATGCTCAAGGACTCCTGCATCAGATTCCTGGCCGCATCGTCGCTCATCTTTCCGCGCACCTGCCCGAGATACGACGCGAGAAGCAAAAGCGCGGCCAATTGCCCCGTGAATGCTTTCGTCGAGGCCACGCCGATCTCCGGTCCAGCGTGCGTGGGAATGGTGCCGCTGGCCTCCCGCGTGATCATCGAGCCGATGACGTTGCAAATCGCAATCGTCGGCGACCCTTTCAGTTTTGCCTCGCGCTGCGCCGCGAGCGTGTCCGCCGTTTCGCCGGACTGGCTGATGCACACGGTCAAGGTATTCGAGTCAATGATGGGATCGCGGTACCGAAACTCGCTCCCGTAGTCCACTTCCACAGGAAGCCGGGCCAGCCGCTCGATCATGAATTTTCCAGCCAGCCCCGCGTGCCAGCTCGTTCCGCACGCCACAATCCGCACCTGCTGAAACTCGCGGAACTGTTTTTCTTTTAGCTCCATTTCATCCAAAAAAACTTTGCCCGTGTCCTGCGAAATCCGGCCAAGCAGCGTGTCTCGCACCGCGCGCGGCTGCTCGAAAATTTCCTTTTGCATGAAGTGCTTGTAACCGCCCTTTTCCGCCATGATCGGGTCCCAGGCGACGTGCTGCGGCGGGCGGTCGACGGTGCGCCCATCGTGATCCATCACGCGCACGCCATCCTTGGTCAAAACGGCAATGTCGCCGTCCGCAAGAAAGAAGATTTTGCGCGTGTGCTCGAGCAAGGCGGGAATGTCGCTGGCGACGAAATACTCGTGGTCTCCCAGCCCGACGACAGAAGGAGGGCCAAGCCGCGCGGCGACGATTTTTTGCGGATCTTTCGCCGACAGAAAGACCAGCGCGTAAATCCCGCGCAGCTCCTTCAGCGAGCGCCGCACCGCTTCTTCCAGCGGAACGCCACCCTGCGAATTCTTCTCCACCAGATGCGCGACGATTTCCGTGTCCGTTTCCGTAACGAACTTGTGTCCTTCCTTCTGAAGTTTTTCCTTCAGCTCCAGGTAGTTTTCGATGATGCCGTTATGCACCACCACAATCTGGCCCGTGCAATCGCGGTGCGGATGCGCATTCTCTTCCGTGGGGCGTCCGTGGGTGGCCCAGCGCGTGTGGCCAATGCCATACGTGCCTTCAAGCGGCGACTTCGCAATCGCTTCTTCCAGGTTGCGAAGCTTCCCCGCCGCGCGCCGGATCTCCAGCTTGCCACTGCCGTTCACCACGGCAATGCCGGCGGAGTCGTAGCCGCGGTATTCGAGCTTGCGCAGTCCTTCGATGACCACGGGCACGACTTTTTTCGGGCCGATGTATCCGAGAATCCCGCACATAGAGCGTCGTCACCTCAATTCGTTCTATCAGCCTAGCACGCCCGGCGGCATCCGGTGATTACCCGAACAGGCGTGACCGCCGCCGCATAAAGCGCCGCGCCATGTTGTGCGCCGTTTTTGGGAGTGCGGCGGCTTGCCGCCGCTTTTCCGCGCCGAAGCTTGCTTCGGCGTCCCGCTCGTCTCATTAGAGCGCAGTACGCTCGAATGCTATAATCCCCCCATGAAAGCACACGTTTGGGTCATGCCAAAGCGCACCGTCCTCGATCCCCAGGGACAAACCATTCAGCACGCTCTTTCCGGCCTTGGCTATGCCGCCGTGAAAGACGTTCGCCAGGGAAAATTCTTCGTCCTGAATCTCGATGGCTGGAACCGCGACGAAGCCCAAAAACAGCTCGAGCGCATCTCCAAAGAAGTCCTCACCAATCCCGTCATCGAAGAATACCGCTTCGAAATCGTCGACTGACCTGACCAGTTAGAGAGGAGTTGGGCTCGCGAGACCTTGTGGCCGGGACATTCGATACGATTCACAATTTCAGCGAAAGGATGCGTTCCAGACCACAAAACGAGCGAATCCCGTAGTGGCGGGTCTTTAGACCCGTGTTTTTGGTAGAACGGCGGCAGCCCGCCCTTCTAAGCCAGGGGCGACCCCTCTATGGTGCCGTTTTAAGAACCCAAAAATGCGACGTCCCCGATCCTGGCGTCAAGTCCTGACGCTGACGTTCGCTACCCGTCTCCAGATCCGCGGATCACTTAGATTTACTCCCGCTAGGTGGACGAAGCGCCTTCACGCGAAGCCCCAGGCCACTTAATGATATAAGTAACTACAGCTACCGGTATCAATCGGTCCTAGAAAATGTTTATCTCACGCTTTCAAGTCTGCAACTATAAGAGCCTTCGTGAGCCCGCGCCGCTGGAGCTTACACAGGGGTTCAACATAATCTCCGGACAGAATCATTCCGGCAAGACGGCATTGTTGGAAGCTCTGGGGCTAAACTTCGTCGGGAATCCACACAAAAGTATGAAGACGGTTCCTGCGAGGGACACGATACCAGATCAAGTGTCGTGGGCCGACGTGTCGTTCACGCTGTCAGGGAAGGAAGTAGTCGAATTGATGCTGGCTTCCCCTCCAAATTCTCAGTTTCAAGTAGCACGGCCGGCCATCGGCTCCGCATATGCAAAAGCAATCGGGTACGAGGATGCTTCAAGCCCAGCAGTGGATAGATTCCTCGCAGCTCTCTTCACAGAGAAGTCCTTTACATTCAAACTCAGGGTTCAGGCTACGGCGGGCTACGCGTGCTATTGGACGGCTCTAGACATCCCAACCTATGGCCTATACCTGCCCGAGAAGCAGGGCCCGAACTGGAATTACCTCTATTGCGCCGTCGATCGAAGCGGCACCGTTAGCGTGACAGGCGGGGTCGTAAATGCAAATCCAGCGGACATCGGCCTTCAACTGGTTAGTCTTTTTCAAAGGCATGTCTATAGGTTTGCTGCTGAACGAATGAACATCGGGAGGGGCGCTCATGGCAATCAAACAATTCTTGGACACAACGCATCCAACCTGCACGAAGTCCTAAATCAGCTGCAGCACAACACTAGTAGGTTTCGTGAGCTTAACCATTATCTCAATATAATACTACCTCAAGTCAGACAAGTGTCTGTCCGCGGAATTGGCCCCGGACAGGTAGAGATAGTCGTGTGGTGTCATGATCCTGAGTCTCAGCGTGAAGACCTAGTCGTGCCTCTTTCAGAGAGTGGAACTGGTATAGGTCAAGTTCTAGCGATCTTGTATGTAGTTCTGACGTCCGACCGGCCCCAAACAATCATCATCGATGAGCCCCAGAGCTTCTTGCATCCGGGCGCCGCTAGAAAACTGGTCGAGTTCCTGAAACGGTACCCACACCACCAGTTCATCGTAGCGACCCATTCAGCGACCATAATCGCTGCCGCAAATCCGAAGACAATCACTCTGGCGACCTTTGAAGACGCCGAAACCACTCTTCAACAACTCAACGTTGACGCAGAGAGGGGAATTCAAAGGACATTGACGGAGCTTGGAATCCGCCTGTCAGATTTGTTTGGAGCCGACAACATTCTCTGGGTGGAGGGCCGTACAGAGGAGAAATGCTTTCCCCTAATTGTAGAGAAGATCCTGAAGCAGCCCCTGATGGGTACGGAAATACTCGGCATCCGCCAAACAGGGGACTTAGAAGGACGCGATGCCAAGAGGGTGTTTGAAATCTATCGTAGGCTTGCAAAAGGGGCCAGTTTGCTGCCACCTGCAGTCGCCTTCGTTCTTGACGAAGAGTGTAGAGATGAAGCCGCCAAGCGTGAACTATTCAAATTGAGCGGAGAGCTAGCGGTATTCCTACCCAGGCGCATGTACGAGAACTATCTTTTAAATCCGAAGGCAATTGCAGAGGTGGCGAATGCGATTGAAGGATTCAGGCCAGCCGCCCTGGCGGCACACGAAGTTCGCGAAGCAATCGAGGCCAAACTGAAGACCCCGGTTTACTTCTGCACTCCTGAGAAAGCGAAAGTGCCCGCGGATTGGATAAAAAGCGTTGATGCAGGCCGAGTTTTGGAAGAGCTCTTCAACCACTTCTCGGAGGCGCGCGTCATATATCAGAAGGTTGCGCATGGAGTTGCGCTCACCGAGTGGATAATCAAGAACTCACCTGGAGATCTCACAGAAATAGCCGAGCTACTCCACAAGGTTCTGGATGCGCAAAAACCCGCGAGCAGCAGCCAGGCGGCTCGACCTGCGATCGTCTCCGCGACTCAGTCGAGGGCTGTGGAGTAGGTAACCGCACGCTAAGTCCTAAGCACTCCACCCGCCCCTCTGCGCACTCTACCCCTGTGTTTTCTTTCTCTTACGCCAAACCTGTTCGAATCCGTGTGTCTATTTTTAAAATACTAGTACTATAAAAGGACTTGACAGAATAGGAAATATGCGATAGCATAGGTCGTGAGTTCTCGACCCCACCTCACTTTGAGCCTCCAAGGGCCTCGTCGGGTCTCTCGGTGTAGCATATTTTCGGCACCTTCTGCCTTCTGCTTCCTGCCTTCTGCTTTTTCATCTCAGCTATCTGCTCTCTGTTTTGCCCTTTTTGCCCCTCGCTATCCTCTTTATTTTCATGCGATTCCAAACTGCCCCTTCTGCAACTCCTTTGTTTTGATAACGATACAAATTGCCGGGGGGTGGGGGGTA
>Ga0075436_100003368_pt1 | contig 10942 bp, 12 predicted proteins | sample RhiMethybrSRZTD5_FD_75303 | JGI IMG/M metagenome (GOLD analysis project Ga0075436, IMG submission 75303) | Populus rhizosphere microbial communities from Tennessee, USA - Rhizosphere MetaG P. TD hybrid SRZTD5 | ecosystem: Host-associated > Plants > Roots > Rhizosphere > Soil | place: USA... | reverse complement strand
CTAGATTCGCCGAGAGCGGTAATGGCTGCGCGCGCGCTCAACACGACCGCCGGCGGTGCGATCGCGCTACTGGCCTACTGGCTCTGGCCCACCTGGGAGCGCACGCAGGTGCCGGACGCGCTGGCCCGCATGCTGGACGCCTACCGCGAATATTTTCACCTGGTTCGCGAGAGTTATACCGCGCCCGAGAAATCCTTCGCACACGAACTGGACCGCGTCCGCCTCGCGGGCCGTCTGGCACGCTCCAATCTGGAAGCCTCAGTCGATCGACTGTTGGCTGAGCCCGGCACTTCGCCGGAAACCGTGAAAGCGCTTGGCGCGTCCTCGCCAGCTCCCACCGCCTGGCCCACGCCATGATGGCGCTCGAAGCCAGCTTGGCCACCAGCCAACCTGTTCCCCCGCGCGAAGCGTTCCGCCCCTTCGCCGACCATGTCGAGCTGACACTCTACTATCTCGCCGCCGCCCTGCGCGGCTCCCCGCTGCGGCGCGAAAATCTTCCCGACCTCCGCGAAGACCACCACGCCCTGGTCCACTCCGGCGACCCCCTCACCGAGCGCCATGCCCTCGTAAACGTAGAAACCGACCGCATCACGAATAGTTTGAATACACTGAGCGAGGAAGTGCTGAGGTGGCGTCTTGCTAGCACCTGACACCTAATACCTAATGTATCGTGTCCGCCAGCGAGAAAATCGGCATGTACAGCGCGATCAGAACGAACGCCACAAAGATCCCCATGAAGATCATGATGGCCGGCTCGATCAGCGAAAGCGCCGCCGTCATCTTGGTGTTCACGTCATCTTCGTAGAACTCCGCCACGCTGTTCAGCATAATGGGCAGCGCGCCGGTTGATTCGCCCACCTCGATCATGTCGATGGCCAGGGCGGGAAAAATCTTCGTCTGCTTCAGCGAGCCCGATAGCGCCTGCCCTTCCCGCACCATCTTGCCCGCCTTCTCGAGCGAGCGCCGCAATAGCGCCGTGCCGAGCGAATCCGCGGCCGTCTCCAGGCCCTGCATCAGCGGAATGCCGCCGGTCAGCAGCGTGCTCAGCACGCGCGCAAATTGCGCCACCTGGTACTTCAGCCAGATGTCCCCCAGGACCGGCGTCCGCATCTTCACCGCGTCCAGCTTCTCCTTGGCCGATTCCCTTCGCGACCACATCACGAACAGGAACCCCGCGGCCACCAGGCCCACGAAAAACAACAGCACGTAGTTCCGCGCCGTCGTGCCCACCGCAATCAGAATCTGCGTGATCTCCGGCAATTGCGCCGACATGCTGGAATAGAGCTGTGCGAAGTTCGGCACCACGTAGGTCACCAGAAACACGATCAGGCCCAGCACCAAGGTAATCAGCACCGAGGGATACAGCAGCGAAACAATAATTTTCTTGCGTACCGCCAGCGCCAGTTTCTGGTACACGATGTAGCGGTCCAGCACCTCCGCCAGGCTGCCGCTCTTTTCGCCCGCCATCACCGTCGTCACGTAGATCTTCGGAAATACCCCCTGCATGCGGAACGCTTCCGAGAGCAGCGTGCCTTTTCGCACCTCGTCGCGCACGGTCTTGATGTGCGGTCCTAGCTTGGGATCCGTCAGCCGGTCCGCCAACAGGTCGAGCGATTTCAGAATCGGCAGTCCCGCCCGCACCAGCGTCACGAACTGCTGGTTGAAGATCAGGAATTTTTCGAGATTGAGTTTCTTCCGACGCCCCAGCAGCGAAACTTCGGTCGAAAGCCCGCGCACCGCCCGCCGCGGCCGGATGGAATAGATGAGAAAGCCCTGCTGCGCATATCGATCCCGCACTTCCTGCTCGGAAACGGCCTGCGTCACCTGCTGGTGGATCTCCCCGCGCGCATCGGCGTACTTCAGAACCCAGTCAGACATCTTGCCTGCTACCCGCCCTCCACCACTTCCGCACCCGCCGGCGGCTTGAACTGAAACAGCGTGTTCGCGAGCGGCGGGTTCAGCTTCTCGCCCTCGAACACGAAATCCAGAATCGATTGGTCCTGTCCAACCACGTGCAGCTTGCGAATCTCAAACGTGGGAGACACCAGAAATTCCACCTGGGAATAAGGTAGGCTGTCCGACTTCGCCTCTGCCGTCACTAGCGTCCCGTCGCCCTCCGGCCGCGTTTGAATGTTCCGGAATTCCCTTTCGAAATTCAGCTTCCCGAGTAGAAACGCCAGCGGCGCCCGCATGTCCTCGGTGTCCTTGAGCTTCATCTTCTGGACGTGCGGCGGAGTCTCGCTCGCCAGGTACAAGAAAACATCTTTCCCGTCCGAGACAAACAGCTTTCCCGCCGGCTGCGTGTACTCCCAGCGCATCCGCCCCGGCTTGCGCAGATAGAGCGTGCCCGTCTCTGTCCGCGGTCCCCGCCCCATCCCGGTATAGGTCTCTGCAAACCGCACTTCGAGCGTCGTTGCCCTGTTGTACCGCCCCTCGATCTGCTTCAACAATTGCTGCGTAGCCGAATCGCCGGCCAGCACCGGCCATGCAGCCGCCAGAATGTACGCAATGGTTCTCACTAAACTATAGACGCCGATCAGCTTCCGGACGTTGTCTCTATCCTTCTATATAGCGCGCCTATCTAGACAGATGGCCGGCCTTGCCGCCGCCCAATAGTATCCCAAACCGAATGAACCACTTGCCGGACTGTAATTCCGGTGACAAGCCACTCATTCTCGAAATTCACCACCGTACTTTCCCCACATCCCCCTTCCCTGATGTAGTATCTAATGTTCATCGTCCCGGGTATTGGGCGAAAGGAGGTCTGTGTCCGCGCCCTCTCTCGATGTTTTTGTCACCCCTCGCGGCTTCGGCCAAACCGCGCGCCGTGACTGGTGGTGGCTTCAGCCGCTCGCCATCTTCCTCGGCCTCTCCACATTTTTGGTCTATGCCAACTGGGCGGCTTTCCAGGGAAATTACTATTCTTGGGGACCGTATATCTCACCTTTCTACTCTCCCGAAATCTTCGGCGATTCGCCGCATGCCTTATTCGGTCCCAAGCCCGGCTGGTGGCCCCGGTGGTGGCCTTTTTCTCCGGCACTCCTGATCCTCTGGGCGCCCGGCATGTTCCGCGTCACCTGTTACTACTACCGCGGCGCGTACTATAAAGCCTTCTGGGCCGACCCGCCCTCCTGCACCGTGGGCGAGCCGCGCAAACGCTACCTCGGAGAGCATTCCTTCCCGCTCATCATGCAGAACATCCACCGCTATTTTCTTTACTGCGCTGTTGTCATCCTCGCCTTCCTGTACTACGACGTTTGGAAAGCTCTCTGGTTCGCCGACTCCGCCGGGCGCGTCTCGTTCGGCCTCGGCCTCGGCACCTTGATCCTCGCCACCAACACAGTTCTGCTTTCGGGCTACACCTTCGGCTGCCATTCCCTGCGCCACCTGGCGGGCGGGCGCCTCGACCGTCTTTCGGAATCGCCAATCTGCCAGAGAGCCTACGATTGCTCCAGTTGCCTCAACCGCCGCCACATGCTCTGGGCCTGGATGAGCCTCACCTCCGTGATGTTCTCCGATATTTATGTCCGGCTCTGCGCCATGGGCGTCTGGACCGACTGGAGAATTCTCTGAATGCCCGATTACCAGACGCATTCTTCTGACGTCCTTGTGATTGGCGCCGGCGGCGCGGGCCTGCGGGCGGCCATTGAAGCATCATCCATGGGAGTATCGGTAAGCGTCATCTGCAAATCGCTACTCGGCAAGGCGCATACCGTGATGGCCGAGGGCGGAATCGCCGCCGCCCTGGCCAATGTGGACGATCGTGACAATTGGAAGGTCCACTTCGCCGACACCATGCGCGGCGGCCAGTATCTCAACAACTGGCGCATGGCCGAACTGCACGCCAAGGAAGCGCCCGATTGTGTTCGCGAGCTCGAAGCCTGGGGCGCGCTCTTCGACCGCACCCCCGACGGCCGCATCCTCCAGCGCAATTTCGGCGGCCACAAATACCCGCGACTCGCCCACGTCGGCGACCGTACCGGCCTCGAGATGATCCGCACTCTCCAGGACCACGGCATCCACCAGGGCATCGAAGTCCACATGGAAACCACCGTGCTGCGCCTCCTCACCGGCGATGGGCGCGTCACCGGCGTTTTCGCCTACGAGCGCGAGCGCGGCCGCTTCCTGGTCTTCCACGCCAAGGCGGTGATCCTCGCCACGGGTGGCATCGGCCGCGCTTTCAAGATCACCAGCAATAGTTGGGAATACACCGGCGATGGCCACGCGCTCGCCTACCAGGCCGGCGCCGATCTGGCGGATATGGAATTCGTGCAGTTCCATCCTACCGGTATGATCTGGCCGCCCAGCGTTTGCGGCATCCTCGTCACCGAAGGCGTGCGCGGCGAAGGTGGCGTGCTCCGCAATAAAGAAGGTCGCCGTTTCATGTTCGACGATATCCCCGAGCTATACCGCGCCCAAACCGCCGACAACGAAGAGGAAGGCTGGCGCTACACCCAGGGCGACAAGGACGCGCGGCGCCCGCCCGAACTGCTCACTCGCGATCATATTGCCCGCTGCATCGTGCGCGAAATCAAAGAGGGCCGCGGCAGCCCGCACGGCGGCGTGTTTCTCGACATCTCCTGGATCAAAGAGCGCTTGGCCAACGCTGCCCCGCACATCCAGCGCAAGCTGCCCAGCATGTATCACCAGTTCAAAGAGCTTGCCGATATCGACATTACGAAAGAGCCCATGGAGGTCGGCCCCACCACTCACTATATGATGGGCGGCGTCAAAGTCGACGGCGACACACAGATGTCCACCGTTCCCGGTCTGTTCGCCGCGGGCGAGTGCGCGGCCGGCCTCCATGGCGCCAACCGCCTCGGCGGCAATTCGCTCTCCGATCTCCTGGTCTTCGGCAAGCGCGCCGGCCGCTATGCCGCCTGCTTCGCCAAGGAGCATGGCACAGGCACCGTCGATCAGGATCAGGTCAACCGCGCCGCGCTCGATGCCGTCGCGCCGTTCGAGCGCACCAACGGCGCCGGCCCCTATCAGATCCAGCAGAAGCTCCAGGAGAAAATGCAGGAGCTAGTCGGTATCGTCCGCACTGAGGCCGAAATGCGCCGCGCCCTCGGCGAAATCGAGCAACTGAACGCTGCGGCCAAAACCGTCTCGGTCCCCGGCAACCGCGAATACAACAACGGTTGGCACACCGCACTCGATCTCTCCAACCTGCTCACTGTCTCCGAAGCCGTGACGCGCGCCGCCCTCGAGCGCCAGGAAAGCCGCGGCGCGCACTTTCGCGAAGACCGTCCGTCCAAGAGCCCCGACTTCGGCAAGATCACTATCGTGATCCGAAAAGGTCCAAACGGCGAGATGCAGGTCGCGCGCCAGCCGGTTCCGGACGTTCCCCCTGAGCTCAAGCAGGTCATCGAGGAGATGAAATAATGGCCACCGCTACTTTTCGCGTCTGGCGCGGCGCCCGCGGCGGCGGGCAGTTCCAGGATTACGCAACCGAGGTCTCCGAAGGCATGGTGGTCCTCGACGCCATGCACAAAATCCAGGCCGAGCAGGCCAACGATCTCGCGCTGCGCTGGAACTGCAAAGCCGGCAAGTGCGGCTCGTGCTCCGCCGAAATCAACGGCCTTCCGAAACTCATGTGCATGGCGCGCCTGAGCTCCCTGCGCCTCGACCAGCCCGTCACCGTCGAGCCCCTCCGCGCCTTCCCGCCCATCCGGGACCTGGTCACCGACGTCTCCTGGAACTTTCGCGTGAAGAAGGGAATCAAGAAATTCCACCCGCGCCCGCCCGATGCGCCCGACGGCACCTGGCGCATGGCCCAGCAGGATATCGACCGCGTGCAGGAGTTTCGCAAGTGCATCGAATGCTTTCTGTGCCAGGACGTCTGCCACGTCCTGCGCGAACACCATTATTTCGACGAGTTCGCCGGCCCCCGCTATTTCGTCCACATCGCCGCGCTCGAAATGCATCCGCTCGATGTCGAAAACCGCACCGAAGAATTGAAACAGGCCCACGGCATCGGTTACTGCAACATCACCACCTGCTGCCGCAAAGTCTGTCCCGAGCACATCACCATCACCGAGAACGCCATCATTCCTCTCAAAGAGCGGGTCGCGGATGAGTTCTACGATCCCATCTCTCGTCTGTTTCGCATGTTTCGAAAGTCCGGACGGCCCCGCACGCCGTCCGAACCGGAATTAAGGAAGGAGAGCGCCCATGTTGGAGCTTAAACCGCTGTCCAGGGAAGCCATTCCCGGCGCGCTGGCGCGCGTCGAGCGTTACCGCCTGCTCAATGAGCCCGAACAGGCCGAGAGTATCTGCCAGGATATTCTACGCACCGATCCCGACAATCAGGAGGCCGTGCGATCTCTGCTGCTCGCGCTGACCGATCAGTTCTCTACCGGCACCGGTCCCCGCGTCGCCGAAGCCCGCGACCTCATCCCGCGTTTCCGCGATCCCTACGATCGGCATTACTACAACGGCATCATTTCCGAGCGCCGCGCCCACGCGTTCATCAACCAGGGCTGGCTCGGAACCGGCTCCATCGCCTATGAGTGGATTCGCGATGCCATGAGCTCGTACGAAAAGGCCGAAGCCATCCGCCCGCCCGGCAACGACGACGCCATCCTCCGCTGGAACACCTGCGCGCGGTTTCTCAACAACCACCCGCATCTCGCTCCCAAGCCGGAGGAACAGCTCGAGCCCATGATGCTCGAATAACGTGACGCGGCTCGGCGAAACCCGTCCGATATCGAGCCGTGACCAAAGGGAGCGGTTGCATCATTCTAAACGGGCGCAGCGTGTTTGTTCCGATTCTCTTCGGAAACGAGGTGGTAGGCACGGGCAGATTCGAACTGCCGACCTGTCGCTTAGGAGGCGACCGCTCTATCCAGTCTGAGCTACGTGCCCGGAAACACCTACATTGTAGCCCTTATAGTGCCCCGCCGACCTCATCTTGGGGACAGGCTACTCAATCTCTAAATTGACCGTACGCCCGCCACCCGCCGTAACTTTTCCGCCCCGCCGCAGGTTATACCTGTTGGAGATGGCGCGCGGCCGATCACAATTACAGGCTCGCGAGGATGCGCCCGGCGACCGGCAGCTCGTCGAGGCCGCCCAGCGAGATCCTCGCCGCTTCGCCGAACTTTATGAGCTCCACTTCGATCGTGTCTACGCTTTCATCGCGCGCCGTGTCCGCAACCGCGAAGAGGCGGAAGATCTGACCTCCGAAGTGTTTCATCAGGCGCTCGCCAACCTCTCGCGTTTCGAGTGGCGCGGCGTTCCCTTCCGTGCCTGGCTGCTCCGCATGGCCGCCAATGCCATCATCGACCGCTGGCACGCCACCTCAAAAGAACAGGTCGACCCGCGCATGGACGTCGAGGACAAAGCCGCCCTCGCCGAGGTGGAACAAGGCGCCATGCTCTTCCAGTTGGTGGACGGTCTTCCGCCGGATCAGCGCCGCGTCATCCTCGACCGTTTCGTCGAGCAGCGCAGCACGCGCGAAATCGCCGCCGCGCTCGGACGAACCGAAGGAGCCGTCAAACAGCTCCAGTTTCGCGCCATCGAAAATTTGCGCGCGCGTCTCGGGGGTGCCCATGCCTGAGCGTTCGCCCGCTGCCCGGCTCGATCAGGCCATCACAGCACTGCTGGCGGGCGCGCCACCCGCCGCGGACACGCCCCTGGCGGCGCTTGTCTACGTCGCCGCCGGCCTCCGCGATCTTCCGCGCCCCGATTTCAAAGCACGTCTCAAAGCTGATTTAGAAAGGAAAGCTTCCATGGCAACTCCGGCCGTCACTCCCCTCCGCGAAGGTTTTCATTCCCTCACGCCTTACCTGATTGTGGAAGGCGCCGCCAAGACGATTGATTTTCTCAAGCAAGCTTTCGGCGCTGAAGAGAAACTCCGCGTCCCCAAACCCGATGGCTCCATCATGCATGCCGAGGTTCGCATCGCCGGCTCGGTCGTCGAGCTGGCCGACGCAAACGATCGATACCCGGCTCGTCCCACTTCGCTCCATCTCTACGTGCCCGATGCCGACGCCGTCTATCACCGCGCCATCGCGGCGGGCGCCGTCTCGACCCACGAGCCCGTCGATCAGCCTTACGGCGATCGCGAAGCCGGCATCCGGGATCCAGGCGGCAACGACTGGTACATCTCCACTCACAAGGCCGCCAGCCCCGGCCAATACACCCCCGAAGGCCTCCGCGCCGTCACGATTTACCTGCATCCGAGCGGCGCTGCCCAGTTGATCGACTTCCTTAAGCGCGCCTTCAGCGCCCAAGAGGCGGAGCGCTACGAGTCCCCGGCGGGCAACATCGTGCACGCCAAAATCCGCATCGGCGATTCCATCATCGAGATGGGCGAAGCCCACGGCCCATACCAGCCCCGGCCCACCGGCATCCACCTCTACGTCCCCGATACCGACACCGCCTACCGCCAGGCCATCGCCGCCGGCGCCACCTCCATCACCGAGCCCAACGACGCCCCCTATGGCGACCGCTCCGCCGGCGTCGAAGATCCCCACGGCAACTCGTGGTTCATCGCAACCTACGTTAAGGACGTCCCGCTCCCGTAGCTTCCCTTCCTCTTCAGGGCGCACGATAGATCTCATGCCATCCACCCGACGGGATCAAAACTCCAATGGCCGCTCCTATGACTGCCCCCAGGGGAGTAAAAACAGCTTTACCGAAGTTGGGGAAGAAATCGAAAGCGTTTCGCTGGCTGTGATCGATAGCCGCGCCAACGGCCAGACCACCGCCAGTGCCGATCAAGAGTCCGATCAGCGCATTTCGCCCGCGCCGCCCTTTGCTCTTCAACTCGACCCTTTTGATTTCCGTGCGCGCGAGCGTCTCCTGGCTTGCGCTCGCGTTGATGGCGAGCGAATCGGACGTCACCTTTTGCACGGTCCCGCGAACTGTCCTTCCGCCGGATAGAGCGACACGAATCTTAGTTCCCGGTACGAGTTGGATGAGGTTGGCCCAACTTTCACTGGGCGCTCGTTGTCGGGCCGGCGCGTTCCCGGCGAACCCTGCGAACAACAGCACTGCAATGCTGAACTTGTTCATTAATTGGCTTTGCCCTTCAGGCCGGCTGAATCATACCACCCGCTGACGCGAAAGTTTGCAGAACCTTGAGTTTGGGCGAGGGGCCCAGTAGAATGAGCGCGTGTGAGGACATGGGACCGGATACGTGGCAGGCTGAAATGTTACCTCTGTACACTTGCGAAAACGTTCTTTTCTCACGAACTACTGGTGTGTTAGTATTGAATCATGGCCAGGCAACAGATGGTGTACAGAGGGGATCGACTGATGATGCCGACACGGAAAGACCATGACACCGTCCGCACTAGAACTTTCAGTGCCGGGGAGGTGGTTTTTAATGCCGATGATTATGCCGGAACTATATTTCAAATGACTGACGGGGTGGTCAGGCTATTTGCGCGTTCCGGAGACCGCTCGGAGGCCGTTACGCAATTTGTGCGGGCCGGTGATTTCTTTGGTGAACTTGCTTTTTCTGGCAAGTCGCGCAAGTACACTGCCATGGCTATGAATGACGTCATGGTGATGGAGTACGATATCCGCGAAGTGGAAAAGGGCATGTCCGCGTTCGAGCTGGATCTTTTCCGATCCGTCTCTAAACGCATGGACGCTCTGATTGATGAACGATCAAGAATGCCCGGCAATCTTAAAGTTAAGCTGGCCGCGGCGCTGTTAGACCTTGCCGATAAGGATGGCGATAAGGTCGCTGGTGGGGTACTGATAAAGATGCGCATCACACATGAGATGCTCGCCGGACTGATAGGCGCGCGCCGTGAAACGGTGACGCTGCAGCTGCAAAAGATGACAAAGGCCGGCGCTGTAGAGAAGCGTGGGAGTTGGCTCTTGCTGCAGCCGGATGTTTTACGGAAGTTGGCCAGGTGAGGCCGCACCTGTGTCAGGCTTCTATCAGGGCCCCCCGTCCAGCGAGACCACTAATCCAGTGAACACCAGTGAACCAGACAAGCGTCCTAAGTGGTATATAGATGATCGCAACAGGTTGATAATGTTAGATCGAAACGGTAACGCTATATAGCCACGGCATGGTTTGCTCTCCTCGGCGGGTCTGACCCGCAAATGTTGGAAATCTTGGGTCCGACCGTGCTTTGGACTATCCTCAAGATGGCATGCCCGACCTTTCCAATTGGAATGTCCGCGGCCCAGTCGAAACCCTGCGCACTGAATCTGCCGAATGGGATTTGGCTAAAGAAGCCTGGAAAGAGCCGCGGAATTTCAGTTTGATCCGTTTCCGTCGCGACGGGAGCCTCAGCGAGACCGAACACCACAACCCCGACGGCTCCATCGCGCGAACCATAAATCTCTACGACGAAGCCGGTCGCATCCGGGAAACTCGCGGTCTCTCAAATGATGCCGTCACCGGCCGGCGCATCTGGTTCTACGACGACTCCGGACGCCCCGCTCGCGTCGTCGTGGATCAGAACGGCGTGGAGCGTGAATTCGAACTCTACCGTTACGATGCGAATGGCCGGCAAACGAAAATAGTTTTCCTCCCGAAGCTGGAACCGAATACCGGTATCGATTACTCCTCCTTCGCAGACACATCCTACGCCACCCCCGGCGCCGCCACCGTGACAACTGCTCTCGATGAGGTCCTGTTCCACGACGTAAATCATCGCCTTCTCCAGCGCCTCGTCATCACCAGAGATGCCGCCGGACGAGTGGTTAAGGAGGAAATGCATCGCGCCGGAGAAATGCCCCTCCCCGACATAGTGGAGAATGCTTCACCCGAGGAACGTCAAGCCTTCACGCAGGTCATGGCGAAACTGTTTGGTCCCGGCAAGCCGATGACGTCCACGACCTGCACTTACGATCAGAAAGGACGCCGCATCGAGCGCCAGACGCGCATGGGCGACCTCGGCGGGTTCGTCACTACTTCCCGTTACGACGATCGCGACAATCCCATCGAAGAGACCACGGTGAACACCACGCG
>Ga0075436_100003367_pt1 | contig 10943 bp, 9 predicted proteins | sample RhiMethybrSRZTD5_FD_75303 | JGI IMG/M metagenome (GOLD analysis project Ga0075436, IMG submission 75303) | Populus rhizosphere microbial communities from Tennessee, USA - Rhizosphere MetaG P. TD hybrid SRZTD5 | ecosystem: Host-associated > Plants > Roots > Rhizosphere > Soil | place: USA... | reverse complement strand
GGGAAAGGTTTCGCTCCCACCGTCAGAAAAAATACCGTTCCTGTGGTGTAAAGAGTTCGATTTGACAGAACGCTTCGTTCCGAACATAATTGTATGTACGTCAATCCTGTGGAGGGCTGACAAGCCTGGCGTGGGAACGCAGGCTGCACGGATGGCGCCAAAATATATCTTTGTAACCGGCGGTGTAGTTTCCTCACTTGGAAAGGGCGTTGCTGCCTCCTCTATCGGCTGTCTCCTCGAAAGTCGCGGTTTCAAAGTCACCCTGCAGAAATGCGATCCGTACCTGAACGTTGATCCCGGTACGATGAGCCCTTTTCAGCATGGCGAAGTCTTTGTCACCGAAGACGGCGCGGAGACCGACCTCGACCTTGGCCATTATGAACGCTTTACGCACGCCAAGCTTTCCCGCGACAATAACTGGACCACCGGCCGCATCTACGAAACCATTCTCACTAAGGAACGCCGCGGCGATTACCTCGGCAAGACCGTCCAGGTCATCCCGCATGTCACCGACGAAATCAAGGCCACCATCAAGAAAGTTTCCGAAGGGGTTGACGTTGTGATCGTCGAAATCGGCGGAACCGTCGGCGACATCGAATCGCTTCCTTTCCTCGAAGCCATCCGCCAGATGCGTCTCGAACTGGGCGCCGAGAACACCCTCTTTGTGCACGTCACCCTGGTGCCCTTCATCGCCGCTGCCGGCGAACTGAAAACCAAGCCTACGCAGCACAGCGTTAAGGAAATGTTGAGCATCGGAATTCAGCCCGACATTTTGCTTTGCCGCAGCGACCACCACATTCCCGCGGAATTGAAGAAAAAAATCGCGCTGTTCTGCAACGTCGCGGAATCCTGCGTCATTTCCATGGAAGACGTGGACACCATTTACGCCGTACCCGCGGAGCTGAGCAAAGAAGGTCTGGACGCGCAAATCCTCCGCCTCCTGAAGCTGAAAGACCACGCTTCGAACATGAAACCGTGGCTCGACTTGGTCCACCGTATGCACCATCCGGCGGGCGAAGTGCGTATCGCGGTCGTTGGAAAGTACGTGCAGCTAGAGGATGCGTATAAGAGTTTGCGCGAAGCCCTGTTGCACGGCGGCCTGGCGCACAATCACAAAACCGTTCTGGAGTGGATTGAAGCCGAAGAAATCGATTCGGCCGCTACTGCAGAAGCGCGCCTCCGCGGCTACGATGGAATCCTCGTTCCCGGCGGATTTGGCAAACGCGGCATTCAGGGAATGATTCACACCATTCAATACGCGCGCGAACACAAGGTACCCTTCTTTGGAATTTGCCTGGGCATGCAGTGCGCCACAATAGAATATGCGCGCGATGTCGCCGGATTGAAGCAGGCGGACAGCACTGAATTCGATCCGCAATCGCCGCATCGCGTGATTTATAAATTGCGCGAACTGCTCGGCGTGGATGAAATGGGCGGCACTATGCGCCTGGGCGCGTGGCCCTGCAAGCTGGAGCCGGGTTCCTTCGCGCACAAGGCTTACGGCAAGCTCGAAATCAGTGAACGCCACCGCCACCGCTACGAATTCAATCGCGACTACGAAAAAACGCTGGTCGCCGCCGGTCTACGCATCACCGGCCGCACCCCGGACGAAAATTACGTCGAAATCGTCGAGGCACCGGATCACCCATGGTTCCTCGGCTGCCAGTTTCACCCGGAATTCAAATCCAAGCCCCTTGAGCCGCATCCGCTCTTCGCCGCATTTATCGGCGCCGCGCTGGAGCAAAAGAAAGAACGCTTGCGTCCCGCTTCCGCCACCGTCGCGGAACGCCAACCCGCTCCGGCGTTGCGTGCTGCGCCTCGCGCCACCGTGTGATCTGCATCTTTCAAGAGTGAGTGGGAAATGTTAGCCGCTCCTGCGTGGCTATCCCAAGAATCAATGTCCCCGGTAGTTTGATTTTTCTTGCAGGCGCAAATTGATTTCGCAGTGGTAGACGCCGTCCTTGTCGCGCGAGAGGGGCCGGATCGTGGCAAATTTTCCGAGGGCTTCGGACTCGCTTTTCATCTCATTCGTCAAATACGAATCACCTTCGAAGCGCAGCACCAAGGTAACTTCCAACCGACAGGATTACTACGATGTCGAAGGGGACCTCACCATCCACGGGGTCACAAAGCGAATCACCATACCCGTAAGAACGATTGGTGTCCGTGTGATGCCTGGAATCGGCGATTTTTCTGGGTTTGAGACCACCTTCAACATCGACCGTCGCGACTTCGGCGTCCTCGGCCCGCGCTGGAGCGGCAACACTATGGCCATCGATCCAACTGTCGTCATCCATCTCATTATCGGTGGTGTCCGCGAATAGGCGGTCCTTCTCCTAGCAGAAGAACTCCTTGCTGACCCATTGGAACCCCCAGTCTTCTTCTGACGTTGCAAACCCGCCGCGGCCTGCGTAGCCTAAGTACCTTGCGGGCCTTTTTCCATATCTTATGAACGCGACACGCGAAATCGAACTTGGCAAGCTGCGCCTCGGCGGCGGCAATCCCCTGTTCCTGATTGCCGGGCCCTGCGTCATTGAAACCGAATCACACGCTCGTGCTATGGCGGAAAAGATCGCCAAGATCGCGTCCGATGCGGGATTGCCATACATCTTTAAGGCTTCCTTCGATAAGGCCAACCGATCCTCGCTCAAGGGATTCCGCGGCCCCGGACTGAAGGAAGGCTTGCGCATTCTCGGCAAGATCAAGTCCGAGATGAAACTTCCGATCCTCACCGACATCCACGAAGCTTCCCAGGCCGCTCCCGTTGCGGAAGTTTGCGACGTGCTGCAGGTTCCTGCGTTTCTGGCGCGGCAAACGGATCTGCTGCTCGCCGCCGGCAAGACCGGTCGCATTATCAATGTCAAGAAGCCACAGTTTGCTTCGCCGTGGGAAATGGGCAACGTGGCGGAAAAAGTTGCCAGCACCGGCAACGACAAGATCATTCTCACGGAGCGCGGCTCTACCTTCGGCTATCAGAATCTTGTCGTCGATGTGCGCTCCTTCCCCATCATGCAAAGGACTGGTTATCCGGTCGTCTTTGACGTAACGCATTCCGTGCAGCTTCCGGGCGGGCAAGGCCACTCCAGCGGCGGCCAGCCACAATTCATTGAGCCGCTCGCGCGCGCAGGCGTAGCCGCGGGCGTCGATGGCATTTTTCTGGAGACTCACGACAATCCTGCGAAGGCTCTCTCCGACGGACCCAATGCTCTGCCACTTTCACAGCTCCTGGCCTTGCTCATGAAATTAAAGGGGCTCAGCGCCGTGGTCCGCCGTTGGAGCGCAAAATGAGCCTGGACACCGCGCGGCGCGTGCTCAAAATCGAAGCCCAGGCAATTCAGGACGCCCTGGTACGGCTGGACGCGACCTTCGAAAAAGCCGTCAGCGTGCTCTTTGCGTGCAAAGGCCGCGTGGTGGTGACCGGCATGGGCAAATCCGGCCTGATTGGACGAAAAATTTCCGCCACGCTTTCCAGCACTGGCACGCCATCCTTCTTTTTGCATCCTGCCGAGGCTTTGCATGGCGATCTTGGCATGCTCGCGCGCGGCGACGCCATGCTGGCAGTGTCCTACGGTGGTGAGACTGAAGAGATCATCCGCCTGCTGGAAGCACTGAAGCGGCTCGAAATGCCGCTCGTGACCCTCACGGGCAAGCCGCAATCCACGCTCGCCGAAGCGAGCGAGGTCGTACTGGATGTCAGCGTGAAGGAAGAGGCTTGTTCGTTGAACCTCGCCCCCACGGCAAGCACAACCGTGGCGATGGCCGTGGGCGATGCGCTTGCGGTTTCGCTCCTGGAGCGTCGCGACTTCAAGCATGACGATTTCGCAGCGCTGCATCCTGCCGGGCGTCTAGGTAAAAAACTGCTTCGCGTCGAGCACCTGATGCATGCCGGCGATGCGCTCCCGCGCGTATCAAAAGACACGCCAATGCCCGACGTGTTTCACGAAATGAGTAAGAAGGGCCTTGGGATGACCACCGTGCTGGAGCCGGATGGGCGTCTGGCAGGAATTCTGACCGACGGCGACCTGCGCCGACTCATGGAAAAACATCGTGGCGCAACTCTGGAGATGGCCGCAGGTCAGTGCATGACGAAAAGTCCGCAAACCATCGGCCCTCATGTGCTCGCCAGCGAAGCTCTCAACCTGATGGAGAAGCGCAAGATTACCTCCATCGTGGTCACAGACGAAGCCAGGGGCGTCCTGGGCGTCGTCCATCTGCATGATTTGTGGACTTTGGAGCTGATGTAGTGGCGAGTCTTTAGGCCCGCTCTTTCTTTCTGCCGAATTCAGAGAACGCAAAGAACACGGAGAACAAATTGGCCACGCGAGGAAAGAAAATCCCAGAAAAACTGGCAAGACGAGCGAAGCAAATCCTTGTCTTGCTGATGGACGTCGACGGCACGCTAACCGACGGCAGCGTCACGCTAGTATCGCAGCAGGATGGCCACGCGCTCGAGAGCAAGACGTTCGACGCCCACGACGGTCAGGGTCTCACTCTCGCCGTCACTGCCGGACTGCGCACCGGCGTCATTACCGGCCGCGGCAGCGCCGCTCTTCGCCGCCGCTGCAAGGAGTTGGACATCGAGTTTGTTTACGAAAAACAAGGGCACAAAGTCGCAGCTTACGAAGACGTCCTGCGCAGGACCGGCGCCAAGGAATCCGAAGTCGCGTTTCTTGGCGATGACCTCCCCGATCTCACCATCATGAAGCGCGTCGGCCTGGCCGTTGCCGTCCACAACGCCACGCCCGAAGTGCGCCGCGCCGCCCACTACACCACCAAAGCCGACGGTGGCAAAGGTGCCGCCCGTGAACTTGTCGAGGTCATCCTCAAGTCCAAAGGCATCTGGGAAGAAATGATCGACAAAGCCCGCGCTTGAGGGCATGATTTTCGCTTGTACGCCAGCCCTTCGACGCCCTTTGCGTTACAATCGTACAGTCATGGCGCGCCGCAATCGCAAGCGAAAGTCGAAAGCTGCCAGCCTTCCCACAATTCGCAGCAAATCGAAGATGCCCGCGAGTCCTTCGCAGATTCCCAGCGATTTGGAAAAAGTTGCCGGCAATCCTGACAGCCCCATTCCTTCCGAAGACGTTGCAAGTGTTTCCGAGTTTTCTTTTGATTCGGAAACGATCGCAAAACTTGTCGACATCTCCAGCGATTCGGAAATGGTCGCAACCTTTCCTGACGCTCCCAGCGCCGCCGAAAACGTTGCAAGCCCTCCCAGCACCGCCGCTGCTACCGCGAATGTTGCGGATCCTTCCGCCGCGCCTACCGGCGCAGACCGCCGCACTCACCCTCGCTACGAGTTCTTTGCCGCCGCCGAGGTCGTTCCCGCCGAATCCGGCGCCCGGATGGAAACGCGCGTCCGCGATTTGAGCCTGCAAGGCTGCTATATCGACACCAGCGACGCCCTCCCTCTAGGCACGGTCACGGAAGTTCGCATCATCAAAAGCGCGCAACGGTTTGAAGCCCGCGCACGAGTCGTCTACTCGCGCGCGGCCAAGGGCATGGGGCTCATGTTTGCCACCATTGAGCCGGAGCAACTTCGGACCCTCGAAGCGTGGCTGGCCGAGTCCCGCGAAACCTCCTGGCTCGCAGCAAACCGCCGCAGGAGCCAGCGTGTACTGATGGCCGTCCCCGTGCGTGTCTCGGGAAAGACCGGCGCTGGAGCCTTTGAAGAAGAAACTCAAACGCGGGCCATCAGTGCTCACGGTGCGTTGATTCACTTGTTGACGCAGGTTTACAGAGGGCAGCGGCTCACGTTGTCGAACGTCCAGACCAAAGCGGCGCTCGAGTGCATTGTCGCGCATATTGATCGGCGTCAACCCAACCAGCCCCAGGTAGGAGTGGAGTTCCTCCTGCCCAATCCCCTGTTCTGGCATGTAGCTTTCCCGCCAAAAGACTGGACGCCCCGCCACCCCGACGCCAAATCCCGCACAAAGTCCCCCGAATCAAGCTGAATTTTTGCCCTCCCCGCAAGAAGCCGCGGTCAGCGAAATATACAGCATCCGGCCGGTTGATCCGTTTGTGCTGGCAAGCGTCATGCCCTGTGTGATGCGTTTTAGCGAATCAGCTTCATTCTTTCGATATTTCCGAACGTTTTTTCAAATGCTTGCGTTAGAAATCCCTCAAAACAATGGCAATTCCTTCGCGTGCCAGTCCAAGAAAAGCGGGTCGACCGCACGGCTTTGTAAAAATCTCGCAACACGACCAAACATTTCCCAGTGTTCTCTCGTCCCTACGGTAGCAATCCAGCTCGTCGAATGGCTCTGAGAGCTCGTCGCACGCGTTCGGCGTGCCGGGAGTAGGAGTGCCGCGTGTTGTTTCTCGACACCGCACTGCCGGCTCGTCCGCGACAGCGTGGTGGTGTGCTCGCGGTGCTCGTCGGCTCCATGGCCGTCCTTTTTTGATCCGGTCGGCAGGGTCTCGTGCACCGAACGACTTTCGCGTGAACAAAGGGGATCACCATGAACTTGCAACTTCGTTACTCGTACTCGCTTTTCATACCGTTGTTGCTCCTCGCTTCTGTGTTTGTAGCGTTTCAGCCTAGTTACGCAGCGCCACAATCTCAGCGGAACGCCAAGACGTCCTTTACGGAGTTGCAATCACAGGCCGAACAGGGCGAGCCCGTTGCCCAGTACAAGCTCGCCCAGTCCTATCTACGTCACGATAGCATCAATGATGACTACCAATCTGCTCTCAAGTGGCTCCGTGCCTCTACCTCCCAGGGTAATGCCAACGCAGCGTTCCTCCTCGGCTACTTGTACGAGCTTGGCCAGGGCGTGCCCCGGGATTATGGCAAGGCCGCGGAAAACTACCGTGCAGCGGCACTTCGCGGCCACTCGACCGCCGAAAACAATCTGGCCTCTCTGCATCAGCACGGCCAGGGTGCTCCAAAGAACATTGGCAAGGCGTTCGAATGGTATCTAGCTTCCGCCCAACACGCGAATCCCGTCGGCCAGTGCAATCTGGCGACGCTACATTATTTGGGCTTTGGGACTCGCCGTGATTACAAGCAAGCTGCAAGATGGTCTCACGCAGCCGCCGACTCCGGATCGGCTGAAGCTCAGAATAATTTGGCGTTTGCTTACTACAAAGGTCTGGGAGTCACACTTGATTACACCGAAGCTGCCCGCCGGCTGCGGCTCGCCGCGCAACAAGGGCTGCCGAGCGCCCAAACAAATCTAGCTTTCCTCTACGAGCAAGGGAGAGGCCTGCCACTCGATTATGTTGCTTCTTACATTTGGTATTCCTGTGCGCTCGCTGCAGGGGACAACTCACGTGCCGACCGTCGCAATCAGCTCTCGCACCTGATGACACGCAAGCAAATGGACGAGGCTGCTTCCTTCCTCGCCGCCTCTTCCTCTCAATCTCAGAGGCAACGCTCTCACGCCCCTGCCGGCGGCTTTTCGCTCTTGCAGAGCTACTAGCGTATTTCTCAGGCGCTGGGCCCTCCTGGGCGTTTCATGCCTATGGCGCGTCTTGCGTCCTGAAGTCGAGGACTTACCGAATCACTGCAGAGAAACAACGCGCCAGACGTGCACCAGACCATCCGTCTGTACCGCCAGAAGAGATCCATCCGGCGAGATTGCGAACGCGAACTTCTGTTGAGGCAGAGGGACTACCGGCGTTGTGAAAACTATCTTATGCTGTGCCAAATCGTACACGCAGATTTCAAGAGAGGTGATGCGCGATGGTCGATCTTTCATGTTCGTGCGGGAAAATACAAATCGTTGGCCGCCTCTTGAAGGACGGATCTCTCCTCCCATCCGGTACTCTGCAGAATGGATTTCGTCAAACTCCTCGCCGGACCGAATCAGCATCACAAAGGGACAATCACCGCTGATAGCCAGAATGGTGTCGTCAATGAACGTCGCGGACTTACAGCGAGATTTGGACAAATCCCTCGCTGTGCTGCTGTTCGGGTCGAAAAGCTCTGGCCTCTTTGCCGGCGCAGAATCTTCCATATTGGAAACAAATAGACGCAGCGCATCGCTGGAGGCTGTAGGCAAATAAACAACCCGTGTGTCCGATACGGACTCGAACTTGTGACCGGGAGTGAGTTTGGACTTCTTCGTAGCCAGCGTAGCGGGATCAAGCATATCGATTCGCGTAAGCCAGCCGAGCTTGGCGTCATACCAGTCCTGGAATTCGTACAGCGAGCGCCCGCTAGAGGACGCCGCAAAGCGCGGCAGAATGTCTCCCGGCACTTCCAGCTTCTTGCTGGCGAGTTCCTTCATCTCTCGCGAATAAACCTTCACCCACACATCGTCCTGAATGAGGAAGCTTCCGTTCTCCAGCGCAAGCAACCCATTCGAATTCCCCGCGTTACCCCACGTGCGCTCACTCTTTACATTACCCGCAACCGGGTCCAGCAAGACGCTATGAAACAACACCTCGCTGCCCGGAGTGCTCCCGCGCCGCGAAAGCCCAGGTTGATCGTTCTTGCGGTAGAACGAAACCACCAGGGCTCCGTCATCGAGAAATGCCACCGAATCCTGCAGGAAAGTGTAGGCACGGAGATCCCGCTCGGTGGCCGCGTGCAAATACCCAAACTTGCGCAAATCGAGAGAAAGAATTGGCCGCGCGGCGTCATCGCAAGAACCAGGCGGATTCCACAGAAGAGCTATACAACAGCAAACTAGAACGATCCTATATATACGCTTCATGGAAGATGGCTTCTGCCTTGAAGACGTGCCCATTGTGGTGGAGGTTACGGGCAGCAACTGGAACAACTTGTTCCGACTCTAACCAACCGCCGACGACAGGGCCTCGGCGCCCAGGTCTGGCGGCTTGGCGCCCTTGGTGAGGAGCCAGAGCATGAGCGCGACCTCCCCGAAGAAGGCGGGCTGCAAGTAGGTAAACGCCTGGTTGTAATATTGCGGCACCAGTACCCCGCTAAAGCTCAGGACCATGTAGGCGAAGCCGTCGATAGTGAGCCAGACGCCCAGAAAGCGCGGCAGGAATCGCGAGCGGTACACTAGCAGCGCAAGCGGTAAGAGCCCGAGACCCCAAAATAGTTCGGCGACAACAATTCCGTCAGAATGCAGATTGAGGAACAGCATCGCTAGAGCATCCCGCTGCGGCTTCTCGAATAGGGATAGAAAATTAGCGCCGCGCATGAGGACGAGAGCAGCGATGGAGTTCAGCTCATTTAGAAACGCTATAGGGATCGCGACCACAGCCAATATCACATAGAGCGAGGCGTACCACCGGTTGACGCCCTGGAGCAGGTGGTACAAAGCCAGAGCCACGAAGACCCAACCGGCCTGGGAGAGGAGCTGGCCGGCAATGCCGAGGCGAAAGAGCGCCTCGGAAGCCAAGATGTTGCTGGCGGTCACCGTGGCGTTTCCGTGCACAATCAGTTTGCTGGGGACATAGACCATGGCGAAGAAGGCGGGGATGGAGAAAATTATATACAGCAAGCCTGCGAACCTGCCTGGGTTCTTGGTGGAACTCATGTGCTCCTCCCTTGCAGTAAGGGGCCTTGTTGTAAGGGGCCTGGGAAAGGGTCTACCGGAGATAACGGCGAAGGCCACCAAAACGTTTCGCTCCACGAGCATTTAGGTACTGGAGCAGTTTGAATTCTCTTAATCGTGACAGTAGGGGTCAAAATTCAAATTTCCCCGCTACCTCATTTGAATTTTCCTTGACTTTTCTAATTCTGTTTATACTTGACGCTGTAGAGATTTGCGTTTCGCCTTCGGGTGCGTGCTCCCGTTTTTCTTTTTTATCGCAAGTCATTTCGGCCATTGCCAGCCAAGAACAATCAAAATCGCATCTTTTAGAATCACTTACGAATTGCAAATTTTGTAACCCCTTTCCTTTGATATTCATACAAATTGGTGGGGGGAGGGGGTACAGCACCTTTTCCTCAACTAGCAGTCTTTTTGGCGCTGGAGCGTTTGCTTAACCCTGAGCGGAGTCAAAGGGCCGCATTTTTCGGTAGTGGGTTTGAATTTCGTAATCGTGACAATAGGGGTCAAAATTCAAAATGACCTGCTATCCACTCTTCCCCCGCCCCCGCATTCTCACTGTCTGCAATGGGTTGGACTTGCCTGTGCTGCGCGCATTCTGGCACTCAAGGCCGTGTCAGGTCATAATGTTACGCACTCATCCAGCGACTAAGGATCACCATCAAATGCTCCATGCTTGGCACGACGTTTCTCCGGGCAGCGATCTCCCGCGCGATTTTCAAGCCGTCATTGAGATTCCCCTGGGCTCCAACGTGAAATACGAGTTGGATAAAGCCAGCGGCCTCTTGAAGGTGGACCGCATCATCCACTCGGCGGTGTTCTATCCGGCCAACTATGGCTTCATTCCGCAGACCTACGCCGAAGACAACGATCCACTGGATGTCCTCGTCTTGTGCCAGGAGCCGGTGCAGCCGCTCGCGCTCATCAAAGCCCGCGCCATCGGCTTGATGACCATGATCGATTCCGGCGCTAGCGACGACAAAGTCATCTCCGTCGCCACCAACGATCCGGAATTCAACAGTTACGTCGAGGCCAACGAGTTGCCGCCGCATCGCTTGCTCGTTCTAAAACGTTTCTTCCAGGACTACAAACAACTGGAAGGCAAACAGGTCCAGGTGGAAGATATTCGCCCGGCGTATGCGGCGGTCAAGGTCATCGAGAATGCGCTGGCGCGCTACAAAAAAGAGCGGGACAAGCTGCGCTCGAGAGTCGGCCACTAAATAAAAATACAATATTCTTACGATTCTCGTTCAATGCTAACTTGCCGCGTAGCTTTCTTTTGTTTGTCATCCCGAGCAAAGCGCTGTCTTTGGCTCCGGATCGGTTTGCGGGGCGAGGGATCTGCTTTTTGCTAAAATCGAATAGCGCGTTACCTGGACGCGCATCGAAATTAATGCTCTGGAGCAAGACGGCATGAATCGCTTCTGGAAATGGACGGCGGGAATATTGGGCGTGCTTTTCGTCGCTGCTTTT
>Ga0075436_100003366_pt1 | contig 10943 bp, 10 predicted proteins | sample RhiMethybrSRZTD5_FD_75303 | JGI IMG/M metagenome (GOLD analysis project Ga0075436, IMG submission 75303) | Populus rhizosphere microbial communities from Tennessee, USA - Rhizosphere MetaG P. TD hybrid SRZTD5 | ecosystem: Host-associated > Plants > Roots > Rhizosphere > Soil | place: USA... | reverse complement strand
CTTCGCGACGGGCGTGAATCCCGCCAAGCACAATATTTTCGATTTTCTGAATCGCGACCTGAAAACGTATGTGCCGGAGCTCTCGTCTTCGAAAGTGCGGCCGCCTCATCGTGTGCTGAAACTCGGAAGGTGGCGCATACCGCTGGCACGCCCCACCGTCGAGATGCGGCGCAAGAGCGAGCCGTTCTGGAAAATTCTGGGCCGGCACTCGATCGGCTGCACCATCCTGCGCGTGCCCATCACTTTCCCGCCGGACCATTTCAATGGCCGCCTGCTTTCCGCCATGTGCACGCCGGACCTGCGAGGGACGCAAGGTAGCTTCTCGCACTTCTCGACCCACGTGGACACCGGTCGCGTGACCGGCGGCAGCCGGTATCCGCTGCGGCGCGCCGGCGAAGCATTCGAAGGCGAGCTGGAAGGTCCCGAAAACGCGTTCGTCGACGGTAGCGGCGCCATGCGCATTTCGTTCCGGATCGCTCACGCCGAAGATCCCGCGCGCGCCACGCTCGAAATTCAAGGCGAGTCCTATCCGCTGCGGCCCGGCGAGTACACGCCATGGGTGCGTCTGCGTTTCCACGGCGGCATCGGAGTGTCGGTTTACGGCATCGCGCGTTTCCTGCTCACCCAAACCGGGCCGGAAGTTTCGCTCTACTCGACGCCGATTCAGATCGACCCCGAAAGCCCCGCGCTGCCCATCAGCCAGCCGGCTTATTACGCCATCTACCTTTCGAAACTCCTCGGCTCGTTCGCGACACTCGGCATGGCCGAAGACACCTGGGCGCTCAACGAGGGCGCCATCGACGACGACGCCTTCCTCCAGCAGGCCGAACTGATCAAGCAGGAGCGCGAATCCATGTTCCTGAGCGCGCTCGAGCATACCCGCCGTGGCGTGGTCGCATGCGTGTTCGATACAACCGATCGCGTGCAGCATATGTTCTACCGCCATCTCGACGCTGGCGACGGCCGCGTTATCGAAGCCCTGTACCGCGACATGGACCGTCTGGTCGGCGAGACCTGGAAGCACGTGGACGATTCAACCGCGCTGTTCGTGCTCTCGGATCACGGCTTCTGCTCCTTCCGCCGCGGTGTGAACTTAAACGCTTGGCTCTACCAGAACGGTTATCTGGCACTGGTCGATGGCGCACAGGAAAGCGGAGATTATTTCGAAGGAGTGGACTGGAGCCGCACGCGCGCGTATACGTTCGGCCTGGGCGGGCTGTACTTGAATCTGAAGGGCCGCGAAGCCGGCGGCACCGTGAGCCCGCAAGAAGCCGGCGCGCTCAGGAAAGAGCTGATCAAGAAACTCACCAATCTTCGCGACGAGGAAACGGGCAAGATCGGCATCGGCAATGTGTACGCCGCCGGCGCGATCTATCAAGGTCCGTACTTGAATGCGGCGCCGGACCTCATTGTGGGCTACACGGCAGGTTACCGGACGTCGTGGGAAGCCGCGGTCGGAAAAGTCAGCGCGCGCGTCTTCGAAGACAATAAGAAAGCCTGGAGCGGCGATCACTGCGTCGATCCGCTGCTGGTCCCGGGAGTTCTGTTTTCCAACCTTAAGGTGCAGGCGAAAGATCCGGGTATCGAAGATATGGCGCCAACGGCCCTCGAGCTGTTCGGCGTCCAGCCGCCGGCCTGGATGGAAGGGAAATCTGTTTTCCGCTTTGCATAGATTCTCGCCCGCGTATCTCTTGCTCCCCGCGCTCCTGCTGACCGTCGGTTGTGGCGTCTCGGGCTCGCAGGCGGCCCGCCGGCGCGTCATCGTTCTTGGCGTAGACGGTATGGACCCGCAGTTCGTTCAGCAGCACTGGAGCGCACTGCCCAATCTCGACCGACTGCGCCGCCAGGGTGATTTCAAGCCGCTACAAACGACCACGCCGCCGCAAAGCCCGGTGGCATGGTCCACATTCATCACCGGTATGGACCCTGACGGCCACGGTATCTATGATTTCGTCCATCGCGATCCTGCAACGTACCTGCCGTTTTCATCCATGTCGAAAGCCGAGGAGCCGAAGCACACGCTCTCGCTCGGGCCGTACCTGTTCCCGCTTTCAAAAGGCCGCGTGATTTCGCTGCGGCGCGGTCAGGCGTTCTGGCAGATTCTGGCGGAGCACAATATCCCGGTCACCATGATCAGGATGCCCACGAATTATCCGCCCATCGAAGCCGGAAAGGCGATCGCGGGAATGGGCGCGACCGATCTGCGCGGGACTTTCGGCACGTTCACGTTTTACACGGACGATCCCGAAGAGCTCTCGCGGAATGTGAACGGCGGCCGCATCGTGAAGGTCCCGATCTTCCAGAATCGCGCCGTGCTGCAGGTGGAAGGCCCCACGAATTCGCTGCGCAAGGATCGTCGCGATTCCTCGGTCCCGCTGACCGTGGACGTCGATCCGCAAGAGCCCGTTGCCCGGCTGGCGGTAGGCGATGCCGTCGCTATCGTGCGGCAGGGCGAATGGTCCGGGTGGCTGCGTGCCGAATTCCCGCTGATCCCCGGCCTCGCCAGCGCCACCGGCATGTTCCGCGTGTTCGCCAAACAATTTCATCCGCGCTTCGAACTTTATGTTTCGCCCGTGAACATCGATCCGGAAGAGCCTGAGCTTCCCATCTCCGCGCCTCCTGATTACAGCCGCGAAGTGGCCCGCGCCATCAGCCCGTTCTACACGCAGGGCATCGCCGAAGATACCGCAGCTCTTCGCCAGGGAGTTTTTACTTTTCCCGAATTTCTCGCGCAGAGCCGCCTGGTTTTTGACGATGAGCACAAGCTGCTGCGCTACACGCTCGGCCAGTTTCGTGAAGGCCTGCTGTTCGTTTATTTCTCCAGCATCGATCAGAATTCCCACATGCTCTGGGGGAAACACGAGCCGGAGCTGCTCGAAACCTACCGCGCCGTGGACAGTGCCATTGGTGAAGCCATCGATAACGCCCGCGGCGCCGACGTGATCGTGATGTCGGACCACGGCTTCACCAGCTTCGACCGGGCCGTCAACCTGAACACCTGGCTCGCGAAAAACGGCTACATGGCGATCGAAGGCGGCCCGGGCGATGACGAAGCGCCCTTCGCGCGCGTGGATTGGTCGCGAACCAGGGCATATGCGCTCGGCCTGAACGGCCTCTATCTGAATCTTGCGGGCCGTGAGAAACAAGGCATCGTGCAGCCCGGCCCCGAAAGCCAGGAAATTCTGAAAAAGCTGCGTGATGAGCTGCCTGCATTTCGTGACGGCACGCACCCGGTTATCGAGACGCTCTATGCGCCGCCGCGCTCGGATGTTGCACCCGACCTGATCGTGGGCTATGCTCGCGGCTACCGGGCATCGTGGCAGACGGCACTCGGCTCCGCGCCCGAACCGCTCGTGGAAGACAATAAGGATGCCTGGATGGGCGATCATTGCATCAATGCGGCCGACGTGCCCGGCGTGTTATTCAGTAACCGCAAGCTGGGCGCTGGTGACCCACGGCTCAAGGATGTAACCGTTTCCATTCTGCAATTGTTCGGCGTCGGCCCGGGGCCGGGAATGTCCGGGCGCAAGATTCTGTAACGCGGGGCTCATGTGTCGTCAAAAACTTCCGTAAAACTCAACAAAGTCCTATGCCAGCGCGCTGCGCGCATCGCTGAACACGCCGGCTACAGCTCGCTCGAGGAATTCGTCGAGCACGTTCTCGAAAAGGAGCTTGCGCACTTCGAGGAGTCTGATTCCAAGGAAGAGGTCATCAAGAAACTCAAAGGCCTGGGCTATCTGGAGTGAGCGCGATCGATCTCGGCATGCCGGCATTCGCGAGCCTGGTTCCCGTCAGTATCCTCGCCGGTATCGGCATACTGCTGGTCTTCCGCCACGCGTCCGACCAGGCCGCCGTACGCCGGGCTAAGAGCATCGCCCAGGCGCACCTGCTCGAATTCCGGTTGTTCATGGACGAGCCCCGGCTGATCCTGCGGGCGCAGCGTGATCTGATCGTCGCCAATGCCCGGTTCCTGAAACTCATGCTGCGGCCGGTGGTGGTCCTCGCTCTGCCCATGGGGCTGCTGCTTGCGGTTATGGAAGCGTTCTACGGGCACGCGCCGCTCCGCGTCGGCCAGCCCGCCATCGTTACCGCGCAGGTAAGAGATGCCGCTGCACTCCTCGCGCTTAAGGCTTCTCCCGACGTTGCCATCGAGACGCCTCCGGTGCGCGTTCCCGCCGACCGGCAGGTGAGCTGGCGGATCAAGCCGCTCCGCGCCACAACTACCGAACTTGAAATCGTCCACGATGGCCGCGCGTTTCGCAAAAGCGTTTCTGCCGGCGCGGGCGTGCGTTTTCTTTCGGAGCGCCGCGGTTCTCCCGCCAGCCTGTTCTTGCGACCCACCGAGCCCCCGCTATCCGGCAGCGAGATCGAATGGATCGAAGTGCGCTACCCCGACGCCGTGGTTCTGCATCTCCACTGGCTCATCTGGTTCTTCGGAATCTCGGGCATCACCGCGCTGGCCTTGCGGCGCAGATTTCGGGCGGCCTTCTGATGCACTTGCCGTTTCTGCTGTTGAGCATTGGTCTCGCCATGCCGGCGATGGCCGCGCCTCCCTACTGGACCCTCGTCTGGGCCGACGAGTTTGACGGGCCGGCGAGCGCGCCGCCCGATCCCACTAAGTGGGTTTTCGAAACCGGCGCCGGCGGATGGGGTAACCAGGAGCTCGAAACCTATACCGACTCGCGCGACAACTCCCGCCTCGACGGCCACGGGAATCTCGTGATCGAAACGCGCCAGCCGGCTCCCGGCCAGTACACCTCAGCACGTTTGAAAACCCAGGGCAGGTACGCTGTCGAATACGGCAAGATCGAGACCCGGACGAAATTGCCCGCGGGGCAGGGAATCTGGCCGGCGTTCTGGATGCTGGGCTTCGATATTCCGCAAGTCGGCTGGCCTCAGTGCGGCGAGATCGACATCATGGAAAACATCGGACGCGAGCCTTCCATGGTTCATGGCACTGTCCATGGCCCCGGCTATTCCGGCGCAAACGGAATCGGCCAGAGCTACAGCCTGCCCGACAACGCGCGCTTCGCCGATAACTTCCACATCTTCGCCGTCGAGTGGTCGGACAGCGGCATCCAGTTTTTGGTCGATGGGCAGCTCTACCACAGTGTCACGCCGGCATCTCTGCCCCAAGGCACGGCCTGGGCGTTCAGCCATCCGTTTTTTCTGCTGCTCAACGTGGCGGTGGGCGGCTCCTGGCCGGGCAATCCCGACGCGACAACAGTGTTCCCGCAACAAATGCTGGTCGATTACGTCCGCGTCTACCAGCACCGGACGCGGCTGAAGAAAATGCAGGGCGGCTGAGGGCGGCAGCGTACGAACCCAGCGCCTCGCCGGAGCCAATCCGAATCTCAGCAAATGGATACTTGATGGTGTTGCGATCGATCAATAAGTTGCGCAGAGTAGATCAGAATGTTGACTGCTAAACAATACGAGGCCATTGGAAGGATGACCCTTGCTTTCAACGGGATTGAGCAACTGCTCGATATGTATCTTCCAGACATCCTTGGCAACCCAGAACCGAGCGTCGCGTACCTCGTTGCCGAGAAGCAGCACTCCGCAACAAGGAAAATGGATTTTCTTAGAGAACTGCTCGAGGTCATTTGCGGGGATCGTCCGACAGTACAGGCGGAAGCTGCTACAGTGCGGGATTTGCTCGAGAAAACTAAGGAGTTTGGAAGACGAAGAAACGAGTACGTCCACTCGTATGCCTTTATTGACTATAAAGCAAGGAAACGAACGCTCAGAAGCAAGAAAGAAGTGATCGAGTGCAATGAAAAAGACATCACGGATCTAGCCACCGAGATGGACGACATCACTGTCCCGCTGAGCCAAGCACTTCACAAGCTAATGACCGTTCTTATCAAAGTGCGATGTGCGCATTGACCGGGGGAAAAGGGGAGTAAACGCAGGGGCAAAGCTGCACGGCTCGCGCCGGCTACCGCCTGAATCCCGTCTCCTCTTTGAACACCTCTAGCGCGTTGTACACGATCGGGCAATAACACGCGCGGTCGATGAACTGCCACATGCGGCTCGCAATCGAGCCGTTGCCGCGCACCAGATGCGGGAAGCGCGAGCAGGTGTCCGGCCGCGCATCGTAGACTGTGCAGGTGGTGCCTTCGAGGAAAACGCAGCCTACGGCATCCGTCCGGCGCAGGATCAGGCCTTCCTCGTCGCTAGTCGTCGTGTACTTGTCGAGGAATTGCGCGCGCGTCACGCTGAGATGCTTGGACAGCCGCTCGATATCCCGGTCGCTTAATCGCACCGTGGCCACGCGGCAGCAGTTGGCGCACTGCGTGCAGTCGATCTGCTCTTCGATCTCCTCCGCCATGTGCCGCAGCCCGCGCTCGGAATAATAGTGCGTCTTCAGGTGGCGCCGGAAACGCTCGTTCTCCGGCCGTTTCTTCTCGCCGAGCTGCCGGATTTGCACCAGGTCCTGAATCATTCGTTAACCGTCGTGGCGTGCGAGACCATGCCCTCACTCATATCGCAAAGCCGTCATCGGGTCCACGCGCAACGCCCGCAGCGCCGGCCCCAGCGTCGCCACGCACGCCACCGCCGCGAGCACCGCCACCACCGTCAGAAATGTCGTGGGATCCGTGGTGCTCAACTCCGGAACGAGAAACATTGCCAGCGGCTTTGTAGCAAACGCCGCTATGCCCAGCCCGATCGCCAGCCCGATGGCCAGCAGCGCAAAACTCTCGCGCGCGACCATGCGCAGCACCGCCCCGCGATCCGCGCCCAGCGCCACCCGCAGTCCGATCTCCCGCGTTCTCCGCGCCACCGAATACGACATCACCCCGAAAAGCCCGATCGATGCCAGCGCCAGCCCCAGAAGTCCCATGCTGCCCAGCAGCGCCGCTCCCACGCGGCTCGGCAGAAACGCAAACCCCATCGAATCGCGCATTGGCTTCACCTCGACCGCGGCCGACGAATCCAGCCGTCCCAGCGTTTGGGCGATCTCCTTCACCACATCCCGCGGCCACCGCGTCCGCACCAAAAAGTGCAGATTTACGAGTACTTCTTCTTCCTGGAAATAGGGTGCGTAGAGCGCCTTCGCATCCTCCTCGCCAAGCGTCGTGTACTTGCTGTTCTTCGCCACACCGACGACCGTCACCGGGGCACTCGGTCTGGGGCCGTTATACCGGAACGTATGGCCCACCGGGTTCCGGTCGCCGAAGAGGTGCCGCGAAAGATTCTCGTTGATCACCACCACTGCCGGCGCGCCCTGCCGGTCGGCTGGTAGAAAATCCCGCCCTTCGAGAATCGGAATCCCCATCGCCTTGAAATAATCCGGGCCGACGCTGTTGTGATTGAACCGGACGGGAATTGGCTGGTCGCTCAGGTCTGTGCGGATCTCGGGACCCCACACCGAATTCGCATTAAAGGGGACCGCTTGCGCAATGCTCGCCGCTTCGATACCGGGAAGTGCACGCACCTCGTCGAGGGCCCTGTGGATCATTCTCCGCGTTTGCTCCACGGTCGTGTACTTCTCTGGAACGACCCGCATTTCCGCCCACACTGCGTGCCCAGCGTCGAACCCGGGATTCATCGACATCGACTTGGTCATATTGCGGACAAACAGAAAACCCGTCGCCAGCAGCATTACCGAAACGGCAATCTGGCCCACAACCAGCGCATTGCGCAGGGTCCAACGGCCCCCCACCTGCCTTTCTTCCAACTTTAAAGCCGCGCTCACTCCGCCACGCGTCGCCTTGAGAGCGGGCATCAGCCCGGACATCAGTGCGCTCCCGGTTGCTATCGCGATCGAATAAAACAGCAAACGCCAGTCCGGCTGGATCAGAAGCCGCACGGGGAGTGGCAGCGGCAGTTGCACGCGGTTCATGATGCTCGTGAGGCCGAGATTGAGAACCAGTCCCGCGCAGGTTCCCATTAGCGCTAGCAACAGACTCTCCGCTAGCAACTGCCGCATAACGCGGCTGCGCCCCGCGCCTATGGCCAGCCGGATCGCGATTTCCTGACGGCGGGATGAAGCGCGTGCCAGCAGCAAGCTTGAAACATTGGCGCACGCGATCGCCAGCACCAACCCCACCACCAACATCAATACGCCGAAGAACGCGGTCAGAAAACCGACGTTGAGTGATTTCAGGCGCTCCCATCCGACCACCGGCGTGACCTCCGCGTTGATCGCCCAGGAGGAATTGCCTCCTGACTCCGGGGGATGGATTTTGTCCAACTCCTTGCATGCCGAAATCAGCCGCGCGTATGCTTCATGGAGGGACATCCCTTGCGGCAGCCGTGCGATCAACGCTACAGCGTCGCTCTCCTTCGATGCCGGCAAGTACAACTCTGGCGCGAAGCCGAATCCGACCACCGTTCGATGATTGCGCGGAAGGACTCCGGACACGGTGTACGATCGCCCGTCGATGATCAGCGCCGTTCCAACTACATTGGGATCCGCAGCCAGTCGGGCCCTCCAAAAATGGTCGCTGAGCACCACGACATCCCGGTCGCCAGGCTCGATCGGCCGCCCCATCGCCACCGGGACGCCGACGACCTGAAAGAAATTGTCGGTCACGCGCATCACTTGCAGCCGGTAAGTGTCATTGCCAAACCGCCAGTTGGATTCAGCTTCCTCGCGGCTGCCGGCCAGGCCATCAAACAAGTGCGCATCGCGGAGAAAGCGGTAGTCAGGCATGTAGGCATGGCTGTTGCCGCCGATGCGGATCTCAGCCAGCCGCTCCGCATCCCGGGATGAGGGCTGGCTGAACAAGAACTCCATTGTCAGGCTGAAAATACTGGTATTCGCGCCGATCCCCAGCGCCAGCGAGAAAATCGCCGCCGCAGCGAATCCTGGATTCCGCCGAAGCGCACGGAGCCCATAGCGCAGATCCGAAACCAGGTCTACCAGCCAGCGAATCTGCCACGCCGACCGCGTGTCTTCCCGCATCCGGACCGTGGAACCGAACTCGCGCCGTGCCTGGGCCTCGCCTCGTTCCTTAGCTGCCATCTCGAGATGAAACCGGATTTCATCGTCAAGCTCGCTGTTAAACCGTTTCCTACGAAACAGATAGATTAGTTTTCGTAACATTGCCTATGCCGTCCGCATCACGAGTTGAATCGCCGCAATCAGCCGGTCAAACTCCCGGGACTCCCGCTCGAGCTGTTTCCGCCCCTCAGGCGTCAGGTTGTAGAACCGCGCCTTGCGATTGTTGTCCGAGATGCCCCACTCGGCCGTCAGCCAGCCCTTCACCAGCATGCGGTTCAGCGCGGGATAGAGGGAGCCTTCTTCGACCTCTAACGCCTCCGAGGACGACTCCTTGATGCGGCGGGCGATGGCGTAACCGTGCAGAGGGCCACGGACCAAGGTTTTTAGAATCAGTAGATAGAGTGTTCCAGGTAGAAGCTCGGGCGTTGGTTGCATTCCCTTGTCCATACTATGTATAGTCCCGAAAGGGAAGGGTGTCAAGAGCCGCTTACTTTACCGGCAGTACAAACGACTGTTCGGCGGTGTGCCCCTGGGCGTCCTCAGCGGTCAGCGTGTAGTGCGTGTCCTTGCGGGGAGCGACTTCGAAGCACCGTCCCACCGAAGGCCAGACCCGTTCCACCGGCGGGTCGAGCCGCACCGCCTTCGCATTCGCCACGCCGTAGCAGACCATTCCTTTTTCCCCGCGCCGCAGAGTCGCCGGGGTGGCGTAGAAGTTCAGGATCTTGAGCTTTCCGTCGCCATACATGGTCGTGACCTGGCGATCGAGCTTGGCCCGCTGCTCCTCCGCCTCCGCCGCGATGCGCCGATTCTCACTCCAACGCGCGGCGAACACCCACGCCACGTAAATCACCGCCACAATGACGCCGGCCGTCGTGTAGGGGAGCAATTTCCGGACTACCCGCATCGTGCTGGTTCCAGCCGACATCCTAAACCCATTATCCCAGTGAAACAATCAATTGTTATGGACCAGCCGACCTTCGACCCGGGCCTCACCCAGAAATTCACCGCCCCGTTGCGGCGCGTGATCAACAAAGACGGCACCTTTAACGTGCATCGCCGCGGCACCACGTGGCGAGACATCAACGGCTATCTGTACCTGATCAGCGTGCCCTGGCCGGGTTTCTTCGGCTGCGTGCTGGTGGGTTATCTCGTGGTGAACACGCTGTTCGCGCTGGTCTACTATTTCTTAGGTTCCGACCAGCTGCAGGGCGGCGCGGATGCCACGACCAGCATGGCCCACTTTCTGAATGCGTTTTTCTTCAGCGCGCATACGCTTACTACCGTGGGGTACGGCAGCATCTCGCCAAAAGGAACCGCGGCGAATATTGTGGCGGCGCTGGAAGCGATGACGGGACTGATGGGCTTTGCGCTGGCGACCGGTCTGCTGTTCGGGCGCGTGTCGAGACCCTCCGCCAGAATCGGCTACAGCGACAGAATGGTGATCGCGCCGTATGGGGACGACACGAGCCTGCAATTTCGCGTCGTGAATAAGCGCGCCAACACGCTCATGGAGTTGGAAGCCAAGGTCATGCTGATGACGGTGGAAGGTAAGCCGGGGAATTTGAAACGGGACTACAGGGTGCTGAAGCTGGAGCGCCATAACGTATACTTTTTCCCGCTGACATGGACCATCGTGCACCCCATCGATGAGCACAGCCCGTTCCACGGGAAGACGGCCGATGATCTCGACCGGCTTCAAGCCGAAATTCTCATTCTGATCAAAGGATTCGACGACACCTTCAGCCAGACGGTGCATTCCCGGTATTCCTACCGATACGATGAGATTGTCTGGGGCGCGCGGTTTGCGCCGGCGTTCGATGTGGATGAGGCGGGCGCCATCGTGCTCGAAGTAGATCAGGTCGGCGCGCTGGCGGCAGTTGAGGCAGGTTAAACGCATGCCGCGCGAGCCAAAGGCCCCCCTCGGCGAAGAACATATCCATCGCGTACGGCGAATCTGCGCCGGTCTGCCAGGGACCTCGGAAAAACTCTC
>Ga0075436_100003365_pt1 | contig 10943 bp, 8 predicted proteins | sample RhiMethybrSRZTD5_FD_75303 | JGI IMG/M metagenome (GOLD analysis project Ga0075436, IMG submission 75303) | Populus rhizosphere microbial communities from Tennessee, USA - Rhizosphere MetaG P. TD hybrid SRZTD5 | ecosystem: Host-associated > Plants > Roots > Rhizosphere > Soil | place: USA... | reverse complement strand
TCGCGACGGAGCACGAGGGTCGGCTGACCGTCCGCATACGCGCCGGCGAGCATCGGTTCCACCGCGACCTTCCCGCCTCGAGCGTCTGGGGCTTCGAAGGGGCGGTCCCCGGCCCGACGATCGAGGCCGAGCGCGGGCAGTCCGTCACGGTCGACTGGCGGAACGAGCTGGAAGGCGCCTTCCCGGTCTCCGACACCGTGGCACCCGCGGCGACCGATACGGACGGCGTCCCAGTGCAGTGCCTTCCGGGCCTGAGCGGCGGCGAGCCGAACCGTCACGCGAGCGCGTTGAGCGGCAACACGGTGGTCCACCTGCACGGCGGTCTCACGCCTGCCTCGTACGACGGCTGGGCCGAGAACCTGTTCGCCCCTGGCCAGCCCGCCGTCTTCCGGTACCCGATGGACCAGCGGGCGGCGCTGCTCTGGTACCACGACCACGTGATGGGGATCACCAAGCTCGACGTCTATGCAGGGCTGGCGGGACTCTGGATCGTGCGGGAGGAGCGGGAGCGCGAGCTCGGGCTGCCTGAAGGACCGCCGTTCGAGGTGCCGCTGCTGATCCAGGACCGCAACTTCGACCTCGCCGAAGACGGCCAGTTGACAGGCCGCCTCCTGCACAAGACCGACCCCGAGGTGATGGAAGCCTTCGCACCCTTCACGGTCGTGAACGGGAAGGTCTGGCCCGTTTTCGTGGTCCAGCCGGCGACCTACCGCTTCCGCGTGCTCAACGGCTCCAACGCCCGCACGTACCGGCTCGTGCTGCTGGGCGACGGCGCGCCGGAGCTCGAGCGGATCACGCAGATCGGGACCGACCACGGGCTCCTCAGGGCGCCTGTGCCCGTGCCGGAGGACGGGCTCGTACTCGCGTCGGCCGAGCGCGCCGATCTGTTCGTCGACTTCTCCGACCTCGCGCCTGGGAGCGAGCTGACGGTGCTCAACACGGCCGCCGCACCGTTCGACGGTTCGTCCTTCCCGGCGGAGCATGCCGAGAACGCCGCCGACCTCGAGGGCCTGCTCCCCTATCCGGAGGTGCTGCGTTTCCGGGTCGCCGGCGAGGCCGCGGGCCGCCGCTCGATCCCTCGCGAGCTTGCGACCGACTACGAGCGTCCTGCCGCCGAGGCCCTCGCCGCTGCGCCTCGGCGTGCAATCGCCCTGATCGAGCGCGAGCTCGAGGGCATGCCGAACATGCTGACGATGAGGGAGCTCGCGGTTGCTGCCGACGACGACGGGCCGCTGGTGACCGTGGCCGATGGCGACGCGACCACCCGCTACCGCGTCGTCGCCGCCCACTTCGAGGACGCGACGACGTTCTTCCCGATGCTCGGCCGGTACGAGGTCTGGCAGCTGATCAACCTCACCGGCGACACCCACCCGATCCACCTCCACCTAGACCCGTTCCAGCTTCTGTCGCGCCGGCCGATCCGCTACGAGATCCCGGAGGGCGGGATCGGCGAGCGCGACCTCGCCGCGACCGTCACGCTCGAGCCTGACCCGGAGGACGAGCTCGCGCATGCGATCGACGAGAACGAACTTGGGCTCAAGGACACCGTCCGAGTCAATCCCAACGAGCTCGTCGAGATTGCCGTCCGCTTCACGACCTACAGCGGCCGGTACATGTACCACTGCCACATCCTCGAGCACGAAGACCGCGACATGATGCGGCCCTTCGTCACGATGCCTCCTCAGCTGATGCCGTTCATGGCCTGACCGCGCTATTCGGTCAGCGACGGCTCGTCGGGCGCCGACAGGCTGAGCACGGTGCCCGCCACGACAGGAGACGCGTCGATCCTCGCTTCCAGCGCGCGCAACCGGACGGCGACGTCCGACTCCGGGTCGTCTCCGATCAGGTCGACGTCGCCGATGACCGAGACGAGGCGCGGGCCGACGAACTCGAGGCGCAGGTAGGTCACGCGAGCGACCCCGGGCTCGGCGAGCAGCGCCCGGATCGCGGCCGTGCGTATCCGGGGATTGGCCTCTTCGCCGATCAGGAACTCGCGATTCCGGTCGATGAGGAAGGTCGCGACCGCGGCGAGCAGGACGCCGACGAGAATCGATCCGACGGCATCGGGGGTCGAAGAGCCGGTCAGCTGGTGGGCGCCCAGCCCGGCGGCTGCGATGACCAGGCCGATGAGCGCGGCGGAGTCCTCCGCGAAGACGGCCCGCAGCGTCGGGTCGCTCGTCACCAGGACCGTGCCGATCAGGTCGCGTTCCACCAGCTTGGCGGTGGCCTTGGCTTGCTGGACCGACCGCAGGAAGGAGATGCCCTCGAGCACGAACGAGATCCCGAGCACGACATAGCCGACGAGGAAGTCGGTCGCGGGCGCGGGATGCAAGAGCTCCTGCACCCCGTGCGTTACCGCGACGGCGGCGCCGGCCACGAACAAGCCCACTCCTGCGAGCAGCGACCACACGTAGGCCTCCCGGCCGTACCCGAGTGGATGCGCGCGGTCAGGCGATCGGCGCGACCGACGCTGAGCAACGAGCAGGAACACCTCGTTGCCGGTATCCGCCCAGGAGTGGGCCGCCTCGGCCAGGATCGACGCCGACCCCGTCAGCACCGCCGCAAGAGACTTTGCGACGGCGACCAGAAGGTTGGCGGCGAATGCGACGAGAACCGTCGTCAGGCTTGCGGAGCCACCGCTACGCGCCGCGCTCGAGAGTGGGCCGAGGAACGGCTCTGGCTTCACAGCAGCATGGCCGTCAGGACGGCATCATGCCCCAAGCCGAGCCGGGAGAGGTTCGGCGCTAGCAATATGCACCCGGTGCATTTGCATGCCGGGAGGCGCGTGCCGTTTCGAAAAAATCGCTAGCGGCGGATGTGTTTGAATTGCCCGAGCGATCCGGGAGGGAGTTGCCATGTCAACTAGTTCGCAAGCCTCATGATTTCGGCGGCGACGGCAGAGCGGACGCTTGCGCGCACGCTGCCACCGTGGTGGCTGCTGCTGATCACCGGCATCGGCTGGACCCTCGTGGGGCTGATCGTGCTGCGCTTCGACTACACGTCCGTGAGCGCGATCTCGCTGTTGTTCGGCTTCGTCGCCATCGGCGCCGGCGTCATGGAGCTCGCGACGATGTTCCTCGCCGCCGGTTGGTGGAAGCTGCTCAACATCATCCTGGCGATCGTGTTCATCGTCGTCGGGGTCGTCGCGTTCATCCATCCGGGTGACACGTTCAGGGCGCTGGCGGCCGTGTTCAGCTTCTTCCTCATCTTCGCCGGGACGTTCGACATCATCATCTCGATCTCGACGCGACACGAGATCGAGATCTGGTGGCTGCAGCTCGTCGGAGGGATCATCGAGCTGGCGCTCGGCTTCTGGGCGGCCGGCTACTACGGTCGCAGCGCGGTGCTCCTGATCGCGTGGGTGGCGGCCTTCGCGGTGATTCGAGGTGTTCGAGACATCGTGCTCGCCTTCCGCGTCCGCGAAGTCCAGCACGCCGCGCCGGCCTAACGGTCCGCAACGCTGCAGTAACGACGAATCCTCCGAAAGGGGCTGCTCAGCCATGAAGAACCCGGTCCTTAGTGAACGCCTGTCTCGGCTACCAGTGGAGCCGAACCCAGCGCTCGTCAAGCACGCCGAGGAGCGGGCGGCGAGCGTGCAGAACCGGATCGCCGACCAGATCACGACGTTCGCCGGCTCGATGTGGTTCGTCTACATCCACATCCTCTGGTTCGGGCTCTGGATCGGGCTCGGCGTCGAGGGGTACCCCTACGGGCTGCTGACGATGATCGTCTCGCTCGAGGCGATCTTCCTCTCGACCTTCGTGATGATCAGCCAGAACAGAGCCGATGCGAAGCGTCAGGTCGTGGCCAACCTGGAGTGGAAGACGGTCCAGGAAGAGGATCGGCAAAACGAAGAGTTGCTTCACCTCTCCAACCAGATCCTCGAGCTGACGAAGGCGATCCACTCCTCGACGAAACCGCAGTCGGGCGGAACCGGCTAGCCGATCTGCTCCTTCAGCGCAGCGTGCTGAACGCGGCGCGTAGCTCGTTCGAGAAGAGCTCCGGCTCTTCCCAGGCGGCGAAGTGCCCGCCCTTGGCGGCCTCGTTGAAGTAGACGACGTTCGAGTACGACGCCTCGACCCAGCTGCGCGGCGTCCGCCAGATCTCGCCGGGGAATGTCGTGAAGGCGACGGGGATCCGAACGTCCGGCGGCGGCGCCTGTCCGGCTCCGGGGGCATCTGCTCCGTAGGCCTCCCAGTACGACCGGGCGGCCGAGGCTCCCGTCCCGGTCAGCCAGTACAGCGTGATGTTGTCGAGGATGTGATCCCGCGTGAGGTTGCCCGACGGCTCGTCCTCGGTGAAGGCGGCGGCGATCTTGTAGTAGGCGTCCGTGTCGTGGTCGACCATCCAGGCCGCGAGCGCAGCGGGCGAGTCCAGCAGCGCGTAGCCGATGGTCTCGGGCCTCGTGGACTGCTCCACGAAGTACCCGTTGCCCGTCGTCTGGAAGGTCTTGATCGCGGCGAGCGCCGCGTGTTCTTGGTCGGTGTCCGCCGGCAGGGCCGCGGGGTCGTTCAGGGCCGGCACGAGCAGGTTGGTGTGGATGCCGATCAGCCCCTCGGGCCCGAGGCGTCCCATCGTGTCGGTGACGCCCGCACCGACGTCGCCGCCCTGGGCGACGTACCGGGTGTATCCCAGGCGCGTCATCAGCTCGGCCCACGCCTGCGCGAACCGGCCGAGGTTCCAGCCGAGCTCGGTCGGCCGGCTGGAGAAGCCGTAACCGGGCAGGGAGGGCAGCACGAGGTGGAACGCGTCCTCCGCCGAGCCGCCGTGCGCGGTCGGATCCGTCAGCGGGCCCACAGTGTCGATCTGCTCGATCACCGAGCCGGGCCAGCCGTGCGTCATGATCAGCGGCAGCGCGTCCTCGTGCGACGAGCGGACGTGGATGAAGTGAACGTCGACGCCGTCGATCTCGGTCACGAACTGCGGCAGTGCGTTCAGCCTGGCTTCGACCCGGCCGAAGTCGTACTCGGTTCCCCAGTAGCTGTTGAGCGCCTGCATCGTCGCGAGCTGCACGCCCTGCGTCCGATCGTCGACGGTCTCCTTCTCGGGCCAGCGCGTGGCCGCGATCCGCCGTCGGAGGTCATCGAGCTCGGACTGCGCGATCTCGACCGTGAACGGTCGGATCTCCGTTCCGGCGGCTACCTGGCTGCTGCTCATATCGACCTCCGATGGTCGGAAGAGGCGGCCCCGGACACGGCGAGCCGACATTTCGAGCCGTCGCGCACAAAGCGTCTGCCTGCACGCCGCGGCTAACCGCACTGGCGTCGCGAAGCTACGGCTCGGGCTGCCCTAGGGCATCACCCGATGCGGACGAATCGTTGCGGCGGCGCCGCGAGCTTCTTCGCGGGTGCATCCGCGCGCTGTCAGGTGAACTGGCACTTGCGTACAGGATCCTCACCCGATCGTCGCCAGACCGATACCCACGTCCGGTCGCTCGCACGACAGGCTCGCCCGGTTCTCACAACTCCGGGAGGGAGCATGTCCAGACGAAAGCTCGCGCTCGCCGTACTCGCGACGGTCACCGTGGCGGCGACGGCGGTCGGAATGGCGGTGGCTGGCAAGGGCAATGGCAACAACAAGACCTTTGAGTACGCGGTCGGGCTCTGGGGCGACACCCCGTATTCCGACGTCCAGGCTCAGACCGGCGTTCCGAACCTGATCGCCGACCTGAACAGCTCGGACATCGCGTTCTCCGTGCACGACGGCGACCTGAAGGCCGGAAACGCGATCGCGGGCTCGGTCACGCCGACGACGTGTCAGAACGCGACGCCTTCGATCTACTCGCAGGGGCTCGGGTACTTCGACTCGCTGCGCGAGCCGGCGATCTTCACGCCCGGCGACAACGACTGGACCGACTGCGACCGCACCTCGAACGGCGGCTTCAACTCACTGGAGCGGCTGCAGTACGAGCGGAGCGTCTTCTTTTCCGACGACCTGTCGTTGGGCCAGCACCCGATGGAGCTCGAGGTGCAGACGGCGCCGCTTTGCCAGGGCACGACGAGCCTGACCGGCCAGCCACGGTTCCTGACCGGCTGCGTCGAGAACCGCCGCTGGACGTTCCACAAGGTCACCTTCGCGACGCTCAACGTGCAAGGGAGTTGCAACAACCTCTGCTCGAGCGGTGCCGGTGATCCGGGGGGCGACATCCCCGAGTACACGGCGCGCGAGGCGGCCGACGAGCTGTGGCTGCAGCAGACGTTCGCGGAGGCGAAGGCGCAGGGCTCGGCCGGCGTGATGATCATCTGGCAGGCCGACCCCGGCTTCGACACGGCGGGCTTTCAGGGCGCGCCGAGGCGTAACTCGACCACGCTGGTCGAGACCGACGGCAACCCCGACGGCTTCCACGACATCCTCTCGAAGCTGCGCGACGAGACGGTCTCGTTCAGGAAGCCGGTCGTGCTCGTCCACGGCGACTCGCACTACTTCATGATCGACAAGCCGCTCCTCGACGCCGACGGCCGGCGGGTCGAGAACTTCACGCGCGTGGAGACCTTCGGCGACCACACGTTCAGCGCACACCCGGAGTGGGACACGAACGACGTCCACTGGGTGAAGGCGCTCGTCGACCCGCAGAGCCGCGACGTCTTTGCCTTCCAGCCGCAGGTCGTACCGGCGAACCGAGTGGCTGTGCCTGCGCCGTAAGGTGCCTTGGCGTGTTGCTGGTCCTGACGGGCAGGCGTAGTCTCGGACCCGAGTCCCCTACCCACGGGAGGTCCTATGACCACTACCAGCCTGCTCCCTGACGTCGGGATCGAGCTTCGGGAGGGCTACGCCGAGGTCGGCGATCAGAGCTTGCATTACGTCGAGGCCGGTGAGGGGCCGCTGATCCTCCTCCTGCACGGCTTCCCGGAGTTCTGGTTCGGTTGGCGGCGACAGATCGAGCCGCTCGCGGCGGCGGGTTTTCGGGTCGTCGCCCCCGACACGCGTGGCATCAACCTGTCGTCGAAGCCAGAGGGCTTCAAGGAGTACGGCGTCGACCTGCTCGCCGACGACATCCGGGGCCTCATCGGCGAACTCGGTGCCGGGCCTGCCCTGTTGGTCGGTCACGACTGGGGCGGAAGCATCGCCTGGACCGTCGCGATGAACCACCCCGAGGTGGTCGACCGACTCGCCATTCTCAACGCGGCCCATCCGCGACGACTCTCGGAGGGACTGCACCACCCGGAGCAGCTCCGAAAGTCCTGGTACTTCTTCTTCTTCGCGACACCGGGACTGCCCGAGGAGGTTGTGCACCTCAGAGACTGGCACTTCTTCCGGCACTTCCTGCACGACGCGAACCCGCCGTACACGCCGGAGGAGATGGAGCGCTACGTCGAGGCGTGGTCGCAGCCAGGAGCAGCGGCCGGAATGATCAACTACTACCGCGCCTCGGTCAGGCAGTCGCAGAAAGAAGCCGCAGCGAAGCTTCGTCCGATCTCGGCGGAGACGCTGGTCATCTGGGGTGAACGCGATTCCTACCTCGGCTCCGACCTCGCCGAGCCCCACGCCGACGACGTCCCCAACCTCGACCGCGTGGAGCGCCTCGCCGGCGCGTCGCACTGGGTGCATCACGACGAGGCTGAACGCGTCAACCAGCTGCTCATCGACTTCTTCGCAGCGGCATAGGCAAGAGGCCGACTCGGTGTCTGACCGGTGAGCGTCAGGGGCCAGAGATAACAAAGGAGCGCCCGGAGGCGCTCCTTTGTTCGCCGAGTCGGTCTCGCTTTCGTCCACCACTCTCGCTGACCATCGGCTTCCGCCTGCTGCCTTCGAGATCGGCTTCGACCTACTTGCGCTCCGTGCTCGGCGCGTGAGGGAATCTACGAGGGCGCGACCCCGGGCGCAAGGGCCCCGCGAAAGAAAAAGTCCGCAAATTCGACACGTCGTTACAGCGCTTGTGCGGAAGCCGTCGCGTCAGCCGAGGCGAACTGTCCAGATCAGCGCGACCGCGGAGAACAAGGCGACGATGATGATGATCGCCCCTAGGGAGGCGTCGCCTACGCGGACCGAAATGAGCGACCCCCCGACGAACGCTGTGACGCCGGCCGCGATCGCGCCTGCGTAGACGATTCGCTTCCGCCTGCGTCCGAGGCTGTGCGCGGAGCCGACGGCGAAGGCCAGCAACCCGGCCGTAAAGGCGGTCAGCACGAATCCCGTACTTACCGCGACGCTGAGAACCACGGCGAGCAGTGCTGCGCCCACGAACACAAGGAATGCGGTGGAGGAGCGCTTCTGATCGGCGGGCAGAACGGCGCGGCCGACCGGGGAGAGGCGAAGCGCGAGATTTGCGATCGGGACGCTCATCCAGGTCACTGCGACGAACAGGAACCAGAGGGCGATGAGACCGATGACGAGGGGGTTATGGTCGGCCGCCGGGCGGAGCGCTCGCACCAGGAGAAGTGGCCCGACGGTGAGTGCGATCTTCCACCCCCTGGAGAGACGATCCTGCCACAGAAAGAACCGGAAGAGCGGCCTGAAGAGCGGATGCGAGGCCTTCATCGCGTCGGCGAGGCCCTCCTGCGCGAACTCGCTCTCGGGATCGAGTCGAAGTGCCTCGCGGAAGCGTTCTGCGGCCTCCCGCTCGCCCCCGCGGGCCAGGTATGCCTGCGCCGAGAAGGCGTATGCGAGGGCGCTGTCCGGCGCGACGGCGAGCGTCTGATCCGCGGCGTCCCTCCAGCCAGCCCCGCTCTCGGACAAGGAGAGCGCGACCGCTCGCATCCCGCGCGCCGTCTCGGACTCGGGCTCCAGCGACAACGCGCGATCCGCAGCAGCGATCGCGTTGTCCCATCGTCCACGGCCCAGGTGGGCTGCGGTCAGCATGACCCAGGGATCCGAATCCTCCGGATCGCATCGGATTGCCTCGTTCGCCGACGCCTCCGCTTCATCGAAGCGGTCGAGCGACAGGAGCGCCTGTGCGCGGGCCACGTGTCCGAAGGAAAGCTCCGGCGCGAGCGAGATCGTCGTCGACGCGGACTCGAGGGCTTCCTCGGGTCGATCGAGATCCAAGAGAACGTGAGCGAGGAGTCCGTGCGCGAGTGGGTTGTCGGGCTCTTCGCGCAGGGCTTCCCGAAGCGCCTCCTCGGCATCGTTGAGGCGACCGAGGTCGCAGAGGGCAAGGGCCCGTTCGAACGAGTCGTCGGCGAGGTCGCGGCTCATCTCCGCCCGAGGTACTCCAGGACGGCGTCGTAGCTCCCCGCCTGGTTCGCGTGTAGGGCGTAGTTGCGGGCGGTCTGGAACCACTCGGCGGTGGTCGGCTTTCGCTTGCGCGCCGCTGCCAGGAGGTCGTCCGTGGTGAGTGGGCGCGGCACCCCGTCGCGCATCGCGGAGGCGAGCTTTGCCTCGACCGCGACGTCCACGATCGACTGCAGGTCGGCGCCCGAGTACTCCTTGGTACGGTCAGCGAGCCGAGTCAGGTCGATCTCCTCCTGCAGCCGACCCTCGAGATGGATGCGGAGGATCTCGCGTCGAGCGTCGCGGTCGGGCGGCGGCACGAAGACGACCCGGTCGAAGCGGCCCGGCCGGCGGAATGCGTCGTCGACGTGCCACGGCGCGTTCGTGGCCGCCAGGAAGAGGATCCCCTCGTTCTCCGTGGCGACGCCGTCCAGCTCGGCGAGGAACTGGTTGATCAGCTGTCGGCCCGGGCTCGTGCGCAGGTCCGAGCGGCGGGCTCCGAGCGCGTCGACCTCGTCGAAGAAGACGACGCAGGGAGCCGACCGTCGTGCCTGCTCGAACAGCTCGTGCAAGTTCTGCTCGCTCTCCGCGAACACCATGCTGAGCACGTCTTCGAGCCCTACCCAGAGGAAGGACGAGCCCAGCTCGCCTGCGGTCGCGCGCGCGATGTGCGTCTTTCCGCACCCGGGAGCCCCGTACAGGAGCACGCCTCCTCCTGCGCGCTTCCCGTACGCCGCGTAGAGCTCAGGATGCTGGAAGGGATGGATGATCTTGAGGCGGATCTGCTCCTTGACGTCCTCCATCCCCCCGACGTCGGCGAAGGTGATCACGGTGCGGTCCCGATCGGTTGCTGCCGCCGATGGCGTGGACGGTTCGGGCTCGATCCGGTCAGCGGCGTCTTCCGGTGCGACCAGGAGATCCGCGAGCTCCGGGTCGGCCAGCTCTACGTCGACGGCGACCGCCTGGCGGTAGGCGTCGCGCGCGCCGTCGAGATCCCCCTCGTTCAGGAGCAGCCGGCTCTTGAGCACGAGTGCTGCCGCTGACGGGCCGCCCTCGAGGACGACGTCGACGAGGACTGCCGCCTCGCCCGTTCGTCCGAGCGAGAGAAACGCGCGCGCGAGCGAGAGCCGCAGCTCGTCCGACGGGTCGAGCACGAGCGCTTCTCGATACTCCTCGACTGCCTCCTCGTGACGGCCGGCAGCAGATAGGAGGTCGCCCAGATGACGGCGCAGGGGTGCGTTCTCGGGCGAAAGGGATACCGCCTGCCTCAGCGTCTCGATCGGGTCGCCCATGGCTAAAAGGTCGGCTGCAGGGACGTTCGAGTCAAGCAGGGCGCGGCGGCGTCGCCTAGAGCAGCGCCTCGTACTCGTCGTCGGACAGCTCGACCTCGAGTACGCCGAGGTTCTCCCGCAGGTGCACGAGCGACAGCGTGCCGGGGATCGGCAGCATTACGGGAGAGCGCCTGAGCAGCCACGCAAGCGCGATCTGGACGTCGGTGGCGCCGTGGCGCTCGGCGATCTCCGCGAGGGCCGGGCCTCCGTCGCCGCCTAGTGGGAAGAAGGGCACGAACACCAAACCCTCGCGCGTGCAGTAGTCCACCACCTCGTCGTGCGCCCGCTCCGAGAGGTTGTAGCGGTTCTGCACGGCGACGATCGGCATGAGCTCTCGAGCGCGCTCGATCTGTTCGATCCCGACCTCGGAGAGGCCGACGTGCCGGATCTTGCCTAGGTCGCGGTACTCCTTGATGACGGCGAGGCTGTCCTCGAGCGGAGTCTCGGGATCGACCCGGTGCA
>Ga0075436_100003364_pt1 | contig 10945 bp, 8 predicted proteins | sample RhiMethybrSRZTD5_FD_75303 | JGI IMG/M metagenome (GOLD analysis project Ga0075436, IMG submission 75303) | Populus rhizosphere microbial communities from Tennessee, USA - Rhizosphere MetaG P. TD hybrid SRZTD5 | ecosystem: Host-associated > Plants > Roots > Rhizosphere > Soil | place: USA... | reverse complement strand
AGTGTTTCGTCGACGGCAATGGCTTATGATTTGGCGGTCGAAGAATGAGTGCGACGCTACCACCATCGGAACCAAGCCACGTAGATGGCGAAGTTGTTCCCGTCCCGGGTGTCGTCCCTGCCGAACACATGGAGGGAGAGGACGAAGAAGACATGGCACTCCTGCAAGAAATGCTCGAATCCGCCAAGAATTATGTTCAGTCTTTTTCTTGGTGTCAGTCGGTGCAGGGTTCTTATTTCGCCGGCGGCGTCGGTGGGATTCTTGCAATCTTCCTTTTCAAAATATCTCCGGCTCGGCCGGACGTGGACAAGTGGATGTGGATTGTTGTTGGAGACGTCCCTCTTGCATATTTCCCGCTTGAAGATTGCCGCACGGGCGAGGAAGTCTTTGATACCTACATCGATGGCATGAAGAGATGGGTGAAGCTAGCCCGCGAGGGACGAACGGCCACTCCAAACGATAACGTGCCTCCTGTCAACGTTCCATCTACATCCGAATGGGCGGAAGCGCTGGATGGTAGGTTACGTTCACTGCCGGACTTGATTCGGCCGATCCTCGGGTGATTCAAACTTAATACATCTGGTTCATTCCCCGTGTCACTCTTCTGCTACAGTGCTTCTCGTTTGGCCAGCGGGTTAGGTTCACTCCGCATCCAGGGAGCACAAGCATGAATTCCGTTCGTTTTTTCATTCGCGCTATTTTCCTGTTCATCTGTCTCGCCTCATTATTTCTCAACGCGCCTTTCGCCCCTGCCGAAGATAAAGATAAGGATAAAGAAAAAGACAAGGCCGCCGCGAAATGGGACACCACCCTCGCACGAGGCAAAACGCGCGACATCGATTTCGACACTTCCGAAGGCACCTGGATGTCCGTTGATATTTCCCCTGACGAAAAGTGGATTGTCTTCGATCTTCTCGCGCACATCTATCGCATGCCCGTCTCCGGCGGAAAAGCCGAATGTCTTACCCAATCCAGCGGTGTCGCTCTCAACGCGCATCCGCGTTTTTCTCCCGACGGAAAATTCATCGCCTTCATTTCCGATCGTGGCGGCCAGGACAATCTCTGGGTCATGAACGCCGATGGCTCGAATCCCCACGCCGTTTTCGAAGACAAGGAAGTTCGTGCCTACGAACCCGTCTGGACTCCCGACAGCCAAAATATTCTCGTTCGCCGCCGCTCCGTTTCCACGGGACTCGAAACTCCTCCGCCTCCCGGCATCTGGCTCTATCACCACGATGGCGGCAAAGGCCTCGAAATCGTCAGCGGCAAGGAAGACAAAGCCGCGTCATGGCCCAGCGTTTCGCCTGATGGCCGCTACGTCTATTTTCAGTACGCCGCCGGCGAACCATCTTCTTACGCTGGTCACGACGACGTGATGCAAGGTTTCTATCAGATAAAACGAATCGCCCTTCGCACCGGAGAAAAAGAGGAAGTCACCTCCGGCGTCGGCGAACAGCAATACCGCATCTCGAACGGTGGCGCGATCGGTCCGGAAATTTCGCCGGATGGCCGCTGGCTCGCCTTCGCTCGCCGGATTCCCAACGGAACTTTTTCTTATAAGGGACACAAATTCGGTCCGCGCACCGCGCTCTGGCTGCGCGATTTGCAAACTGGCGCCGAGCGCGTCGCGATGGACCCGATCGAAGTCGATTCCGCCGAGCCGTGGGGCGTTTGGCGCATGCTTCCCGGTTACTCGTGGGCGCACGATGGAAAATCCATCGTCATTTCGCAAGGCGGCAAAATTCACCGTCTCTGGGTCGACTCCGGAAAAGTCGAAACGATTCCATTCACCGCGCACGTTCATCGCACGATTTCAGAAATGGCAAAAACCGATCGCCGCCTCACCGACGATGCATTCCCAATGCGTTTCGCGCGCTGGCACACCGCGTCGCCCGACGGCAAAAAACTTGCGTTCCAGGCCATTGGCCGCATCTGGACGATGGATTTGCCGAGCGGTACGCCGCACCGCTTAACCGCAAAGGATTTTTCGCCGATGGAATATTCTCCGGCGTGGTCCCCCGACGGAAAATCTATCGCGTTCACTTCGTGGGACGAAAAACTCGGCGGCGCCGTCTGGAAAATCTCGAGCGACGGTTCTTCTCCCCAGCAGCTCACCAAGGAACCCGGCGAGTACATTCATCCCGCGTGGTCGCCGGACGGTTCCACGATTGTTGTCGCGCACAGCTCCGGCGCATTCCTTCGCGGCCAATCCTGGATTTCCAATACGTGGTACGACCTCGTCTCCGTTTCCGCTTCCGGCGGCGACACAAAACAGATCGTCCGCACGCCACGCCCGTCCGGCTATTTGGAGCGCAATCAAATCGTCGCTCCGACATTTGGAACCGATGGCCGCATCTACTATCCCGAATATTTTCCAAATAAAGATCCGGAAGCTCGCCGCCCCCTCATTATCAATTTCGTCTCCGTCAAACTCGACGGCACCGACCGCCGCGTTCACCTCGTGTTTCCTTACGCCGACGAAGCCACCGTTTCGCCCGATCTAAAAACCGCCGCGTTTCAGGAAGGCGACAATGTCTATACGCTCGCGTTTCCCGTCGCCGGCACCGCGGGAAAGCCGCCGCTCATCGACAAACAAAATTCCGCTTTGCCGTTGAAGCAGATCAGCAAAGAAGGCGGAAATTTCCCGCACTTCCGCGACGCGCAAACGCTCGAATTCGGCAGCGCCAATCGTTATTTCGTTTACCATCTTGACTCCGCAAAAACCGACACGACAGAAATCAAACTTTCGGTCCAGCGCGATATTCCGTCTGGTTCGCTTGCACTGACCAACGCAAGAATTCTCACTTTCGACAATCGCAAAGCCATCGAAAACGGCACGATCGTTATTCGTGGCGCGCGCATCGCGTGCGTCGGCGAATGTTCCACAGCAGGAATCGATCGCGTTATCGACCTCAAAGGGAAAACAATTATTCCCGGCCTCATCGACATGCACGCGCATCACTACAGCGAATACACGGGAATCACTCCGCCTCACGATTACGAAATCGCCAGCAATCTCGCATACGGAATCACGACAACCTTCGATCCCGCCGCGTGGTCGCAAAATGTTTTTCCTCCCGCCGAACTCGTGGACGCCGGAGAAATGATCGGCCCGCGCACATTTTCTTCCGGCGATCCTCTTTATGCTGGCGACGGTTTCCGTAACAACGACCTCACGAGTTATGAAATCGCCGAACAAAATATCAAGCGGCTCGCCAGCTACGGCGTCATCACCTTGAAGCAATACATGCAAACGAAGCGCGAACAGCATCAATGGATCACCGAAATCGCGCGCAAATACAACCTCAACGTCACCGCCGAAGGCGGCAGCCTCGAATACGATCTCGGAATGGCGATGGACGGCCAGACCGGATTTGAGCATCCGCTTTCGTACGCGCCGCTTTATGGCGACGCGACGAAATTCTTCGGCATGGCGCACGTCACGTATTCGCCGACGGCGATCGTCGCGGGGCCGGGACCGTGGAACGAAGAATATTTTTATCAATCGTTCGACTGGTTCAAAGATTCCAAGCTCCTGCGCTGGACACCCTGGCGCGAAATTCTTCCGCATGCACGGCGGCGGATGATGCGCCCGGAAACGGATTACAGTTTTCCGCTGATCGCGCAAGCCGTCGCCGATATTCGGGCGGCGGGCGGGTACGGGTCGCTGGGCGGCCACGGGCAGCAGCAGGGCATCGATTCGCAGTGGGAGCTTTGGATGTACTCCTCCGCGATGGGCCCGATGGGCGCGCTGGAAATGGCGACGAAGGACGGGGCTCACTATCTCGGCATGGACAAGGACCTGGGGTCCATTACCGTTGGTAAACTAGCTGACCTGGACGTACTCAACAAAAATCCGCTCGACGACATTCACAACAGCGCCGACATCGCATACGTCATCAAGGGCGGCGTGCTCTACGACGGCGAAACGCTCGATCAACTCTGGCCAAAAAATATTCCGTTTGGCGAAGACTACTGGGTGTTTCCTCCAGCGCTGCTGAACGACGACCGCCCGACGGACTATTGGGATCATCACTGAGCGCGACGCGTTGCCGCTGCCAGCGCGGTATGCTGAGAACTGATGGCGAATCATACGGTCTATCTTTCGCTTGGCTCGAATCTCGGCGACCGCGCGGGGAATCTGCGCGCGGCGATTGCCGCGCTTCCCGGCGTTGGCGTGAGCGCGACGAAAGTATCTTCGTTGTATGAAACCGAGCCAGTCGATTATCTGGAGCAGCCGTGGTTCCTGAATTGCGCGGTGGAAGCAGAGACTGCGCTTACGCCGCTCGATCTGTTGCGTGCGCTTCGCGGAATCGAAGTGCAACTCGGAAGCCAGAAAGAGTTTGCGAAAGGTCCGCGGCTTCTGGATATGGACATTCTGCTTTACGGCGACGAGGCGATTGATTTGCCGGAGCTGCAGATTCCGCATCCGCGAATGTTGCAGCGAAATTTTGTGCTGGCGCCGCTAGCGGAAATTGCGCCGACGCTGAAGCATCCAAGATGGACGGCGAACGTTGTGGAAATATTTGCGACGTCCGCCGATGTGAGCCAGGTGAAGCGGTTCGCTGCGTTCTAAGAGAAATCCCCCGAACAGTCTTGCCAGAAAATTCCCTTTTAGTTTGTACGCCGAAGCAGCAAGCGGTGAAGCGTGATGGCCTTTGGCTCGAGCGCGTCGAGTTCGATTTGCGATAAGCGGCCGTGGTTGATTTCGCGCCAACGATAAACGCCGGGCTCGGTTTCTTCCTTGATGACGCCGCGCAAGGAAACGAGGAATTGTTCGGCATCGTCGCGATCGGCAACTTCGCGATAATTCGGACGCGCGAGGGCTTCGACGGCATAGCTGCGGAGTAGCTTCGTCCAATATTTATAGAAAAGATCCTCGGAGGCGAAGATGTCGCTCCAGGCGACTTCGCCGCCATAGGCCACGACAACGCCGACAACACGTTCGTTCTTGAGGCCGCTGGTTTCTTTGGCGAAGCGGCGCTCGACTTCTTCCACAAAGGAATCGACTGAGCCGCCGATACTGCGCGATTTGTTGTAGAGCTTGTCGTAAGACTCCGTCGGCGCTTCGTTTGCAATCGTGTAGGAAAGTGCCTCACCGGAAACGCGGGGCGCCGGCGCAGCTTTTGCCGCACCGGTGCCTGCGCCCGAAACTTCGACGGATGCAGTCGTGCCGGAGCGAACGGCGTTCCAGACGTCGGCTTGTTTCTGGTTGACGGCGGCTTGTTCGCGGACGCTGGGATGAACGATGGTTTTGGCGGCGGAGAAATTTGCCCCGGAAGACCAGCGGCCGTGCTCGACGCAGAAGACATCGAGCGGGAGCGGATCGGCGCCGGCGGGAACGATGCGGTCCTTGCCGATAATGCGGTCCTGCTTGCCGCCGCTGACGAGTTCGCCGGCGAGGAGAAGAAGCGGGCGCTTGCTGCGATTGACGAGAACGAGTTGATTGACGCTGGCTCCGCCGGAATAGTTTGATGTGACGCGGTCGCCGCGGTTGCGCACGATGCCCGTGCTGCCCTGTTCGCTGACAATAACTTCGCCGGTAGCGAGACCGTCTTCGAGGGTGAGGAAATGTCCCGTGTCATAGGTGGAACCCGCGACGACGGGGAAAACGGTGATGTTTTCGTAAGTGATGGGGTTGAGCAGGCGCCAGTTGCCGTCGCCTTTGAGCGGGTCGGGCGCGGGCGAAGGATTGGCTGAGACAAAGCCGAGCAAGCCGAGAGTCGAAATGCCGATGAGACTGCCGAAGAGGGCAGAGAGTACGGAACGATCCATGAGAAGCCTCCAGAGACGCGGCTGCGTGGGCGGGATTGCAGCGCGACTGGAGGTAGAACGGGGGTATGGGGAAAACTTGCAGGAGCGGAGATCGCGAGTGTTCCAGATTGGCCCCTCAGGGAGAGATCTCGGGGTAAAGAATAGTTTGGGTACCCCGTAAGAACATTCGGGATGGATAAGGCCCACACCCCGGTGTTTTTGGCGAAGAGTGCGGAAGCTATTGAGAAATAAGAAGATGAGTTTCCGCTCTTTGCAAAGAGTGCAAAGGAGTGAAGGAAAGAGCAGAAGCGCGTGCGTGAGAAGTCTCGAACGGGTGGTACCCTCCCCCCACGCCTTTCTTAGTAAGTTGAAAACAAAGGGACTCGACAAAACGAGGGTGGAGTGTTTCTACAAACGCAAGAAGGGTTTCTTACGGTTGTGGACGGGCGACGCCCCAGAAGCAGTAGGAGCCTGATTTTGGGAACGGGGCGAGATAGGCCGTATCGATGTGCTCGATTTTGAATCCTCCCTGCTTGATGAGAGTTGGAACGTCGCGAGTGACGTGGCAGCCCTCGAATGCCCACTGAAAGAGCGGTTCGATTCGCTTCTGCCAACGCTGTACGTCTGGATCGGGCGCGATTCCATGTTCAAAGAAGATGAACTTGCCGTCTGGCTTCAGGACGCGCCTGAGACCTTCAATTGCTTCCGAGACGCCCGGAATCGTGCACATCGTAAAAGTGCTCACGACTGTGTCAATGCTGTTGTCTTCCAGGAGCAGGCGCTCTCCGGGCAAGTCGATGAATTCGATGTTGAGTTTTGTACGGCTGCGTTGCTTCTCGGCCATACGAATCATTCCGGGGTTTGGTTCAAGAGCGTAGAGCTTCGCGACTTTGGCGGGATCGTAGTGAACGAAATTGACTCCGGGACCGACGCCGATTTCAAGGACATTACCGTGCGCTAGCGGCAACAGGTCCTGACGAATTTTCTGGATTGGTTTCGGGTCTCCGAGACCTCTGACCAGGCGTGGGTAGATGTGATTCCTGTAGAAGGGCATGGTTAGAGTTCACTCGTCGGGCTAGTCGGAGAGATTTTTGGGTGGCCAGAAGTCTATCAGCATGACTACCTCAGAGTTAAGAGCACAGGCTGAAGGCGATGCCACGAGGGAGACGGAAAGAGCGAATGTGAGGGAACGCCATTCCAAGGATAAGAAAAAGCACTAGAAAAGGGAAAGAGAGAGAAAAAAACGAAAGAGTAAGAGAAAGCAGTAAAAGACGGAGAGAAAGAGAAAGAGAAGAAAGAGAAAAAAGAAAGAGAAAAAAGAACGGGTCTGAAGACCCGCCACTACAACAGCTGAAAGAAAGAGGCCCGAGTTAGAGGTGGAAGGAATAGTAGCCGGGGCCGACGCGCATGGAGTGGTGCCAGGCGATGGGGAAAGCCCAGAAGACAAGGGCGCCGAGAATGGCTTGACCGAGGACGAGCGGAAGAATGTTGCACTGGCGCGAGAAAAGCCAGCACATGGCGGCGCCGCCGATGAGCGTGAGAGGAACGAGAACGGGATTTGGCCAATGAAGTACGGCGAAGAGTAGACCGCCGACGAGAGCCGCGAGATTGGGATTGGAAAAAGCGCGGAGCAAGCGGTTCATGGTGAGGGATTGCAAGGCGACCTGCTGCAAAAGACAGAATGCGAAATAGCCGATGAAGCGGCGCGGCTCGATGAGATGAACGGGCAGGCGGTGCAATCCACCGAGAGTAATGCCGGCAAGAACGATCGCTGCGATGAAGACCGCGAAAACCGGAACGGCGAGTTGCGCGGCGGCTTTGAGATTGTCCGCACGCCAGCCAAGAGTTTTGGGCGTGTCGCGATGGAGAATGAAGCTTGCGAGAAGCCATGCCGGAAAGATGAGCCAGGTGTGCAGCGGAGCGCTTTGCCAGCGCCAGATGTAGAGAAGGATGACGGCCGAGAAAGCGAACGCTTCGAGGAGATTGGGGAAGGAAGAGATGAGCGGGCGTGGCGGTTGCATGTGTAATCAGATGCGGGCTGGCGACCCGGGAGTAGTTTGCACGCCCGTCATGCAAGATTCGACAGGCCGGCGGCGCAAACTTAGAATGACGGCGATGTGGGAAGAAGCAGAACCGGGTTGAGCTTTCGATTTATAATCGCTCGATGAGCGACACGCGCCCGCCGCTGTGGAACATCAAGCCCGCAACCCGACTGGATCGGACCGATCCTTATCTTCTGCTGCAACAAGTGACGCTGTTCGTGCGGGACCAAGAACGAAGCTTGCGATTTTTTGTGGACGGACTTGGCTTCAACGTGGCGCTGGACTATACGGACCCTGAGCGTGGCCGATGGGTAATGGTTGCGCCGCCGGATGGGACGGCGCGAATCGCTCTGGTTTCGCCATTGCCGGGTTCCGACGAGCATGCGCTGATTGGAAAAGCCCGCCAGATCGTGTTCCTGACCGAAAACGTGCAAGCGAAATACCGGGAGTGGAACGAGCGAGGAGTGCGGTTCGATCGCGCGCCGGAGACAGCGCTATATGGAAGCGTGCTGGCGAATTTTGAGGATGTGGATGGAAACCGGTTCTCGTTGATTGAATTCAATCAGGCGACGCGGCTGGTGGAAGAGCAGCGGCGCATGACGGAAGAAGTTCTGGAAGCAGAACGACGCGCGGCGCAGGAACAGGAGATTGCCCGGCAAGTGCAGGCGAGACTTTTCCCCCAGAGGATGCCGGCGTCGAAGAGCCTGGAGTATGCGGGCACGTGTTCGCAGGCGAGGCATGTTGGCGGGGACTATTACGATTTTCTGGATTTGGGACGAGGGCGGCTGGGGCTGGTGATTGGAGATATCGCGGGAAAGGGAATGCCGGCAGCGCTTTTGATGGCGAATTTGCAGGCGAATTTTCGAAGCCAGTACGCGATTGCGGCGGATGAGCCGCGACAATTTTTGCGGTCGGTGAACCAATTGTTTTATGAGAATACGGCCGATGGGGATTATGCGACGTTTTTCTATGCGGAATACGACGAAGCGATGCGGAAGCTGCGTTACGCCAATTGCGGACATTTGGCGGGACTTTTGTTGCGGGGCGATGGCAGCGTGGAGCGGCTGACGTCGACGGCGACGGTGCTGGGATTGTTTGCGGAATGGGAATGCGTAGTGGAAGAGCGGCAATTGTTTGCCGGAGATGCGTTGGTGCTGTACACGGATGGCGTGACGGAATCTTCGAATGATGCGGGAGAAGAGTTTGGAGAAGAGCGGACGACGAAAGTGCTGATGCGGAACCGGGAGAAGGCGCCTGGCGCGATGATCGAGGCGGTTGTGGACGAAGTGCGGAAGTTCAGAGCGGGCGAGCAGCAGGATGACATCACGCTAATTGTGGCGAAGTGCAGGTAGTGAGAGGTTGGCGACCGCCACCTTTGCAAAAGCGATAGCAGGTGAGAGGATTGCGGTAGAGAAGCAGCAGTGAGGTGCCCCATGCCCAGGCCAATCGTACGAATTCTCGCAACAATTTTAGCTATGCCGGCGGTCGTTATGGCGGTGGCGCGGCCGCAAGCGGCTCCCGTGCGCGTAAAGATTCGCGCGATTCTAGTGGATAAGGATCTGAATCAGAAGCCGGTACCGTTTCTCGTTGTGAAAACGAAGAATGTAACGACCGGCGCGCAAACGGAAGTGAAAACGGGCTTGGATGGCGCAGTGCAAGCGGACCTGGCAGAAGGGAAGTACGTTTTTTCGACGACGAAGGCCATTGAGTTTGGCGGGAAGAAATATTTGTGGAGTGTCGAGGTGGCGGTGAAAGGCGCGGAGCAAGAAGTTACGCTGACGAATGACAATGCAAAGGTGGAAGCAGGGACACCGGAGCCGGTGAGCACGAGCGGAAATGTGCCGGGCGATTTGACGGCGCTGTTTGAAAAATTGAAAGGGTCGATTTTTACGGTGCGGTCGGAATTTGGAATGGGATCGGGATTTTTGGTGGACTCTTCGGGACTCGTGGTGACGAATCATCACGTGGTGGGAAAGTCCAACTACCTGGCGCTGCAATTCGACAAGGTGCGGAAGGTGCCGGCGAAATTGCTGGCGGATAACGCGGACAAAGATATCGCGGTGTTGTGGGTAAACCCAGCGGCATTTCCGGAAGCGCACGTGGCGCCGCTGGCGCCGGTGGAAGGGACGCACATTGAAGTGGGGCAGCGGGTGTTTACGATTGGAAATCCGTTCGGGCGGGAAAAAGTTTTGACGACGGGCGTGATCAGCAAAGTGGAAAAAGACTCGATTGTCAGTGACATCACGATCAATCCGGGGAATTCAGGCGGACCGCTGTTTACGCTTTCCGGGGAAGCGGCGGGAATCGCCAAGGCGGAGCAACGAACGCTGGCGTACATTGTGCCGATTGCGGAAGCGCGACCATTGATCGAGGAGGCAAAAAAGAGCATGACGGGGAGCGCGCCACCGTCAAAGGAATTGCTGCCGGTTGAGCCAGAAGACCGATTTCCGGCGGATGCGCTGAAGGCGCTGCTTTCACAAACGAAGATGGATACGAAGCCGTATTTCTTCGACGCGGGCGAATTTGAAATTGCGGTGTATACGCCGCCATTGAATTATTTTTTGCGGCACGATCAAGAGATGTACGCGGCGAGAAAGTCGGCGAAGCGAACGGGAGGCGATGCATCCGACGCGAAGCCGCCGGAGAGCGCACTGGCGGAAGCACAAGACTACGAATCCGTCGTTCACGTGCGGGTGAGACCGAAGTTCGGAATGTTCCTGAAGATAAAATTCAAAAATGGATTCCAGAGTATGACTTTGCGGTGCAATGGAACTCCGGTGGCGCCGATTGAACCGGGCCGGCACGAATTTGGGTTGATGGCGCGCGGCAGGGAAGTGGATACGACGTTCGAAGGGTTGTACGAGTATGCGCCGGAAGCTTTTTCGCCGAGCTGCACGCAGATGTCGTTGGATATTTTTTCGGAGAAGGATCCGACGACGCCGTTGACGAAGGCGTTAGATCCGGTGTTGGTGAGGAGAGTTTGGGACGATTTCGCGCCGTACCGCGCGGCGCATCCGGCGAAGTAGCGCGGAAATTCTCTCCAGGCGGTTCTTTCCGTCAAACAATTAGCGGTTATTGCCGCCGAGATTGGTGTTGGGGCCGCGGCGCCGCGTCTTATTAAATTCAGATTCCTGACGCTCGTAATCGGC
>Ga0075436_100003362_pt1 | contig 10949 bp, 9 predicted proteins | sample RhiMethybrSRZTD5_FD_75303 | JGI IMG/M metagenome (GOLD analysis project Ga0075436, IMG submission 75303) | Populus rhizosphere microbial communities from Tennessee, USA - Rhizosphere MetaG P. TD hybrid SRZTD5 | ecosystem: Host-associated > Plants > Roots > Rhizosphere > Soil | place: USA... | reverse complement strand
CCACCTCGATCATCAGCCCTTCCACGCGGCGAATCGAACAATATTCCTGCCATCGCAACTCCGGCAAATGCCACGGTCACTCCTACAACTTTCAGTCTTTGTCCTCGCGTCATTGGATTTTCCTTTTGTCTTCCCTCTTTGCACGCAGCCTGGAATTTTCACTGGGACACACAACCGTCCGCGCACCTATTTGCAAAGTATCTTCCTGTGGAGGTCCGTGTCTGTGCAAAATTGTACAGGTCCTTGTAAACGCGAGTTTTGACCTTCGCTCTCCGGTCCTGTCGAGCTACCTTCTCGGCTCATAGCGCATCGCCACCGCCCCCGCAGCCGAACTCCAGCCGTGCGTGTCGGGAGGAATCCCTCCGCTTCCCCGACCCGCCAGGACTTGGCTGTCTGACGCGAAATAACCCGGCACTTCGTGCGTATAGTAGATTGCGGGTGCTCGGAAGGATGTCCTTTATGGCCCGCAAAGTGACACGATTTCCCGAAAGGAGTTTCATGACCAAAAGACTCGGTTTTGTGTTTGTTGCATTGATGGCAGTTCCCCTTGCTCTGCTAGGGCAGCAGAAACCACCGGCGGCGTCCGCTCCAGCGGCGCAGTCCGCTCCGCCCGCGAACCCGATCACCGCGAGCGAAAAGGGTTTTTACTCGTTTGTTAGTGGCGCGGTCATCGGCGCGGCGCAGAAAATGCCGGAAGAAAACTACTCCTTCAAGCCGACACCGGAAGTTCGCACGTTTGGCCAGCTCGTTGGCCACGTGGCCGACGCTTCGTTCATGTTCTGCTCGCAAGCCATCGGAGAAGCAAACCCGGCAAAGGACATCGAAAAGACGAAGACGTCAAAGGCGGACCTCGTGGCTGCGCTCAAGGACGGAGTGGCCTACTGCACCAAGGCATTCGACAGCATGACCGATGCAAAGGGCAGTCAGATGGTGAAACTCTTTAACTTCGACTTGGCCAGGCTCACGGTATTCTCGATCAATTCGGCGCATACGGATGAGCACTATGGGAACATGGTGACCTATCTGCGGCTGAAGGGGATCGTGCCGCCGACAAGTGAAAGCCAGCCCGCACCGCCACCGAAATAAGAGGCTCGAACACCCAACTCAGCAAACCGCCAGAAAAACGCGGGACGAAAACGGGGAACAGACGGGAAGCTTCCGTTTCCGTCGAGTCATTGTGAGCGAAGCGACTCTTATAAAACAATATCGGAAAATGCCCCGTTTGGAGTGTGTAGTGCGCGTTAGCCATGCACTCACTAAGTGAGTCAGTGCCTATGTGAAAGGAGGACGGTGATCTCGCTGGTCTTAAAGTTTATTGCCACAACATCTAGAACACCGTCTCCATTCAGGTCGCCTACAACGAGGTCCGAAAGGCCGGGATCGCGAGAAAAGGAAAAGACTCCCGGGCTACGGGGCAACGACCCGATCGCGCTGTTGAGCGCGATTTGCAGCGTCCCAGTGTCGAAGTCAGCGGTTACAGCGTCGGACTTCCCACTGTGCGTTAGGTCCGCGGCGAGTACGGTGACGGCGTTGGTGGTGAACGTCGTGAAATTACCAAAGTAGACGAATCCAAGGTGGTCGAAAGACTGGTCGAATGTGCCATCACCGTTGCCGGGCACAATAAACGCTGAGGCAGGGAATCCAACCAAAAGATCCTGTTTACCGTCTCCATTGAAATCGCCACTCGAAAGTGATCCAGGAAAACTTGAAATTTCCAGAGAGACGGCCGTACCGGTCGCAAATGTCCCGTCACCATTCCCAGCGTAGAACACGAGCGTTCCAAAGCCTCCAAAGAAAGAACCGAAATCAGTAGCCGCGATATCAAGTTTCCCATTGCCATTGAAATCGGCAACGGCAAGCCCGAAATATGTGCCGGGAAAGGAGGCAGGCGATAGGCCGGTCATCGCACCGAACGTGCCATCTCCATTTCCCATAGAGATGCCGATTCCGCCATTCAAAGCGAACACTAGATCGAGGTTTCCGTCTCCGTTCAGATCGACGGCCTTCGCGCGGAGGAATCCAAACGAATTTGGAATGGGAGGTTGTTGGGTGAAAGTCCCATCCCCATTGCCGAGGAGCACGATGCTCGCCTGATTTCCCGCGATTGTCGATACAACGAGGTCAGGCTTACCGTCTTTGTTGAAATCTCCGACAACCATCGAACCAATGTTGAGGCCGAGAGAGTCGTTGAGCTGGACACGAGTAACGATGGGGGCCGTTGTTGGAGGAGCAAAGACTCCCGAACCGCTATTGAGGAACACGGTTATCGTGTTCTGATCGAAGTTGGAGACGGCAATGTCAGGCTTTCCGTCGCCATTAAAATCGGCCACCACAACCCCCTTGGGGTGTGTGCCGCCCGATTGAAGCGCTGGCCCCGGAGAATAGGTAACGTTCGGTGATTGCGCCTCAACTGTCTGAAACACTGGAGAAACGCCGGTAAGGCCTAGAAGGAACAAAGTGAAAAAGAAAGCCAGTCTCGCTGATGGTTTCATCTCGCCTCTTATAATGGTACCGATATCTCTCAACCCGCCAATTACGCAACGCTGAATTTACACAGTCGTTTCTCTTTTGCAAGAGGATATGTTTGCGGTGCGAGCTTGCTTGGGGGGCGGATACACTTTCGCTTCGACTTCGACCCGAAGGGGACAGAGACGGGACGTCGACGCTTGTCAGGAAAATTAGAATATGCCCGACACCTTGTCTCCGAGCTTTCGCGCTTAGGAACGTTCGACCCTGGGCGTCGACTGAGCTCCTAGCGGTTCGCGGAAAGGATCCATCGGAATCGGCGCGTACTCGATCTCGACGATCTCGAGATGCTCCGTCTTCGATGGTGCGCGCAGTTCCACGCGATCGCCGCGGCTCGCCTTCATCAGCGCATTCGCGAGAGGTGAGCGCCAGCTGATATAGCCGCGGTCGAGGTCAACCTCGTCGATGCCGACGATCGAGACGACGTGTTCGAGGCCGGCGGCATCGTTGTAGGTGACGGTTGCGCCGAAGAAAACGCGTGTAGCGGCTGACCCCGGCCGCGGAGTGGCGGGATCGACGACCACGGCCGCGTCAATGCGTTTTGTGAGAAAGCGAATCCGCGAATCGATCTGATTTAACCGTCGTTTGCCGTAGAGGTAGTCGGCGTTTTCACTGCGGTCCCCGTTACTGGCAGCCCACGCTACGACCTGCACCACTGCGGGCCGCTCGCGACTCAGCAGGAACAGATGCTCGTCTTTCAGCCGCTGCAACCCGGCGGGCGTGATGTAGTTCTTGAGCGTCGGCCCCGCTGGCTCCGGCCGAGGTCCTCGAAGCGGCCGCTTTTCTCGCATTTGCCAATCTGTCATGGGATCTCGTGTATTTGTGAATGGTCCAATCTCGATAGGTCCGCGCCTCCATCCCGGGCGGCGTTCCAAACCTGCGGGTTTCAGGCTTCCACGATTTCGAAAACCTCACGAACCGCATTCGGGGAAAAGCAGGTGTAGCCACCCTCTTTGGCGGGTTCGAAAACGGCTGTCAATTTCATACAAGCAGATTATCACGACTGCTAAGGGCGGCGGCTGTGACGACGAAGCGAACTGGCGGGCGCAAGCTATTTGCTGACCAGCCGGCTCGAATCAATTTGCGGAACGAGTTTTCCAGTTTTGAGCGTTCGCAAGGCGCGGTGACGGACGCGCAATTCCGATGGGTCCAGTCTCCTCTCGCGAAAGAGCCAGCGAAGGAACTCGTCCGCGGGGCGATCCTTCTTCTTCGAGTTGCAATCATCACAACACGACACGAGGTTGCGGTAGGAATTACGGTCGAGTTTGGCGCGGGGCACGACGTGGTCCAGGCACTTCCTGCGCCGTGCTGCGCGCCGCAGACAATAGAAGCACCGCCCGCCTTCTCGCTCATGGATGGCCCGGCGCAGCGCCGCGTTTTGCAGGAAGTCCCGTGCCTCAAGGTCTACGGCGCGGGCAATTCGTGGCTCCTTCGCAATTTTGGTCACCTGTACGCCGTGAATTTCCTCCGGCAATCGCACTCGTATCACGTGACCACCGTGACCGCCTTTGCCGCATTCGATCAGACGCAAGGCGCCGTTGTCGAAGAGCCGGTGCAGCGCTGGGCGCGTGGACCCGACGCAAAGACGCGTTCCGTGAGCGAGCCACGCAAGGGAAAAACGGACCTGCGGTTTGCCTTCGAGCCGGCTATGTCGAAGGAGATGCGAATACACCGCGCGGTCTATCGTTGATAGATGCAGCTGTGGAATTACATCGTCTTCAAATTGTTTCCACACTTGTGACGCATCGAGCTTTTGGTTTTCATGTTTTCAGTCCTGTAGTGGCGGGTCTTCAGACCCGTTCTTTGAGAGTTTGAATGTAGCGCCGCGGCTTTTTACCCCGAACGGACGTGAGGGGCAGCCCCGGCATCTTCGATCGACAACTAACGGCCAACGCGGACGGAGAAAGAAGAGCGCTTAACGCAGAGAACACAGAGAGCGCGGAGAAGCATAGAGATCCTGCCGGCTTCTCTGTGGCCTCTGTGCTCTAACCTCTACGTCCTCTGTGTTAGATCTTGGTTTTTTCGGGTTAGCCGCGCGAATGAGCTTGCGCTGTTGTCCTTCCGCAGCCCAAAAAAGAAAAAGCCCCGACTGGTGTCGTGGCGCGATTCTCTATGGGAATAAGTTTACCACATGGGTAATTTATATGTGAAGTACATCGTCGATAAACACAAGTTGTTGAATTCCAAGCAGTTCGCCGTCGCAAGAATGAAATGCCGGGGAATGGCTCCAATTGAGCCAACAAGGAAACTGCTAAAATCTCGTTATGCCGTACCAGCAGACAGTCCAGAGGGTTAGTTCGTCGATTCATGCGACATTTGACCGAATTTACCCGTGGTTTGGGCAGCTTACCGAGGCTCTAGATTACAAGCCATCAGACGGTGGTTGGAGCATCGCTGAAATTCTTTAACATATCACTCTGACATCGCATTTTCTGTTAATCATTGCAGAGAACGGCTGCGCGAAAGCCGTTAAGCGCGCGCAGACTCATGTTGTGGATGATTCGGAGAGCGACCTGGACAGATTGGGAGTAATCGGCCAAAAGGGTTCTTTCCATTGGATTCGGCCTGCCCATATGGAGCCCAAGGGCGCGAAGTTGTCTGAAGTTCTGGCCACGATGAAGGCACAGGAGGCGCGCTGTGCGGACTTACTCGGAAAGCTAACCAACGGAGAAGGCTCATTGTTCAAGGTCAACATGTCGGTCAATGGAATCGGGGCGCATCGACCTGTATCAGTGGATTTATTTCATAGCCCAGCATGCCAGCAGGCACGTGACTCAGATGGAAGAAAACCTGGCAGAGTGGCGCAAAATAGCGGGAGTTAACACGTGCTGAAGTTTGACGGTGTTTGGAAGCGGGCTGATCGGAAGTCAATCGCGCCTTAACGATCGTGCGGCGCTCGATGGTGGAACAATCCGGGTGCGATGTTGCACAGAAAGCAATGAGCGCCGCGCCGATGGTCGGTCAGTTCGCGCTGGCGGCTGGCGGTTGGGGCGGGGCCGTTCGGCGGATAATTCTGCAGTAGCTTTTCTACAGACTTCTGGATCTTCGTCTCACTGCTACCGAGACTTAGACCGAGATCGAATGCATTCGATACTGCGCCGCGCCACACCAGTTTTTTTTCTGCTGCCGCATAGATGTCCAGATCAAGGTGGCCGGCACGGACGGACGCCTCGGCAATCGATGTCAATCCGCCGCCCCACCGTGGGCCGTAGCCCCAGCCGTCACGATAGGCCATCCACGGAGTCTGCCTGCTCAGGGCCGTCTGGTAGCCGATGTAAAGGTCAGCGTAGTCCGAAGTCGTTTTGATCAGGCCTTTCTTGGCCAGCTCAGCGTCAATCACAATGATGATTTGCTGCGCGGTGAGGTGGTCGACCTGCTGCTCGCTCTTGACGTCTACCCATTTGTAAGTGAGGAATTTGGAGAAATCCGTGTCTACGTCGAAGTTGTAGCTTGCTTGCTGGGCCGCGGCATGACCTGCCGCAAACGCCAGAACCAGCGCTACCCGCAAAGCGATCCATTTCATCCCAGTGTTCCTTCCTGGGACCGGGCAGGCACCATGATGCGCCGTCCACCACAAATTTGAAAAGCGAATTGTGCTGTGAAGCCGGGAAGCGGGCAAAAGTCCTGGTTAACGCGCCTTAGCCCGCGATAGGCGCAGATTTTAAGTAACGAAGCGCAACACATCCTGATGCAAGAGTTTTTGTTTCGACGAGTTTCAATCGCAATCTGTCTGGAAGGCTGGCTCCGTCCAAGAGCCGCGTGCCTCCTCCTGCAAGGATTGGCTGGACGACAAAACGATATTCATCCACCAGGTCAAGCGCGATGAGTTGCGAAGGGACATTTACACCACCGGCCAAAATACTTTTGCCTGGTTGTTGTTTCAATTTAAGGATTTCGTCCCGAAGGCCGGACCGAACAATTCTCGTATTTGTTTCAGCGCTTTCCAATGATTTCGAAAAAACAACTTTGTTGATGGAGTCGAATATTCGGGCAAATTCGTTCTCCGCTTTTGTTTCAGACTGGCTTTTTGCGATGTCAGGCCAATAGGGAACCATCAATTGATACGTTTTGCGCCCGTAAACGAACAGGTCAACTTCTCGCAGGAGGCGACCGTAATGTTCGAGTAGTTCTTCGTCGGCAATCATTTTGGTGTGGTCGCAGCAGCCGTCCAGGGCGACGTTGATCGCGTAGATTAGATTTCGCATTTTGGCCTCGCGAAGAGCAGCATACTACGCTAGACGAGCGGTTTGACGGTGTTTGGAAGCAGATGCTACAGTCAAATGTCTCCGCAGGCGAGACTCACACGGCAAGTCCAGACGGAATCAGAGCGAAAAAGCGAACAGGCGAAGAGTTCAGGAGGAAGTATGGCAACGGCAGCGGCTCCGCGCGTTTACAAGAATTTTATTGGCGGGGAATGGGTGGAATCCAAGAGCGCGAAGACGTACGAAAACCGCAACCCGGCGAATACGGATGAAGTGATTGGGCATTTTGTCGCTTCGAATGAAGCGGACGTGAACGCCGCGGTGGACGCGGCGAAAGAAGCGTACAAATCGTGGCGGCTCGTGCCCGCGCCGAAGCGCGCGGAGATTTTGTATCGCGCAGCGGAAATTTTAGTTCACCGCAAAGAAGAATATTCGCAAGACATGACGCGCGAGATGGGCAAAGTGCTCGCCGAAACGCGGGGCGACGTACAGGAAGCGATCGACATGACGTATTACATGGCCGGCGAAGGCCGAAGACTTTTCGGCCAAACAACTCCTTCTGAGCTTCCGAACAAGTTTGCTATGAGCGTGCGACAGTCGATTGGCGTGTGCGGAATGATTACGCCGTGGAATTTTCCGATGGCGATTCCGTCGTGGAAAATGTCGCCGGCGCTGGTGAGCGGAAATACGGTGGTGTTGAAACCGGCAGAAGACACACCGCTTTCTTCTTATCATTACATTCAGGCGTTGACCGAGGCGGGATTGCCGAAGGGCGTTGTGAATCTGGTGAGTGGAGATGGGCCGGACGCGGGCGCGCCGCTTTCGAAACATAAAGATGTTCCGGTGATGAGTTTTACAGGTTCGACGGCGGTTGGAAAAATTATTGCGTCGGCTTGTGCGCCGGATTTTAAGCACGTCAGCCTGGAGATGGGCGGTAAAAATATTATTGTGGTGATGGATGACGCGAATCTGGATTTGGCGATTGATGGCGCGGTTTGGGGCGGCTTTGGCACGACGGGACAGCGTTGCACGGCGGCGAGCCGCGTGGCCGTTCACAAGAAAGTTTATGCGGAGTTTGTGAAGCGGTTCGTGGACCGCGTGAAGACTTTGAAAGTTGGCAATGGACTGGACCCAACGGTGGAGATGGGGCCGTGCATCAACGAACAGCAATTGCAGACGGTGATGAGTTACGTCGAGATTGGTAAAAAGGAAGGCGCGAAACTTTTGACTGGCGGGAATCGCTTGTCGAGCGGCGCGCATGCGAAAGGCTGGTTCCATGAGCCGACGGTTTTCGGCGACGTGAACGCGAAGATGAGGATTGCGCAGGAAGAGATTTTTGGGCCGGTGATTTCCGTGATTCCGTTTGACGGTTTCGAGGAAGCGGTTGAAATCGCGAACGGAGTTCCATACGGACTCTCGGCTTCGATTTACACACGCAACGTGAATCAAGCGTTTGCGGCGATGCGCGATCTTTTTACAGGCATCGTTTATGTGAACGCTCCAACGATCGGCGCGGAAACGCATCTCCCGTTTGGCGGCACGAAGCAGACCGGCAACGGTCACCGCGAAGCTGCGATTGCTGCGATTGATTTCTACACCGAGTGGAAGACGCTGTACATAGACTATTCCGACAAGCTGCAGCGCGCGCAAATCGATAACAACTGAGGCGTAGGTCTTCGCCTACGAAGCGTCATTTTGGCGTTGGCAAAATTGCATGAAAATCACAAACCTGTCCGCCGAACCGCTCGGAAAACTGCATTCTTGGCTGCCCCATGACCTGCAAGCTGAGGAAGTCGTCTTCTTGCCGGACGCTTGCCCCGGAAAGTCTCCATTGCCGACGGGCACAGCCGTTTTTACCAAACAGGAGAACTGGCGGAAATTCGCAGTATCCGACTGTGGTTGTGGCATGCGGCTCCTCAAATCGAGTGTCGAAGTGTCTGACTTTGGTTTGCAAGCGTGGAACGCTGTCGCCTGCGGCCTAAGAGCGCATAAAGGCTCTTTAGGAGACCTGGGAGGGGGAAACCATTTTATTGACGCATTGGCGCCATATGGAGATGGTCCGCTGCATTTCCTAATACACACGGGCTCGAGAAATGAATCTGGGCACGTGGACGATTTGATCGATTCGCCCGACAAGTTTGACAAGGAATTCGACCGCGTCGTGAAGTGGGCGTCGGAAAACCGCGCAACAATCCACGAAAGCGTTGAAGCCGTGTTCGGGGAAGGGCAGTTGGTCCTGGATCTGCCACACAATACCTACGAAATCCTGCCCCAGAACGGCGTGATTATTAGAAAGGGAGCCGTTCATTTGCGGCCTGGGCAGGTTTCGATATTGCCTTCCCACATGTCCGGTGACGTAGTCTTGGTTCGCGCCACCGAAAAAGTTGGTGGGATTCTCTGTTCGATGAGCCATGGAACGGGACGCGCGATGTCGAGGAGCGATTGCAAACCTTTTGCTGATCAGTTTGATTTTAATGGTTTGCGTAAGTCGATCCTGATCCCGGACGGCGTAGAAGATTCGTCCTTGCGTACGGACGGTCCGTTTGCTTACCGGGACTTGGACGAATGCCTTTCTCTGCTTGAGGGTTACATTGAAGTGACAACCCGGTTTGCCGTGGTTGGTTACATGGGGCATTTGTAGTGAAGTTGCCTTTGACGTAGCGCGACAGGGTTCCTAAAATAGGAGTTAGCACTGTCGAGTAGAGAGTGCTAACGATGAAAAACGCGGCAATTCAAGAGCGGCGCAACCGGCAGATTCTGGCGGACGTGGTTCGAACGTATATTGAAACGGGCGAGCCGGTGTCTTCGCGCGCGATTTCGAAACGGTTTGAGGAAACGCTTAGCACGGCGACGATTCGAAACGTGATGGCGGATTTGGAAGACGGCGGATTTCTCTATCAACCGCACACTTCGGCGGGTCGAGTACCAACGGCTGCGGCGTATCGTTTTTTTGCACATGAAATTGCGGCGCAGGCAACGCTTAGCGTACACGACCGCGACTGGATTCGCGGGCAGATGTCGTCTGCAAAGACGACGGAAGAGATTACGGAACGGGCGGGGCATGTGCTGGCGGAAGTTTCGAATGGGTTGGGAATCATCGTTGCGCCGCCGATTCGACGAACGGTGTTGGAACATGCGCGGATGTGGAGCTTGCCGGATGGACGAGTAGTCGTTGTGCTGAGTTCACCGGGCGGCAGTTCGCGCGACAAGATCATCAAGCCGAATCGAGTATTCGCGCAGGCGGAATTGGATGCGACGGCCGATTTTCTGAACAGGCATTATTCGGGCTGGACGCTCGACGCGATTCGGGAAGATTTGCTCATCAAGCTGGCCACGGAACGCGAACGGTACGAGGGGCTGATTCAAAGTGCTCTCACACTTTGCGATCCGGCGACGCTGGAAGAGGGGCCTGCCAGGCAGATCTACGTGGAAGGGACGGCGCAGATCGTCGGAGCACCGGAATTTTCGAGCCAAGCGCAATTAAAGGAATTGCTGGAAGCGATTGAAGAAAAGCACCGGCTGGTAAGCGTGTTAAACGCCTGCATTGATTCGCCTGAACCGGTGCTGGTGCAAATTGGCATCAAAGAAATATCGGAGGCGGGCGAGAATCTGGCGATGATCAGCGCGCCTTACACGCGCGGCGATTTGGCGCAAGGGTCGCTGGGAATTCTGGGACCCACGCGCATGCAGTACGAGCGCGCGATCAGCGCGGTGGCGTATGTCGCCGAACTTTTTGGCGAAGCGTTGGGAAAAACATAAGAGCACAGAACTGGAAAGGGAACGAAGGCATGTCAGCGGAACGGGACAATCCGGAATCGAAACAGCGCGAGGGCGCGGAAGCGGAAGCAATGTCCGCAGATAACGCGCGGGCCGACGCGGACGTGGCAAAGCTGGCGACGGATTTAGAGGATTTGCGGCAAACTTTGCTTCGGCGGCAAGCGGACTTTGACAACTATCGCAAGCGGATTGAAAGGGAACGCTCGGAAGATAGCAAGCGAACGACCGCCCGGTTGGTTGAGGCATTGATTCCCATCGTTGACAGTTTCGAGCATGCCTTGGCAGCGCACCGCGAAGCCGAGTACGAAAACTATCGAAAGGGATTTGAGCTGATTTACAAACAGCTGATGGACAACCTCGGGAAGCTTGGCGTGGAACGAATCGATCCCGCCGGCCAGCAGTTTGATCCGCATCAGCATCAGGCGGTAGATCGTGCGGAGTCAG
>Ga0075436_100003358_pt1 | contig 10956 bp, 11 predicted proteins | sample RhiMethybrSRZTD5_FD_75303 | JGI IMG/M metagenome (GOLD analysis project Ga0075436, IMG submission 75303) | Populus rhizosphere microbial communities from Tennessee, USA - Rhizosphere MetaG P. TD hybrid SRZTD5 | ecosystem: Host-associated > Plants > Roots > Rhizosphere > Soil | place: USA... | reverse complement strand
AGCAGGTTCAGCACTGCGAGATTGACCGAGATGAAGGCCATGAACGCGAGGAAGCGGTCCGGGCCCATCCGCGCAGACTCGCCGGCCTGCTGGGCGATCAGGATCGGGCCCCCGATGGTAGAGGTGGCCACTCGCCGGGTGAGCAACCCCTGCACCGTGCGCACGATGAGCCCGGCCGAATTCACCGTGGCAGCCGTGCCGAGACGCACGGCCTCGACCATCCCGACCGGCTCATGGTATTCCGGATTATGGAAGGCGACGCCGATTCGGCCCACTGTCCGTTGCTTGCCGCCGGTGTCGGGAACCGTTTCGGCCCGCGCGCGCATCTGGAGGTCGCGCCGCCCGCCGGCCCGCCCGACGGTCAAGGTGACCGCGTGCCCGGCGCTCGTGTCCATGACCTCGAACACGTCATACGTTTGAGCGATCGGGCGGCCGTTGATAGCCACCAGGGTATCGCCCTTCTGCACCCCACCCCGTGCCGCCGGCCGGCCCGCCAGGACCGAGTCCACCAGCGCCGGCCGGAACGGGAGGAGGGCGGTCGCGATCCGACTCCGGTCCTCGACCGCCGCCGGATGGACGTGCAGGTCCACATGGCGGCCGTCCGCCAGGTCGATCCGGAGGGCGCCGCCGTCGCTGATCAACCGGTCGACGATGTCGTCCCAGGACCGCGGCACCTCGCCGTTCACAGCCGTGATCCGATCGCCGGGCCGCAGCTCCGCGAGAGGTGCCGCGGCGCCGGTCGCGACTTCGGGCAGCACGCGACCCACCGTCGTAGTCGGGTCCAGCGATCGTCCGTTCTTGGCCGCAAGACCAGTGTAGACGGCCCACGCGAACAGGACATTCATCGTTACGCCAGCCAGAATGACCACGATCCGCTTCCAGACGGGCTTGGCCTCGAAGACGCGGTCGGGCGGGACCGGAGTTGCCGCGCCGCCCTCGAGCAGGGCGCTGGTCGCGTCTTCCTCCCGGCTCGCCATTTTCACGTAGCCCCCCAGCGGCAGCCACGAGACCGAGTATTCGGTTTCCCCCCGTCGGAAGGTGAGCTGTCGGATGGGCGAGCCCAGGCCCAGCGAGAATCGATGCACGTAGATGCCGGCCCACTTCGCGGCCAGAAAATGCCCGGCTTCGTGCACGAAGATCAGCACGCCGAGTACGACGGCCAGAGCGAGCAGTGTGATCAACACAGTCACCTCAGCAGTTCATGAGCCCGCCGCCGGGCCCAGCGGTCGGCGGCCCGGACGGTCTCTACATCGGTTACCGGCTCGCGCCGGTGGGTCTCGAGCACTCGCTCGATCAGTTCGCTGATCCGGCCGAACGGAATGCAGCCTTCGAGAAACGCCGCCACCGCCGCTTCGTTGGCAGCGTTGAAGGCGGCAGGAGCCGTCCCGCCCGCGCGCCCCGCAGCCACGCCCGCGCCGAAGGCCCGGAATACCTCGGTCCGCACCGGCTCGAAGGTGAGCGGGCCCGCCGCGACCGGATCGAACCGCCGGACGCCCGGGTCCGGGAGTCGCCCGGGGTGGGTCAACCCGTAGAGGATGGGCAGCTCCATGGAGGGAAACGCGAGCTGAGCAATCACGCTCCCATCGCAGAACTCCACGAACGCGTGGACCATGCTCTGAGGATGGATCACAACTTCGAGCGCGTCGTACGGCAACCCGAACAGGTGGTGGGCCTCGATCACCTCCAGCGCCTTGTTTGCCAGGGTGGCGCTGTCCACCGTGATCTTCTTTCCCATGCGCCAGGTCGGGTGGTTGAGCGCCTCGCTCACCGTGGCCGCGGCCACGCGCTCCGGGACCCAATCACGGAACGGCCCGCCCGACCCGGTCAGGATCAGCCGGTCGACGGCGGCCGGGTGACCCGCAATGCATTGAAGCACGGCGCTGTGCTCCGAGTCCACCGGCACGAGCTCCCCGCCACCCGCCTTCGCCGCCTCCGCGACCAGGTCGCCGGCCATGACCAGGGTCTCCTTGCTGGCCAGCGCGACCCGCTTGCCCGCCCGGAGCGCCGCGAGCGTGGCATCAAGACCAGCCACGCCGACCACGGCATTCACGACGATGTCCACATCGGGATGGAGGGCCGCTTCGATCAGCACCTCGGGCCCGGTAGGGTAGCGCGCATCGGACTGCGGCTCCGCCAGTCCGACGAAGTCGGGCTCCCACTCGGCCGCCTGGGCCTCGAGCTCGGCCCGCTTGCAGCCGGCGGTGAGGGCTACCAGGCGGAAGTGGTCCCGCTGGCGCGCGAGGACGGCGAGAGTGCTCCGGCCGACCGAACCGGTCGAGCCCAGGACCGCGACGCCGCGCATCAGCGGACCCCGAGCGCCCGGTAGAGCGCGGCTGCCGCCGGGATCACAAAATAGAGCGAATCCAAGCGATCGAGCACGCCCCCGTGTCCCGGAATCAAGTGACTCGAGTCCTTGACCCCAGCCTCGCGCTTGAAGAGCGACTCCGCCAAGTCTCCCACCTGACCGACCACCGAGAGCGTGCCGGCGATGATGACGAGCCCACCGAGCGGCGTCGCCACGCCGACGCGGGGAAAGATGAAGATATGGAAGAGGGGAGCCACCAGCAGGCCGCCAACCACGCCGGCAACGCTCCCCACCTGGGTCTTTCCGGGACTCACGGTTGGGGCCAGCTTCGGGCCCCCTATAGCCCGGCCGGCAAACATGGCCGCGGTGTCACACACCCAGGTCACCACCAGCGGAAAGAAGACCAGCCAGGCGCCGGCCCAGGAGCGGGTATCGTGCGAGCCGTGCCGGAGATCCACGAGGAACGCCGGCAGGCCCGCCGCGTAGGCGACGGCAAAGACCGTGGTAGCCACCGCCTCGAGCGGCCGGTCGCCGGGGGCGCGGCGCCAGAGCGCCACGCTCAGCACCGCAAGGAGCCAGAGTGCCGCAGCGTAGGGCCAGGCCGACGCGACGGGCCCCGCGGGATCCCGCAGGACCAGGTACACCGTGGGCGGGAGCAATCCCGCAGCGATGATCCCCGGGGTTTCCAGTGCCGCGCCGCCCGCACGCTGGAACAGGCCATACAGCTCGCGGGTCCCCAGCACGCCAACCAGCATGAGGAAGCCGACCAGTAGCCAACCGCCGTACCAGACAATGACGAGCGCGAAAGGGATGGCGGCAACGGCGAACCCGATCCGCTGCGCCAGATTCCGGTCCATCAAGCGGTGACGCGCCCGAACCGCCGGTCGCGTCGCTGAAACGCGAGGATCGCCTCGAAGAGATCGCGCCGGGTGAAGTCCGGCCAGAGGACGGGCGTGACGTAGAGCTCGGCGTACGCGAGCTGCCAGAGCAGGAAGTTGGAGATCCGCATCTCGCCCGACGTACGGATGAGGAGGTCGGGATCGGGCCACGGAGCGGTATACAGGTGTCGCGCAAGCGCCTCCTCGTCGATCTCCGCGGGGTGGAGTCGTCCGGCCTGCACCTCCTCGGCGAGGAGTCGCGCGGCCCGGGTGATCTCGGCCCGCGAACTGTAAGAGATGCAGAGATTGAGGTCGAGCTCGAGCCCATCGGCGGTCTCGGCCACGAAACGGTCAAGCGCCGCCAGCGCGCTCCGGGGCAGCCGGGAAAGGTCGCCCAGAATCCGCACCCGGGCGCCGCGCGCTCTGAGCTCGTCCAGCTCCTTGGCGATATAGGTCTCGAGCAAGGCCATGAGGGCCTCGATCTCTTCGACCGGCCGCTGCCAGTTTTCCTGACTGAACGCGAAGAGGGTCAGGGCGCCCACGCCGGCGTCGAGACAGCCCTCCACGACCTCACGCACCGCCGCCATCCCGGCGGCATGTCCCAAAGGCCGGGGCAGCGACCGCTCTTGAGCCCACCGGCCATTACCGTCCATGATGACCGCGATGTGCGCGGGCACCATGCCGTGGATCCGGATCTGGTCGAGGAGATCGTCGCTCATCGGTCAGACTTCCATGATCTCCGTTTCCTTCGCCTGCACCAGCTGATCGATCTGCTTGATGTGCTCGTCGTGCACCTTCTGCACGTCCTTCTCGGCCCGCTTCTCGTCGTCCTCGGACGTGTGCTCCAGCTTTTTCAACCGGCTGATGGCCTCGGTGCGGGCGTGGCGGACTGCGATGCGCCCTTCTTCCGCCAGCTTGTGCACCACCTTCACCAGCTCCTTCCGGCGCTCCTGGGAGAGGGGCGGCAGTGGCACCCTGACCAGGTTCCCCTGGGTGGCCGGGTTGAGCCCCAGATCGGAGTCGCGGATGGCCTTTTCGATGGCCGGCGCGAGCGACTTGTCGAACGGCTGCACCGTCAGCAGCCGGGGCTCGGGCGCCGACACCAGCCCCACCTGGTTTAGCGGCACCGGGCTGCCATAAGCCTCGACCCGCACCAGGTCCAGCAGGGCGGTGCTCGCCTTGCCGCTCCGAATGGTGGAAAACTCCCGCTTGGTGCTCTCGATCGCCTTGTGCATCGCCTCGCGGGCGTGCTTCGTCAGCTCGGGAATGGTGCTCATCGGACAAGGGTACCGACCCGCTCACCCCGGAGGACCCGGGTGACGGCGCCGGGCTGGTTGATGTTGAAGACGACGATGGGCAGCTGGTTGGACTTGCAGAGACCGAAGGCGTTGGCGTCCATGACCGCGTAGTTCTTGACGATCGCCTCCTGGTAGGTCAGCTCGGGGATGAAGGAGGCGGTAGGGTCTTGCCGTGGGTCCGCAGTGTAGATGCCGTCCACGTTGGTCGCCTTGAGAATGACCTGTGCGTCCACTTCGAGCGCCCGGAGCACGCCAGCCGTGTCGGTGGAGAAGAACGGATTCCCCGTGCCCGCGGCGAAGATGACCAGCCGCCCCTTCTCGAGGTGCCGGATCGCGCGGCGGCGGATATACGGCTCCGCCACCGACTCCATGCGGATCGCGGTCATGACCCGGGTGTCCACGCCGATCTTTTCCAGCACGTCCTGGAGTGCGAGGGCGTTGATTACTGTGGCCAGCATCCCCATGTAATCGGCGGAGACCCGGTCAATGCCCTCCCGGCTCGCCGTCGCGCCGCGGACGATGTTGCCGCCGCCCACCACCAGGCAGAGCTTTGCGCCGAGGGCGTGGACGGCCTTGATCTCCTCGGCAAACGCCTCGATGACCCGAAAATCCAGGCCGATGCCCTTCTCGCCGGCCAGCGCCTCGCCCGACAGCTTGAGCAAGGCGCGGGAGTAGGCGAGGGCCATCAGGCCTCCCCGATCCTGAACCGGGCGAACCGCCGGACGCTCACCGCCTCGCCGACCTTGCCCGAAACCTCCTGGATCAGCTGCCCGACGGTCTTGGTGTCGTCCTTGATATAGGGTTGCTCGATGAGCGTCCGCTCGGCCACGAACTTCTTGAGCTTGCCTTCGACGATCTTGGCCCGAACGTTCTCCGGCTTGCCCTCGGCGCCGGCCTGCTCTTCGGCGATCCGTCGCTCCCGCTCAAGCAGGTCTGCCGGGATGTCTTCCGGCACGACGCCGATCGGGTCGGCCGACGCGATGTGCAGCGCGATGTCCCGCGCGAGCTGCTGGAAGCCCTCGGTCCGCGCGACGAAATCGGTTTCGCAGTTGAGCTCGACCAACACGCCGACCTGGGCGTTGTGATGGATGTAGCTCGCCACCACGCCCTGGGCGGCGGTGCGCCCCGCGCGCTTCTCGGCTTTGGCGATGCCTTTCTTGCGCAGGAGCTCGGCGGCGCGGTCCATGTCGGCGCCGGCCTCCTCGAGCGCCCGCTTGCAATCCATCATGCCCGCGCCGGTCCGCGCGCGGAGCTCGCTCACCTGCTTGGGTGAAATCGTCACGCTGGTCATAGTGTCATTCGATCAACGGTGAATAGTAAAACCGCCGCTCGGGGCCCGCACGGGCCAAGAGCGGCGGAACGTGGCCGGCTCCGGCAGCCGTTACTAGGCGCCCGCGTCGCCCGCGCCGGTCGGCGCGGCGGGTTCAGGGACACCGTCGGCGTCGGTCTTGAGCCGCGCCGCGATCGCCTCGGGCTTGGGCCGCCGCTTCCGGCGCGGCCGCCGCTTGCGGCGCTCGGCTTCCGCGTCGCCCTCGGTCCCGGCGTCAGTGCTGTAGGTCTCCGCTTCCAAGTCCTCGGACACCTCCCGCAGCGGCATCTGCGCCCGGGCTTCCTTGATGACGTCGGCCAGGGCGGCGGTGATCAGCGAGACCGACCGGATCGCGTCGTCGTTGCCCGGCACCGGTACCGTGATCACGTCGGGGTCGGCGTTGGTGTCCACGATCGCCACCACAGGCACGCCCAGCTTATTGGCCTCGGCGATGGCGATTTTTTCCTTCTTGGCATCGACCACGAAGAGCGCACCGGGAAGCCGGGCCATCTGCTTGATCCCCTCGAGATTCCGGCTCAGCTTCACCCGCTCGCGCTCGAACATGAGCTTTTCTTTCTTGGTGTAGTTCTCGAACTCACCATCCACCGCGCCCTGCTCCAGCTCGCGGAGCCGGCGGATCTGCTTCTTGAGGGTCTGGAAGTTGGTCAGCGTGCCGCCGAGCCAGCGCTCGGTCACATAGAAGGCCCCGGAGGTCTGCGCCTCCGCCTGAACGATGGCCTTGAGCTGCTTCTTGGTGCACACGAAGAGCACGCCCTCGCCTTTGAGCACGACGCTGCGCAGTAACTCCTGCGCGGCCAGAATCTGCCGCAGCGTCTTCTGGAGATCGATGATGTAGATGCCGGAGCGTTCGGCGAAGATGAAACGGCGCATCTTCGGATTCCACCGGCGGGTCTGGTGGCCGAAGTGGACGCCGGCCTCGAGCAGGTCCTGCAGTTGCGGCTGTGCCATGCGAACGTGCGAATCCTTCCTCTATTAGGGTTGTGCGTCCGCCGCCTTCGTCTCCCAGCTCGACCCTGAGGGCACCCCGAGCCGGAATCCAGCGACGTGAGTGATTTCCCGGCTTAGCGCTTGGAGAACTGGAAGCGCTTCCGGGCGCCGGGACGGCCCGGCTTCTTGCGCTCGACCGCCCGCGGATCGCGGGTCAGGAGCCCTGTGGTGCGAAGCTTCGCACGGTGCTGGGTGTCGGCCGAGACCAGCGCTCGCGCCACCCCGAGCCGCACGGCGCCGGCCTGCCCAGCCTGGCCGCCGCCGTTCACGTGAGCCCGTACATCGAAGGCACCCAGCGTGTCGGTAGCAGTAAACGGCTGCTGGATGTGCTGCACCAGCGAGGGTCGGGGGAAGTAGTCGCCGAGCGTGCGTCCGTTGATGTCCCACTTACCCGTGCCGGGCGTGAGGTATACCCGGGCGACGCTGGTCTTGCGCCGACCCACGGCCTGCCACCGGAATGTCGGAACGTCGGATGCCGTCATGCAGTCACCTTCGCGGGGATGAGCGTGTAGGGCTTGGGCTGCTGGGCCGCGTGCGGGTGCTCGGGCCCCGCATAAACCTTGAGCTTGCCGCGCAGCTTCTGCTTGGCCAGCGAGTTTTTGGGCAGCATGCCGAAGACGGCCTTCTCGATCACCCGGTCGGGATGCTTAGCCAGCAGGTCGCGCGCGGGCGTGAACCGTTCGTGACCCATGTAGCCGGTATGGCGGAAGTACCGCTTCTGGTCCGCCTTGCGGCCAGTCAGCCGGACCCGGGCCGCATTGATTACGATGACGAAGTCGCCCCCGTCCATGTGCGGCGTGAAGGTCGGCTTGTGCTTGCCGCGGACGAGCTGCGCCACGGCGCTTGCGAGGCGGCCGAGGGGTACGTCGGTGGCGTCGACCAAGTGCCAATCGTGATCGATATCAGCCGGCGTGGCAGTGAACGTCTTCATGACTCGCCAAATCCTCACTCGGAGCGGAGACCCAAAACAAGACAGACACAAAACATAGCTGGCGCTTGGGGGACCGGTCAAGGCAAATCATCCCAGATCCAGCTCGACTAATGCCTGCCCCTTCTCCACCGCCTGGCCTGGCTCCACCAGAACCGCCCGGACCCGGCCCCCGGACGGTGCCCGCAGCTCATTCTCCATCTTCATCGCCTCCAACAGCAGCAGACCGCCGCCCGGTCCGACGGTCTGCCCGGGTTCGACCTGCACCCGGACGACGAGGCCGGGCATCGGCGCCTTGACGGTCCCGCTCCGCGCCGTCCGGCCGCGGGCGGATGCGAGCGACCGGATATGGCGGGCTCGTTCGTCCACCACCTCGGCCTCGCGCCGTTCGCCGGCCAGCCCCAGGCTCCAGCGGCCCCGACCCAGCTGGTGGACGGCGAGTGTGCACGCGCGGCCGTCGACGGTCAGGACCCGAAGCGGCGTTCCGCTCTGGGCCCGAAGCGAGACCCGGTACGTCGCGCCATCTACGGTGACGCAGTCGCCCTCCACCTCGACTACGACCTCGCGGCCGTCGAGCTCCACGAAGTATTTCACGTGCGCTCGAGCACGGCGACGGTCTCGACGTGGGCGGTTTGGGGGAACATGTCGAACGCCCTCAGGTGGGCCAGCCGAAACGCTGGTCCCAGACGCACCACGTCGCGCGCGAGGGTGGCGGGGTCGCACGACACGTAGGCGATCCGTTCGGGCCTGCGCGACACCAGCGCCTCGGTCACTGCCGAGTCCATGCCGACGCGGGGCGGGTTGGTGACGACCAAATCCGGAGGGCCCAGGCGACCGACCAGCGCTTCGGCGTCGCCGGTGTGGCGCACCGCAGCCGGGCCGGTCGCCTCGGCGTGGGCCACGGCGCGAGCGTCGCGCTCGACGCTTTCTACCTCAGCACCGGATCGCGCCAGGGCGGCTGTGGTTTCGCCGATCCCGGCGTAGAGATCCCAGACCCGGCGGCCTGCTGGGGGGCCGAGCCGCTCGAGCGCGTAGGTCCGGACCCGGTCGCCCATCGCGGGGTGGACCTGCTCGAACACCGACGCGTGGGGCGCCCCGGCCTCGCGACCGGCGACCACCCGGGCGACCCCGCCCACCGGCTGCCACCACAGCACCACCGAAACCCCTTTCCGGGCCAGCGCGCCGGCGAGCTCCGGCGCCCGGGTCCACACCCTCGAGCCGCGGACCCGCGCGAGCAGGTGGCGGCCGCCGGCCCGATCGAGCCGCAGCACCACCTGCTCGAGCCCGATCGGCAACAGGCCCCGAAGCGGGCGCAGCGCCGCCCAGACCTCCATCAACGAATCGGCCGTGATGTGGCAGCGCTCCAGCTCGAACACTGCCGCCGGCCGGTCGACTGGGTGCAGTCCGATCGTCCGACCCCCACCTGCGGCCGCGAGTGTGAGCTTGGTGCGATAAGCGAAGGCGGTGTGAGCGGGCTCGATCTCCGGGTCGGGCAGGTCGAGGTGGCCCAGCCGCCGGAGCGCGTCGCCCACGATGGCCCGGCGCGAGGTCAACTGTGCCGGCTCGCTGAGGTGCTGCAGCTGACAACCTCCGCAGTCGTCGGCCGTGTAGTGGGGGCAGCGCGGCTCGACTCGGTCCGGGCCCGGCTCGAGTACCTGCGCGATGCGCGCGCGGGCAAATCGCTGAGCCGACCGAAGCCCGCGGAGGGTGACGAGATCGCCCGGGGCAGTGCGGGCTACGAACACCGCCCGGCCATCCGGGAGCTTACCGACGCCATCGCCTCCGGCCGCGAGCCGAAGAATCCGAACCGGCTCTGTCATGTCTGTTTCACCACAGAGGCACAGAGGCCCAGAGTGAATACAACTGTGGTTCCGCTCCGTGCCTCCGTGCCTCTGTGGTTCATCACCTGATCACCGAAGCCCGTCGAGTCTTGCCTGGCGAGCCCAGGCGCCGTTCGCCATCGCCTCGGACACCAGCGGGCGGTGCGCCTCGCGGGCTTCGTGCTCGGCCAGCGCGGCGGCGATGGCCAGGTCCAGCTCGATCCTCGTGTCCGCCCCGGGCCCGAGCAGATCGGTGCGCCGGTCCAGAAACTCGATGTCGATCTCGCCGGCACGGAACGCCGGATCTGCCAGCAAGCGCCGATGGAAGCCCTGGTTGGTGGACACGCCGACCAGCATCAACTCGTCCAGTGCCCGCGCCATTCGCGCGATCGCCTGTTCCCGGTCCGGAGCCCAAACGATGAGTTTCGCCAGCAACGAGTCGTAATACAGCGTGACCTCGTCTCCGGTCTCGACTCCGGCATCCCACCGGACGCCAGGGCCGGCCGGCGCTCGGACATATTCGATCCGCCCGGTAGACGGCAGGAAACCGTTCGCCGGGTCCTCGCTGGTGATCCGGCATTCGATGGCCCAGCCGGTCGGGTCGAGCCGGCCGGACGGCACCCGCATGGGGAGTCCCCGCGCGATGCGAAGCTGCTCGCGCACGAGGTCGACGCCGTAGACCAGCTCGGTCACCGGGTGTTCGACCTGGATGCGCGTGTTCATCTCGAGAAAGTAGAACGCGCCATCAGGGGCGAGCAGGAACTCGCAGGTGCCTGCACTCCGGTACGCAACGGCGCGGGCTGCCGCGACGGCTGCCCCGCCCATGGCCTCGCGCAGCGCCGGGGTGACCGCGACCGAGGGCGCCTCCTCGACCAGTTTCTGGTGTCGCCGCTGGATCGAGCACTCGCGCTCGCCCAGGTGGACGGTGCGCTCGGCATCGGCCAGCACCTGAATCTCCACGTGGCGCGGCGCGACGACGAGCTTCTCCAGGTAGACCGCCGAGTCCCCGAAGGCCTTCCGGGCCTCGGATGCCGCGCTCGTGAGTGCGGCGGCGAGCTCCGATTCGCCGCGGACGACCCGCATGCCCTTCCCTCCGCCGCCGGCCACGGCCTTGACCATCACGGGAAACCCGATCTCACATGCCAGTGCGAGGGCTCCCGTGGCATCGGCCAGCGGCGCGGTGGCGCCGGGGACGATGGGGACGCCGGCGGCCTGCATGCGGCGCCGCGCCTCGGTCTTGTCGCCCATGGCCCGGATGGCGGCGGCGGGGGGGCCGACGAAGCTGAGCCCCGCTTGCACGACGGCCTCCGCGAACGGCGCTCGCTCCGAGAGAAAGCCATACCCGGGATGGATCGCTTGGCACCCGGTCGCCTGTGCGGTGTCGATCAGCTTGCCGCCGTTCAGGTACGA
>Ga0075436_100003355_pt1 | contig 10957 bp, 10 predicted proteins | sample RhiMethybrSRZTD5_FD_75303 | JGI IMG/M metagenome (GOLD analysis project Ga0075436, IMG submission 75303) | Populus rhizosphere microbial communities from Tennessee, USA - Rhizosphere MetaG P. TD hybrid SRZTD5 | ecosystem: Host-associated > Plants > Roots > Rhizosphere > Soil | place: USA... | reverse complement strand
GGCTGAGTTTGACGCCTGTTTGCGCATAATGCCGCGGAGTCGCATGGTCGATAGGCATACCGGAAGGCGCCAGCCAGGCCGAGTAGCCCGTGAATCGTCCCACACTAGCTTGATGCCTCAAGATGACGGTGTCTCGTTCAGAAAGTCTCTGATAGTGCGCACCAGCGATGGCGGATCGAACGGCTTTCGAAGGAGAGCGGACTGAGGATCGAGTTCTCCATCGACCAAACTTTCTAGAGTACCACCGGTCATATAAAGTACGGGGAGATGTTGGCACAACGACTTCAGGTGACGCGCAAGCGCCACTCCGCTCATGCCGGGCATCATCACATCTGTGAGTAGCAGGTCTATTGCGCCATCATGCTCCCGGCAAATGTCGAGCGCCTTGGGGCCACTGTCCGCCACCAGGACTCTATAACCCTGACGAGAGAGGATTATTCTAACCAGGTCCAGAACCCCTGGCTCGTCGTCAACTACGAGGATAGTCTCTGACTCGACCGGCATGTTACGAATGGGTTTCTCCCCAGAACGCGGCAACCTTCCACCGATCACATGTTCAATGCAGACATGTGAAATATCGAACGGAGCAATTGGCGTGCCATGGCAAAAGCCGGGAGAGAGAGGTCCTAGGCATGGTTCGCCCTTTGTTCATATCGCGTCCTTGCCCGTTCTCGATCCATTGGACCAAGAAATGGTAGTGAAGTTCCACCCCGCCCTCACGTGAGATTCAACTTCCGGCGTGAAGAAACAGGAACTATCGCGTTTTCAAAAACTTGGGATTGCCGTTGAAGTTGGTACTAGCCTCGCTAAGCGTTCGGGTAGAAGTCGCCACAATACGGGAGGCAAGCGCGCGTCATGAGTCTCGACTGAAAACAAAGGTGTTATATGACTCCTATCCGAGGACCTTATGAACGGCGCCGTTACCGGCGACTGCACATGGCCACCCAAGATTGCGGATTGACGCTGATGGGACGTCTTGGAGACGACCGGCAACGGGAAGCCTGCATTTTAATCGATCTCAGCTATGCCGGGCTGCGCTTCAACGCCCATCGTCCCCTGGCCGCAGGTGAGGTAATTGAATTGGTGGTCGACATTCATAGCCCAGTGCGCCGCTCGGGTCTTGTAAAGGCCCGGATCCGATGGGTCCGACCTATCGGCTTAGAGGAGTGCGACGCGGGAGCAGAATTCTCAGAGGAGAGTAAAGGCTTGATGCTGGGGCCTGAAGAGCCTCGGTCAGGGACTGTCAGTTCCTAACGCCCGCGAGGAACCTCGCAAAAAAGTGTACGATAGCTTACACTATTCAGATCGCCTAAGCGCGCTAATTCCTCGGGCGTATAACATTCCTCTACAATGGATTGAATTTACTCCTGGTTAGCTGCGGTCGGGGCGTTTTCAGACCTTCGCAAACCGGGGAACGGCTCTGCTCCTCGATTGAAGTCTCATGCTTCAGAACTTCGGGGATACTAATAACGCCACGCGAGGAGTCTAATGGACGAAAGAAAAACATCGCGAAGCACCAAGCCTGCTCCACCCTCTCTCAGGGAAGAGAGCCCCGAATCGACCGCAGGACTGTTGCGGGAACTGGTCGCCCACCTCCGTGAGAATCGGACCCAACTTCGCGAGGAGTGGGTCCGGCGCATTACCGAGTCTAAGCTGCTGACGGCCATGACGAGGGAGGAGATCTTTGCCGAGGCTACCTCGGTATATGACAACTATGTAGCAGTGCTCGAGTCCGGTAGTGTGGAGGCATTGCAGGCGTACGCGCGCGACCTCTCCGAACGCATCATTCCACGGGGTGTGGAGACGCATGAAGTGGTGGGCATCGTCCTGCTGCTGCGCGACGTACTCGCCCGCTCCCTCTTCAAGAAGTATCAGTCGGACTTCGGCCTACTGAACCGCGTGCTCGACGCATATGAGCCCGCCGCCAACCGCATCGCGAATACGGTGGCCGTCAGCTTCGTTCAAGAGCGCGAGCGCATTATCCGTCAGCAACAGGAAGCCATTCGTGAGCTATCCACGCCGGTGCTCCAGGTTCGCGAGCGCTTACTGATCTTGCCCATCATCGGCGTCATCGATCCGCAACGAGCCCGCCAGGTGACCGAACAGCTCCTGCGTGGCATTCGTGCAAACCGCGCCAAGGTCGTCGTCATCGATATCACCGGCGTTCCGGCGGTCGACTCGACCGTTGCCAACCATCTGGTGCAAACCGTGGATGCCTCCAGGCTGATGGGAGCCACGGTGATTGTCACGGGTCTCTCGTCCGAGATCGCTCAGACGCTGGTCACCATCGGCGTCGACCTGAGCAAGATGAAGACAGTGGGTGACCTACAGGGGGGGATTGAGGAAGCGGAGCGTCTCCTGGGCTACAAGGTGATGATGGAACAAACCGCCGATAAGTTGCCCTAGGTATGCGGGTCCCGATTCTAAAGCAAGGCGACTACCTGATCGCATCAATTCAGTCGGCTCTCTCGGACCAGGAACTGATGCAGCTTCGGGATGATCTTGCGGAGCAAGCAGGCAGATTTCGATCGCGCGGAATCATTATCGACGTCACTGTACTGGACGTGATGGATTCGTTTGCCTGCCGAACCTTGCGTTCCATCGCTCACATTCTGCGCCTGCGCGGTGCCCAGACGGCGATCGTCGGCATCCAGCCTGAGGTCGCTTTTGCCATGGTGCAGCTGGGCTTGGCGTTGGGTGAAGTGCAGACCGCGCTGGATCTCGAAGAAGGTCTGGCCCTGCTGAACCAGCGAACCAAACGGGAAGGTTCCCGTGAAGGATGAAGTTCGGGTTCCCGTCAGCTCCGGCGCCGACATCGTAACCGCCCGGCTAGAAGGACGACAACTCGCCGCGAAGGCCGGGTTCAATGGAAGCGACCTCACCGTCATCGCTACCGCGATTTCAGAGGTAGCTCGCAATATAGTGGAATATGCGCGAAAGGGGGAGATCGTCCTAGACATTGTTCAGGATGGCAATAAAACCGGATTGCGCGTGGAGGCTCGTGATGACGGCCCGGGAATTCCTAACATCGAGTTGGCGATGCAGGACGGATACTCGACTGGACGCGGCTTAGGTCTGGGCTTGCCGGGAACCCGGCGCCTGATGGACGAATTCCAGATCAAATCGAACGTGGGCCAGGGCACTACCGTGGTGGCAACCAAATGGATCCGATGAGGCCGGCGGCCACCGCGGTCAACCCGGAATCGTTGGTCGAGTGGGGCGTGGCCCAAATCGCGATTGAGGGCGAGACTGTGTCCGGCGACGGCCATCTAGTGAGCCCTTACCACGACGGCCTCCTGATAGGGGTAATAGACGGGCTGGGCCATGGGGCGGAGGCGGCTGCGGCTGCACAAACTGCCGTTGTCACGTTGGGGGAGCATGCCCACGAACCGGTCATTTCCCTATTGAAGCGATGCCACGAAGCGCTGCGATCGACGCGGGGCGCGGCGGTGAGCTTGGCGTCCTTCAATGCAATGTACGGCACTATGACCTGGCTCGGGGTCGGGAATGTGGAAGGCGTGCTCTTGCGTGCTGACAAGAACGCCGTGCCGCTTCAGGAGAACGTCATGCTGTTCCCGGGGGTTGCAGGCCATCAGTTCCCATCGCTGCGCGCTGTGGTTACCCCGGTCAACGCCGATGATCTTCTGGTTTTGTTTACCGATGGTATACGCAGAGACTTTCTATCGGAACCGCCAATCCCTGGCCACTCCGCCCAGCGTATCGCGGATCGCATCTGTGCGAAATACCGTAAGGGCACCGACGACGCCCTGGTGTTGGTGGCGCGTTACCGGGGGGCGGCGCATTGAGCGACGAAAGCCAGGGACTCGCGGCGCAATATCTATCCGGCCTGCGTCACTACCTCGCCGGCGGTGGGGAAGCGGCGTTGCAGAGCGCTTATGAACTGGGGCGCAAAGCCATCGCCGACGGCCTGGGCGGCCTGGAGATGCTGGCAATACACCAAGAGTGCCTGGGTGTCACGCTGCGCAACGCCAAGACCCCGGACGAAAGCGCCCAGTGTGCCGAGCGAGCGGGCCATTTTTTTACGGAGAGCTTATCGCCGTTCGAAATGGCTCTCCGCGGATTTCGAGAAGCCAACGCCAAACTGAGCAGGAATATAACAGATCTGCAGTCGGCCAAAGAGGGGCTTGCCAGCCAACACCGCGAACTGTTGGCGGCCCATCAGGCGCTGGAAACGGAGCGTCACCGTTATCGAGATCTTTTCGACTTCGCGCCCGACGGCTACCTGGTGACCGGCCTGGACGGCAAAATCGAGGAGGCCAATATCGCGGTCGGAACCCTGCTCGGTGTGCGTAGCGACGCTCTCGCGGGAGCCCGGCTTCCGGAGTTCGTGGTAGAGGAGTCGCGTCCGGCATTTGTTGCCCGGCTGGAGCAGTTGCTGAAGGACGATATCGGAGAAACACAGGACTGGCAGGTCGATGTCCAAGCCGAAACCGGTATCTCGTTCCCGGCAACACTCAGTGTCCGCACGGTGCGAAATTCCGCCGGTGTCCCGCTCAGCCTGCGGTGGCTTCTACGCGATGTGACAGAACGAAAGCGGATGGAGGAAGAGCGCGCGCAGTTGCTCGTTCGGGAGCAGGTTTCTCGCGCGCACGCCGAAGCGGCGCGGCGCTTTGCGTTTCTGGCAGAAATCGGCACGCTACTGGCTGCCTCACTCGATTGTGAGACCACTCTCGGTAATGTCGCACGGCGCGTCGTGCCCTATCTGGCTGACTGGTGCCTCGTTTACCTGGCTGAAGCGGACGACAAAATGCGCCTTCTCTGCGCCGCCCACGCAGACCCCACAAGAGCGGCTGTGGCGAGCCAGCTGAGCGATGAACTCCTTTCCATGAGCCTACAGTCGCAAACTGCCCGGATATTAGCCAAAGGACACCCTGAGACCTTGTATGCAGCGCCGCAAAGCGCGATCACATGCGAGCCGGAACCGGTCAGCTTTCTATCGGAGCAAGGGTGCAAATCGGTGACGATGGCGCCGATTGCGATCCACGGGCGTGTCTTGGGACTCATCGTTCTGGGACTCGCTCAGCCGGAAAGCAATCACCAGCAACATCTGGAGCTGGCCGAAGATCTCGCTCGCCGCTGCGCCCTGGCGGTGGACAACGCAAAGCTCTACCGCGCGATGACCGTGGAGCGCGACAAGGCCGCCGAAGCCAACCGCGCCAAAGATGAATTTATAGGGATACTGGGGCACGAGCTCAGAAATCCGCTAGTCCCCATTCTCGGTTGGGCCCGCAATCTCAAGAAGAGTCCGGCAGTTGCCAGTGACTCAAGTTTGAGCCGAGGAGTCGAGGCCCTCCACCGCAACGCTCTGAACATCCTGCGGCTTGCGGACGACTGTCTGGACCTGATGCGGATTTCGGAACGCAAGGTCACGTTAGAAAAGGAGCTGCTGGATCTAAACCAAACCGTGCAGGGTTCGATCGAAGCGCTTCGCCAGGCCGCCCAGGACAAAAGACTGCGCCTCGAGACCAGCTTGTGGCCCTCTAGCCTTTGGGTTAAGGGCGACCGAACGCGGCTCGAGCAGGTGATGAACAACCTGCTGATTAATGCGATCAAATACACTGCCCATGGAGGCTCGATATCGATCCGTTGCTCGAACACGTCCGACCATGCCGAAATCGAAATCAGAGACACCGGCATCGGGATAGCACCAGAGTTTCTGGAGCAGGTGTTTCAGCCATTCCGTCGCGGGAGCAACCAATGGTTGTCGTCGGACGCGGGCCTCGGTCTCGGGCTGGCTATAGCCCGCAAGATTGTCGAAATGCATGGTGGAACTATCTGGGCCGAGAGTCCAGGTCTGGGCGAGGGCACCAATTTCCACGTGCGGCTGGGCTTGGTTCCGGCCGGCGTTTCGCAGCCTGGTTCCGCTTTGCAGGCGTCGCGGCAGTCTGGCCAGGCCAGCTCGTTGCGCGTCCTGTTGATTGACGATCACAAGGATATAACGGACTTAATGAAGATGGAGCTCGAGACGCTGGGATATAGCGTACTTACGGCAGGCGACGGACCGCTGGGCATCGAGACGGCTATCCGCGAGGCGCCCGATGTGATCGTGTCCGACATCAAGATGCCGCGAATGGACGGCTATGAACTGATTCAAAGTCTTCGCCGGATCCCAGGACTGGCCTCAGTTCCGGTTATTGCGCTAACAGGTCTGGGAATGAAGAAGGATGTGGAGGCAGCTCTCGCCGCGGGTTATGACGCCCACATGAACAAGCCTGCTGAAGTGCATGAACTTTCGGAGCTGATCCAGAGGCTCACGGCTCGCCGACAAACCGCCTCTTTAAAGTCCTGATCGGCTACTGTGTTTCCAATTCCTATGCTTCAGCTTCCGTCACTGGTGGCGCTGGCGGCAGCGTGAAGGTAAAAACCGTGCCCTCGCCAGGGTTGCTGGTCGCCGATATTCGGCCGCCGTGCAGCCAGATCAGGTCGTGAACGAGCGATAACCCCGCTACTCGAGGCCTGCCCGGATCGGGTGTCCCCGAAGCCAATGCATCGTGGTGTTCGAATAACCTGTCGACAAGTTCCGGAGGAAGTCCCTCACCGGTAGCAAAAAGTCTGACCGTCACGTCGCCATTCGCACCACGCAGAAACTGGGCAGTAACTTCACCATCGTTACCGGCGCACTGCAGGGCGCTGGCAAGCAACATGTCAAGCACTGCCGCCAGCTTGTCCTTGTCCCCAATGACCCTAAAAGGCTCCGCGGAAATTTGTTCTTCGATCCTGCTGGATTTTTCTGATATTCGGCGCCGTGCTCGCTTGACTGCGCCGTGCCAAATTACGTGAAGATCAAAAGACCCGACACGAAGCTCCTGCTCCGCAACAAATGGCACCGAGTGGCTGACCAGATCCAGCAGCTTGTTGGTATTTCGCAAGACCACGGTCAAATGGTCTTGCTGCAGATCGCTGATGACACCTGCCCGTCCATCGATGACCCGTCTGGAGTAGCCCTGGACTGCCCCAAGCCGCGACCGGAACTCATGACACAGGTTGGACAAGAAATGGGACTTGATCTGGACCACAGCCTCAAGATCTTCAGATTTGCGGCGGAGCGTTTGCATGCCGCATAACACCCCGAGAAACGGGCCGGCGATGCCGGCTAACAGCCGGAGCATCTGCAACCGGGCCGCAGCCGGTGATTCCGCTTGCGGACGCGAGAGAACACCTAGCAGGGCCTGGAGATGTGAATCGTGAGTGACCGGAACCATCCAAAGGTGGCGATCCATTTCACTGGCGCGGTGGCCCCCGTCGCCTGCGATGCCGGCGACATTTTCGGACCCTGCTACGCGACCGAGGCATGCCCGCAGGCTGTCCGGCAGGTTGGCCGGGCATGCCGGATGCGCGGACAGCGATGCGAAATCTGGTTCTCCCGTCGCCCAGTCGCAAAAAAGGGCGAATATCTGTGGTGAATCCATTACCAGTGCTGCGGCAGAGACAAGCCGGGCTAAAAAATCTCGGGAGTTTCTCGCTTCATGGAGAGGGCCAATCGCCGAAAACAGCATTTGCATTTCAGATTGTTGGCAATCGGTGCTGGCGTCAAGGAAGGCCGGCGAGAGCTGGTCGAGGCGCGGGCCTGCCACCACCAGGTCGTAAGAGGCTTCACTGAGCAAGCGGCAAGTATTCTTCGAATTTTCCTCGACCTCGACGTGCAGCCTCTGGCTCGCCAATCTTTGGCATAACGACGAGAGGTCCGCTGCGGACGTCTCGACCAGCAGGATGCGATTGATTGGCCGAGCTTTATCTGGTGCCTCTTCGCGGGTGGCGGTGGAACAAGCCATATCCTGGTATTATCCGGAGGAACCTCCGGGGCCGCATGAGCGTTCCGATAGCCTATGTATTAAAGCGTACAGGTTTTCACCCGGTTGGTACTTTCCCCCGAAGATTCTTTATGTTACAGATATGTAATGTTCTTTGCAAAGCTTCAGATTGAGATTTAGACTCTCCGAAAACAGGGAGTGACTCCAACCGTGAAGAAACCAGAGGTCCTGATCGTAGACGACGATAAGAGTTTCCAGTCGTACGTGGCACAGTTTCTAACGCAGCGCGGATATTCAGTCCAAACCCTGGAATCCCCGGAGCACCTGCTCCCCAAGCTCAATGGCGGTGATTCCCCGTCGGTGATTCTTCTCGATATCCTGTTTCCGGGGACCAATGGTCTTGAGGTCCTGGCTCAACTCCGCAAAGCTTACCCCTCCATTCCCGTCATCATGCTGTCTGGTGTCGGCCAAACAAAGAGTGTAGTGGAGGCCATCCGGATGGGCGCCTTCGACTACCTGACCAAACCGTTTGAAGAACAAGAACTGGAGCTGGCGATCGAAGACGTGCTGCAGAAGAAGAGCCTTCAGGACGAAGTGAAGAGTCTCAGGCGTCAGCTGGAGCGCTATGGAGAGTCGGACGATTTTGTCTCCACGAGTCCGAAGGTTTCGCAGATCAAGGAGATCGCCCGACAGGTGGCCGCAACGGATGTGCCTGTGCTGATTCTGGGGGAATCTGGCGTCGGCAAAGAGGTGTTAGCCCGCTTCATACACACCCATGCGGGGCGTGCCGGCAAGCCCTTCATCAAAGTGAACTGTGCGGCGCTGCCCAATGATCTGCTGGAGTCCGAGCTGTTTGGTTATGAGCGCGGTGCGTTCACGGGTGCTATGGGCGATAAGCCCGGAAAATTCGAGCTGGCGGACAATGGGACCATTCTCCTCGATGAGATCGGCGAGATGAGCCCCCACCTGCAGGCGAAACTGCTCCACGTGCTGCAGGACGGAGAGTACACGCGTCTTGGCGGAAGACGCGCGGCGCGAGTGGATGCCCGCGTCCTGGCGTCGACCAACCGGAAGCTCAACGAAGCTGTGGCAAAGGGGCAATTCAGGGAAGATCTTTACTATCGGCTGAATGTTGTGACCATCGAGATTCCGCCGTTGAGAGAGCGGCCGCGTGACATCCCGATGCTATGCAGCTACTTCGTGCACAAGTATGCCGAGCGATACAAAAGCTCAGTCAAGGAACTGCCCGCGGAACTTATGGACGCCTTTATCCGGTACGCATGGCCCGGCAACGTTCGGGAGCTGGAAAATGTCGTCCGGCGGTTCCTGATTCTGCCCGACCTTGCAGCTACGCTCAATGTGCTCAGACCAGCGCGAGTCGACGATTCCGTGATATCGCACGAAAAAGCGCCTTTAAAAAAAATCTCCAATGAAGCAGCGGAACAGGTGGAGAGGGAACTGATCCTGCGAACGCTTTCGCAAACCAATTGGAACCGGAAGCGGGCGGCCCAAGAGTTGGGCATCTGTTACAAAGCCCTTCTCAATAAGCTCAAGAAGTGGAACATTCAAGAGCGGGTCATGACGGTTTCTTCTACCGCCGGTTCCAGTTAGACCAAACCCCGGCCGCGGACATGGACCGCCGGTAACAGCCGGGAGTTGATTGACCCCGCACGGAACAGGAAGAATATTTCCATGCTGGAAGCACTCCTCTTCCACTCCGCACCTCCGAAACGGGTTGTGCGAGATGCGCCCTAGGCACCAAGGTTTTCACCTTATCTCAGGGGTCTGGGAGCGCTTGCGCTAGCCCGTTGCGATACGAGGATAAACCGAGGGAAAGACTGAGGTTGTGGGCCGCCAGGGCATTCAGGCGCTCGCCCGCGTAGCGGGACCAGCCAAGAATCGTTCGAGTTGGTACTGCCAATCACATCTAAGGCGAAGAATCTTTGCGGCCACGTTACCACTGAAATTATGATTAGGGAAACTATGCCGCGCCAAGAAAGTGGAGATACGAACTATGGTACGGTATCGCCTCCGGCTTCCGATACAGGCAATATTGGATAAGCCCGGAGGTGAACAAGTCGAGGTAACGCTTCCCGCTGGCGTAATTTTGGAAGACTCTTCCCGGTCCTCTTCGGCCCTATTCGGAATGGTGGGTGTCTATTGGGAGGGGCGGCACTATTCGGTCTATCCAAAAGAGCTCGTGCGGAATGGCGAGCGCGTCGCTACCGGAAACGCGTGATCAGGAGACATCGCTGGCGTCACGCCGCGCTCGTCGGATCGGCGCACGTGCCGTCTGTAAACGCATTATGAGGGGGTGCCCCTATAGTGGTGGCCGCAGTTTGATCATGGAATATACTGCAGCCTGTTAGACTCGTTCAGTGAGTTTTTGTAACACAGGCCGCGAGCCTGCTGCAGTCGAGAGGACGAGCATGGCTGCGCCAATTAGGGGCGCTTGACTCTTGAGGGCGGATGACACAACCAGGAGACCTCGAAAGCTCTGAAGCTGCGAGAGGAGTGGTGGCTCAAGCAAGTGCCATGCGTCTGTAATTGGACCGTCGATTACAATGACCTCCGGGTCCACGGCCCAGGCTACATTTGCTACCGCGAGCCCCAGATAGCGACCAGAATCCTCGACTACCTGCCGTGCGTGGGTGTCACCTTTCCTTGCCAGCCTTGCGATTTGGGAAACGCGGGAAGCTGAGTCTCTCGAATCGGAGGCTCCCTGTTCTCCAACCAGCGACGCATATCGCTCGCAAAGAGCGGAATTCGAAATAAACATGTCAAGGTCGTGAGGTTGATCGTGACCTTCGGGCGCGGACGAACTTGTCATCGCCATTTTGCCAAGTCTCCCGGCTGCCATTCGCGGGGTGTGGTACACCTTGCCGTCCAGGATAATTCCCATTTTCACGTCCTCGTTCACTGTGACGTAGAAGAAGCAGTGACTGCCGTGAACTCCTCGCCAGCCATAGTTGTATTCTGCGAGGGCAGCAGCTCGGACGTCGCTCGTAAGAAAGATGGGTTCTTGTAATCTCGCTTCCAGGATTTGTCGGACAGGAACGTTGATCCAATCTCGCGAGGCACCCCTTACGAGGATTCCAGCTTCATGGTCAATGACCCCGTTCGTACAGAGACCCGCGCCCATGATGCGGTCTGTTCCAAAGCGATCCCTAAAATCGAAGAACATT
>Ga0075436_100003347_pt1 | contig 10979 bp, 10 predicted proteins | sample RhiMethybrSRZTD5_FD_75303 | JGI IMG/M metagenome (GOLD analysis project Ga0075436, IMG submission 75303) | Populus rhizosphere microbial communities from Tennessee, USA - Rhizosphere MetaG P. TD hybrid SRZTD5 | ecosystem: Host-associated > Plants > Roots > Rhizosphere > Soil | place: USA... | reverse complement strand
GAGGTCGATGGCCGCCACAGGATCTCCACCCGGGTCGCCGATCGATTGACGTGCTGACCCCCCGGTCCGCTCGACCGTGTCGCCCGCATCTCCAACTCGTCGCGCGCGATCGAAACGCGTCCGTTCAGGCGCAATCCCTCGGTCACGCAGGCACCTGGCCTTCGGCTGCCGCGCGATGGACCCGCACCGCGGCCACACGCTTTCCGTCCATCGCCACGACCTCGAGCTCGCCGCCTGGGAACGCAACGCGGTCGCCCACCTTCGGCAGACGCCCCAGTTGCGAGAACACGTACCCGCCTAACGTCGACCAACTGCCGTCCGGAATGCGGATGCTGTGGTCCGACCGCACGTCGATCAGCGACATCGAGCCGGCGAGCTCCAACATGCCGTTCTGCATCAAGGCGTCGCGCGCCGCCACGTCGTACTCATCCGCGATGTCGCCGATCACTTCCTCGATCAGATCCTCCATCGTGACGATCCCCGACGTCCCGCCGAATTCGTCCAGCACGACGGCCATGTGTGCGCGCGTGCGCCGCAGGTCATCGAGTACGCGCTCTGCGGCGCGCGTGTCCGGCACGTACATCGCTTCGCGCACGAGCCGCTTGAGCGAAAACGGCTCGCGACCGTCGCGCAACCACAGATCTTTCGCCAGCAGCACGCCGACGATGTCGTCCAGGGTCTCGCCATACACGGGGTAGCGCGAGTAGCGCTCGCGTCGCAGCACCTCTAGCACTTCGGCCTCGGTCGCGTCGACCTGCAGCGCCACGACTTCGGTCCGCGGGCGCATCACATCTCGCGCCTTCTTGTTGTGAAAGTCGAACACGCCCGCCAGCATTTGCGTGTCGCTCTCATCCAGAATGCCATGCGCGCGCGCCTGCATCACCAGAAGGCGCAACTCCTCCGGCGAATGCACGCGCGCGGTTTCCTCCACCGTGTGGAGACCGAGCAACCGCAGAAACGCGTTCGCCGCGCCATTGAGCACCGCGATGAACGGCCGCATCACGGTCGAAAAGAACCGAAGCGGCAACGCCACCCACCGGCTCACGCCTTCCGGATTGAGCAGCGCCATGGATTTGGGCGCGAGCTCGCCTAACACAATGTGCAGGAACGTGATGATGACGAACGCGCTCGTCACCGCGGCCGCACTGTGCGTGAGCGTGGGGGAGGGCATGTACCCGAAAGCGCGCAGCAGGCGGTCGAGCACCGTCGCCATCGTCGCTTCGCCGATCCACCCCAACGCGAGCGACGACAGCGTGATCCCGAGCTGCGTCGCCGAGATGTAGAGGTCGAGATGCTTGAGCGTCTCTTGCACGAGCTTCGCGCGCCGATCGCCCCGACTGGCTAACGCATCGATCCGGCTGCGCCGCGCTCCGACCAACCCGAACTCGGCCGACACGAAAAAGGCGTTGGCGAGCACCAGCAGCAGAACCGCGAGCAACCGGAGCAGGATCGCCCCGGCGGTGAGGTCGTCTGGTGGTGCAGCCACGTAACTCCTTGGCAGAGGCAGTCGTCGAAGATATAGCAAAACGCCAGGCGTCGCGGTACGTCCGCCTCTCATTTCGCGAGAGACGCCCGGCTCGATCCCGTCTGCACGACGGACCAGGCGCCCGACCGCCGATCCCACTGGACCACAACGATGCTCGACCAGCGCCGCGTCCTTCGGTGGATTTACATCGGCCGCCTCTCGCTGGCCTCTGCAATTTTCGTCGCCGCCGTTCTCGCCTGGCAGGCCGCCGAAGCGCGTGTCACGCTCGTTGCCTCCCTCGCCGTCATCGCCGCGATCACCGCCACGACCGTCTCCATCTGGCACGGGTTGCAAGCGAGACGCCCGCCCGGCCGCGGCTTCTTCTACTTGCAGGCCATCTTCGACGTCGCACTCGTAACGGCCGTCGTACACGTGACGGGCGGTCAGCTGTCCCAGTTCGCGGCGCTCTACATTCTCGTGACGGCCGGCGCATCGTTGCTGCTCCCCGCCGGCGGCGGCCTGCTCATCGCGGCGCTCGGCATTTCGTGCTACATCGCCGATGTCGTCGCATCGCGAAACGGAGCCTTGGACGTCGGCATGATGCTCCAACTCGCCGTGTTCGCCGGCGCGGCGCTGGGCGTCGCCTACCTGAGCGCTCGCCTAAAAGAAGCCGGCGTCGATCGAGAAGAGCTCGAGGCCCAACTGGCCCTCGCGCGATTGCAGGCCGAAGACATCCTGCGCAACATCCGCAGCGGCATCGTCACCATTGGTGCCCAACGCCGGCTGCTCTTCGCCAATCCCGCGGCCGGTGCCTTGCTCGGCTTCGATCACGAAACCGCTCGTGGCCGGCCGGTGAGCGAGGCCATCGCGGGCGCGTGTCCCGCACTCGCAGCGGCGCTCGACCACGCGCTCGCGGACGGCGAACGCGTCACCCGCGGCGAAGCCGTCATTACACAGACGAGCCGCTCGTTCCCCATCGGCTTCACCACCACGATCCTCGATGCCGATGGCGATGACGCGTCGTTGTCGGCTACCGCGATCTTCCAGGACATCACCGACAACAAGCGCCTCGAGGAGCTCCGCCTCCGCGCCGAACGCCTCGAAGGTGTGGCCGAGCTCAGTGCATCGCTCGCGCACGAAATCAAGAATCCGCTGGCGTCGATTCGCAGTGCCGTCGAACAGCTGGCACGGGCCCCGCGCGCGACCGAGGATGAGCGCACGTTAGGCACACTCATCGTCCGCGAATCCGATCGTTTGGCGAGACTGCTCACCGAGTTCCTCGATTTCGCGCGCGTGCAAAAGACGCGCGGCGACCTCGTCGACATCGGGGAAATCGCCCACGCCGCGACTGGACTGGCCGCCTCACACCCCGATTGTGCACGCGGCATCCAGCTGGTCTATCAGCCGCCGCGCACGCCCATTCTTGTCGAAGGCGACGAAGACCTCCTCCACCGCGCGATCTTCAACATCACGCTCAACGCCGTGCAGGCATCTCCCGACGACGGGAGGGTCATCGTCGAAGTGAGCTGCCTCACCCGTGATCAGATCCCGACCGGCGTCGTGTTTCGCGACGGTGCCGTTGCACTCCGCGTGACGGACGTCGGCCCAGGCATCCCCACTGCAATCAAGGACCGCGTGTTCGATCCCTTCTTTACCACCAAGCCCGGTGGCACAGGCCTCGGCTTGCCCATCGTACACCGCGCGATCGAAGCGCATCGCGGATGCGTGCTCCTCGACACCGGCAAGCGCGGGACGCGTTTCACGGTGTTGCTCCCCCTGCCGCAGCCCGCCGGCGCCGAGGCCGCATGACCTCGACACCCGTCGTCAAACCGAGCGTCCTCGTCGTCGATGACGAGACGGGCATTCTCGAGACGCTCCGCATCCTGCTCAAGAACGAAGGTTTCACACCTCACGTTGCGTTAGGCGGCAGACAGGGTCTCGACCAGATCGCCGCCCTCGCGCCCGACATCGTCATCACCGACGTGCGGATGCCGAGTGTGACCGGTCTTGAAATCTTGTCGGCCGCGCGCGCCAAGGACCCAGATCTGCCCGTCATTTTGATGACCGCGCAGGCGGATCTTCGATCCGCCATTCAGGCGGTCAACGAAGGCGCCTACTACTATATCCAGAAGCCCTTCGTCAACGGCGATATCGTGGCGATCCTCCGCCGCGCCGCCGAACACCGCCAGCTCCGCGTCGAGAACCGGACGCTCAAACAGGAAATCAGCCGTCGCGACCGCAACGGTGCGAACCAGCCCGTTGGGCGAAGCAAAGCCTGGTTATCCGTCCTGCGTCTCGCCGAAACAGTCGCGCCCACCGAGTCGACCGTGCTCATTCAAGGCGAGTCCGGTACGGGCAAGGAAGTCGTCGCGCGCTATATCCATCAGTTGTCGGCGCGCGCGTCCGGCGCGTTTCTCTCGATCAACTGCGGCGCGCTTCCGGAAAGCCTCCTCGAGAGCGAGTTGTTCGGGCACGTCAAAGGCTCGTTCACCGGAGCAGTGAAGGACAAGTCCGGTCTCTTCACCGCCGCCGGTGGCGGCACCTTCTTCCTCGACGAGATCGGCGAAACGACACCCTCCACGCAAGTCAAACTCCTGCGCGTGCTCCAGCAGCGCGAAATCATCCCCGTCGGCGGCACCGAGGCCGTGCCCATCGATACGCGACTGCTCGCTGCCACGAATCGCGATCTCGAAGAGGAAATGAAGCGCGCCGCCTTCCGGAGCGATCTGTTCTATCGGCTCAACGTCTTCGCGCTGCACCTGCCGCCGCTGCGCTCGCGTCGCGACGACATCCCGCTGCTCATCGATGCCTTCCTGCACCGCGCCGCACAGCAGCGCGGCACCGAACCCAAGCGCCTCACGGAGGGCGCGCTCGACGCGATGCAGAGCTACGGCTGGCCGGGCAATGTCCGCGAGCTGGAGAACGCACTCGAGCGCGCTGTCATCCTCAGCGACGGCGAGATGATCGACGTCGGTGCGCTCCCCGAGCGCATCACCGAGCGCCGCGCCGAGCCGTTAGTCACATCGCAGGTGACCGCCGCCAATCCGACACTGGATGTCATCGAGCGCGCCTACATCATGTGGGTGTTGCAGAGCGAGGGCGGGAACAAGAGCCGGACCGCCGAAGTGTTAGGCATTGACCCGTCAACGCTGTATCGAAAACTGTCGCGCTACGGAGTGGCGGAGTGACGCCACGGCCCGAGGGCACCTCCACGCGCCGCCGCACGCGGTTCAGCGCGTTCACGTCGCTCAAGGCGGAAATGATCTTGAGCCTCGCGGTGCTCAGCACGGCCGCACTGTCCCTCGCCGCGCTCAACGTGATCGTCTTGCGCGACCTCGTGATGAGTCCGCACGGCGCGCTGTACCTCGCGCTGCTCATCATTGCCGACGTGATCGTGTTCGTCGGCTTCGGCGCGTACAAGGTGCAGGGTCTCGTGCTCGACCCCATCGACCGCGTCGTGGAAGCCACGGAGGCCATCGCCAACGGCGACCTCACGCGCCGCGTCCCGCAAGGCGCGACCATCGAGCTCGCCCGCCTCGCGCGCAGCATCAATCGCATGACGAGCCGCCTGCTCGAGGAACAAGCCCAACGCGGCCACCTCGAGAAAGTCGCGTCCGTTGGACGGTTGGCGGCCGGCGTCGCCCACGAGATCGGGAATCCGTTAGGCGCCATCGATGGCTACGCGCACCTCCTGCGCCGCAGTATGAACGGCAATGCCGATGCGGTCGACGCCATCGCCGGGATCGAGCGCGAGAGCGCTCGCATCGACCGCATCATGCGCGGCATGCTCGACTATGCAAGGCCGCGGCGCCGGAACCTCGAAGCCACCAGCCTCAACGAAGTCGTACGCCGCGTCGCCGAAATGCTCGCCGACCAAGGCGCACTTCGCCAAAGCTGCCTCACGCTCGCATTGGACGACGAGGTGCCGTTCCTCAACGGCGACGCCCACGAGCTCGAGCAGGTCATGGTCAATCTCCTGCTCAACGCGGTCGACGCCATGAACGGCGCCGGCGCCATCACCGTCGTCACACAGTGCGTTCCGTTCACCGATATTACCGACACGGGCGATCGCCGCCGCGACGACCCGGCCGTCATCGCCATCGACCGTCAGCCGAACGCACGCGTGCGCGCTTGGCTCCGGTCTGTCGGCGAGCTCCGTGAAGTGATCACGTTAGTCGTCGCTGACAACGGCCCTGGCATCCCGTGGAGCGAGTCGGAGCGCGTTTTCGATCCGTTCTTCACTACGAAAGAACCGGGCGAGGGAACCGGTCTCGGTCTCGCCATCGTCGCCCGCATCGTAGAGGGACTCGGTGGAACCGTGTGGGTACGCGAGGCGCGCGAAGGCGGCGCCGCCTTTGTGATTTACTTCCCGGTGCCGTTGCAGGAACCCGAGACGGACACTGCAATCGACCTTCCGCCGCTCGAGCCCGCGTCGTGAGAATCCTCATCGTCGACGACGAGCCGGGCCTGCGCCAGACACTCGACCGCATCCTTGGCGCGGAAGGATACGAAACGGCCACCGCGAGTCATGCCGCCGAGGCGCTCGACACGCTGTCGCGGAACGATGCCGATCTCGTCCTCTGCGATCTCCGCATGCCCACGATGGGCGGCCTCGAGTTCCTCGAGCACTATGAAGCGCAGCACGGTCGCGCCCTCGTCATCGCAATGAGTGCGTACGGTGACGCCGACACCGCGATCGCCGCCATGCAGCGCGGCGCCTACGATTACATCCAGAAGCCCTTCCGCGCGGAAGAAGTGATCCTGTGCGTGCGCAAAGCCGCCGAGCGGGAAAAGCTGCGGGCGAAGATCGAGCGGCTCGAGGAAGAGCTGTCGAATATGCGTGGCGACGGGCCGATCGTGGGGCGGAGCCCCGCGCTCGTCGCTGCCATCGACGTCGCGCGCAAAGTCGCGCGGCACCCGTCTACTGTTCTCATCACGGGTGAGAGTGGAACCGGTAAAGAGCTGGTCGCGCGACTCATTCACGCCGAAGGCCCACGGTCCGAAAAGTCCTTCGTCGCGGTCAACTGTGGCGCCATTCCCGAGACGTTGCTCGAATCCGAATTATTCGGCCACGTGAAAGGATCGTTCACTGGCGCCACGACGGACAAACCCGGCCTGTTCGAGGAAGCCGACGGCGGCACGCTCTTCCTCGACGAGATCGGTGAACTCCCCGCATCGCTGCAGGTCAAGTTGTTGCGCGCCCTCCAAGAGGGCGAGGTGCGACGCGTAGGCGCGAACATGTCCCGCCACGTCGACGTGCGCGTGATCGCCGCCACGAATCGCGATCTCGCAGCCGACGTCACAGCCAATCGCTTCCGCGGCGACTTGTACTATCGCGTCAACGTCGTCTCCGTCCGCCTGCCGCCGCTCCGCGAGCGCCGCGAAGATGTCGCCGAGCTCGCGCTTCATTTCCTGCGCCGGCACAATGCGCGGCTGTCCCTCGACGTTAGGCACATTGCGCCCGAGGCCATGCGCTTGCTCACCTCCTACGCGTGGCCCGGCAACGTCCGCGAGCTCGAGAACGTGATCGAGCGCGCACTCGTCATGGCGACCGGATCGACCATCGAGCCGGCCCACCTCGTCGATCTCACGGCCACGACGACGACCGCCGTGGCAACCGCTCCCGCCGATGCAGCCGGCGCTGCATACACCGACCTGTCCGTGAAGCGACAGACCGAACAACTCGAGCGCGTGCTGATTCAGCGGGCATTGGAGCACACGCGTGGCAACCGGACCCGCGCCGCCCAACTGCTCGAGCTCTCACACCGCGCCCTCCTGTACAAGATTCGCGACTACGGTCTAGGCGACTGACCAAGCGCGCAATTTCTTTGTTCGCAATCCGGTTGCGGAGCGGCGACGCCTCTCGTCCTTCGTGGATGGGGCAACTCGATTGCCGCGCCGCCGAGCGCGCGAACACTCGTGTGTCGCGCCCGGAAGCGAATGTCGCTTTCGATGCGAGGTAGGGTATGAAACGATCTGATGCAGGTGTGACGCTCGTCGAAATGGTAATTGTCTTTGCGTTGATCGGCATCATCACCGCGATCTCGCTGCCGAAGCTCGCGAACAGCACCGATGTGTTGGCTGTGCGGAGTGCACGACAAGAAGTCGCCTCCTACATCAGTCAGGCGCGTGCACTGTCCATTCAGACCGGTCGCATCGCGCGGTTCATCCGCAACGGCAACAGCATTCAGGTGACGGTTACGACTACGAGCGGAGGTTCGACGCTCATCGGATCGCAAAACCTCGGCTCTGGAAACGGCGTGACCGTGGCCGCTTCACCGAGCGACACCATTACGTTCGACCCGCGGGGCGTGCTCCTGTCCGGAGCGTTCGGAACGTCTCCCAAGATTCGCGTATCCCGCAACGGCGTGCAGGATTCCGTCTGCGTCGTCGGTTGGGGAAAAGTCTCGATCAGCCAATGCCAACTCGCACAATGACCAAACGGCGTCGGAGTCACAGCGGCTTCACCGTTGTCGAGGTGCTCGTCGCAATAGTCATCATGGCCCTCGGTGTGTTAGGCCTGGCGGGCACCGCCAGTAGTGTGTCGCGCCTGATCGGCGGCGGCGCACAGCAAACCCTTGCCGCCAACGTCGCGATGAGTCGCTTCGAGCAGCTGCGGAGCACGGCGTGCGCCAGCATGGCGGCCGGAACGGCTACGACACGCGGCATGACGGAACATTGGACCGTGACTGCCTCCGGTACGTCTCTCTATACCGCGACCGACACCGTCAAGTACAAATCTGCAGGCGGAAGGCGTCCGGCGCCGCTCGTCTTCACCAGCTTCGTAAAGTGCTGAGCGCACGAATGCCAACGACGCGCACCAGCGCCCGCCGCGCCTTCACGCTCATTGAGCTCATGGTCGCGATCGTGCTGCTCTCCATCGTGGCGGGCGGCATGATGGGCATCATCGTCCGTCAGCAGCAGTTCTACTCCGGCTCGGCGGGCGTGCTCGAGACGCGCGGCAGCGTGCGCGACGGCATGGCGATGATCACGTCCGACCTGCGTTCGTTGTCTCCGAGCAAGCAAGACATCTACGCGATGGGACGGACTTTCATCGAGTTCCGCCTCAGCACCGGCGCGGCAATCGTGTGCACCATCAGCGTCGATCGCAAATCGATTACGGTCCCGCCCCTCGTCTTGGCGAACAACAACGGCCTAACGTCGTGGATTTCCGCGCCGCAAAGCGGCGACTCGGTGTTGGTCTACGACGCCGACACGAGCGCGAACGCCTCAGACGACAAATGGGACCCCAATCAGTTGACTGCCAGCGCCACGAGCGCCGCGAGTTGCCCGAACAGCTCAGGGTTCACGACGACCGCCGGCGAAGCGACGACCGGATGGCAGATTCCACTCCATGATGCGCTCCCGGCCACGGTCAAGGTCGGAGGCGCCCTTCGCTTCTTCCGGCGCGCCCGCTACCAGCTGTTCCAGGCGTCCGACGGGCTGTGGTATCTGGGCTTCTATGACTGTCTGCCAACGCGAACGCCGGCGTGTACGTCGCTCGAACCGGTCAGTGGTCCGTACCTGGCGGCGGCCAATAGCGGGCCGAGTGGTTTGGAGCTCACGTACTACGACGCGACCGGCGCGGTGACGACGGTCACCTCACTGGTTCGACGCATTGGCATCGTCGCTCGCGCCAAAAGCCGAAGCATCATCCATACGCCAGGCCGTGCCCAAGGCTATTACCAGGATTCGCTCAGTGTTTTCCTCGCAGTCCGTAACTGACAGATGAACGCATTGAAGAGGAGGTCGACGATGATCGCGCGGTCGCGAAAACGTGGCTTCGCACTCACGGTGGCGCTCGTCGCCATCGTCATCATCGGCGCGCTCATTGTGGGCGTATTCTTCGCGGCCACGCAGGAATACCGCATCGGTCGCAACACGGTGCTGCAAGCGCGCTCGCTCACCGCTGCCGAGTACGGGCTCAACGACATCGTATCCACAGGTCAATGGAACAAGGCCTGGAACACTACGAGTGTCGTCGGCAAGCTCGTCACGACGAGAGCGTACCCGCCGGGCGACGGCTCCGTCGACACCGTTCGCGTTACGTATGTCGGCAACGGTGAATTCACGATCACGTCGGAAGGCCGCGTCGGCACGATCGCTGGCGCGCAAGCGCGCAAGCGCCTCGGGGCGATTGTGGCGCTCAACTTCCCGAACGTAAAACTCCTTGGTGCGCTCACGACTCGCGGTAGCACCAAGATCGGCGGAAGCTCGTTCATCAACGGCGTCGACGACACCGTGCAGAGTTGGAATTGCCCGCCTCTAGGCTCGTCGCTACCCGGCATTGCGATCGCTGACTCGACACAGATCACGACATCAGGTTGCAACAACATGTCGTGCATCGCGGGTAGCCCGAAGATCCAACAGACGCCGCTGGCAAACAACGACAGCACATACACGCAGTTCGGAAGCGTGTCGTTTCAAGACCTCGCTTCCACCGCGAATATTGCGGCGAGCGGCACGATGACCGGCATGCAGCCGTCGTACTCCGGCACCACGTGCAACACGAGCGACATCAACAACTGGGGCGATCCGATGCGCACGTTGGGCCCGGCGGCCTACTGCAGCAGCTACTATCCGGTCATCTACTCCAACGGCGACCTTAGCGTCACCGGCGGCTACGGTCAGGGCATGCTGCTCGTGAACGGTGATCTCTCAGTCGCTGGTGGCTTTCAATTCTTCGGTATTGTCATCGTCACGGGACACTTAAAGACCACAGGCACGGGCGGTCACTTTACGGGTGGCGTGCTCGCGCAGAACGTCGACCTCGAGCAAAACACCGTGCTCGGCAACGCCGTCATCACGTATTCCAGCTGTGCGTCGTCCTACGCGATGAAGGCGATTGCTTCGCCGGTGCTCACGCCCGGTCGTTCCTGGGTCGACCTGTATTGATCTGACCCAAGCCAACTCCGACCGCGACTAACGCGGCGAGGATTTGATTCGACGAGCGCGCTTCGGCTGATACGATCCAGCCGGAGCGCGCTTTCTTTGGCACGTCCACTCCTGACGGAGGTTGTGGCCGTGACCAAATATCAACATCGCCGACACGGCACCAGTCTGGTCGAGGCGCTCGCCGCCATCATCCTGCTCAGCGTCGGCGCGCTAGGCATCGCCGCCACTGGCGTTGCCAGCTTGCGCCTCGAAACGAGCGCCGACGAGCGCTCGCACGCCGCGACGGTTGCTAGCAATAGACTCGAGTTGCTCCATCGAGGCGGATGCCGGCCGTCGTCGGGCACTGACACGGCCTTGAGCGTATCGGCGGCCTGGCACACTGTCGTTGCCGATAGCATCCAGAGCGTCGTCGACAGTCTCGTCATCGCGGACCGACTCGCCGGCCGACCACTCAGAGAGGTCATCCAATCGGCGGCGCCATGTTGATCGCGCGCCCTCCGCGTGCGGGCTTCACCGTCGTGGAGCTGATGGTCGGGTTGGTGGTCGCCACGATCGTCGGCATGGCGGCCATCACTATTGCCGTTCGTCATGAGCACCTCGCCTTCGCGCTCGAGCAGAT
>Ga0075436_100003343_pt1 | contig 10982 bp, 10 predicted proteins | sample RhiMethybrSRZTD5_FD_75303 | JGI IMG/M metagenome (GOLD analysis project Ga0075436, IMG submission 75303) | Populus rhizosphere microbial communities from Tennessee, USA - Rhizosphere MetaG P. TD hybrid SRZTD5 | ecosystem: Host-associated > Plants > Roots > Rhizosphere > Soil | place: USA... | reverse complement strand
TGAGAATCAGCGTCAATCACGCGAAATTCCGCCATGGTCATCCTCCCTTTCTTCTAAGCCTCTGGTGCGAAATTGTCGGATGCCAATTGGGTGTGTCAACCGTAAGGAAGGGAATTGTAGGAAAGGGAAGACAAACGGGTCGTGCCCTACGGTAAATTTGTTCTCTTTTTTTACCTCAAGCAGCGATAATCGCGCAGAAGTTAGTTGTCATGCGCATATGGAGAGAGGTCATATTATGGGGTCAGCCATGATATTTTCATTTGGGATTTGGGTGACTCTTTTGGGTCCCCACGTTGGACTGAAATAGCAAATATCAGGCGCGACCCCGCTAACCCCCCGCACATCGGCTAGACTCCGTGCAGAGTCTCCCATTCCCACCGTATGCGGTCAATTATGTCTCCGGAGGCCGAAAACACGGCTGCAACATGTGGATTGCCGTATGAAACCTCAAGGGTAGCCAATTGTAACGTCATTGCTCTCGACATGCGCTGCATCTCATCGAGAAATAGTTGGTAGCAATTCGTACCAGGTCCTCTTCGCAGTTCAAAGCAGAAGATTGTAATCACCCATGAACTTCCAAACCCTGGGATGGTGTGAAAAAAACCAATCAACCTATCCACATCAGTGCGACGGAGCTTGTTGTCGTCGACAACGTCTTCGGTGTTACAGACGAAAGTCATCGGATCCATTGTGAAAAGCCAACCGGAATCGGGTGGCGGAATCTGGATTCGCGAAAGCCCTTGACGCCAAGACAAGCCATGCACCCTAAGTTCACTTTGCGACCAGCGGGCGTGTAGGTCGCAGATTTTGTCTTCGCAAACCTCGAACAAGTCACCACGAATGTTCTCATCGCCGAAAGTCGCTGCGATCAACTCCGATGTGTTGGGATAGCTGTCTAACGTCGCATTAGTTAGTCGATAGGCAGCAGCAACGGACGGAGTGCCGAATTGGGTGTTCAGCCAATGGCGAAGCCGCCGATCCCGGTTAGGCTCTGGGCACGACTCCCGTGGCGCCATTGAGTGCGTACACGTAAGCCACAGCGGCTTGCTGGCAATTGCTGAAACCGCAGCAAGCTCGATTCCGTGTTGCAGGAGATTTCCGTCGTTGCCTTTTGCCATCCGTATTCCTGTTGGACAGAACGTTTCGGGTGAGCGGCGTCCGCGTCCGTCTCAACCGGTCGTTAGGCCTCCATTCAGTTGGCCTTGTTTTCGGGAATGATCTCCGGCTCGATCGTAAACAGCTCGGGCCTCGACGGATCGACCGTGATGCGGACCCAATGGGTATTCGGATCGCCAAAGGTTTCGACCCGTATAAAGTTCTCGAAAAACCGCTTCGTCTTCTTGCTGAGCAAAGGTTTGCTGACATGGAAAATGTGGGTGTCGCCGTGCACGAACGCGGTCGGCTTCTTGTAGGTTTCCATCTCCGCAGCTAGCGCATGCAGGATTTCGTCGTAGCCGGTCGGCTCCGGTTTTTCGGGCTCCTTTATTCCAGGGAAGTTACGGAAGTACCTGCTCACGAGACTCGGCGTCCAGTGGGTTTCAAAACCCGGATTAGCCTGGGTCAACAGCACCAGCCCAAGGCTGTTCTTCGCTTTGGCGTCAGCAAAGGCTTTCTTCATCCACGCGATGCTCGCCTTCGTCCTTTCGGCGTGCTCGGCGTCCATGTCGGGCGTCAGTCCTTTGTTGTTATTGCTGCCGACGATGTGCAGCGTGGCGAAGGTCACGCCGTTGAAGGACCACATCAGATTTTCGCGGTATTTCTTGAAATCCGCATCCTTCGCCTGGCTGTCGACGGCGATGGTTTTCTGGCCCAGACTGCGTCCCTCCGGGAAGAACATCTCGCGCACCTTGGCCAGGCGTTCCATAGGATCGAACTTGCGCGCCTTGACAAGGTGGCAATCGGTCCAGTCGTTGTCCCCCGGCGTCAGGATGAAGGGGTTCACCGATTTCTGGAACGCTCCCAGGACCCTCTGGAAGTTCTCGTCGGTGCAGGGCATGGTGATCTTGTCCGGGTTCCGTTCGTAGGGCCGTGGATCGGCCTCGAAATCGCCAACGTGGACCACGAAGGCGAGGCCCTCCTTGTTCAACGCAGCCATCAAGCGGTCGAACTCCTGCTCCGCGACCGTGGAATAGGACGTGTCCCCGATGACACCGAACTGGAATTTTTAGTTCTGCGCATCGGCAATGCTGACGAATCCCAGAGAAACAACGGCCACGACCAGCGCAGCCCGAAAAATCGTATGGTGCCCGTGAGCGCTCGATTGCTTGATCATTCCAATCACCTGGCGACGATCCGGTACAGCGCAAAGTTAGACGGGCTCTTTGAGCTTACCAGTTACAAACTTGCAAGGTACTGGCGATCAGTGTCTGATAGGGAATCCCTTCCATGACGAGCCGTTTTTGTAGCTTCTCCAGGTCGCGGGAGGAAAAATGCAAATGTTGATGCGCTTACCCTTTTGGAGCGTTCTTCTGACGGCTGCTTCCAGGCCGCGCTTCTCTTTTGGGAAATGCTGAATGCTGTCGAACTCTCCGCGTTCAAAATCACGCAGAATCTGCAATTCCTCTTCGTCCAATTTCAGCCGGTTGCGGCTCATTTTAGATACTCTTTGCAGACGCATTGATACGGATCGCGGAATTCTCCTCAATATACGCCAGTGGCTTTACTTGCGGCTCGTCCCAGGACTCCGAGTCGCAACTCGTCACCCGCGGGCGCCCAGGCGCCCCGACGCGGGCCGCGCGAGGATTGTCGGACCGGCTCTACCCGCGTATTCCAACCAAACCTCACACGGCTACAGGAGTGAGACTAAATACACGAGATAAGCGCGCTGCACTTTTTAGGTCTCCGCGACGTAGTGCCGCACGGACATCGTCCAACTTATTGGCATCTTCCAGCGACAAGTACGGAGACCAACCTTCATCTGTCTCGATTAGTTCGACCTCAACTTCGGCTACGTACTGTCCCTCATGAATCAATTTTGTATGGCGCTTTTTTCTCATGCTTTTCTCCTCGTGAAATCTTCAGACCACAAATCGGGATCGGGTCTATAGGCTGTCACGACAACCGCCGGCGACGATAAATCCTTCGGAATTCCCCAGACGACGTGGATCGGTTCCTGGTTCAGATCTTTTTGCAGAACAAGCACACATGGTCCCTTGCCATAGCTCGGATAGTCTTCGACCACAATACCGTTGAAAACACCGGCCAGGACATCCCTGGCGAGGATATTTTCGTCAGACATCTCATCATATCCGTGGTCCGATATCCTCACTTCAGCGCGCTGAACCAGAGCACGAACCTTGTCGAAGGTTCTACTCATGCTGATGAGAGTTTACCCTGAGCGCCATCGCCCCAGCAAGTGCAACAGTGGAGCGAGATATTCGTCTTTTGGACGGAGAACCATAGGATGCGAATCGAGGAAGAGGTGTTTACACGGCTTGACGAAGAGCTAGAATCCTTTTGACCTTATCCGGAACATCGTCGGCGCCTAAAAGGTCGCTGATAATGGCTGCGGAATCAGCGCCGGCTCGCCAGACTTCGGCAACGTTGGCCTCGGTGATGCCGCCGATGGCAACGATGGGGATCTTGACCGCTGCACGAACTCTGCGCAGCATTTCCAAACCGCGCGCGGTGTAGCCGGTTGCTTTTGTCGTGGTCCCGAACATCGGGCCGAAGCCGATGTAATCGGCCCCGCCCTCTTCGGCCTCTTTGGCTTGCCTCACGTCGTGGGTTGAAACGCCGATCATTTTGTCACCCATTGACTTTCTCGCCGCGTGCAGGGGTAAATCCTCCTGTCCGAGATGCACGCCGTCGGCCTCGCACGCAAGCGCGATGTCCACGCAGTCGTTAACGATCAGGCTGCAGTCATAGGACCGCGTGAGCCTGCGCGTGACACGGGCGAGTTGCAGGAGGTCTGCGGCGGGCATCACCTTGGCGCGCAATTGAAGAAGCTTGATTCCCCCTTCTAAAAGCTCGCGGAGCACGGTCTCAGTGGCGCGGCCCTTGGTTTGCTCGGGATCGAGAATGGCGTAAACCGGCGGCGGCTGGAGCCTTCGTGGAGGCTGAGGCATGAAGGGGTTAACTGCTTTCTCTCTTGACCTCAATCCGCAGGTCGACGATTTTCTTGCGCAGAGTATTACGGTTGATACCGAGAATCTGCGCCGCGCGAATTTGATTCCCACGAGTTTTCTTTAGTGTCAGCTCAATCAACGGCCGCTCGATTCTTTCGATCACCAATGAGTAAAGATTATCCAAATCCACGTCGCCGGTTCGGCGAAAATAGTCCTCGAGCTTGTGGCGGATAATCTCTTCGAGGGATAATTGATCCACCTCCAGATTAACGACTGCGGGTTTGTTCTGCAGGGTGAAATCTTTGGGAAACAGGATGGGGCCGGAGGAGAGCACGGCGGCCCGAATGAGCGTGTTCTCCAGCTCGCGAACGTTGCCGGGCCAAGAGTGCTCTTCTAAAAGCTTCTGTGCTTCCGGAGAAATGCCGGAGATCTGAATCCCCATCTCGCGGTTGATTTTGTCGATGAAGTAGCTGATCAAGAGTGGAATGTCGCCCTTGCGCTCACGCAACGCCGGCAAGTAGATCGGGATCACTTTGAGACGGAAGTAGAGATCTTCACGGAAACGTTTCTCTTTGACCGCTCTCTCAAGGTCTTGGTTTGTGGCTGCCAGAATCCGAACGTCGGCTTTCAACACGTCCCTGCCGCCGATACGGCTATACTCGCGATCCTGTAAAACTCTAAGAAGCTTCGTTTGCAGCTCCAGCGGAATGTCGCCCACTTCGTCGAGGAAAAGCGTCCCTGCCTCGGCCAACTCGAATTTGCCAATGCGTCGATCCAAGGCGCCGGTGAAAGCGCCCCTTTCATGACCGAAGAGCTCGCTTTCCAACAGGTCACGGGGGATAGCTGCGCAATTGATAGCGACAAACGGCTGATTCCAACGCGGCGAATTATAATGGATCGTCTTGGCGACCAGCTCTTTGCCCGTGCCGCTCTCCCCCTGAATTAAAATCGTGGCGTGGGTATCCACTACCTGCCCGATGGTCTTGTAGACCTTCTGCATGTTGGAGCTCGTGCCGATGATATTGACGCCGGGCTCAAAGCGTTTTTTCACTTCTTCTTTGAGCTCCCGAAAGTCCCGGCTCAACTTGCGGCTATCGATGGCTCGTTTGACCAGGACCAAGACCTCGTCAAGATCAAAGGGCTTGGTAATATAGTCAAAGGCGCCGCTCTTCATGGCGCCAATGGCATTGCGCATGGTATTCTGCGCGGTCATCAAGATCATCGCGGTATCGATGCCCGCTTCTTTGATTTCTTTCAACAAGGCCAGACCATCCGCATCGGGTAACTTAATGTCCATCAGTGAAACGTCGAAGTGCGTTTCCGTGAGTAACTGACGCGCCGTGTTACCATTGGCCGTGGTTTGCACCCAATAGCCTTCGTTTTCGAGGGCCTTCTTCAGCACAAAGCGCAACGATTCTTCGTCTTCCGTAACCAGGATCTTTCCCTGATCCATAGTGCTATTTTGCTACCACCAAAGAAATCCTGAAGATGGTTCCTTTCCCCTCTACGCTCTCGACGCGGATGAGCCCGCCGTGCTCCTTGACGATTCGATAGCAGACCGCGAGCCCGAGACCGGTTCCGCTGTTCTTCGTGGTAAAGAAAGGGGAGAAGATATGAGGTAGGTCTTCCTCTTTAATTCCGACTCCCTCATCCTCGATGTCCACCCAAATCAGCCGGCTGCGATCGCTTCCTTGACCGCGGATGTGAAAGTCGGTTTCGACCCTTGTCGTCACGGTCAAGGCGCCGCCTCCGTGCATCGCTTGAAATGCGTTTTTCACCAGGTTGAGAAAAACTTGCGTCAGTTGTGCTCGGTCGCCGCGGATCGGAGGCAGGCTGGGATCGAAGCGTTTCTTGACAGTGATGCTCAGCTCGTCCGCCGCTTGCGTTTCCAGCAATAGAACGTCATCCAAAATCTCGTGGATATTTACGGGCGTGAGTTCCAGTTTTGTCGGGCGGGACAAATCGAGAAGCTGCTCGATGAGTTTGTCCACCCGATCGACTTCGCGAATCATGATGTTGGCAAATTCCAACAACGATGAATCGCGATCCAGGGAGCGTTTCAGCAACTGAGCGGCGCCCTTGATGCCTCCCAAGGGGTTGCGAATTTCATGGGCCAGGCCCGCAGCCAGGGTCCCGACCATCGCTAGACGATCCGCCCGTTTCAGATCTTCCTCTAGTTCTTTCCGACGCTTTAGATCCCGTAGGACGAGGATGCTACCTAGAAAATTGCCCTGACGGTCCTGCAGAGGAGAAACCGTGAGGCTGACCGGCACTTTATGGGCCCATCGCGTCACCAGCTCACCTTCGCCCCGCGTGCTCTCTTGTCGCGGCGGCTGACTCTTTTTTACCAGCTCGATGAGCCAATGCTCCCGTTTGAAGAGTTGGATGACGGGCTTTTGTAAAGCTTGAGATGCAGAAAGTTCGGTGAGCATCTCGGCAGCTTCGTTGAAATAAGAGACCTTTCCGTCCCGGTCCACGGTGACGACCCCGTCTCCCAGGCCGGCAAGAATCTGCTCCCAGGAGATTTTGGTCGGTGACTGTTTGCTGTGAAGGTTTAAGACTTTCATGAGAGAAACATGCGTGAATTCGGAAAATCATAGCAAATCTACCTCGGCAAGCAAACGCATCACCCGGCGGCCTTCGGGCCTTGCAAATGGAGCCGTCGCTGTGGTAAAAAATTCTTACACTTTAGGAGTTTACACTCGAAGTGGGCGTTGCCCGCTTTTTTTGTTTTTGGGACTTAGAATTCCGATGGATCCGACCTTAACGCGAGTCTGGCAGCTCGCGGCCCCATTAGTCGAGGGCGAGGGAATGGAGATTGTGGATATCGATTTTCGGCACGAGGGAAGCCGCGGTGGGCGAGTGCTGCGGCTGTATCTGGACAAGGAGGGCGGACCCAACATGGATGACTTGAGCCGGGTAAGCCGGCAGTTGAGCGAGCTGCTGGACGTTCAAGATACGATCGACGGTGCCTATACCTTGGAAGTTTCATCCCCGGGCATCAATCGCCCGCTCAAAAAACCGGCGCATTTTGCGCGATTTGTCGGCAAGCGAATTCGCGTTCGCACCCGAGATTTGATCGATGGCCGGAGATCGTTTCTGGGAATTCTTGGCCAGGTCGTGGAAGACAGTGTAATTTTAACCCAAGAAGGGAAACGCTATCAGATTCCATTTTCCATGATTGAAAAGTCGAATTACGAGCACGATTGGAGCGCTTAACATGCAGCAGGATCTCAATCGAGTCATTGAACAAGTAAGCAAGGAAAAAGGCATCGACAAGTCCATCCTCATCAGCGCTTTGGAAAATGCCATGATCTCCGCGGCCAAGAAGACTTTCGGTCATCAGCGGAAGATCGAGGCCCAATTCAATCCTGAGATCGGCGAGGTGGAGCTCTTCGAAGCCAAGACGGTGGTAGAAAACGTGCAAGATCCGGCCGTGGAGGTGACCCTGCAGGAAGCTCGAGAGGCTCTTGATCCGGATGCCGAGATCGGCGATGAGCTCCTGAGCAAACTGGATTCGAGCATGTTCGGCCGTATCGCCGCACAGGCAGCCAAACAAAATATCGTCCAACGCGTTCGGGATGCGGAGCGGGAGATTATCTATAATGAGTTTAAGGGGCGGGAAGGACAGTTGGTCAATGGCATTGTGCAGCGCTTCGAGAAGCGCAACATTATTGTGAATCTTGGTCGCACCGATGCCATTCTTCCGGAAAAAGAGCAGGTGCCGCGGGAGCGCTACCGGCAGGGGGACCGGATTCGAGCTTACATCGTAAGCGTGGAGATCACGAGTCGCGGGCCGCAGATTGTCCTGTCGCGCACCCATCCCGGTATGCTTATCAAGCTTTTTGAGCAGGAAGTTCCAGAAATCTACGAAGGTATCGTTGAAGTTAAAGGCGCGGCGCGTGAGCCCGGAGGCCGGGCGAAGATCGCCGTCGTGTCCAATGATCCTGACGTCGATCCTGTAGGGGCCTGCGTCGGTATGAAAGGGACTCGGGTTCAGGCGGTGGTTCAAGAGTTACGCGGTGAGAAAATCGACATCGTTCACTGGATACCCGATCAAGCCGAATACGTGTGCCGCGCCCTAGCTCCGGCAAAAGTTTCTAAGATTATCATCGATGACGACGAACACAGTATGGAGGTTATTGTTCCCGATGATCAGCTCTCGCTCGCCATCGGTAAGAAGGGCCAAAACGTGCGCTTGGCGTCGCGCTTGACCGGCTGGCGGATCGACGTCCGTAGTGAAGCTGAGGCTGAAGAAGAGACACGCCAGGCGCGCCAGTCGATCGGCGCTATTCCCGGCATCAACGACTTTGCGGCTGAGCTCCTATACCAAGCCGGATTCAAGTCTGCCGAGGAAGTGGCGGACAGCGAATTGGAAGAGATTCTCGATGTCGAAGGCGTCAGCAAAGATAAAGCTGAGGCATTGTACAAGTCCGCCAAGGAATACATAGCCGAGAAACGAAAGAAGGAACAAGAGGCGCAAGCCGCAGCACAAGCAGCGGCGGCCGCTGTCAGCGAAATGCAGCCGGTGGAGGAAAAACAACCCCAAGAATCCTAGGTGCGCCTTTGTCGAAACGAGGCCATCGTCCGCAACGGACATGCCTGGGCTGCGGTGCGAGGCAAGAGCAAAGTCAATTGATTCGCCTGATGGTTGGGGAGCAGGGTGAGCTGAAAATCTCTCGGTTGGCTAACGGTCGCGGCGGATATCTCCACCCGGCTGGTTCATGTTGGCAGGCCTTTTTGCGGAAAAAGAGTCTTCATCGGGCATTTCATGTTGAAATCGGCAAGGACATTCGGAAAAAAATAATTCGAGAATTGAGGGAGCGATACGGGGAGTAAGAGATGGGAAAAACGAGAGTCCATTTACTGGCTAAGGAGCTTGGAATCGAGACCAAGGATCTCATCGCCCAACTTGACAAGCTGGGAATCCGTGGCCGTAAGGCTCAGAGTTCTCTGGAAGATGATGAAGTAAATCGTCTCAGGGCGGCTTTAGCAGGACAGGAAAAGCCTCAGGTGCACGTTGGCGAAGAAAAAGTCGTCGCTGACCGTGTGGTGACGGCAGGGGACGAGAACCTTGGAGAGATTCAGGCTCGGGAAACGGTGGTGGAGCGCAGAGTTCGAGCCAACGTCATTCGTCGCCGTACCAGCCGGGTCGAAGTCGTTCCACAGGCCGCCGAGAGACCCGAGGCGGAAGTCGAGTCCAGCCCGGAGAACACACCCGGCCCAGCTATCGAGGAAACGACAGCGCCGCTTGCACGTGCCGAGGAATTGCCGGACCAACTTGAGCCTCAAATTGAAATTCCGGATCAGCTAGCGGGTGAGATGGAGGCGGTTTTTCAGGAAGAACCGCCCAGCGTAGAGGAGACGACAGCTGAAGCCGCGCCTTCAGCGCAGCCGGTCACAGAAGAACCCGCTCCCACAGCGGCCGTAGAAGAAAAGCCGGCACCCGTTCAGGAGGCGCCCCGCGGTGCGCGGATTCTTGGCCGCATCGATCTTAGGCGAGCAACGAGAATCGAGCCGGCGCCAACACCCGTAGTGCGACGTCCGGTGCCCGGTGCGCCGACTGCGCCCTCAGTTGTTCAAACAGACGCTTTAAGACCTGCTCGGGACGGTGAGGCGGCAAAACCACAGGGAGCTGAAGGGGAGAAACCAGCCAAGCCGGGCCGCCACAAGAAGCGCGTCGTCAAGAAACAAGATGTCTTGGAGTTTCGAGAAAAAGAGCTTCGCTCCGGGCGTATCCCAAGGAAGAAGAGGGCGCTTCCTGGCAAAGAGCAAAGAAAAACCGAGATTACTGTCCCCAGGGCAAGCAAGCGCGTTATCAAGATTTCCGAAGTCATTACCGTGGGTGACTTGGCGCGTGACATGGGCGTCAAGGCTGGAGAAGTAATTAAGAAATTAATGGGGCTCGGGATGATGGCGACGATCAATCAGATTTTGGACGCGGATACCGCGACCTTGATTGCTTCGGAGTTTGACCATCAAGTTGAGAATGTTGCATTCGACGCTGATAGCGCTCTTGAAGTCGAGCACCAAGTGGAAGAACAGGAGACGGCGCTGATGCCGCGGTCGCCGGTGGTCACCATCATGGGCCATGTGGACCACGGCAAGACCTCGTTACTCGATGCCATTCGCAGCACCAATGTGACGGCTCAAGAGCATGGCGGCATTACCCAACATATCGGTGCGTATCATGTGCAGGTTGACGGCCGCAGTGTGACTTTCTTGGATACTCCGGGTCATGAAGCGTTCACCGCCATGCGGGCCCGCGGCGCACAGGTGACGGATATCGTCGTTCTGGTGGTGGCGGCGGACGACGGAGTTATGCCGCAGACAGTGGAGGCGATCAACCACGCGCGCGCCGCTGAAGTGCCCATCATCGTCGCAATCAACAAGATCGACAAGCCCGACGCCAATCTTGAGCGGGTGAAAAGGGGGCTCTCGGAATACGGACTCGTATCGGAGGACTGGGGAGGCGATACGGTTCTTGCACCGGTATCGGCCAAGACCCAAGAAGGTATTCCTAATCTCCTCGAAATGCTTCTGTTGCAGGCGGACATCCTCGAGCTTAAGGCCAATCCAAATAAACTTGCCCGCGGAACTATTGTTGAAGCAAAGCTTGATCGGGGACGCGGACCGGTGGCGACCGTACTCGTGCAGGAGGGAACCTTGCACGTCGGCGATGCTTTTGTCTGCGGTGTTTTCTACGGCAAGGTGCGGGCAATGGTCGATGATCAGGGACGCAAGGTTGACGCGGCTCCGCCATCTTTCCCGGTGGAAATTCTCGGCCTGCAGGGTGTTCCACAGGCTGGAGATTCTTTCGTCGCGGTTACCGACGAGGCGAAGGCGAGGCAAGTTGCCGAGTATCGCCAAAGTAAGCAAAGAGAAACCGAGCTGGTCAAGTCGAGTAAGGTTTCC
>Ga0075436_100003342_pt1 | contig 10983 bp, 10 predicted proteins | sample RhiMethybrSRZTD5_FD_75303 | JGI IMG/M metagenome (GOLD analysis project Ga0075436, IMG submission 75303) | Populus rhizosphere microbial communities from Tennessee, USA - Rhizosphere MetaG P. TD hybrid SRZTD5 | ecosystem: Host-associated > Plants > Roots > Rhizosphere > Soil | place: USA... | reverse complement strand
GCGGCGACACCTCTCGCGGCGTGGCACGCGTCTCGACCTATCGCTATCCCGAGCTGCCAGCGGGCGCCCTCGGCTTTCCCGTCCGCCTCCCCGGCCGGGAGGTCGTCTACCGAGTACACATCCGGAGACGCCTCGCGAACTTCGGAGTCGCCGTCGTCTCGCATAGCCGCGGAGTCGCCGTCGAGCCGCGCATCGTGCGGTCAGGGGATGAGAACCGGCTCGCCGGGCTCACCGCGCTGCCCTACGACGCCAACCCCTACCGGTCGTCCGAGGGAGGGCACCGCTTGATCGCGGGGGTGTTGCAGCCCGCGCCGGGGATCTTCGACATCGTGTTCGACACGCCCGCTCGCGGCCGCTCGGGGCGCTTCACCTTCCGGCTCTGGGAGGGAGACACCACGCCGCCGTCCGTGCGCGTGCTCGGCGTGCGCGGCGGGGCACTGCAGCTTCGCGTCACCGACGGCGGCTCCGGCGTCGACCCCGGCTCGCTCGCGGCGCGCGTCGACGGCCAGGAACACCCGCTGTCGTACGCCTCGGGTCTCGTCCGCGTGTCGCTCAGCGGCGTTGCGCGCGGCCGGCACACACTCGTCTTCACCGCGGCCGACTACCAGGAGGCGAAGAACAACGAGAACGTCCGGGGGATCCTCCCGAACACGCGCAAGCAGCAGCGCGCGTTCACGATCCCGTAAGCGGCGCCCGGAACTAGTGCTTCCGGTCGGACTCCTCGATCGTCGGCAGGTTGTCGAGGTCGCGTTCGACGCTCGCCCGGAAGTCGTCGGTCTCCGTCCGGAGCAGCGTCAGCTGGCCCTTGCGCTTGTTGCGCTCCCGGCGCCGGCGCGCCTCGTTCCCGAAGCGGCCTGATAGCCGGGGCCATTCGGCTCCGACCACCGCCGCGACTGCGCAGGCGAGGAGGGCGATCATCAGCCAGCCCACGTCCCCAATTCTAGCTACGTACTAAACCCAGGCTCGGCCGACGCCGATACGCCCTGTATGAGCAGCCAGCTCCTCGTCCCGTACCTGGTTCTCTGGGCAGCCCTGATGCGAGCTTTGCTCGTGCGGGCGCAGATCGCTCCGCCCCTCTGCGGGCGCTGCGGCCTCAAGCTCGAGCGCAGCTCCCTCGGCGAGACAGTCTGCCGCTGCCACTGAGCCCAGGGCCGAGGCTACGATCCGTTCCGTGAGGGAGATCCTCCCGGAGCTCCAGAGGTGGCGTGCGCGCGGCGACCGGATTGCGCTGGCCCGCGTGGTCGCGACCCGGCGCTCGGCGCCCCGGCCGGTCGGCTCGAAGCTGATCGTCTCGGAGACCGGCGAGCTCGCCGGCTCGGTGTCGGGCGGCTGCGTCGAGAGCGAGGTGGTCGAGGCCGCTCGCGAGGTGCTCGCCGGCGGCGACCCGCAGCTGCTGACGTTCGGGATCTCCGACGACCTGGCTCTCAGCGTGGGGCTCCCGTGCGGAGGGGAGATCGACGTCTGGATCGACGAGCCCGAACCGCGTCTCCTCGACGAGCTGGCCGACATCGCGCGGAACGAGCGCCGCGCCGTCGTCTTCGTCGATCTCGACGACGGGTCGCAGCGACTCGTCCCGGACGGCGACGACGACGTCGCAGACGAGCTGATCCGCTCCGGCCACAGCAGGGTCGTGGAGCTGCACGGCCGGCGGGTGTTCGCGGACGTGTTCGGCCCGCCCCCGCGCCTCTTCGTCTACGGGGCGGTCGACACCGCGGATGCGCTCTGCGCGGCCGCGAACGCAATCGGATGGAGGACGATCGTCGCGGACGCCCGCGCGCGCTTCGCGACGAAGGAACGGCTGCCGAACGCCGACGAGATCGTCGTCGCGTGGCCGGAGGAGGCCCTCGCCCACGTCGCGCCGGACCACACAACCGCGATCGTGGTGCTCACCCACGACGACAAGTTCGATCTGCCGCTCCTCACCGGCGCGCTCGCGACAGAGGCGTACTACATCGGCGCCCTCGGCTCTCGGCGGAATCAGGAACGTCGCCGCGAGCGTTTGCTCGAAGCCGGCGTCGACGAAGCCGAGCTCGAGCGCATCAGCGGTCCCGCCGGCCTGGACATAGGGGCCCATACGCCTGCCGAGACGGCCGTTTCGATGCTCGCCGAGATCATGGCCGTGCGCGCCGGCCGTGAGGGCGGCCGCCTCAAGGGCTCGAGCGGTCGCATCCACGCCGAAGTCGCGTAAGTCGGGTTCCCGCCGGCGTGTGCCGAGCCCGCTTTCCTAGAACAACTTCATCGGCAGCCCGGCCAGCGGCTCTCCGCCGCCCGCGGTGACGAGCCACGTGTCCTGCATGTAGAGGCAGTCGCGCGCGTTCTCGGCGATCACGTGCGGGTGCATCGAAAACACCATGTTCTCCTGCAGCTCGGTCTCGATCCCCTCGCCGATCTTCGGATGCTCGATCATCGTCATGCCGATCGAGTGGCCCGTGACGTGGCCGAGGTGATAGCCGCGGTCGGTGAACCCCTTCGAGACCGCGCGATGCGCTTCGTGAGCGGTCGCGCCTGGACGCAGCGCCGACTTCGCCGCCTCGAAGTACTCCGCGTACGCCTCCAGCATGCGTCCCACCTCCTCGTTCGGCGAGCCGAGCGCACGGGAGACCTCCACCCAGTGGCCACCCGGCCCTGCGATCTCGAGCGAGGGGATGCAGAAGTCGCCGAGCACGGTGTCGCTGCGCGCGATCGCAAACTCGGCGCCGACGAGGACCATGTTCATCGTCAGCCGGCCGCAGCCCTCGGCGACGAAGTACTCCTCGGCCGGAGCCAATACCTCGGCAGCCGGCTTTCCGGGCGCGTATTCCTCCGCGAAGAGTCGGAAGCCCTGCGTGTTGATCCGGACCGAGTCGCGGACTGACTCGATCTCCTCGTCGCTCTTGACCGCGCGTGCGAGGTCGAACTCGACGTCGAACGGGGCGACGTCGGCCTTCCGGCTGAGAGCTTCGAAGTCCCGCACGGTCATCACGTAGTCGAGCCCGTACACGCCGACCCGCTTACCGGCGAGCCGATCGGCGAGCCACTCGCCCGGCCGCTCGGCGAAGACCTGGTCGTCGATCCACGACGTCGCGTGCTCACCCACGTAGCGGGCTTCGGCTGGAAACACGATCGACGCCTCGCCCTCGCGCGGCAGCAGGACGTAGGCATAGCGATGAACGATCACAAAACCCGACATGTACGTCACCGCGCCCTCGAACCCGGTGTACTCGGACCCGCATACGACGACCGCGTCGAGGTCGTGCGCGTCCATCGCCCCGCGCACGGCGGCATAGCGACGCTCGATTTCCCGACGGCTCACCACGACTGCTCCAAGCCTCTCACGAGCGCCCAGATCGCGCGGTTGTGCGGCGTCGCCACGCCGTGCTCGTCTCCGAAGCGCACGATTCCGCCGTTGAGATAGTCGATCTCCGTCTGCCGGTGAGCCTCGACGTCCTGCAACATCGACGCCTTGTGGTCGTAGGCGACGTCGGGCCGTGCGGCGTGGTCGATCAACTCCTCGGGGTCGGCGTCGAGCTCGATCCGCTGCGCCGCGGCGACCGCTTTGCCCTCGTCGACCAGTGCGCTCACGAGGGAACGCAGCGCCGGGTCCTCGCAGACGCGGCCGTGGGTCAAGCCCGTGAGCGCGCCGATCGGGTTCGTCGAGGCGTTGAAGATCACCTTGCGCCACTGCGGCCCGCGCGCATCCTCGACCGCCTTGGCCGGCATCCCCGCGCGCGTGCACGCGTCGGCCAGCCGCACGACCTCGCCGACCGGCGAAGGCCGCGCCTCGAACGGCCCGAAGGTCGTGTCGCCTTTCACGTCCCACTGCACGTGCCCGGGCGCGACGATCTTTCCCGCCGGGAACGTCGTCCCGCGGATCACGCGCTCGACGTGCTGCGCGATCGCCTCCTCGTTGCCGAGACCGTTCTGCACGGTCGCGACGCAGCCGTCGGCAAACGCGCCTGCGGTCGCGGCGACGGCGTCCGGGGTGTGCATCGCCTTCGTCGCGACGATTCCGAAGTCGCACGCGGGCAGCTCGGCGGCGTCGGTCGTCGCGCGGAGCCGGCCGAGGACGTCGCCGGCGCCGCTCAGGCGCAGCCCGTCTCGGTTGATCGCGTCGACGTGCTCCTGTGCGAGGTCATAGGCCCAGACCTCGACGTCGTCCAGCTGCGCGAGGTTCGCCGCGAACAGCGACCCGACGGCACCGCAGCCGACGATGCAGACCCTCACGAGTAGGAGGCCTCTCGCGCTTTCACGAGGCGGTAGAGCGCCGTCTGGAGTGGCGCCTCCACCCCATGCCGGATCGCTTCGCGCACGAGCGCTCCGTTGATGAGCTCCACCTCCGTCGGGCGGCGGGACTCCACGTCCTCGAGCATGGACGGGTAATGCGCGCTGCCGCGCTTCGTGGCAAGCACGTTCATCTGCCACGGATCGTCGTGCAGCTCGACACCTGCTGCGGCCGCGACGCGCTTGCCCTCCTCGACGAGCTCGTGCACGAGGTGGCCGAGGTCGCCCACGTCGGCCTCCGCAGCGAAGTGCTCGTCGTGCGGCAGCCCGGTCAACGCGGCGACGCCGTTGACGGTCGCGTTGAAGATCAGCTTCGACCACTGAGCCGGGCGCAGGTCCTGGAGCGCCTCCGCCTTCAGGCCCGAGTCGACGAGGAGATTCGCCACCTCCTGGACCCGGTCGAACGGCGTCTCGCCGAACGGCCCGATCCAGGTTGCCGTGTCGAGGATGTACTCGACGTGCGTGTCGGAGTGCTTGGTCCCGCTCATGAAGGTCACCCCGGAGATGAGCGGCCAGTCGCCGTGAGCGCGCACGATCTCCTCCGCACCGAGGCCGTTCTGGACGGTCATGATCGTCGCGGCCGGAAAGCGCCCGCCGAGCGCAGCGGCGGCTGCGTCCACGCCGTTCGCCTTCGTCGCGACGATGCCGAGGTCGAAGTCCGCAAGGTCGCGCGGATCCGAGGCAGCCGCTACGCGCGCGGTGAACTCGTGGCGCCCGCTGACCTGGAGGCCGCGCTCGTTGAGGGCCCGCGCGTGCTCGCCACGGCGGGTCAGCACGAGCACGTCGGCGACGGTCGCCAGATGTGCGGCGAAGAGGCTGCCGATCGAGCCGGCGCCGACGACGCAGATCCTCACGCGAACTTCGTCTGCAGATAGCCCAGGTACGGCTCCGGGTCGAGCTCCGAGCCGGTGACCCGGCGGAGCAGCTCGCGCGGCGGGTAGATGCTGCCGTGGCGGTAGACATGTTCGCGGAGCCACTCCCGGAGCTGTCCGAACTCGCCGCGCGCGAACTGCTCGTCGAGCTCGCGGAGGTCGCGGCGCGCCACCTCCCAGATCTGGACGGAGATCACGTTGCCGAGCTGGTACGTCGGGAAGTAGCCCAAGAGACCGATCGACCAGTGCATGTCCTGAAGGACGCCGTGAGCGTCGTCGGGCACGTCGACGCCGAGGTACTGCTTCATTCGGGCGTTCCATGTCTCGGGCAGGTCGCGCACGGCAAGCGTGCCCGCCAGCAGCTCCTGCTCGAGCTCGAACCGCAGGATGATGTGCAGGCCGTAGGTCGCCTCGTCTGCGTCTCCGCGAATCAGGCCCGGCCGGATCGCGCTGACGGCGCGCACGAAGGTCTCCTCGTCCACTGAGCCGAGCGCGTCGGGGAACAGCGGTCGCAGCTGCGGATAGAACCAGCGCCAAAACGCCCGTCCTCGTCCCACGAGGTTCTCCCACGTCCGGCTCTGCGACTCGTGGAGGGCGCTCGACGCCCCGCGTCCGAGCGGCGTCCGAGCCAGCCGTTCGTCGACGTCGAACTCGTACACCCCGTGTCCGAACTCGTGCATCGTCGAGAACAGCGACGTGAGGTCGCCGGCGTCGGTGTGCGTCGTCAGGCGGATGTCGCCGAGGCCCGGCTTCGAGGCGAACGGGTGTGGTGTCTCGTCGATGCGCCACGTCGAGGGATCCCAGCCGAACGCATCGAGCACGAGCCGGCTCGCCTGCTGCTGACGATCGACGGGGAACGGGCCCTGAAGGGCCACGCCGTCTCCCGCGCGGCTCGCAATCAGCGGAACGAGCACCTCCTTCAGGCGGTCGAAGACCCGCTGCACCTCCGCCGTCGTCATGCCTTCCTCGTACTCGTCGAGCAGCACGTCGTACGCCGTGTCGACCTCTGGGAAGCACTGGATGTACCGCTGCTTCAGCTCGAGCTGGCGCTCGAGGTGAGGAGCGAACGCCGCGAAGTCCGAGGAGGCCTTCGCCTTGTCCCAGGCCGCGACCGAGACGCCTGCCGCGCGCGCCAGCTCGGCCGCCAGCTCGCCTGGCACGCGCCGCGCCCGCTCCCACTCGCGCCGGGTCAGCCGGACGAGCGCGGCGTCGGTCTCGTCCTCGAGGCCGTCGAGCCCGTCCAGCATGTCGCCGATCTCGTCCGAGACGAAGCGCTCGTGCGCGATCCGGGTCAGCGTCGCGACGACGTTGGACCGCGCCTCGGCTCCTTCGGGCGGCATCGAGACGCGGGAGTCCCAGTCCGCTATCGCTTCCGCGTGACCGAGGTCAGAGAGCTCGCCGAGAGTCTCCCTCAGGCGGGCGACGCTCACGCCACCTGCGGCGCGAGCTTCTCGCGCAAGTACCGCACGTACGGCTTCGCGTCGATTCGACTGCCCGTCACGCGCTCGATCGTCTCCTGCGGCGTGAACTTCGCGCCGAGGCTGTAGAGGTGCTCGCGCAGCCAGTCGCGCAGATCGCCGAACTCGCCGCGCCCGAAGCGCTCGTCCAGGTCGCCGAGATCCTCCACGGCGCGTTCCCAGATCTGCACCGAGATCACGTTGCCGAGCGCGTACGTCGGGAAGTAGCCGAGCGCCCCGCCTGCCCAGTGCATGTCCTGCAGGACGCCGTGCGCGGCGTCGGGAACGTCCACGCCGAGGTACTGCGACATCCGCGCGTTCCATGCCTCGGGGAGGGCGGCCACCTCGAGCCGCTCGCCGATGAGGTCCTGCTCGAGCTCGAAGCGCAGGATGATGTGCATGTTGTAGGTGACCTCGTCCGCGTCGATGCGGATCAGCGAGGGCTGAACCTTGTTCACGGCGCGGTAGAAGGCTTCCTCGTCGACCGTCCCCAGCTGCGCGGCGAACTCCTGCTGCAGGCGCGGATAGAACCACCGCCAGAACGGCCGGCTGCGGCCGACGAGGTTCTCCCAGGTGCGGCTCTGCGACTCGTGCACCGCGAGCGACACGCCGCTGCCGAGCGGCGTGCGAGCGAGGGCCCGGTCGACTCCCCACTCGTACACCCCGTGGCCGAACTCGTGCATCGTCGCGAAGAGCGAGGAGAGATCGCCGGGACGGAAGTTGGACGTCAGGCGGATGTCGCCGGCACCCGGCGTCGTCATGAACGGATGCGCCGTCTCGTCGAGGCGCCACTCGTCGTCCGTGTAGCCGAACGCGCGGACGATCTCGATCCCCAGCTGGCGCTGTGTTGCCGTATCGAAGTCGCCGTGGAGAAAGGAGTCGTCGATCTCGCCCGCATCGCCGATCTCCTCGATCAGCGGCACGAGCTCCTGCTTGAGCTGCTCGAACACGTCCCGGACCTCGGCCGTCTTCATCAGCGGCTCGTAGTCGTCGAGCAGGACGTCATAGGTGTCGTCGGCCGGCGGGAAACAGGCGACGTAGCGATGGCGCAGCTCGAGCTGCGCCTCGAGGTGCGGGCGGAGCTGCTCGAAGTCCGAATGCTCCTTCGCGGCGCCCCACGCCGAGAGCCCGAGCGCGGACGCACGCCGCATGTCGCCGACGAGGTCCGGCGGAACGCGCACTGCCTTCTCGTACTCGCGCCTCGTCGTCCTGATCAGGCTCGCCTCGAAGGAGTCGTAGTCGGAGCTCTCCTCGAGCCCCCGCAGCTCCTGGAGGAGCTGCCCGACCTCGTCGTCGATGAAGCGCTCCTGCGCGAGCCGGCTGACGGTCGCGAGGGCTTCGGCGCGTGCCTCCGCACCGCCCGGCGGCATCATCACGCGCTGGTCCCAGAGCAGCAGCGTCGCGGCCTTGGTCAGGTCGCTGACCTCGGCCAGGCGCTCCCGCAGGCGCTCGAACGGAGACCCCGTCACGCGGAGAACTTTGTCAGAACGCTTCGCCTCAGCGCTTGCGGTACACGCAGCTCGCGTCCCCCGGTCAACCCGGCCGGTCGAAGGATCAGCACGAGCGCCATGAGCGCTCCGACGACGACGATGCGCGTCCCGGACGGGAGGTCCAGCGTCCGGCCGAACACGCTGACGCCGTTCTCCGCCTCGGCGAGGAAGGAATCGACCGCGCTGACGGCCACGGCGCCGACCACCGCCCCCCAGAGGCTCGTCGCGCCTCCGATGACGAGCATCGCGAGCGTGATGAAGGTGAGGTCGAGATAGAAGGACTCGGCGTTGACCGGAAGGAGGTGAACGTACAGGCCGCCGGCCAGCCCGGCGATCGCGCCCGAGAGCGTGAAAGCCACGAGGCGCTGGCCGTACACGGACACGCCGACCGCCCGGGCCGCCGCGGGGTCCTCCCGAGTCGCGCGCAGCATGCGGCCGTAGCGGCTCCACTGGTACCCGAACGCCACGACGATCGCGATCAAAGCGCCCACGCACGCCTGCAGGAGCCCGGTGGTCTCGGGGACGGCCGAGAAGGTGTTCAGCCCCGGGCCGATCTTCTCCCAGTAGCGAAGCACGTTGTGCGTGATCTCGAGCACGCCGAACGTCGCGATGCCCGCGGCGAGGCCGGAGAGGCGCATCAGGGGCAGGCCGACGATCAGGGCGTAGAGCGCGCCGACCGCGGCCGCGAGCGCCAAAGACGGGACGTTTCCGACCGTCGTGTCGCGGAGGAAGCCGGCGAGGTTCGGCATGATCGCCGGCTTCTCGCTCGCCGGCATCGACAGGATCCCGGCGGTCCACGCGCCGACCGCGACGAAGCTGATGTGGCCGAACGACACGACGCCGGAGTTGCCGATGAAGACGTACAGCGCGACGACGATGGCGACGTTGACGAGCGTCGTGACGACGTACGTCTGCGTCGAGCTCGAGACGATCGTGCCGAACAGCGCAACGAGCACGACGAGCAGGACGGGTGCGAGCAGCTCCAGCGCGGCGCGCGCGCGTCTCATACCCGCTCGACCGCCTGTTGTCCGGCCCGCGTGAACAGGCCGCCCGGTCGAATCAGCAGAACGAGGATGACGGCGGCGAACAGGAACGACGGCAGGTACTGGCTCTGGTCGGTCGGCAGCGCGCCACCGAGGAAGCCCGCCGCAAAGCCGATCGCAAAGCCGCCCAGCGTCGCCGAGAGGAGCCTGTTCATTCCGCCGAGCACGACCCCGGCGAGGACGAGGATCGTGTCGCGCAGCGCGAAGTCCGGGGTGACGAGCGGTGTCTGCACGGTCATGAGCACCGCAACCGTCGCGGCGAGCAGGCCCGACAGCAGGACGGCCGTCCCGATCACGCGGTTGGCGCGGACGCCGAGCAGCCGCGCGGTGCGGAAGTCCATCGCCGCCGCCCGCATGTGCAGGCCGACGTTCGTCCGCGCCAGGATCAGCAGCAGGACGACGAGACAGCCGGCTGCGACCGCCGTCGACACGATCGAGATCTTGCGGATGTCGACGCCGCCGACCGTCCACGGCTGATTCAGCGACGAGAGCGACGCGGCGATCTTGCCGAGCGGCCCGAACCAGAGGAGGGCGATGCTCTGTAAGAGGAACGCGACGGCGAACGTCGCGACGAGCATGACGGCGGGCGTCTGCGTGCGCAACGGGCGAAAGACCACCCAGTCCATCGCCACGGACAACACGATGACGACCGCGAAGCAGAGCAGGATGCCCGTCCAGACGGGCCAGCCGCGCTCGTACGCGAAGGCGAGTGAGTACGCGCCGGCCATCACCAGCTGCCCATAGGCGAAGTTGACGAGCCGCAGCACGCCGAAGACGAGCCCGATCCCGACCGCCATGAGCGCGTACATGCCGCCGAGGCCGAACGCGTCGGCGATCGTCTGCCAATCGACCGTCATGAGAGGTACGCCGAGACGAGCGCCTCGGTGTCGTCCGCCGCGTCCGGCGCGAGCGTCAGCCTCAGCCGCCCGTTGGAGAGCACGTGGGACCGATCGGCGAGCGCGACCGTGCGTTGGGCGCGCTGCTCGACGAGGAGGATTGCGATGCCGCGGCTGCGGATCTCCCGCAACGCCTCGAACACGACGTCGACCATCTGCGGAGCGAGACCGAGGGACGGCTCGTCCAGCAGCAAGACCTCGGGCCGCGCGACGAGGGCGCGTGCGATTGCGAGCTGTTGCTGCTGGCCGCCCGACAACGCGCCCGCGTGCCGCTTGCGGAACTCCTGGACGATGGGAAAGAGCTCGTAGACGCGCGAGAGATCGCCGCCGCGCCGCCCGGCGCCGCCCAGTCGCAGGTTCTCCTCGACCGTCAGCTCCGCGAAGATGCGGCGCCCCTCGGGAACGAGAGCGATGCCGGCGCGAGCTACGTCCTCGGGAGCGCGACCCACAAGGGAATGGCCATCGAGTCGCACGTCGCCCGCGGCCGGACGCACGACGCCCATCACCGCGTGCAGCGTCGACGACTTGCCCGCGCCGTTGGGGCCGATGAGCCCGACGATCTCGCCGCGGTCGACGGTGAGCGAGAGCCCGCGGACGGCGTGCACGGCGCCGTGCCGCACCTCGAGACTGTCGAGCTCGAGGGCCGGCGTGCTCACTCCGCCACCGCGCTCTCGCCGAGGTACGCCGCGGCGACGTCGAGGTTGGCGCGGATGTCGGCGGGCGTGCCGTCGGCCAGCGTCCGCCCCTGGTCGAGGACGTGGATGCGGTCGCAGATCTCCATGATCAGGCCCATGTTGTGGTCGATCAGGAGCACGCCGGCGTCGCGCTCGTCGCGCACCGAGCGAACGACCTCCGCGAACGCCGGCACCTCGGCCTCGGGGAGCCCGGCGGCGGGCTCGTCGAGCAGGACGAAGCTCGGGTCGGTTGCGAGCGCACGCGCGACTCCGAGCCGGCGCTCGTCCCCT
>Ga0075436_100003340_pt1 | contig 10985 bp, 9 predicted proteins | sample RhiMethybrSRZTD5_FD_75303 | JGI IMG/M metagenome (GOLD analysis project Ga0075436, IMG submission 75303) | Populus rhizosphere microbial communities from Tennessee, USA - Rhizosphere MetaG P. TD hybrid SRZTD5 | ecosystem: Host-associated > Plants > Roots > Rhizosphere > Soil | place: USA... | reverse complement strand
GCCAATCACCGCAGCGGGCAGAGCGAATGCGAACCCAGCCAGAGGCCCGGCTATTCCTATGTCGAACAGCGCTCGCCGCGATCTGATTGGTTCTTTGATCTTGATTACCGCTCCGAAAGTTCCAAACAAGGTGATGGTCGGAGGCGCGGGAATAAAAAAAGGCAGCGTTGCTCTTATGCCATAGTGTCTGCAAGCGAAAAAATGCCCGAGCTCGTGCGCTCCAAGAATAGTAAGCAGAGAGAACGTGAACAACAGACCTTTTGTCAGCGGCTCTAAGTTACCGCTTGCCGTTTCTCTGACAACGGCGATCACGGGACCAAGCAACGAACCGATAAACGTGTCATCCTGCGCTTGAATCGTGAACGCAGCTCCGGTGATGGTCGTGCTCAATGCGGTTATCACCAACAAAGCGGAATGAAGCAACACCCGTGAAGCGGATAGTTCGACGTCGCGGGTTCGAGCTTGTGAAAGTGCGGGATTGAAATCGGTGAAAAGGTATGGCTGCTGTGTGTTCTCCACGGATTTAGAATACAACCGTGGAATACTTTGCTGTCAATGGTGGGTGATTCGCAGATAGGAACTCGACACTATGATTATGATTGAAGTTCCTTGCCAGGCTTGAACCTGATCGTCTTGCCGGGTGGAATGTCCGTGACTTCGCCGGTTCGAGGATTGCGCCCTACGCCGCGTTTGCGAGGCTTGACGACGAAGACGCCAAAACCGCGTAGTTCGATTCGCTCGCCGCGCTGCAAAGCGTTCTTCATTGCGTCGAATAAAGACTCGACGGCCGCTTCGGCCTTGATCTTTGGAACGCCTGTCGTGTCCGAAACATGATTGACGATATCAATCTTGATCACTCTAGCCTCCGCATCGCGATATTGAGTTAAATCCCTGAGAGTTCGATTCGCGAGGGCTGCATTATAGGAGGCGACCTCATGAGTGTCAAGAAAAGTTATGCTCATTGCCAGCTCTATCAATACAGGCATTGAAACGAGCAGAGCTTCGTAGTCTCGCGCCACTTTGATAAACTGTGGACTTGTGAAATGAACTGACTGTGTCCGAGGACCAGGAATGGCGACGTCCGAAAGTAAGATTGAAGAGAAAGAAGAACAACCGAGCGACGGGTTGAAGAAGCTCGACGAGAAAAACGCGGCGGCTTTCGCAGGCGGAGGCGCCGATCGCGTCCGGCGCCAACACGCTTCCGGAAAGATGACCGCTCGTGAGCGAATCGACTTTCTGCTCGACGACGGGACCTTCGAGGAAGTAGATCGGCTGAAGAAACACCGTAGTCGCGACTTCGGAATGGAGAATCAGCAATATCCGGGCGATGGAGTCGTTGCCGGACACGGTTTGATTGATGGGCGCCGTGTGTTCGTCTTCGCGCAGGATTTCACCGTGTTTGGAGGCTCGCTGTCGGAGACAAACGCCGAAAAGATTTGCAAAGTAATGGAGACGGCCATGAAAGTAGGCGCGCCCTTGATCGGCTTGAACGATTCGGGCGGCGCGAGAATTCAGGAAGGAGTCGTTTCGCTTGGAGGCTACGCCGACATTTTCCTGCGCAACACGCTTGCTTCAGGAGTGGTGCCTCAAATATCCGCGATCATGGGGCCGTGCGCGGGAGGGGCGGTGTACTCGCCCGCTATAACCGATTTCAACATCATGGTGAAAAAGACTTCCTACATGTTCATCACCGGTCCGGATGTCATTAAGACAGTCACTCACCAGGAAGTAAGCAAAGAGGAGTTGGGCGGCGCGATGACCCACAATTCGATTTCGGGAGTCGCGCACTTCGCCGCCGAGAACGACGAAGACTGCTTGTGCACCATTCGCGAGCTGCTCTCCTTCATTCCATCGAACAATCTCGAGGATGGGCCTCGCTTCGCAACCAGTGATCCGATCGATCGAGCAGACGAGCGTTTGAACTCGATCGTCCCCGAGGCGCCAAACGTTCCCTACGATATTAGAGACATCGTTCACGCGGTGGTTGACGACGGTTATTTGTTTGAAGTGCACGAGCACTATGCGAAGAACATCGTAGTCGGGTTCGCGCGGCTCGGGGGCAGGTCAGTTGGCATCGTCGCAAATCAGCCGGCGCATCTTGCCGGCGTGCTCGATATCGACGCTTCGATCAAAGCCGCGCGGTTTGTTCGCTTTTGCGACTGCTTCAACATTCCTTTGATTACTTTTGAAGACGTGCCCGGTTTCTTGCCGGGCGTACAACAGGAGCACGGAGGCATCATTCGTCACGGCGCGAAGCTGCTTTTTGCGTTCGCCGAAGCTACGGTGCCGAAGATTACAGTGATCACTCGCAAAGCTTACGGCGGAGCTTACTGTGTGATGGCAAGCAAGCACATTCGAGCCGACGTGAACTTCGCTTATCCGACTGCCGAAATTGCTGTGATGGGAGCGGAAGGCGCGGTGGGCATTTTGTATCGGCGCGAAATAACCGCGGCTCCAAATCCGGAGAGCGAGGCTCAAGGACGCGCGGCCGAGTTTCGCGAAAAGTTCGCTTCGCCTTATGTTGCGGCTGAACGAGGGTTCATCGATGAAATAATCGAACCGAGAATGACCCGGCCGAAAATAATTCGCGCGCTCGAAATGCTCGACACCAAGCGCGACGCCAATCCGCCAAAGAAGCACGGCAATATTCCTCTTTAGTCAGTGGCCGGTGACCGGTGGCTGGTGATCGGTGACCGGTGGTCGGTGGCCGGCAGTCGTAGCCGATGGTCGGTGATCAGTCTCCACTGTTCAGACCGGGCACCGGTCACCGACAACCGGCCACCGACACTAACAACCGGCGACCGACCACTGACAACCGGCTACCAATCCTTTATAATCGGGCGGCGCGGAGAGAGTCCCATGAAAGAGTGTCCGACCTGCAGGAGGTTTTTCCCAGATCAAAATACTTTTTGCAGCTTTGACGGGCTGAAGCTGATTCGCTCGGTACAGAACACCGACGAACTCAAAGAAGGTCAGGGTCAACGCCAGATCCCGCCGCCGCCTAAGCCGCTTCCGTTGCGGCTGACCATCATCGATCAAAGCGACGAGGGTCATCGCTCGCGTGTCATCGACGGGCTTGCGCTTGATTTCGGCAGGCAGGGAATGCGAATTCAGACCGGCACAATCGAGACCGGGCAGCTTCATATAATTCGCGATCACACGGTTGCCTTCAAGAACAAATTGGAAGTCGAAGTCGATCTTCCGAACGGGACTGTGAGATACACGGGATTTGCTGCCTGGTACCGCCCCGAAGCTGAAGGCCTGTTCTGGGTCGTTGGCCTTTACATCAGAGACATGCCCGCAGCGGATCGACAAGTGTACGATGAATATTTGAAGAATCTCTCGCAAGCGGGTGAAGGACAGCGCGCGCCGGTTTCGTGATAGTGCGATTTCTGAAACCGTGAGCAAGCCGAATATCGTTAGACTCTTTGTCAACTTCAAAAACTGTTTTATTTTCGGATACGGCGAAGGACAGGAACGCCGAAGGACAATCAAATATGAGCAGTAATCCAAGTGATCAAAGAAACTGGATCGAGCGTTTGAGCAGCAAGATACCCGGCTACAGCGGGTACGTCGACCGCGAGCGAAGGCGCGACTTTGATAAGATCCATCGCGAACACTTAGCCGACAGGCTGCGCTCGCTAAAAACACCGTTGACCGATCTTATGAGAGAGATGACCAACGGTGGACGCCTTCTTGAAGTTGGACCGATAGACGCGGCGGTCAAGAAGCTCGATCAACTTGAAAATCGCGTAAGGTTCGCGAGCTATGGCTATTCCGGCTTCTTTGATGTCGTTAAGATCGAGCAAGCGCAACTCGATTCCATTTACAGGTTCGATCTCGCGCTGGTCGAACACATCGACAAGATCGAAGCTAAGCTTGCAGAGCTGAAAACCAACTCAGGAACTTCAGATGGATTGAAATCTGGCTGCGAGGCAGTTGTCGGCGAGATAGATCAAACCAACAAGGCTTTTGACGAGCGATACAAAGCGATAAACAATTTCGCTGAGGGACAGCCTCCGGGCCAACCGTTGTTTAGTTAAATACTGGTTTCCAGTTTCCAGTTCCTGGTTTCTGGTTGGGGCTGTTGAGACTGGAAGGAACCAGAAACCAAAGACTACAAACTAGAAACCATTTTTTGTCATGTCAGAATATTGCAGAAACTGTAGCTCGGAGTTGTTCGAAGGTCAGCGATTCTGTCGCGCGTGCGGAGCGCCAACGGACCCGCTGCCTCAGGAACAGGCGACCACACGAATGATGCCGCCTCAACCCGAAGAGTGGGGCGCGCGGAGACAGGCCAACACTGCTCCTTCGGCGAGTCAGGATACAAGTCCGGTGTGGGCTCCCGCTGAGTATCAACCAACAGCGCCGATGTATCCGCAAGTGATGCCGCCTTACACGCCGCCCAAGAAGAGATCGCCGATTGGATGGATACTGGCATTCATCGGGATGGGCTTGTTCATCGTTGTAGTAATAGCGGCTATGTTGATCGCGCGCATGGGGCGAAGGGCGCTCAACGGTCAATTTGGTCCTCCGGGTGTTCCGCCGCCGCCTCCCCTTATCGACGAGAACGCGCTGGATTCGAGCGCCGATCAAACTAACGTCTCGGGAAGCGACACTACGATGATCAAGACATTTCCCCTTGCGCCCCAATCGACATTTGCGATCAAGAATATCAGCGGGAATATTGCAATCGAGGCGTGGGACCAGCCCAAAGCCGAAGTAACAGTTATAAAGCGAGGTTCCGATAACGCGGGCCGAGTGTACTTCAAGAACACCGCGAATAGCCTGTCGCTCAGGACAGTCGTTACCAGCGGCAGTAACCAAAAAGACTTTCGCTATCAGGTGAAGCTTCCCAAGAACATGGGACGCATCGATCTCGAATCAGCCAACGGAACAGTTAGGCTTACAAACGTCAACGGTCAGATCTTCGTTGAGACTGCGAACGGCAGCATCGAGTTGAATGACGTCGCCGGCGTATCCAGAATCCGAAGCGCGAACGGCAAGATAACCGGAACGTTGACAGAGGCATCGAGTGGGCCGATGGAGATCAGTGTTGCCAACGGCAGAATTGACCTGACATTGAAATCGAATTTCGCTGCCGACCTCGAAGCTTCTACCGTCTCCGGAAACATCAGTGTCGACGATCAGCTCGGCATCGCCGTGCAACGGGGAGTCGTCGGCGCGCGTGCGAGTGGAAAGATCGGATCGGGCGGACAGCCGCTCAAGCTCGCAAGCGTCAACGGCAGCATAAAAGTAAGCAGTGAGCGTTCAAAGGAGTGAAAAAGGATGGCAATTGAAGTCCTGCAGTACTTCGATCAAACGGGAACCGAGTTGGTTCATCGAATACCGGAGAGCGGGTCATCTGACATCAAGCTCGGTGCGCAATTAATCGTACAAGAGAACCAGGCGGCGGTGTTCTTCCGCGACGGAAAGGCGCTTGATACCTTTGGGCCCGGCCGTCACACGCTTACGACCAACAACATTCCACTGTTGACGCGGCTGCTATCGATTCCGTTCGGAGGCACATCGCCGTTTCAAGCGAGCGTCCTGTTTGTAGCGCGGCACACGTTTCAGGATTTGAAGTGGGGTACAAAAGAACCGATAGCATTCCGCGATACTGAGCTGCGAATGGTGAGACTTCGCGCGTTCGGCAAGTATTCGATGCGGATCGCAGACCCGCAATTGTTTGCCGGCTCGATCGTGGGCACTCGCGGAATAGTTTCGACTGAGGCGATAGGTTCGTTCTTGCGCGATATCGTTGTCGCGCGGCTTAATGACTTGCTCGGCGAAAACCTGAAGACGATCTTCGATCTTCCCGCTTATTACGACGAGCTCGCTGTCGGCGTGAAGGCTCGAGTGGCCGATGACTTTTCAAAGCAGGGCCTCGAGCTTGTCGATCTGATAATTTCGGCGATCACTCCGCCCGAAGAAGTTCAAAAGATGATCGACGAGCGGTCGGGCATGGGCGCGATCGGCGATATGAACGCTTACATGCAGTTCAAGGCGGCTCAGGCGATTCAAGACGCTGCCAAACAGGAAGGCGGCGCAGCGGGCCAAGGCATGGGTTTAGGCCTGGGGATGGGTTACGGGCAAATGATGGCGGGCGCGATCGGTGGGCAACACGGTCAAGGTTCGGGTACGGCTCAAGCTCAGACGGCCGCTTGCCCGAAATGTGGAACGCAAAATCCGGTAGGCGCGAAGTTCTGCTCAAATTGTGGCGCCACACAAGTGGCTCCAGGAGCCAGTTCCGTGGAATGTCCCTCGTGCCATGCCGAAGTGCCGGCTGGAACAAAGTTCTGTTCAAGCTGCGGACATTCGCTCGAGCCTCAGCCGTGTAAGAATTGTCAAACGCCTGTGCCTTCCGGCTCGAAGTTTTGCGCGAACTGCGGCACTCCAGTCTGATTGTGTTCGCTTAACGCGAGGGTTTGCAGTCATGAAGCGAATGAGTCTTCTGCTAGTGGCAATCATTTCGTTGGCATCCACAAATCTCGGTGCGGTCGCTTCGAGTCACGCACTTGTCGGTCGTCGGCAAGAGCCACGCGTGACAGGAGCCCAGTTAAAGGGAAAGAAGCTTGTCGTCTTCGGTGAGAACTTCAGTGCCAGCGCGCAAATTGTCATAGACGGCGACACAGTCAACACACGAAACGATTCCGACAACCCATCGGGCGCGTTGATCGCAAAGAAAGCCGGTAAGCGCATTGCCGCCGACAAGATTGTTGAGATCGCCGTGATGAACGCGACTGGCGTTATGTCGTCTGAGTTCGAATTGTTCTCGGGGCTGGTGCTCACACTTGAGGACACTGGCAAGACGATCAACCTCAAGGTCGGCGACAAGTTTCAAGTAGTCCTTCAAAAGGAAGGCTACACGTGGACGCTGGACACTTCGGACTCAAAACTTGTTACTCCTCTTGCGAGCGAGCCGCTTCTTCCTGGCGCGCAAGGTGTGTTTCAGGCGACGGGAACCGGCGTCGTTCGATTCTCCGCCGTCGGCGAGCTTCCGTGTCACAATTCAAATCCGCCGTGTTCGGCGCCGATTCTCGGCTTTCAGGTGACGCTCGTGATCCAGGATGCAATGTAGAAGCGCACTCCGCAGTGCGCTAGATGCATCATCGGGCCGCGCGAGTCGAATTGCGCGGCCCGTTTCTTTTGGCATCACGAGAGCCCAGCCGCTAGAATGTGAACTTGTTACTTTCATTCAACGAAGGAGACATCGATGACAGCTTCACCAAAACCGGAAGTTAGCATTCACGACAAACTTTATATGAACGGAGAATGGGTCGAGCCCGCGGGCAAGGGAATGCTCGACGTTATCAACTCGACCACCGAAGAAGTGATGGGCCGAATTCCCGAAGGCTCAGCGGAAGACATCAATCGAGCAGTGGCCGCGGCTCGCGATGCGTTTGATGGGTGGTCGACGACTTCAGCAGCCGAGCGGGCCGGGTATCTTCAAAAGATCTCGGCAGGCCTCGCGGCCCGGCAAAATGAAATCGCCGCGGTCATCGCAAGCGAGGTCGGGATGCCGCTGCCACTAGCGACCGCAGTGCAAGCGGGAATGCCGGCGATGATGATGGGCGTTTACTCGAAGCTTCTCGGTGAATTCTCTTTCGAAGAACAGATCGGCAACTCGCTTGTCGTGAAAGAACCGGTCGGAGTCGTAGGCTGCATCACGCCGTGGAACTATCCTCTTCATCAGGTAGTCGCAAAAGTAGCTCCCGCACTTGCCGCCGGCTGCACCGTCGTCCTCAAACCGAGCGAAGTCGCTCCGCTGACTGCATTCATACTTGCGGAGATAATCGATGATGCCGCGCTACCAGCGGGCGTGTTCAATCTCGTCACCGGACTTGGGCCAGTCGTCGGCGAAGCGCTCGCGTCACATCCTGATGTCGATATGATTTCGTTCACCGGGTCGACAAGAGCCGGACGGCGCGTTGGCGAGCTCGCGGCGCAGACCGTCAAGCGAGTTGCGCTCGAGCTCGGAGGCAAGTCGGCAAACATCATTCTCGATGATGCGGACTTCGAGAAGGCTGTCCGAGCGGGCGTGAATAACTGCTACTTCAACTCGGGACAGACTTGTTCAGCTCACACTCGAATGCTCGTACCGCGAGAACGTCACGATGATGCCGCGCGAATCGCGAGAGAAGCGGCAGAGAGCTTCACGGTTGGCGATCCGCGCGAGGGAACATTCAAGCTCGGTCCGCTGGTATCGGAAGTTCAACGCGATCGAGTGCGCAGCTATATCCGAAAGGGCCAGGAAGAAGGAGCGAATCTTGTGACCGGCGGCGCCGAAGCGCCCGAAGGATTGGAAAAAGGTTACTTCGTTAAGCCGACCGTTTTCGCTAACGTGAGAAACGATATGACGATCGCTCGTGAAGAAATATTCGGACCGGTGCTGTCAATCATTCCGTACGAAGACGAAGATGATGCGGTGAGAATTGCCAATGACACCGTCTACGGACTTGCCGGCGGCGTGTGGTCAAGCGACGTCGAGCGAGCGAAGCGCGTAGCCCGGCGCTTACGCACAGGGCAAGTGGACATCAACGGCGGAATGTTCAATCCGCTCGCTCCGTTTGGAGGCTACAAGCAATCTGGCAACGGGCGAGAGCTTGGCAAGTATGGACTCGATGAGTACCTCGAAGTGAAGTCGCTTCAATTGTGAATCGCTTATGTTGAAACTGAAGAACACGCTGACTCGCGCGCAGGAGGAGTTCAAGCCGCTAGATGGAAATACCGTTCGGATGTATGCGTGCGGTCCGACGGTCTACGATTACGGCCACATCGGTAACTTCAGGACGTTTGTTGCGGTGGACGTTCTACGCCGGTATCTGAAGTATCTCGGCTACGACGTGCGTCACGTAATGAACATCACGGATGTAGACGACAAGATAATTCGTAACGTGCTCGAATCGGGTAAGAGTCTTGAAGAGTACACTGAGTTTTATACTCAGGAGTTTCTTAAAGACTGCGGCGCGCTCAACATCGAAGAGCCGGAAGAAATGCCTCGTGCGACCGGACACATACCGGAAATGATCGATCTGATGAATAAGCTCGCTGATGCTAAGCATACTTACTCGAGCGATGGGTCGCTCTACTACAGCATTGGAACCTTTCCGGGTTACGGCAAACTGTCGGGCTTGAAGGTCGAAGGAAATATTTCGGGTGCGCGCGTCGATGTCGACGAATACGAAAAGGCTGACGCGCGTGACTTCGTGTTGTGGAAAGAGCCAAAAGAACAAGGCGAACCGCGCTGGCCGTCTGCGTTTGGCGAAGGCCGGCCCGGTTGGCATCTCGAGTGCTCGGCGATGTCGATGAAGTACCTGGGAGAATCGTTCGACATTCACTGTGGCGGTGTTGATCTCATCTTCCCGCATCATGAAAACGAGATTGCACAGTCTGAAGGCGCGACCGGAAAGCCATTCGTAAAGTTCTGGGTGCACGCGGAGTTCCTGCTGGTCGAGGGCGAGAAGATGTCGAAATCGAAAGGCAACTTCTACACGATTCGCGACCTGCTCGACAAAGGGCATTCGGCTGATGCGATTCGCTACTTGTTGTTGTCGGTCCCTTATCGAACTCAGTTGAATTTCACGCTCGAAGGTTTGCGATCGGCGGCGAGTTCGCTCGAGCGGCTCCGAAATTTTCGGCTGAGAATAAGCGATTTTGGCGAGCAACCGGGCTCACATCCGCGCGTGCAGGAGAGCGTCTCGACGGCGCGCGATGGATTCGAGCGTGGAATGAACGACGATTTGAATACTTCTGAAGCATTGGCTTCTATCTTTGAGCTGGTACGCGACGTGAACATCGCGATAGATGCGAACGAATTCGGCTCTGACGATCGAGAGTCCGTGCTTGAGTTTCTGAACCGCGTCGATTCAGTTCTTGGAGTGCTTGGCGAACCACAACAGCAGATGCTGGCGCCGGAGATCGAAGCGCTCATCGAAGAAAGAAACTCAGCGCGACGCAATCGCGACTTTGTAAGAGCAGATGAGATTCGCGAGGAATTGGCCGGGAAGGGAATTGTGCTGGAAGACACGCCTCAAGGAACGAAATGGAAGCGCAAGTGAATCCGGCGTGCTCTCGCGTCCGAACCTCTTTCCATTCACACCAACTGTGGCTCTGTCTGAGCGGCCGCCTTTGGTTCCTCAACAGGAGTGAGCCAACCAAACAAGTCGTCAGCTTCGCCGGTGATGATGTCGAAGAATTGATTCTGAATCTCTTCGGTGATTGGACCTCGGCGACCAGCCCCAACTGTAACCTTATCAACTGAACGAATCGGAGTGATCTCCGCAGCGGTGCCGGTGAAGAAGACTTCGTCGGCGATGTACAGCATCTCGCGCGGAATCGCTCGCTCGACTACCGGTATGCCCATTCCTTCGCACAACTTAATGACCGAGTCTCGCGTGATGCCCGGCAAAACAGTCGAATATAGCGGCGGAGTCATAACCGTACCGTTCTTGACCAGGAAAATATTTTCGCCTGAGCCTTCGCTTATGTAGCCTTCAGGGTCGAGAGCGATGCCTTCAGCGTAACCGTTGAGCTTTGCTTCCATCTTGATGAGCTGAGAGTTCATGTAGTTTGCGCCGGCCTTTGCCATCGACGGAAGCGTGTTGGGAGCGATGCGCGTCCAGCTCGAAACGCAGACGTCGACGCCTTGCTCGAGTGCCTCGGGACCAAGATATTTGCCCCACTGCCAGGTGCAAATGTAGGTATCGATCGGGCACGGAAACGGATCAACCCCAAATGTCCCGTAGCCGCGGATCACGATGGGCCTCAGATAGCACTCTTTGTACTTGTTGGCCGTGATGAGTTCCCGACAGGCTTCAGTAATCTCTCCCGAAGTGAATGGTATCTGCATTCTGTAGATGTGCGCCGAATTGAAGAGCCTGTCGATGTGCGCGTCCAACCTGAAAACGGCGGAACCGCGCTTCGTGTTGTAGCAGCGAATGCCTTCGAAGACCGAGGATCCGTAGTTGACCACGTGAGACATC
>Ga0075436_100003336_pt1 | contig 10988 bp, 7 predicted proteins | sample RhiMethybrSRZTD5_FD_75303 | JGI IMG/M metagenome (GOLD analysis project Ga0075436, IMG submission 75303) | Populus rhizosphere microbial communities from Tennessee, USA - Rhizosphere MetaG P. TD hybrid SRZTD5 | ecosystem: Host-associated > Plants > Roots > Rhizosphere > Soil | place: USA... | reverse complement strand
GGTCGGTATTCCGATGGCCGCCGGTCGAGAGTTCACGCGCGCCGACGACGAGAATGCGCCGCCGGCGGCGATCGTGGATCAGACGATGGCGTCGCAGTTCTGGCGCGGCGCGGATCCGGTCGGCCGCCGGCTGCGTTTAAGGGGAAAGTGGCTGCAGGTGGTCGGCGTCGCACGCGCCGCGAAGTACCGCAACCTCGTCGAACCGGCGCAGCCGTTCTTCTACGTTCCGCTGCGGCAGAACTTCTCGGCAGTCGCCGCGCTGCAGATCCGGACGCCGCAGAGCGCTGCCGCGATCGCGCCGCTCCTCGTCCGGGAGATTCGCGCGCTCGACGCGAACGTATCGCCGGGCGAAGTCATCACCATGCGCGAGCAGGTGGAGCGGACGACGGCCTCGCAGCGGATCGCCGTGACGATTCTCGGCGTCGTCGCCACGCTGGCGCTCGCCCTCACGGCAGTCGGACTTTACGGCGTGATGGCTGCCACCGTCTCCCAGAGCACCCGCGAGCTCGCGCTGCGGATGGCGCTCGGCGCCGGCGCCTCGGATATCCTGCGGCTCGTCATGACGCGCGGCGTCGTGCTGACCGGCGTCGGCGTGCTCATCGGCGTCGCCGCGGCGCTGCAGGTGACGCGGCTGATGGGTTATCTGCTGTACAACGTGAGCCCGCACGATCCCTTCGCGTTCGGATCGGCGTTCATCGTCGTCTGGGGCGCGTCGCTGATCGCGTGTCTCGTCCCCGCGCGGCGCGCGACGCGAGCCGATCCGCTCATCGCGATGCGATAGTCGCAAGTCCCGACTTGAGACTTGAGACCTGAGACTTGCGACTACGGCATCGTCAGGATCGCGGCCATCGATTCGATCCCGTCCCAGATGTTCCTGATCCGCACGTTCTCGTTCGGGCCGTGCTGGTTGTTGTCGAAGTTGACGATCGACAGCCCGATCGTCGGCACCTTCAATACGTCGCTGAAGAGATAAAAGGGCGCGCTGCCGCCGATCGTCGGCAGCCGGACGATCGGACCGCCGGCCGCGTCGGCGACCGCCTTCGTAATCGCGCGCGCGATCGGCAGATCCATCGACGTCCGGCCCGCGGGATAGCCGCCGACCCGCGTCACGCTCGCGATCAGCGCGTGCTGCGCGCGCGTCTCGGCGTCCGGCTCCTTGTCGACGATGAAGTACTCCTGCCTGCGGAGGTGTGCGACGAGGCGATCGAACTGTCTGGCGGGATCGACGTTCTTCACCAGCCGCAGATCGAGACGCGCGCTCGCCGACGCGGGAATGATGGTGCGCCCCTGGCCGCCGACGCCGCCGCCCGCCTGGATCGCGTTGATGTTCAGCGTCGGCAGATTGTGGCGCAGCTCCAGGCGATCGGCGGATTCGGGCTTCGAGAAGCCGAACGTCTTCATCAGCATCGGCGCGACGTCGGGGATCTCGTCGATCGCCTTCCGCTCCTCCGCCGTCAGCGGCGCGACGTCGTCGTAGAACCCGTCGATCGTGACGCGGCCGGCGTCGTCTTTCATGGACGCGAGCAGACGCGCGAGCTGCAGGCTCGGGTTCGGCGCCCAGTTGCCGTAATTCCCGCTGTGCAGGTCGCGGGCCGGGCCGTACACGGTCACGACGGCGTTCATGATCCCGCGCGCGCCGAAGTTGAGCGTCGGCCGATCGCTCGGATGCCGCGGACCGTCGACGAGCAGCAACGCGTCGGCGCGGATCCGATCGGCGTGCTCGGTCACCATCCTTTCGAGGTTCGGCGAGCCGGCCTCCTCCTCGCCCTCCATGATGACGCGCACGTTCGACGTCAGCGCGATGTTCGAGTCCTCGAGCGCGTCGATCGCCGCGAGCAGCGCGACGATCGGCGACTTGTCGTCCGACGAGGAGCGGCCGTAGATGCGCCAGTTCGGATCGATGTCGCCCTGCCACGTCGACAGCGTCAGCGTCCGGCCCGCCGGCTCGTGCTCGACGACGATCACCGGCGAGAACGGCGGCTCGTACGTCCACTCGGTCGGATCGACCGGCTGGCCGTCGTAGTGAAAGTAGAACGTGATCGTGCGGCGCAGGCCGGGCGCCATCCGCTCGGCGAGGACGACCGGCGAGCCGGCGGTCGCGACTTTCTCCGGCAGGAAGCGGCGATGCTCGAACATCCGCATCAGCGTGTCGGCGTTGCGCTCGATGTCGGCCTTGTTCGTCGCGACGTTGGGAATCGACAGGAAGTCGAACAGCTCCAGCAGAATCTGCTTCTCGTGATCCATCCGCCACGCGTGCACGCGCGCGATGGCCGTGTTGTCCGCGGCGACAGCGCAGGTGAGAACGACGGCAAGGACGAGAGCGGGCCAGCGCTTCATGGCCGTGCATTATCGGGTCGCGCGGCGTCGGACACAAACGGCGAATTCCCGCCCCAGCGCCTTCCCGCCTCCCGCCTTCCCGCCCTCCCGCCTTGCCAGGAGCTACCGATGCTGCCTGAAGTACTCGACCTGGTACTTGTGCACGTTGCGATTGTGTTCGTCGAGCGTCTTCGCGAAGACATGCGATCCGTCGTTGCGGCTGACGAAATACAGGAACTGGGTGTCGGCCGGATGCAGCGCCGCGTCGATCGATGCGCGCCCCGGCGACGCGATCGGACCCGGCGGCAGCCCCGGATAGCGATACGTGTTGTACGGCGAATCGGTCATCAGGTTCTCGCGCGTGAGGTTGCCGTTGTACGTGCCCGCGAGCTCGAGCGCGTAGATGACCGTCGGATCGCACTGCAGCGGCATCCCGAGGCGCAGCCGATTCAGATACACCGACGCCACGACCGGCCGCTCGTCGGCGCGCGCGGTTTCCTTCTCGACGATCGACGCGAGCGTGACCGCCTGGTGGATCGTCATGTTGCGCGCGACCGCCGCCTGACGCAGCTCCGGCGTGAGCACCTTGTCGAAGCGTCCGGTCATCAGGCGCACGAGCGTCGCCGCGTCCGTGTTGCGCCGCAGCGCGTAGGTATCGGGAAACAGGTATCCCTCGAGCGTCGTCGCCGCCGGGTCGAGCTGACGAATCGGCTTCGGGTCCTTCGCCGCGTCCACCAGCGCCTGCGCCTGGCCGAGGCCGCGATCCTGGAAGATCTTCGCCATCTCGCGGACGGTCAGCCCTTCGGGAAACGTGATCGGGATGACGTAGACGTCGCCGCGCGCGATCTTGTCGATGACCTCGAACGGCGTCATCGGTCGATCGAAGCGGTACTCGCCCGCTTTCAGACGGCGCCCCTCGGCGGTCATCGAGAGCGCGATGCGGAACGTGAGGTGATCGCGGACGACGCCGCCGGAGACCAGGCGCTCGCCGATGGCGCGGCTGCCGGCGCCCTGCGGGATGTCGACGAACTGCTCGGCGGCGGCGTAGCCGCGATACGGCCGGCGGACGCGCAGATACAGCACGCCGGCGATCGCGGAGATCGCGGCGACCATCACGAGGGCGAAGGCCAGGATCTTCTTCATGTCGTAGAGGCCGGTCGTAAGGCCCGGCCTTCAGACCGACCCTCGAGGACCCTGAGAGGGTTGCCACAGAGACACAGAGCCACGGAGACAAGATTCTCTCTGTGTCTCCGTGTCTCCGTGGCTGATCGTCTCTGTGTTCTCAAGGGCCGGCCTTCAGACCGGCCCTTGTCGCCGATCGAGGTAGTCCTGCAAGATGATCGCCGCCGCGGCCGCGTCGAGCTGGCGCTTGCGTTTGCGCCAGTCCCGCTCGCGCCGCGCGAGGCGGCTCTCCGCTTCGCGGCTCGTCAGCCGCTCGTCCCCGGTCGCGATCGGCAGCGCGGTGCGCGCGCGAAGCGATTCGACGAACGCCGCCGCGCGCGCCGTGGCGTCGTTCGGCGATCCATCGAGCCGCGACGGCAGACCGACGACGACCGCCTCGAGGCCGTCGTCTTCCGCCTGAAGCGCGCGGATCGTCTCGGCGACGCGATCGAGCGCGTCGGACGCGTCACGCACCGTCAGCGTCGCCAGCGGCCGCGCGAGCGTCGCCGACGCGTCGCTGATCGCGAGCCCGACGCGCCGCTCGCCGACGTCGATCCCGAGAACGCGCATCACCAGATGGTATAATTTCGCACTCCCTCGAATCCGTGAAACGAAATCTCTCTGCGATCCTGATCGTCTGCCTGGGCGTCGCGATCGCGTGCAGCCGGCGTCCGCCCGAGAAGTTCGCGCAGAAGCTCGTCATCCTCGGCTTCGACGGCATGGATCCGCGCCTCGTCCGCCAATGGATGGACGAAGGCAAGCTGCCGAACATGAAGAAGCTCGCCGAGCGCGGCGGCGGCGTGCATGCGCTCGGCACGACGCATTCGCCGGAGTCGCCGACGGCGTGGGCGTCGTTCGCGACGGGCGTCAACGCCGGCAAGCACAACATCTACGACTTCCTGATTCGCGACACGACCACCTATCTGCCCGATCTCGGCATGGTGCACCGCGAGCCGCCGCGGTTCGTGTTCAACTTCATTCCGGTCTCGAAGCCGGTGATCCGATCGATTCGCGGCGGCACGTCGTTCTGGGTCACGGCCGGACGCGCCGGCGTGCGCAGCAGCCTGCTGACCGTGCCGGTCACGTATCCGCCCGAGGACGTGCCGAACGGCGAGATGCTGTCCGGTCTCCCGCTGCCCGACATTCGCGGCACGATGGGGACTTTCTATTACTTCGGCACCGACTTGAGCCGGTATGAGGAAGGCAACACGGAGTTCGGCGGCATCCTCAAGCGGCTCGTGTTCGACGGCGACGTCGCGCAGACCGAGCTGGTGGGGCCGCCGAATCCGATCGTGCGGCAGCAGCTGCGCGAGCTGCGCGCCCGGTCGTCGCCGTCCGACGCCGATCGCATGCGCATCGCGGAGCTGGAGGCGCGGGAAGACGTGCGGCTGCCGGTGACGATTCACTGGAATCGGCCCGGCAGGTCGGCGACGATCGACATCGCCGACCAGACGATTCACCTTACCGAACATGAGTGGAGCCACTGGATCAACCTCGACTTCCCGATCAACGTGCTGCTGCGCGTGCACGGGATGGCGCAGCTGTATCTGATCGGCGCCGGGCCGGAGCTGCAGCTCTATGTCTCGCCCGTGAACTGGAAGCCGGACAATCCGCCGGCGCCGATGTCGGCGCCCCCGCGCTTCGCCGCGGACATCTACGAGCGGCTCGGTCCGTACCGCACGCTCGGGTGGGCGGAGGCGACGTGGCCGCTGAACGAGGACCGCATCGACGAGAAGACGTTCATGGACGACCTGTATCGCGCCTTCGACGATCGCGCGCAGGTCATCCTGCAGCGGCTCGAGGCGAAGCAGTGGGACCTGCTCGTCGGCGTCATCGAGTCGACCGATCGCGTCCAGCACATGATGTGGCGTCTGATCGATCCGGAGCATCCGATGTACGACAAGGCGCTCGCCGCGAAGTTCGGCGACTCGATCGAGCGCGTCTACAAGCGGTGCGACGACTTCGTCGGCGAGGTGATGTCGAAGGTCTCCGCCGACACGCCGATCCTGATCGTGTCGGACCACGGCTTCCACTCGTTCCGCCAGTCCGTCAACCTGAACACGTGGCTCGTGCAACAGGGCTACATGGCGATCCAGGGACAGCAGCCGGGCGACAAGAAGCTGCAGGATCTCTTCGGCGGCGGCACGTTCTGGGAGAACGTCGACTGGTCGCGCACGAAGGCGTACGCGATGGGCCTCGGGCAGATTTATATCAACCTGAAAGGCCGCGAAGGCCGCGGCATCGTCGATCCGTCGGAGTCGCGAGCGGTGCAGGACGAAATCGCCGCGCGGCTCATGGAGATGGCCGACCCGAAGACCGGCGCGCGGATGGTCGATGCGGTGTACAAGGTCGGCGACATTTACCGCGGCGAGTACGTGAAAAACGCCGCCGAGATTCAGGTCGGCCTCGCCGATGGCTACCGCGTCTCGTGGCAGTCGACGCTCGGCGGCTCGCCGCCGGGCATCGTCTATCCCAACATGAAGAAGTGGTCCGGCGACCACGGGTCGTTCGACTACAAGTCGACGTCCGGGACGCTGATCTCCAGCCGCCCGCTGACGTCCACGGCCGCGCCCGACATCATGGACATCGCGCCGACGGTATTGAAGTATTTCGGCGTGCCGATACCCGGGGAGATCGATGGCAGGCCGCTCTTTTAGGTTCCCGGTTCTCGCCGTGTGCCTCTTGCTTGCGGCGGCAGCCGGACTCGGCGCCCAGCCGCCCGACCGCGCGCGCACCGAGGCGCTCGCGCAGCGGGCGACCGACCGCCTGATCGCCCTGCAGCGTGAGGCCGACCGGCTCGCGTCGGAGGAGCGGACGCTGCTCGGCGAGCTGCGGAAACTGGAAATCGAACGGCAGCTGAAGGCGGAGGAAGTCCGTCAGCTCGACGCCGAGGCGGCGCGCGTGCAGGCGGATCTCGACGCCAAGACCGCGAGGATGCGCGCGCTGCAGGCGGCGGACGCGGCGGAGCGTCCCGCGCTGAAGGCGCGCCTCGTCGAGACCTACAAGCTCGGGAGCGCGCGGTACCTTCGCCTGCTGCTGTCCACGCCGGACCTGCGGCGCATCGGGCAGGCGACGCGCACCGTCGCGGCGCTCGCGAAGCTGGATCGCGACCGCGTGCTCGCGCATCAGCGCACGCTCGCCGAATTGAAAACCGCCGCCGACGCGCTGCAGGATCGCGCGAAGCAGCTCGCCGGGCTGCGCGCGGACGCCGCGGCGGCGCAGGCGGCCGCGGACCGCGCCGCGCGCGAGCGCAACGATCTCGTCCGCGACATCGACACGCGGCGCGATCTCAACGCTCAGCTGTCCGGCGAGCTGCACGACGCGCAGCAGAAGCTCCAGGCCGCCGTCAGCGGCGCCGCCAGCGTCGAACCCGCGGGCGCGCTGCCGCTCCGCCCGTTCCGCGGAGAGCTCGACTGGCCGGTGCCGGGCCCGGTCCGCGTCCGGTTCGGCCGTCCGGGCACGATCTCGCCCAACGGCATCGAGCTCGGCGCCGATGAAGGCGCCGCCGCGGTCGCCGTCCACGAAGGCACTGTCGCGTACGCGGGCAATTTCTCCGGATTCGGCAACCTCGTGATCGTCGATCACGGATCGCGATCGTTCAGCTTGTATGCCGAGCTGCTCGAGCTGAAGGTCAAGAAGGGCGACCGCGTGGAGCACGGCCAGCCGGTCGGCTTCGTCGGCCCGACACGCTCGGGCGCCGCCGGCCTGTATTTCGAGCTCCGCGTCGACGGTCAGGCGGTCGACCCGCTACAATGGTTGAAGAAAAGATGAGGGGCACGGCACCGGGCACCCTGCGGCGGTATTTGATATGAATTCCCGTTCCCGTTGGATCGTGATGTCGATTTCCGCGCCGGTCGTGGCGTTCGCCATCGTCGGCGGATTCCTCGGCCGCGTCATGGCCGACGACCGGCCTTATCAGCACCTCCGGATCTTCGACGATGTCGTCGGGCTGATCACGAGCCATTACGTCGAGGAGGTGAACGTCGACAAGGTGATGCGCGGCGCGATGCGCGGCCTCGCCGACGGACTCGACGCCGACAGCGCATATCTCACGCCCGACCAGGTCAAGCAGATCGAGAACAATACGCCGCTGGCGCCCGCGGGCGTCGGCCTCGAGCTCACGCGCCAGTACTACCTGCGGGTCATCGCGGCGCGCGACAACTCGCCCGCGGCGAAGGCCGGCCTCCACACCGGCGACTACATCCGCGCCATCAACGACGTGCCGACGCGCGAGATGTCGGTCTGGGAAGGGACGCGCGCGCTGCGCGGTCCGGCCGGCAGCAAGGTGTCGGTCACGATCATTCGCGGCAACGCCGCCGACCCGCGCGTCATCGAGATGGTGCGCCAGCCCGAATCGCCGTCCGACGTCACGAGCCGCACCGCGGCGCCCGGCGTCGGCTACGTGCGCGTCGCCGCGATCGGATCGGCGACCGCCGGCCAGGTCAGGTCGCAGGTCGCCGATCTCGCGAAGAACGGCGCGCAGAAGCTGATCGTCGACGTCCGCCGCACCTCCACCGGCTCCCTCGACGACGGCCTGACGCTCGCGCGGCTGTTCGTCGGCAGCGGCACGATCGCGATGCGCGAGGCGAAGAACGCGCCGCGCGAGACGATCACCGCCGCCTCGGGCGACGGCGCGATCACGCTGCCGACCGTCGTGCTCATCGACACCGGCACGTCGCTCGCGGCCGAGTTGTTCGCCGCATCGCTCTCGGGCAACCACCGCGCGGATCTCATCGGCGAGCGGACCATCGGACGCGTCGCCACGCAGAAGCTCGTCAAGCTGCCCGACGGCAGCGGCCTCTGGCTGTCGACGACGCGCTACCTGACGCCGAGCGGCGCGGCGCTGCACGAAAAAGGGCTCGAGCCGACCGTCGCGGTCGACGAACCCGACGTCGATTTCGGTCAGCCGCCGCCCACGACCGATCCCGTCCTCGACAAGGCGATCGAGCGCCTCACCGGCAGAAAAGCCGCCTAGTCGGTTATACTGAGCGTTTCGAGACGTAGGCGCGTAGCTCAGAGGTTAGAGCGCCTGCTTGACACGCAGGAGGTCGGTGGTTCGAGTCCACCCGTGCCTATTACCAGTTCACAGTCGACAGTTCTCAGTCCACAGATGGTCGACAGCCGACCGGCTGTCGGCTCCTGTCGACTGTCGACTGTGACCTGTCGACTGTGAACTGTCGACTTCGATGAGTGAAATCAACGTGACCCTCCCCGACGGCTCGAGCCGCACCGTGCCGGCGGGTGTACCCGTCCGCGACGTCGCGGCGGCGATCTCGCCGGGACTCGCGAAGGCGGCGCTCGCCGCGTTCGTCGACGATCGGTTCGTCGATCTCTCGTGTCCGCTCGATCGCGACGCGACGGTGCGCATCGTGACGGATCGCAGTCCGGAAGCGCTGCAGCTCTATCGCCACAGCACGGCCCACCTGCTCGCGGCGGCGGTGACGAATCTGTTTCCCGGCGTGCAGTGCGGCATCGGCCCGGCGACCGAAGACGGCTTCTTCTACGACTTCGTCGTGCCGCGTCCGTTCGTACCGGAGGATCTCGAGGCGATCGAACAGAAGATGAAGGACCTCGCGTCGCAGGACCTGCCGTACGAGCGCCAGATGTGGCCGCGCGACGACGCGAAGGCGTTCTTCGCCGAGCGCGGCGAGCCGCTCAAGGTCCAGCTGATCGAGGAGAAGACCGCAGGCCAGCAGGTGGTCTCCTGCTACACGATCAAGGACAAGGAGACCTTCATCGACTTCTGCGTCGGCCCGCACGTGCCGTCCACCGGCCGCCTGAAGGCGTTCAAGCTCCTGCACGCGTCGAACGCGTACTGGAAGGGCGACGCCCGCAACCAGCCGATGCAGCGGATCTACGGCACGGCGTTCTTCTCCGACAAGGATCTGAAGGCGTACCTGACGCAGATCGAGGAGGCGAAGAAGCGCGACCACCGGAAGATCGGGAAGGAGCTCGGTCTCTTCTGGTTCCACCCGTACGCGCCGGGCGAGCCGTTCTGGCTGCCGAAGGGCACCGCGCTCGTGCATCTGCTCGGCAACTACATGCGCGACGTGCTCTTGCCCGCCGGCTACGTCGAGGTGCGCGCGCCGCTCGTCTTCAACAAGGCGCTGTGGGAGACGTCGGGGCACTGGCAGCACTATCGCGACAACATGTTCCTCATCGAGTCGAAGGGCGAGGAGGAGCAGTCGAGCCTCAAGCCGATGAACTGCCCCGGCCACATGCTGCTGTTCGGCAGCGAGGTGCGCAGCTACCGCGACCTGCCGCTGCGCATCCACGAGCAGAGCGTGCTGCACCGCATGGAGGCGTCGGGGGTCCTGAGCGGCCTGACGCGCGTGCGCGAGTTCATCATGGACGACGCGCACATCTTCCTGCGCGAGGATCAAATCGGCGACGAAGTCGAGCGGCTGCTGCGCCTGGTCCAGCGCGTGTACGACGACTTCGGCCTGACGCCGGAGATGAAGCTGGCGACGCGCCCGGCGGAGTTCCTCGGCGAGAAGGCGACGTGGGATCACGCCGAGAGCGAGCTGAAGAAGGCGCTCGACGCGGCGGGCCAGCGCTACACGATCAACGAAGGCGACGGCGCGTTTTACGGACCGAAGATCGACTTCGCGGTCACCGACGCGCTCGGCCGCAAATGGCAGTGCGCGACGATCCAGCTCGATTACCAGCTGCCGCAGCAGTTCGCGCTGAAGTACGTCGGCGCCGACAACGCCGAGCACCGTCCCGTCGTGATCCACCGCGCGATCTTCGGCAGCTTCGAGCGGTTCATCGCGCTGCTGCTCGAGCACTACGCGGGCGCGCTGCCGCTGTGGCTCGCGCCGATACAGGCAATCGTGCTGCCGATCTCCGATCGCCATCTCGCGTACGCCGCGTCGGTCCGCGATCGGCTCGCGGCGGCCGGCCTGCGCGTCGAGCTCGACGAGCGGCAGGAAAAGATCGGATATAAGATTCGGGAGGCGCAGCTGCAGAAGATCGCGTACATGCTGGTCGTGGGCGACCGGGAGAGCGCCGAGGGCACCGTGTCGGTGCGGACGCGGGCCGGCGGCGATCAGGGCGCGAGCGCGGTCGACGCGTTCGTCGCCGCGGCGAAAGACGAAATCGCGCACAAGAGCCGGACACCGGTTACCACGTAGGAGGCTTTATCGCATTCGACAGAAATCCACGCCGCGACGATCGCGTCCGGGTCAACGAGCGCATCCGCGTTCGTGAGATCCGGGTGATCGACGACACCGGCCAGCAGCTCGGCATCATGCCGCCGCCGCAGGCGCTCGCCATCGCGAAGCAGAAAGGGCTCGACCTCGTCGAGATCTCGCCGACGGCCAGCCCGCCGGTCTGCCGCATCATGGATTTCGGCAAGTATCAATACCAGGAACAGAAGCGGGCGCGGGAGGCCCGCCGTCACCAGAAGGTGATCGAGGTCAAGGAGATCAAGTTCCGGCCGAAGGTCGACGAGCACGACTACCAGTTCAAGAAGAAGCACATCGAGCGCTTCCTCGAGGACGGCGACAAGG
>Ga0075436_100003335_pt1 | contig 10989 bp, 11 predicted proteins | sample RhiMethybrSRZTD5_FD_75303 | JGI IMG/M metagenome (GOLD analysis project Ga0075436, IMG submission 75303) | Populus rhizosphere microbial communities from Tennessee, USA - Rhizosphere MetaG P. TD hybrid SRZTD5 | ecosystem: Host-associated > Plants > Roots > Rhizosphere > Soil | place: USA... | reverse complement strand
GGTGGCGGCGCCCGACGACACGGGCTCGCTCCACACGCGAGAGGCCGGCGAGGTCGTCGAGATCTCCGGCTACCTGCACTCCGAGGAGCACATCCGCGCGGCGAAGCAGACAGGCGCCGAGGCAATCCACCCCGGGTACGGATTCCTGGCCGAGAACGCCGACTTCGCGGAGGCCGTCGAAGCCGCAGGGCTGGTCTTCGTCGGACCGACGCCGGAGGCGCTTCGCCGCGGCGGCGACAAGCTCGAAGCGAAGCGGGCGGCGGCGCAGGCGGGTGTCCCGGTCCTCCCCACCGGCGAGCCGGAGGAGATCGGGTTCCCTTTGATGATCAAGGCGTCGGCGGGCGGCGGCGGGCGGGGAATGCGCGTCGTTCACACCGCAGCCGAGCTCGCGGAAGCCGTCGCAGCGTCTCGCCGCGAGGCGGAGGCGGCTTTCGGCGACGACACAGTCTTCTTCGAGCAGTACCTCGAGCGGCCGCGCCACGTCGAGATACAGCTGCTCGCGGACGGCCACGGGAATGCGTATTCGCTCGGAGAGCGGGAGTGCTCGATCCAGCGCCGTCATCAAAAGGTGCTCGAGGAGGCGCCCTCCCCCGCGCTCGACGCGGAGTTGCGCGACCGCATGAGCGCCGCCGCGATCGCCTTCGCCCGCGAGATCGGCTACCGGAGCCTCGGGACCGTCGAGTTCCTGCTCGACGACCGCGACTTCTATTTTCTGGAGCTGAACGGGCGAATCCAGGTCGAGCATCCGGTTACAGAGGAGGCGACCGGCCTGAACCTCGTCGCGCTCCAGCTCGCGGTCGCCCGCGGCGACGAGCTCGACGACCTTCGCGTCGCGTTCCAGCGCCATGCGGTCGAGGTACGCCTCTACGCCGAGGATCCAGTCGACTTTCTCCCGCAGGCCGGGACCGTGGATCGGCTGCTACTGCCGGCCTCGGTCCGCGTCGACGCCGGGGTCGCCGAGGGCGACGAGGTCGGCGTCGCCTACGACCCGATGATCGCGAAGCTGATCGCCGCCGGAGCGTCGCGCACCGAGGCGCTCGACCGCCTCGGCGCGGCGCTCGCAGAAACCGAGGTCAACGGCGTCACCACCAACCTGCCGTTCCTGCGCTGGCTCGTCGCACATCCCGCCGTGCGCGCCGGGCGCACGACGACGGCATTCCTCACGGAGTTCCCACCTCTCTCGGCTCCGCCGAGCCGCCTGCCGAGCGGCCCGTGGGCGACGACCTGGCGCCTCAACCTGCCGCCACCCGCACCCGCTCCTGTGCCGGACCCGGACGCGGCCGCATACGACCACCGCCACACCGGCGAGCAAAGCGCCCTGACGGCGCCGATGCCGGGAACGGTGATCCGCGTCGCGGTCGCCGAGGGCCAACCCGTCGAGGCACGCCAGCCGCTTCTGGTGCTCGAGGCGATGAAGATGGAGACGCCGATCGTGGCTCCGTACGAGGCCGTTGTTCGCGCCGTCCACGTGGTCGAGGGCGACCGGGTGTCAGGCGGCCAGCTGCTCGTCGAGCTGGAAGACTGAAGACGGGGGAGCTTCGGCTCCCCGTTTTCGTTGGTCAGAAAAGCTTCTGGAGCTTCATGGCGTTGCCCATGTCGCCCTTGACGCGCAGCTTCCCGGTCATGAAGGCGGTCGTCGCGTTCTGCTCGCCGTTGACGATCCGCAGGAACGTGTCCTCGGACGCGGAGATCGTCGTGTCGGCCTCGCCCTCGCCTTCGCTGACGCTCGGTAGGCCGTTCTCGACACGGACGATCCACTTGCCCGCGCCGTCGATGTCGAACAGGTAGGTGGCGTTGAGGCCGGCGGCCTTCGACGAGTCCGCGGCCCGTGTCTCGAGTGTCTCGAAGAACTCACGCACGTTCTCGGTCGCCACGGCGCGACCTTAACCTAGGGAGCGACGGGCTCGATGCGGAGCCGTCGCGAGGGCCGCGTGGAGGGCAGCAGCGCCGCGAGCACAAGCGCGACCGCCGCGGCACCCGCGGCGACATACATCGCGGCGCGCAGGTCGATCGAGTCGGCGACCGCGCCGAGCGCGACGGCCCCGACGCCGCCGAGGCCGATCGAGAGCCCGATCGAGAGACCGGAGGCCATGCCGATCCGGCTCGGCAGGTACTCCTGGGCCATCACCATCGTGACGCCGAAGGTGCTGATCACGGAGATCCCGACTCCCGCGAGCGCGATCGCCCCGACGGCGCCGCCGACCGCCACGAACACGAGGATCAGTGGCGCGGTAACCGCGGTGTTCACGAGCAGCACCGGGCGGCGCCCGAAGCGGTCGGCCAGAGGCCCTGCAGCGAGCGTGCCGAGCCCGCCCGCGAGCAGCATCAGCGAGAGCAAGTGGTTGCCGTGCGCCTTCGAGTGGCCGAGCGAGACCTCCCAGAGCGGCACGAACGTGATCAGCCCGAACCACGAGATGCTGCGGAACGCGATCACGCCGAGCAGGAGCAGGAGCGCCCCCACGCGGTCGGGCCCGTCCGATTCCAGGCGCCGCGCACGCTCGGAGGCGAACGAGCCGAGGAACGGGGCAGCGCGAAGCAACACGAGGGCCACGACGACGCATGGGACTGCAAGCAGCAAACCGCCCTCGAGCCCGAAGGCGAGGACGAGCGGCGTCGCGATCGTCGGCCCGAGCGCGAAGCCGAGATTGCCGCCGACCGAGAACAGCGACATCGCGCTCGCGCGGCGGCGCCCGCCGACGAACGCGGCGAACTTCGATCCCTCCGGGTGAAAGGCGGCTACTCCCAGACCGGAGACGACGACGAGCACCAGCACGAGCCAGTACGACGGCGCGACCGCGGCGAGCGCGATCCCGATCCCGGCCAGCGCGACACCGGCGGGCAGGAGCCAGATCGCGCCTCGCCGGTCCGACCAGAGCCCGAACAGCGGCTGGACGATCGACGACGAGACCGCGGAGGCGAGCATCGCGGCTGCCGCCAGCGTGTATGAGAGGTCGAACTTGTCGACGAAGAACGGGAGTAGCGCCGGCAGCGCCCCGTTCGCGAAATCCGTCGCAAGATGGCCGCTCGAGAGCGCCGCCATCGCGCGCTTGTCCAGCTCGGCCCGCACCCGGCCAGGCTAGCGGGCCGTGTTCTGGCGAAACGCCTAGGCCGCGCTGGCAGCCGCAGCCGGCGGGAGGTAGCGCTCGATCAGCGCGCGCGAAAGCTCCCACTGGCAATCGACGATCGCGAGCCTGTTCAGCTCGAGGTCCCTTGCAGCTGCGCCTCCGAGGCGAAGCTGCTGGCGCTCGAGGACGAGCGCCGCGTGGAGCTGAACGAGGGTCTCGGGATCGTGCCGCCTGGTGCGGTCCGGACGCGTCGAAACCAACTGCCGCAGAGTCATGGTCGCTCTATCGGCGCGACGGCGCCGAAGTTGAGGCCGGCCCCGCATATGGGGGAGGCTACGAAGGAGGTCGGATAGCATCGCGGCCCGATGCGGGTCGAGGTCGAAGCCGGAGCGCCGGAGTCTGTCGAGACCGACGTCCTCGCCGCCCCCCAGCTCGCGGCGGAGCCGCTCTCGAGCCGGCTCGCCGCATTCGACGGCCGGCTCGGCGACCTGCTCTCACGGCTCGTCGAGGAGGGCGAGGCCGCGGGCAAGCTGAAGACCGCCCCGCTCGTCCACCTGAACGGGGAGCTCAAGGCTGAGCGCGTGGCGGTCGCCGGCGTGGGCACGCGCGAGGCTCTCGACGCCGACGCGCTTCGCACGGCAGCCGGCACGGTCGCGCGCGAGTCGCGTGAGTTCGCGGAGAGCATCGCGTGGCTGCTCGACGATTCACTGCCTTTGCCCCCCACCGAGCAGGCGCGCGCGATCGTCGACGGGACGCTGCTCGGCTCCTACGACCCCGGCCGCTGGAAGAGCACCGGCGACGCAACGCGGCTCGAGCGCCTCATCATCGTCAGCGACGACGAAGCAGCTGCCGAGGCTGCCGGCCGCGCCGGAATCGTCGCTGCCTGGGCGAACCGCGCGCGCGATCTGGCCAACGCGCCCCCGAACGACCTGACGCCGGCGGGCCTTGCCGAAAGTGCAGCCGGGATTGCCGACGGCTCGGAGACCCTCGGTTTCGACGTCCTCGAGCTCGACCAGATTCACGAGCTGGGCATGGGCGCGTTTGCCGGAGTCGCGCAGGGGAGCCACAACCCCGCGCGGCTGATCGTCCTGCGCTACGAGCCGCCGCGTCCAGTCGGCGACGTCGTGCTCGGTCTCGTCGGAAAGGCCGTCACCTTCGACACCGGCGGGATCTCGATCAAGAAGCCGACCTACATGGAGGACATGAAGGGCGACATGGCCGGCGGCGGGTCCGTGATCGCCGCCCTGGGCGCACTCGCCGAGCTCGAGGTTCCGCTGCGGGTGGTCGGCGTCGTCGGCGCGACCGAGAACTCGGTCGGGGGCGGGGCCTACCGTCCGGGCGACATCCTCACGGCGATGAACGGCAAGACGATCGAGATCATCAACACCGATGCCGAGGGACGGCTCGTTCTCGCGGACTGCCTCCCTTACGCCCGACGGCTCGGCGCCACGCACATCGTCGACTTCGCGACGTTGACCGGCGCGATGGAACGTGCGCTCGGCGATTTCTACGCGGGCGTCTTCGCGAACGACTCCGAGTGGCGGACCCTCGTCGTCGAGGCAGGCGAGGCAAGCGGCGACCACGCCTGGCCATGGCCACTCCACTCGCGCTACCGGCGGTACATCGACTCTGACTTCGCCGACCTGAAGAACTCGAACATCCGCTCGCAGGGCGTGCCGGTGCTCGCCGCCGAGTTCCTGCACGAGTTCGCGGGCGAAGGCCCGTGGGCGCACATCGACATGGCCGGGACCGGCTTCTTCACCTGGGCCCGGCACGACTATCTCTGGCAGCGCGGCGGCACCGGCTACGGCGTCCGCCTGATCTGCGAGCTCGCCGACCGGCTCGTCGCGGCCGCTTGAACTTCGACCTCACGTCAGAGCAGCAGCTCGTGCGCGACACCGTGCGCGAGTTCGCCGAGACGCGGATCGCACCGGTCGCCGAGGAGCTCGACCGCGAGCACCATTTCCCCTACGACCTCGTCGCGGAGCTCGCTGACCTCGGCCTGATGGGTATGACCATTCCGGAGGAGTACGGCGGCGCGGGCGCCGACACGCTTTCCTACGCGATCGCGGTCGAAGAGCTGACGCGGATCGACTCGTCGGTCGCGATCACCGTCGCCGCTCACCACTCGCTCGGGACTCTGCCGATCTTCTACTTCGGGAACGAGGAGCAGAAGCGCCAATGGCTGCCCGACCTCGCCTCGGGCCGGCGCCTGGCGGCGTTCGGGCTGACCGAGCCGGGCGCAGGCTCCGACGCCGGCGCGACGCGCACGACCGCCGAGCTACACGACGGAGAGTGGGCGATCAACGGTTCGAAGATCTTCATCACCAACGCCGGCACCGAAATCACGGCCTGCGTAACGATCACCGCGCGCACCGGCGAGGACGAGATTTCGAACCTGATCGTGCCGAACGGGACGCCGGGCTACGAGATCTCGGCGCCGATGGAGAAGATGGGCTGGCACGCCTCGGACACGCGCGAGCTGTCCTTTCGGGACTGCACCGTGCCGGAGGAGAACCTGCTCGGCCCGCGCGGCCAGGGCTTCACCCAGTTCCTCGAGATCCTCGACGGCGGCCGCATCTCCGTCGCCGCGATGGCGGTCGGGCTCGCCCAGGGTGCCTACGACCTCGCCGCGGCGTACGCGCACGAGCGCGAGCAGTTCGGCCGGCCGATCGCGAAGTTCCAGGCCGTTCAGTTCCGGCTGGCGGACATGGCAACGGAGATCGAGGCGGCGCGGAACCTCGTCTACAAGGCCGCCTGGGTGAAGGACCAGGACCGCCCGTTCGGCAAGGAGGCCGCGATCGCAAAGCTCTACTCGGGCGAGATGTCGAACCGGGTCGTCAACTGGGCGCTCCAGGTCCACGGCGGCTACGGCTACATGGACGAGTTCGCGATCTCGCGGCTCTACCGCGACCAGAAGATCCTGGAGATCGGAGAGGGCACCAATGAAGTTCAGCGGATGGTGATTGCGAGGCACCTGGGCCTCTAGCGCTGAACTTCATTGGTCAGCGCAATCCGGTGCCAGACTTCAGTCTGGCTTCGGCGTACCTTTTTCAGCGGATGGTGATTGCGAGGCACCTGGGCCTCTAGCGCTGAACTTCATTGGTGAACCCAATCCGGTGCCAGACTTCAGTCTGGCTTCGGCGTACCTTTTTCAGCGGATGGTGATTGCGAGGCACCTGGGCCCTAGCGCTGAACTTCATTGGTCAGCGCAATCCGGTGCCAGACTTCAGTCTGGCTTCGGCGTACCTTTCCAGCGGATGGTCATCGCTCGGCACCTCGGCCTGACGTAGGGACTGGCACCGCAGGTGCCTGTCCCATCGACCGTTACGACCCTAGCTCTCTCCCTACACTGATTCGCGGATGCGGCGCCTCGCCCCCCTTCTGCTTCTGGCCGCGCTCGCCGCCGGCTGCTCGTCGTCGAACTCGAAGCAGATCACGATTCAGCCCGCCAAGACCTTCAAGCTGACCGGGTTCCGGCCGGCCGCGCCGATCTCGCCTGGCAAACCGACCACCGTTACCTTCACGATCGAGCAGCCGTCCGGGTCTGCACTGACGGACTACCGCACCGGCGCCGGGCCGCACACCGGCGTCCACCTGATAATCGTGAGCGACGACCTCTCGACGATCATCCACCGCCATCCGCCGATGCAGGCGGGCGGAAGGTTCGAGCAAAAGGTCGTCTTTCCGGCGGCCGGCCGTTACCGCGTGATCGTCGATGCCTACCCGCGAAACGGCGGGCCGGTCCCGAACTTCCAGCTCTTCAAGGACGTCCGGGTCCGCGGAGTCCCAAAGTCGAAACCGTTGGGGAGCTACAAGGCGGTCCAGCGCGTCGGCGGGTTCACGTTCACGGCGCCCTCAAGGCCACGCGTGCGCGCGATCCAGGCGTCGCTGATGACGGTTCGGGTCACGAATGCGGCCGGCAAGCCGGCGCGCTTCGTCCCCTGGTACGGCGCCCTCGCGCACGCGATCTTCTTCCACGTCGGGACGCTCGACTACTTCCACACCCACGTCTGCGCGCCCGGCGCAACCGGCTGCACGTCGCTCCTTGCCGGCGCGAAGGTGACAGGGACGAGCGCAGAGCCCGGAAAGTTGACGATCGGGATCCTGCTCCCGACCGCGGGGACCTGGAAGCTGTTCCTGCAGACGAAGCCTGACGGCAAGCTCGTAACGGTCCCCTACGTGCTGCACGCTCGATGAGACGCACGCTCGCCTGGTCGGCCGTCGCAGCGCTCGTCGCGCTCGGATCGCGCACGATCGTCTACGCGCTGTCGCCCTCGCCGCTCGCCGCCGAGCTTTCGCATCGCGCCGGCGGGCCCGCCTTGCCGGCGGTCGCCGTCGCCTCGGCCGCCCTGGCGCTCGTCGTATCGGTCGCGGTCGTCTCGCTCGCTGCGTTCGGCGTTCGCGAACGGCTGCTGCTCGAGACTCGCCCCGTCATCGGGCCGCCGCGGCTACGGCTCGGGCTGCTCGCGGGTCGAGCGCTCGCGCTGTGGCTCGTGACCATGCCTGCCTTCGCGCTCCTCGAGTCCTATATCCACTGGCGGCAGGGCCTCGGCTGGCACGGCCTCCACTGCCTGACTGGCCCCGTCCACCGAAACGCGATCCCGGTTCTCGGTTCGCTCTCCCTGATCGCGGCCGCGGTTGCGGCGGCGCTCGAGCACGTCTTCGCGTGGATGCGGCGCACGCTCGCACGAATCGCCACTCCGCCACGAGCAACCGAGCTCGTTCAGCTCTCTCGGCCGGCCTTCTCCGGCGTCGCGCCGGCAGCGGCGCTCGTCGATCCGCTCGGCGCGCGCGGTCCTCCCCGCCTCTCCTGACGGCGCCGCGGCGCGAGCCGCGGCCTTCGCGACCGAAAGGAGTGCACGAGCATGAATCCCAACCGCGTGCGCGCATACGCGCTCGCCGCCGCGGTGACGACCGTCGCCGGGCTCGCGTTCGCCTCGAGCGCCTGGGCGCACGCCGAGATCAGCCCACCCGAGGCGAAGTCGAAGGACTTGCAGCTCTTCACGCTCGCCGTGCCAACCGAAAAGGAGGACGCGGCGACGACGAAGGTCGAGCTGACACCGCCGAGCGGGTTCGGTATCGACTCGTTCGTGCCGATGGTCGGCTGGAAGCGGCAAGTCCAGGAAACGGGCTCGGGCGAGAACGCAGTGATTCAGAAGGTGACGTGGACCGGCGGCCGGGTCCCGACGGACGAGGACGCGGTCTTCCAGTTCCTCGCCAGCCCCGACTCCGAGAAGACGTACACGTTCGCGGTGCGGCAGACCTACTCGGACGGCTCGGTCGTCGACTGGACCGGACCCGAATCCTCGGATACGCCTGCGCCGCGAATCGAGGCGCTCTCGTCGCTCGGAGGCTCGAGCGGCAACTCGACGCTCGCGATCGTCGCGCTCGCCGTCGCGGGGGTGGCGGTCGTGCTCGCCGGGGCCGCTGTCGTCTCGCGAGGAGGCCGCCCGCTCGTATGAGACGGATCGGCGTCGTCGTAGCCGTCGCGGCAGCGTCCCTCGCGCTGCCGGCCGCCGCTTGGGCGCACGCGGCGCTCCTGCAGACGACGCCGGTCGCGAGCCGTGTCGTCAACACGGCGCCAACCCACGTGACGCTCCGCTACAGCGAGCCGGTCGAGCCCCGCTTCGCGATCGTCTCGGTGACAAATGCGGCCGGCGACAAGGAGGCGGCCGGGCCGCCGGCGAGATCGCCCGCGAACCCGGACACGCTCGTCGTCCCGCTGAAGAAGCTCGCCGAGGGCTGGTACCTCGTCTACTGGCGCGTGATCTCGGTCGACGGCCACCCGGTCCGTGGAGCGTTCACCTTCGCCGTCGGGCCGAACCCCGGGCCGGCGCCGCAGTTCGTGATTCCGTCGACGTCGGAGACGGCCGCGACGCCGAAGCTCGTCGCGGCCCGCTGGGTCGCGTTCCTGGCGATGATGGCGGCAGTCGGTCTCTTCGTTCTTCGGATCGCCGTTGTGCGTCCGGTCGTCGCAAGAGTCTCGGGCACGCGGCTACGAGACGTCAGCATCGCGTTCGGCGTCGCCTCGGCGATTGCGCTCGTAGCGATCCCCGTCTACTTCTTGCTGTCGACAGCGGAGTTCGCACTCCGCTCCTTCTGGAGCTTCGGTGCGTTATTCCCGCTCATCCGGGTCTCGGCGTTCGGCCGCGGCTGGCTCGACCTCGAGATCGTGTTCGCGCTGTTCGTCGGAGCTGCCACGGTCGCGATCTGGCTCGATCGGCCGGAGCGGCGCCAACGCTCGGTCGCGGCCCTCCTCGCACTCCTGGGCGCCCTGGCGGCGGCGGGCGCTGTCCTGCTCGTGCCCGGGACGGCCGGCCACGCCGGGCAGACCGCGCCGCGCGGCCTCTCGCTCGCCTTCGACTGGCTTCACCTCGTCGCCGGCTCGGTCTGGGTCGGCGGCCTGATCGGGCTCGTTGTTCTCGCGGCGACCCTTCCCGCTGCGCGCCGAGTCGCGGCACTCGTCGTCTGTGTGCCACGGTTCTCCAACGTCGCGCTCGTGTCCGTGCTCGTCCTGATCGGCGCCGGGATCGGGTCGGCGGTGCAGCATTTGCCGACGCTGGCTTCGCTCTGGCAGACGTCCTACGGAAAAGCCCTCCTCGTCAAGATCGCGCTGCTCGGCGCGGCGCTCCTGCTCGCGGCGGTCAACCTGCTGCGCACGGTGCCGCGATTTCGCGCCTGCGCCCAGCGGCCGGAGCTCGGACCGCCCACCGCGAGCCTGCTGCGTCGCGTCGTCGCCGGGGAGTCGGTGCTCGTCGCAGGCGCCGTGCTCGCGGCGGCGGTGCTGTCGAGCCTGGCGCCGCCCTCGAAGGCGCTCGCGTCGGTCGGAGGGGCCAAGGCGAAGGTCGGTCCGGGCCCCGTGAGCGAGGTCGTGACGCAGAATGGCTACCGACTGGCGGTCCGGGTGGCGCCCAACAAAGCCGCGGTGCCGAATTCGTTCCAGGTCGCGATCAGCCGCGGCGGCAAGCCCGTTCGGAACGCGGATGTGACGCTCGACTTCGCGATGCTCGACATGGAGATGGGCCAACAGGCCTACCACCTGACGGAGACCTCGCCTGGAACCTACGGACGCGCGGCGCCGGCGCTCGTGATGGTGGGTCACTGGGGGCTTTCGTTCCAGGTCGCGCCGCCCGGCCAGCGGCCCTTTACGGTGCTCCTCGTCGACAAGGCGGGCGGATGAGCCGCGCCGCCGTGATCCGCCTGCTCGCGGCCCTCGCCGCGCTCGGGGCCGGGGCCACCGCGATCGTGATCGTCGTCCTCCTCGTCCACGACACGATCGGCTGACGCATGATGCGCGGCGTGAGAGCCGGGATCGCGCTCGGGCTGGCGACCGCGACCGCCGCGCTGTGTGCGGTCGGAGCGCGCGCGAACGGCGATCCCGCCAGCGACGTGCTGCCCTTTTCGACCGTCTACTACTCGCTCAAGAACCCGCAGAGCGCCGCCTCCGGACGCGACCTCCTCAAGATCACGAAGGTCGCGGCCAAGAAGAAGCACCCGATCCGAGTCGCTGTGATCGCGATGCCGAGCGACCTCGGCCTGATCCAGAGCCTCTGGCAGAAGCCGCAGCCCTACGCCGAGTTCCTCGGCAAGGAGCTCGTCCAGTTCGCCCGCTACAAGGGAACGACGCTGATCGCGATGCCGAACGGCTACGGCGTCTACGGCCCCTTGGCCGAAAAGGGCCGGCCTGCGCTCGCCCGGCTGCCGAAGCCCGGCACAGGCGACCTCGACAAGCTCGGCGCGGACGCGGCGACCGCGACCAGGCGAGTCGCCGCCGCCAACGGGGAGGTTCTCCCGCCGCCGAGCAGCGGCTCGTCGGGCACGCCGACGTGGGTGATTGCAGCCGCTGCGCTCGGGGGCATCGCGCTCGTGGGCGGGCTCGTCTTCTTCGGTCTGCGGCGCTGGTTGCTCGCGCCCTGAGCGT
>Ga0075436_100003334_pt1 | contig 10996 bp, 9 predicted proteins | sample RhiMethybrSRZTD5_FD_75303 | JGI IMG/M metagenome (GOLD analysis project Ga0075436, IMG submission 75303) | Populus rhizosphere microbial communities from Tennessee, USA - Rhizosphere MetaG P. TD hybrid SRZTD5 | ecosystem: Host-associated > Plants > Roots > Rhizosphere > Soil | place: USA... | reverse complement strand
CGGCCGGGCCGCGCTGAACCTGCTGCTCATCGCCGGCGCAAGCTTGTTGATCGCCCTGGCCGCGCAGATCGCCGTGCCGCTCCCGCACTCGCCGGTGCCGCTGACGATGCAGCCGCTGGCGGTGCTCCTGGTCGGCGTGGTTCTCGGATCGTGGCGCGGCGCCGCCGCCGCGGCGCTCTATCTGCTCGAAGGCGCGAGCGGCCTCCCGGTCTTCGCGCAGGGACACGGCGGCCTCTTCTGGCTGACCCTCGGCCCGACCGCGGGCTACCTGCTGTCGTATCCGTTGGCCGCGTTCGTGGCCGGCTGGGTCTCCGAGCGCGGCTGGGGCTCGACCGTGCTGCGCTCCATCGCCGGCATGCTCGCCGCGCTGGCAATCATCTACGCGGGCGGCTGGTCGTGGCTGACGATCGCCGCTGGCGGCGCGCAGCGCGCCTTCGTCCTCGGCATCGCGCCGTTCCTGATTGCGGACGCGATCAAGGTGGCGTTGGGAGCAGCGTTGCTGCCGCGCGCGCAGCGAGCGATTGCGCGATTGACGGCGTAGCGGTAGGGGCGCACCGCGTGCGCCCTCACCTCAATGCACCGGCGCCGGTTCCGGCTCCGGCAGCGGCTTCGACTCCCGTCCGGCGCGCTCCGTCGTCTTCTGCTCGGCGGCGCTGCTGTCGAGGAGGGCGATCTGCAGCACGTCCTCGATGTGCTCGACGAAGTGGAACTGCATGTCGCGCTTGATCGGCTCGGGGACGTCGACGAGGTCGCGCTCGTTCAGCTTCGGCAGGATGATCGTGTTGATCTTCGCCGCGCGCGCGGCCAGCACCTTCTCCTTCACGCCGCCGATCGGCAGCACGTCGCCGCGCAGCGTCACCTCGCCGGTCATGGCCACGTTGCGGCGCACCGGCCGGCCCGTCAGCACCGAGATGATCGCGCAGGTGATCGTGATGCCCGCGGACGGCCCGTCCTTCGGGATCGCCCCGGCGGGGACGTGGATGTGAATGTCGTGCGTGTCGAAGTAGTCCGACGGAATCCCCTGATCGTCGGCATGCGCTCGGGCGTACGTCAGCGCTGCCTGCGCCGACTCCTTCATCACCTCGCCGAGCTGTCCGGTCAGCTGCAGCTTTCCTTTGCCGCGCACCGCCGTGGCCTCGATGAAGAGGATGTCGCCGCCGACCGCGGTCCAGGCCAGCCCGGTGGCCACGCCGACCTGATCGCGCTCCAGCAGCTCCTCGGCGAAGTGCTTCATCGGGCCGAGGAACTTGTCGACGTTGGCGTCGGTGATGCGGTAGTTCTCCTGCACCTTCCCCTCGGCCACCTGCACGGCGATCTTGCGGCAGATCGTGCCGATCTCGCGCTCCATGTTGCGGAGGCCCGCTTCCTTCGTGTAGCCGGTGATGATCTTGGTGATCCCCGAGTCGGTCCACACAACCGCAACTCCGGTGATCCCGTTCTCCTCCATCTGCTTAGGGATGATGTGCTGCCGGGCGATCATCAGCTTCTCCTCGTCCGTGTAGCCGGAGAGGCGGATGACCTCCATGCGGTCGAGGAAGGCCGGCTGGATGGTGTCGAGCACGTTGGCCGTGACGATGAACATCACGTTCGAGAGGTCGTAGGGCACGCCGAGGTAGTGATCGCGGAACGAGAAATTCTGCTCCGGGTCGAGCACCTCGAGCAGCGCCGAGGACGGATCGCCGCGGTAGTCGGCGCCGATCTTGTCGACCTCGTCGAGCATGAACACCGGATTCGACGTCTGGGCCTGATTGATCCCCTGGATGATGCGGCCGGGCAGCGCGCCGACGTACGTGCGCCGGTGCCCGCGGATCTCCGCCTCGTCGCGCACGCCGCCGAGGGAAATGCGCACGAACTTGCGGTCGAGCGCGCGGGCGATCGAACGGCCGAGCGAAGTCTTGCCGACGCCGGGCGGGCCGACGAAGCAGAGGATCGGCCCCTTCATCTTCGCGCCCTTCAGCTTGCGCACCGCCAGGTACTCGAGGATGCGCTCCTTGATCTTCTCGAGGTCGTAGTGGTCCTCGTCGAGCACCACGCGGGCGCGCTGTAGGTCGTGGTTGTCCGCCGACACCACCGCCCACGGCAGGCCAGTCATCCAGTCGAGGTACGTACGGATGATCGAGGTCTCGGCGGAGTCGGGATGCGAGCGCTCCAGGCGCTTGATCTGCTTTTCGACTTCCTCGCGCGCCTCCGAGGGGATGGCCTTCTCTTCGATCTTCTTGCGGTAGTTCTCGATCTCCTCCTGAACTTCCTCCCCTTCGCCGAGCTCCGACTGGATGGCTTTGAGCTGCTGGCGGAGGAAGTATTCGCGCTGCGACTTGTTCATCTCCCCCTGCGCGGCGGAGGAGATCTCCTGCTGCATCGTCAGGAGGTTGATCTCGCGCGTGAGGAGCTCGTTGACTTTCTTGAGCCGCTCGACGGGATCGATGGTCTCGAGGATCTGCTGCGCTTCTTCGAGCTTGAGGTCGAGGTTCGACGCGGCCAGGTCGGTGAGGCGGGCCGGGTCGTCGAGGTTCGCGGCGATGACCATGACCTCGGGCGAGATGTTCTTGCCGAGGCTGACGGCGCGGTCGAGGTTCTGCTTGACGGCGCGGATCAGCGCTTCCGTCTCCAGGCCGCGCTCCTTCGGCAGCGGCTCCTCGATGCGCGTGATCTTGGCCTTGAAGAACGGCGCGGTCTGGATGAAGTAGTCGATGCGCGCGCGCGACAGCCCCTGCACCAGGATGCGGATGCGTCCGTCCGGGAGCTTGAGCATGCGCATGATGATCGCGACGGTCCCGACGCGGTAGAGGTCATCCTCGCCCGGGTCCTCGGTCTGGAAATCGCGCTGCGCCGTCAGCATGATCACGCGGTTTTCGGCGAGGGCCTGATCGACGGCGTTGATCGACTTCTCCCGCGACACCGATAGCGGCACGATGATGAACGGAAAAATCACCAGGTCCTTGAGCGGCAGCACCGGCAGGACGTCGGGGATTTTGATTGCTTCTTCTTTCGCGGTTTCGTTCGCGTCACTCATCTCGGCCTCGTCGGGGCGGGTGCAATGGCTGTTCCCGGCGGCGTATATCACGATTCGTCGGCGCGGGTCTCTTCCTTCAACTGTTTCCAATTGAGACCTTCGCGAAAGAAGAGCGCGATGCCGGTGACGACGACAGGGAGCGTGCCGACGATGTGCAGCAGTACGGTGACGGCGACGGAGCTGTCGATGTCGAAACGGTAAAAGGTGGTGAGGACGTACTGACAGATCTTGTGAAATCCGCCCACGCCGCCGGGCGTGGGGATGGCCAGGCCGATCGTGGTCACGCCGCAGATGAAGAAGCTCGTGTCGAAGTCGAGCCTGCGGTGCGCGGCCACGAGCACCAGCCAGAACTGCGCGGTGAGGCAGAACCAGATCGCCGCCGTGCAAAGAAACACCTGCAGCAGCGCCAGCGGATGGCGGACGATGTCGAGCGACGCGGTGAAGGCGTCGAAGAACTTCATCCAGGCGTCGTGGAAGCGGCGCGGGACGATGCCGCCGATCCAGGCGTGCACGCGCCGCACCGGGTCGCGGAAGAAGAAGATGCCGACGGTCAGGGCGACGATCGCGGCCAGCACGATGCTCGCGCCGATGGCGCCGTCCTGCACGACGGCGCGGCCTTCGCGGAAGTCGTTCCAGTGCTTCACGCAGTAGTAGTCGTAGACGAGGATGATGGCCACGAGGTCGACGATGCGCTCGGTCAGCACCGTGCCGAGGGCCACGGCGAAGCGGACGGAGGTCCGGCGCGCCAGCAGCGCCGGGCGGGCCACGTCGCCGGCGCGGATCGGGAGCACGGTCGAGAGCATGTACCCGGTGGTGTTGGCGAAGAACGTCGGATAGAACGGCGGCGGGCGGCGGCGGTCGAGGAGCAAGCGCCAGCGGACGGTGCGGAAGATGAGCGCGCAGAAGTTCGTGAACAGTCCCAGCGCGAACCAGGCGATGCTCGTCGATTTCAGGATGCGCCAGACGTCACGCAAATTGCTGTTCCAGAGAAAGACGGCCAGCAGGAGAATGGTCAGGATCGTGACGGAAATGATCTGGAGGGCGCGGCGCACTTCATGAGAATCTACACGCACCCGTCGTTCTACCGCCACGATACCGGCGAAGGACACCCCGAGTCGGCCTCGCGCCTCGACTGGGCGCTGCAGGGCGTGGCTCGCGCCGGGCTGGCCGGCTCCGTTGTCAAGGAGACCGCCGTCCACGCCGACACGAGCCGCATCATCGAGAAAGCGCACGCGCCGGCGTACGAGGACGAAGTCGCCGCGGCCTGCCGGCGGGGGATGCGCTTCTTCCACTCGCTCGACAATCCCATCTCCTCCGACACCTTCGCCGCCGCGCGCGCGGCGGTCGGGACGACGCTCACCGCGGCCGCCGAGATGCTCGCCAGCCGCGAGCGCGCCTTCGTCGTCGCCCGCCCGCCCGGCCACCATGCCGAGCGCGTGGAGGCCATGGGCTTCTGCTTCTTCAACAACGTCGCCTGCGCCGCGGAGTGGCTGCGCGAGCAGCCCGGCATCGAGCGGATCTTCATCTTCGACTTCGACGTCCACCACGGCAACGGCACGCAGCACACGTTCGAGCGGCGCGACGACGTCTACTACGCGTCGATCCATCGCTATCCGTTTTATCCCGGCACCGGCGCGGCGGAGGAAGTCGGCGCCGGCGCCGGCCGCGGCTTCACCACGAACCTGCCGATGCCGGCGGACGCCGGCGACGCCATGTATCTCGACGCGGTCGAGGAGACGGTCGTGCGCATCATCGACGACTACCGTCCCAACGCCATCCTCCTCTCCGCCGGATTCGACGCCCACCGCCGCGATCCCCTCGGCGGCATGCGCGTGAGCGAGGAGGCCTACGGCGAGATCACCCGGCGCGTCGTCGAGGCCGCGGAGCGCTGGTGCGACGGGCGCGTGCTCTCGCTGCTCGAAGGCGGCTACGACCCCGACGGGCTGGCGGCGAGCGTCGCCGAGCACGTGGCCGCGCTTTGCGAGCGGCACGAGAGTACGATGTCGCCATGACCACGACGCCGTACGCTCCGCCGCCACCGCCGCCGGGGGCGCCTCCGGTGCCCGCCGCCACGCCGCCGCCGCAGAAGAGCGGATGCCTCAAGTGGGCGCTCATCGGATGCGGCGTGGTGATCGTGCTGTTCGCCGCGTTCTGCGCGGTGCTGATCATCTTCGTCTTCGGCGCGATCAAGCACAGCGAGGTCTACAAAGGCGCGCTGCGGCGCGTGCAGGACGACCCGCGCGTCGTCGCCGCGCTCGGCTCGCCGGTCGAGGCGGGCTGGATCGTCAGCGGCAACGTCCACGTCGAAAACGGCAACGGCAACGCCGAGATCAACTTCCCTGTCTCCGGGTCGAAGCAGAAGGGGAAGGTGCACGCCGTGGCCACGGTGGAGAACAGCCAGTGGAAGTACGAGACGCTGACGGTGCAGCCGGAGAGCGGGCCGTTAATCGACCTGAATTCGCCGCCGTAGGACAGAGAAACTACGACAACGCCTCCTGCAACTGCGCCTCGTCCACCGCGTCCCGCCGCGCGCCGGCCCGCAGCAGCTCCTCGATGATCTGCGCGTGCTGCGGCCGCCGCGCGTGCAGCGCCGACCAGACCGCCGCGCCGAGGACCGTGCCGTCGTACATGCTGCGCGTCTCCAGCGGCGCGTTGTATCGCAGCAGCAGGCGCACCGCCTCGATCTGGCCGCGGTCGGCCGCCCAGTGCAGGGCATCGAGGCCGGTGCGGTTTCCGGCCGCGGGATCGACGCCGCGCTCCAAGAGCGCTTCGGCGATGTCGGTCCGGCCGAGGAAGCAGGCGCACGTCAGAGCCTCGGCCTGCGCCTCCGCGTCGAGCGGCTCGATCCTCTTCAGATCGAGGAACGGCTCGAGATAGGAGAAATCACCGTCCATCAGATGATCGCGAAACGATTTCGCCATACAACTCCTCCAATCGCGCGATCCGCAACTCCTTCGAGAACCCGCGGATGACGTGCGCGCGGGCGTTGCGCCCCACCGCGGCGGCGCGCTCCGGACGGGCGATGACCTCGCCGATCGCACCCGCGAGCGCGCCGGCGTCGCGCGGCCGAATCAGCCAGCCGACCTCCGGCGACGACACGAGCTCGCGGTTGCCGCCGCAGTCGGTGGCGATGACCGGCTTGGCCATGGCCATCGCCTCGCGGATCGTCCCCGTGATTCCGGTGCCGGCCCACGAGGCATCGACGACGAGGTCGGCCGCGGCGAGGACATTGGGCATGTCGGTGCGCACTTCCACGATCGTCACGCGCTCCTCCGCGCCGCGCCCGCGCACGAACTCCGTCACCTCGGCGCGCTCGCGCTCGTGCCGGCAGCCGATCAAGGCCACGTGCAAGTTCGGATGTGCCATCGCCGCGTCGACCAGCTCCATCCATCCCTTCCAATCGCGCACGCCGACCTGCATGACCACGAATCCATCGAGACCCTTCTCCGCGCGGAAGGCCTCGCGATCCCACTTCGAAGGATCAAACACCGCCGTGTCCGTGCCGGCGTAGACCACCGAGACCTTCTCCTCCGGCAGCTTCCCGCTCTCCACGATCACGCGCTTGATGGCCTCGCACACCGTGACCACGCGGTCGACGCGGCGGGCGCGGAACTTCGCGGCGTTCCAGCGGTCCAGCGGGAACGACACGCCGCGGTTCACGACCAGGGCCCCGACCGGCGCCACGTACGCCGCCGCCAGGGCCAGCGAATGCGCGACGCCCTTGTGCACGTGCACGACGTCCGGCCGCTCGCGCCGGAACAACCGGATCATCTTCGCCAGGCTGACGGGGTCGAACTCATTGCGCAGCGGCATCGGCACGAAGGCCACGTCCGCGGCCGCCGCGCGCGCCGCCATGGCCGCGCCGGGGCGGCTGACGATCGTCACCTCGTGCCCGCGCTCGCGCAGCCCCGAGGCGGCCTGGAACATCTGGTGAACCGAGCCGGTGTCGAACTGGTTGAACTCCAGAATCTGGAAAATGCGCATTGGCGCCACATCGTGTATCGTTTCGCTTCCGCGGTACAAGGAGCCTGCCGATGCGACGAACTCTCATCCTCGCCTGCGTCACCCTCTTCATCGCCGCCGTTGCCGCCGCGCACGAGCGGAAGGAGACGATCCACTATCCCTCCCTGGCCGGCGACGCCGGCGCCTACCTCTCCCTGCCGGAATCGCACGGCAACCATCCGGCGGTCATCGTCATCCAGGAGTGGTGGGGCCTCAACGACTGGGTCAAGGAGCAGGCCGATCGCTTCGCCGCCAAGGGCTACGTCGCGCTCGCGCCCGATCTCTATCGCGGCAAGGTCGCCAGCGATCCGAACGCGGCGCACGAGCTGATGCGCGGCCTGGCCCACGACCGGGCCATGGCCGACCTCACCAACGCCGTCAAATACCTGGCCACGCGCAAGGACGTCGATGCCACGCGCATCGGCGTCATCGGCTGGTGCATGGGCGGCGGCTACGCGCTCGATCTCGCCCTGGCCGAGCCGCGCATCGCCGCCACGGTCATCAACTACGGCCACCTCGTCGCCGACCCCGCCGCGGTCAAGCCGCTGACCGGCCCGATCCTCGGCAATTTCGGCGAAAAGGACCAGGGCATCCCGCCGAAGGACGTCGACGCCTTCGAGAAGGCCCTCAAGGCGGCTGGCAAGAGCTCCGACATCAAGGTCTATCCCGGCTGCGGCCACGCCTTCATGAACCCGAACAACACCCAGGGCTACGTGAAAGCGGCCGCGGACGACGCCTGGAAGCGCATTGACGCCTTCTTTGCCAAGGCGCTTAAACTCTCGTGAGATGACACCCAAAACCGACAAACCGAAAGAGCTCAAAGTCACCGACAAGCGCATCTTCACGCCGGAGGGAGAGCTTCGCGAGGAGTTCCGCGACGAGATCAAGCCGGCCGCCGATCCGATGGCGGCCAAGCCGGCGGAGAAGCCGCCCGAGAAACCGGCGGAGCGCAAAGCGGAGGCGAAGAAGGAGCCGCCGCCGCGCGAGGAGCGCCGGCGCACCATCGCCGACAAGGCCCAGAACCCCGGCACGGCCTTCACCGACTTCGTCGAGCCGCTGATCGCCCAGGCCTACATGTCGCTGGGCATGCTGCGCAACCCCTATCAGCCGAAGCCGCAGATCGACACCACCGCGGCGCGGCAGATGATCGAGATCCTGACCATGCTCAAGGACAAGACCGCCGGCAACCTCACCGCCGACGAGGACGACTTCCTCTCCACGCACCTCGGAGAGCTCAAGCTCGCCTTCGTCCAGCGGACGAAAAGCATCTGAATGAAGCGACGCCTCGTTTTTCTGCTCGCGTGGGTGTGCCTGGCGCCGCTGGCGTCACGGGCGGAGCAGATCACCCCGCGCGACGTCTGGCCGCAGGCCACCGGCGCCATCGACTCCGGCGACGCAGCCGGCGCGGCGAAGAAAACGGCGGAGCTCCTCGAGCTCGGCAAGGTAAACGGAATTCGGTCCTTCCCGATTTACGCGGCTGCCGCGGCGGCCTACGCGCGCCAGGCCGCCGCGCAGAAGAACCAGGCCGCGGCGAACTGGGCGAACCAGGCCGCCGAGCAGCTCGACCCGACCTCGCCGAGCGTGGCCTTCACCAAGGCCGACGCCGCCGCCGGCGCCAAGGACTGGACGACGGCGCTCAGGAAGTCGGCGCGCGGCTACCTCGACGTCTTCACCGAATACCGGGAGCGCCTGATCAGCCGCGGCGACATGATCGTCGTCGGCCTCCTGGCCCTCTTCGTCACCGGCGCGATCTTCGCCATTGCCCTCTTCGTCCGCCACGGGCGCACCGCCGCGCACGACTTCCGGGAGATTCTCGGCGCGCGCATCACGGGCGGCAGCGTGACCGTTCTCGCCGTGGCCCTCCTCTTCCTGCCGGTCTTCCTCTGGCTCGGGCCGGCCTGGCTCCTCGTCTACTGGCTGATCATCTTCTTCGGCTACGCCAACGCGGCCGAGCGCTTCGTGGCCATCGTCCTGGCCCTCCTCGTCGCCGCCGCGCCCGTCGTGCTCGACCTCGTCGCCAACCGCCTCGCCGGCGTGGAGAGCCCCGTCCTCGTCGCCGCCATCTCCAGCCAGGAGCGCAGCTATCAGCCCGATGCCCTGCGCCGCCTGCAGGAGCTCGTCAACGTCGTTCCCGACCGCCCGCTGCTCCACCTCCTCCTCGGCAACCTCCAGGTGATGGAAGGGAACGTCCAGCAGGCCGCGAACAGCTACCGCCGCTCCGTCGAGCTGCGCGAAAGCGCCGGCGCGCACGTCAACATCGGCAACCTCCATTTCCTCGACAACGACATCCCCGCGGCCATCAACGAATACCAGCAGGCGGAGAAGCTCGATCCCAACCTGGCCCTGGCCTTCTTCAACCACTCCGTCGCCAGCGGCGAGGCCTTCCACTTCGACGAGCAGGCCCGGATGCTCGACCAGGCCAAGCGCATCGATCCCTCCGTCGAGAAGCAGGCCACGAACCAGAAGATCGTCTGGTACCGCCCGCCGATCTCCATGGCCTGGCGCGAGGCCGAGACCATCGCACGCCTCGGCGTGGCCCGCACCCTCTTCGGCAATTACGCCTTCTTCGATCCCATCAACAGCGCGAAGAACCCCGTGACGCTCGGCTGCCTCCTGGCCGCCGTCATGGCGCCGCTGCTCTTCCTCAAGCGCCGCCGCGCGGGCTTCGCCGGCGCATGCATCAAGTGCGGGCGCACCTTCTGCCACCGCTGCAAGTCGGCGCGAGAGAGCGCCACCTACTGCACGCAGTGCATCCACATCTATCTGAAGCGCGACGGCGTCTCCCTGACCACGAAGCGCGAGAAGCTCGACCAGGTCGTCGACTACCAGAGCGGCACGCTGCGGCGCAACAAGATCTTCGGCGCCTTCGTCCCCGGCTCCGGGCAGCTCCTCGAGGGGCGGACCATCGCCGGCATCGCCGGCGTCTTCCTCTTCATCTTCTTCGTGGCCCTGGCGGTGCTGACCGGGCGCCTCGCGCCGGTGCTCGTGCCGGGGAGCACGGCCCAGAACGTCGTGCGCGCGGCGGCCATCGTCCTGGCGATCATCGTCTGGATCCTGATGGCGCCGCCGGTGCTCCGGCGGAAAGTGACGGCGTGAGATGGCACTCGAAGGAACGCTGAAAGACTTCAGCCTCGCCGACATCTTCCAGCTGATCGGCCTGCAGCGGAAGACCGGCGTGCTCACGCTGCGCTCGAAGGACGACACCGTGACGGTGACGTTCCTGGACGGCAAAGTCGTCGGCGCCGACTCGCTCAGCCACCGCCTCGAGAACCGCCTCGGCAGCGTCTTGATCAAAAGCGGCCTCCTGACGCAGGACCAGCTCAGCCACGCCCTGGCCATCCAGAAGGAGACCCTGCAGCGCCTCGGCTTCGTGCTCACGCATTACGGAATTATTTCAGCGGACGCGCTCAAGCAGGCCATCCAGCTTCAAATCCTGCAGATCGTCTACCGCCTCTTCCGCTGGAAGGACGGCGACTACCACTTCTCGCAGGAGACGACGATCGAGTACGACCGCGACAACGTCGTGCCCATCACCGCCGAGTCGATCCTGATGGAAGGCGCGCGCATGATCGACGAATGGCCGATCATCGAGAAGCGCATCCGCTCGTACGACATGGTCTTCCGCAAGAAGCTGACGGACCAGGAGATCGTCGTCTCCGATGAAGCCGACGAGGTGCAGTTCGACGAGGGCACCATGGCCGGGCGCCGCCGCCGGCCGGGGCTGGCCGACAAAATCCGCATCTCCCCCGAGGAGAAGCACGTGTACGACCTCGTCGACGGCACCATGACCGTCGGCGACGTTGTGGAGATCTCCAAGTTCGCCGAGTTCGACACGGTCAAGGCCCTCTACGAGTTGCTCACGCGCGACCTCGTCGAGGAAGTTCGCGGCGCCGCGGCCCAGACGGTGCTCGAGCAGACGCCGGTCGACGAGGCCGAAGTCGCCGAGACGCCCGTGCCGCTGCCGCTGGTGGCGGTGCTGGC
>Ga0075436_100003332_pt1 | contig 10996 bp, 8 predicted proteins | sample RhiMethybrSRZTD5_FD_75303 | JGI IMG/M metagenome (GOLD analysis project Ga0075436, IMG submission 75303) | Populus rhizosphere microbial communities from Tennessee, USA - Rhizosphere MetaG P. TD hybrid SRZTD5 | ecosystem: Host-associated > Plants > Roots > Rhizosphere > Soil | place: USA... | reverse complement strand
CACGGCAGCGTCCTTCGCGGGCACGCGATTCCGGAAGGGTTCGGCGCCATATGTGGTGGGTATGCCGGCCGTGTCGAGCAAATCCTTGCCGCCCCAGGGAATGCCATGCAGCGGCCCGCGGTACTTGCCGCCAGCGATCTCCTGGTCGGCCTGGCGTGCCTGCTTCAGCGCCAGTTCGGATGTAATCGTGATGGCGCAGCGCAGTTCGGGATTGAACCGCTGCAAGCGCTGCAGGTAAATCTTCGTCAGCCGCTCCGAGGTGAGCTTTCTCTCTGCTATCCAACGGGACAACTGCGTGACCGGAGCGAAAGCAATGTCTTCGTCCTTGGCCGGCAAAGCTCCCGGATCAGCCTGGCTGCGCACAAAGCGGTCCTGCTGTGGGCCTGCTTTTAGCCCCGGCAAAATCGGATCCCAGCGCGAAGCGGGGGCAAGCGTGGCCTCCAGCGCCACCTTGCGCGGGCCCGTGCGCCGTTCATAGAGAGCCGCCATCGTTCTCGCCCAAGTATTTGCCGCCATTGCCCGTTCGGGCAGAGTCAAGGGGAACTGCACCAGCTTTTCGGCTTCCGCAAAAGTGGCGGTCGAGACCGCCGGCCCCACTGCCGGTCCCTCTCCAAAGGCCGACGGCATACCCGCCGGCGCTTCTCCGGGTTGTTGCGCGTGCACGCGTTTGGCGGCGGCCGACGCTAGAAGGAACAGCGAGGTTTCAGTCAGGAACTGCCGGCGTGATTTGGACATGCTCCTCCGGAGAGAGGTGGGAAGTTGCGCCCCATTTCTCGACGGAGATGATACAGGAACGGCCGTATGGGCCAGGGCAGCTCAGATCAGCGAAGTCGGCCAGCAGCGTGGCTACCGTACCCGAGCCAAAGCAACGGCTCCGTTTTGCGGCAAATCCAGCTTCAGCAGCTTGGCCGGGTCGAGATAAATTCCCTCCCACCTCACCGCCAGGTGCAGGTGTGGCCCCGTGGCCCGGCCCGTGGCACCACTCAAGCCCAGGAGTTGTCCACGGCGGACCTTCTGCCCTTTTCTCACCTTGAACTTCGAAAGATGCATGTAAAGCGTCATCAGGCCCTGGCCATGGTCCACCACGACGCAATTACCTTCGAAGAAGAGGCGCCGTGCCAGCAGAACTGTGCCCGAGTTGGCAGCCACCACCCGCGTGCCGCGTGGCGCGTGGTAGTCCAGACCCTGATGTTCGGTCTTCAACTCGCCGTTGAAGACGCGGCGGACGCCGAACGGTTCCGAAACCGATTCGCCCACTGGGGCCACAAAATCGCCGGACCACAGCTGCTTGCTGCTGCCCTCCTCGAAAACGCGGTGTTTGATGATCTCTTCTCTCCGGATGCGCTTGAGCAGTCTGGGGTTAGGAGCGGTGAACTTATGCGCGACTTTTAGTTCTACAGTCGCGTAAGGCGCGCTCGCCACCTCGATGTTCTGTTCGTATGAGATCGTCTCCCCTGAACCCGTCTGCCCATCAAGGTTCAGTTTGTACATGCCCGGCGCGCTGTTGAGACTCGCGCCAAACAGTCCGTACCAGGAGCCGTCGGCCGGATCGAAGCTGAAGTAGAGCTTGTGTCCCATCCAGGAACCGCTCAGTGCTTTCAGTCCGACCGGCGGGAGCACATACAAAAGGGCAGGCGCCCCGTTGACCAGCGTCGTGGGCTCTAATCTCACCTCCCATGCCGGAACCACCGGGGGATTCTGGCCGGAGGCCAATACCGCCAGAAGGATAGTTGCGGCTATTACAGAGGCCCCGAACACGCGTTTCATGTTCTCAATGTAACCCGCCGTTTTGTTCCGGGCAGGTGACGAAAGGGTGACCGACAGACGCATTTCTGGCGGGCCTCAGCGCGACGAAAAACAGTACTTACCCCTAGCTCGCGACAAGTTTGCTTGTGCTGGCAAAACTCTGCTGTGCTGCAAAATTGTGCAAAACGCTGTGCAAAACCAGGGAATATTTAGCTTGGGGGTAGACAAGCGAAGGCAGCTCAGTAAATTGCACATCTAATTAGAAGTGCAGTTAAACAACGAGTTTGCACCAACAAACGGCGTTGACTTTTTTTGTTATTGCCTTTACCTTCACTTGCGTCGACGGCTGAAAGGGTTGGTTAAATCAAATTGGCCAGTCCGAAGTAAGCTGGGTGATTAGCCAGGCGGGGCAACCCGCAGGGCAACTGGACCCGAAAAAACCGACGGCTCTGCGAGGAGCAGTCGGGGTCCGGAACCGCGAAAGCGGTGATCGCGTCAGGGGCTGCGATGGTGCACGTATCCACGCTGCCGGCTCCCTCGCAAGAGCTGGTGGCTGGAGCGTAACCAAGATCGCAGCCCTTTTAATTTTTGGCGACAACCTTCCTCGGCACCACAATCAGACGATACTTCACTAACAAGCAGTTGGTAGCTGGTAGTTAGTAGCTGGTTGGGTTTGCCCAACTACCAACTACTAGCTACCAACTACCGACTCAATACTTCCACATCTGAATTACGCTGCCGCCGCGCTCAAAGCTGACTTCGTCCATGAGTTGGCGAATGAGGAAAACACCGCGGCCGTGGTCGTTGTAAACGTCCTGCACCACGGGCTTCGGGGGAGCCGAGTAGTTAAAACCGGGGCCGGGATCGGCGACCACGATCAGCACGTGGCCTTGCTCGTCGGCGCTGACCTCGCACTGGATGGTTTTGGATGGGTCGTTCTGGCAGCCGTGAGTTACCGCGTTGGCTAAGGCCTCCTGCACCGCCAAGCCGATAGCCATACTTTTTTCTTCTTCCACCTTAAGGCTGGCAAGGCAAGCCAGCACGGCGTCGGTAGCGTTGGCGATATGCTCCGCATCGGCAGGAATCGCCAGATTGAGCTGGCGGCGCAAGCCCTGGTGGTCGCGGCCGGGAGCAGGAGTGGGGGGCATGGGGTCGGACATTGGGTGGGCTCAGGCGAAGGAGGACACGGCTGCGTCGGCGTCGGTAAAGACTTCAAACAGGTTGAGCAGACCCACCATGCGCAGGGTCTGGACGGCAAACTTGGAGGGATTCACCAGCTTGATGTTGCCGCCACGCTGGCGGGCGGAGGCCAGCGATTTCATGAGTACCCCTATGCCGCTGGAATCAATCATGGGAACCTCGGCGAGATCGAGGACGATGCGGGTATCCCCGTTGCTGAGGGAGTTGTCCAGGGCCTGGCGGAACTCGTTCACCGCGGCACCCATGCGCAAGGGTCCCCGCAACTGGATAATCTCAACCTGTGACCGCCGTTGCATGTTGATGTCCATAGGCTTCCTCGTACCCGGGGCGGGGCGCCCCAATCCACGCCTGAAGTAGAAGCGCCATCCGGACGGCGGCGGTAGGAAAGCCCCGCCAGGCAGCCGGCCAGAGGCTGGTATTACAAAGGGCGTCGCCCAAGATACGGGAAGTGCGGCCGGGTTGCAAGAACGGAGATGGCCAACCAGCGGGAAACTGCGGCGTTAAAATATTCATGCGCCCGAGGTGAATTTTTGACATAATGTCGCCCGCCTTACCGCGCTCTGGCGCGGCGCTGCGCACCACCTGCCCAGCATGGAGAAAGAATGAATCGTGCCGCCGCCCGGCCCCAGCCGGTCGTTCCTGCAGTCGCCATTGTTACCACCGACGAATTGGTCGGCCCGGAGGCCGCCAAATACCTGGACGGCGCTTACCAGCTGCAAATGCTGCAGACCTGGGAGGAACTGCAGGCCGCGCTGCAGGAGATTTCCCTGGACGCTATTCTGCTTGACCTGGACACGCTGGGCGAAAGCAGCGATGTGGGCGTGGCCGCGATGCGCGAGTTGCGCAGCAACCATCCCGACCTGGTGCTGGTGGCCATGACGCGCTCCAACAGCCGTCACCTGCGCTGGAAGGCCATGGAGGCCACGGCGGACGAATACTTTGTCGCCCCCATCGAGTTCCAGGAGGTGCAGATTATTCTTGCGCGGGCGCTGGAAAAGCGGCTGGCGGAAATCGAGTACCGCTCCCGCAAGGACAAGGAAGTGCCGCAAGCGTCGTTCTGCGGGCTGATCGGCCTGAGCGAGCCCATGCAAAGGGTCTACGAGGCCATACGCCGGGTGGCGGGCAGCACCAGCACAGTGCTCATCCGGGGCGAGAGTGGTACCGGTAAGGAGTTGGTGGCGCGCGCCATTGTCTCCATGAGCCCGCGGGCGGAGAAGCCTTTCATCAGCCTGAACTGCGCTGCCCTGCCCGACAACCTGATCGAAGCCGAACTGTTTGGGCATGAAAAGGGTGCCTTCACCGACGCACGCAACTCCCGCGCGGGGCACATCGAGATGGCCGACGGCGGCACCCTGTTTCTGGACGAAATCGCCACCCTTGGACTGCCCCTGCAGTCCAAGTTGCTGCGCGTGCTGGAAGACCGCGCGGTGCAGCGCATAGGCGGTAAAAGTCCGAAAAAGATTGATTTCAGGCTGGTTACCGCCACCAACGAGGCCTTAGAGGAGATGGTGGAGGCGGGGCGCTTCCGCGAGGACCTGTATTACCGCATCCACGTGGTGCCGATCATGCTTCCCGCCCTGAGGGAGCGGCAAGGCGATATCCCGCTGCTGGTGGATCACTTTCTGCGCCGTTACTGCGCCGCCAATGGCGTGGAGCTGAAGCGGGTTGACCCGGAGGTGATGGCCATCCTGGAGGAGGATTCCTGGCCGGGCAATGTGCGGGAACTGGAGAACCTGGTGCAGCGGCTGGTGCTGATGGTGGATGGGCTGGTGATCAAGGTCAACCACTTGCCGCAGCGCCTGCTGTTTAACAACACCGCCAGCCAGGAGTCGCTGCTCATCCCGGAGGGAGGCGTCAATTTCGGCCAGGAAATCGCCCGCATTGAGGTGGCGTACCTGACGGCAGCACTGCGCCGGACCGAAGGCAGCAAAGTGGCGGCCGCGCGCCTGCTGCAGATGGACAAGCAGAAAATGCATTACTTGTGCCGGAAATATGGCGTTGGGCGAGATTAAAAATTAAACACCATCGCCTCCTATTTTAAAAATTAATCTCCCTGGAGATGAGTTTTTGATGTTCTTCACGGCGGCGAAAGCTGCAAGTCCCGAGTTGCTATTTCTGTAATGCTGCGCAAATAGCTGAAAACATTGGGCCGGGGTTGTGTTATGGAACTGTAGCCGGTTTGGCACGCGCCTTGCTCATATGCAAAGTGCTCAGGTAATCAGACAGCGGTTCTGATGAGCGAAAGTTTAGAAGCTCAGCGCGGCAGCGCAAAAGAAAGGAATAACACATGTCGGTTCAGAAGAAATCGTTGATTGGCGACCGTACGGCAGTCCAGAAGGCCATCATTGCATCGAAGCCGGAAGCCAACCCCGTCGGCCAGCCTAAGACGCTGCAAGCGGAAGCCTTAAGGGGAAGGTCCTTCAAGGCGCCCAAGATGAAAGCCTTCAAAGCGCCCAAGATGAAAGCCTTCAAGGCGCCTAAGATGAAAGCGTTCAAGTCCATCTAGGCCGAAGTAGACAAAGGGGCTGCGCAACATATGCAGCCCCTTCCTTCTTTTACCAGGCCTTCTGCAACACGAAATCCTTTAGGTCCTTCCAGGCGAAACCCGCGAGACTCCGACGCGCAATCATCACTTTCGCCGTGCCCGTCATGCCCGGTTTCAGGGTATTGGCGGGGTTAGCAAGCAGGGCGGTCACAGAATAGAACTGCGGCGGAACAAGGCCCTTGTAAGCCTCTTGCGGGATTAAGCCCTCTTCGATGGGCGAGGAGGCTGGCGCTATAGCAGCCACTTGTGAAGCCAGCGGCTCAAAAGTCCCCAACAGCTTCAGGGTAACCGTGCTTCCTACCTTCACCCCGCGAAGCTCAAATTCAGGCAGGTAGATGCGTGCTCGCAGAATGCTTAAGTCCTGAACTTCTATGACCTGGGAACCGGCTTGGACATAGGAGCCGACCAGGTCGCGAACCCGCGGCGTTACCACCATGCCCGTGATCGGGCTTGCTACCTGGAGAGTGGCCAGTTGCGCCGCCAGTTCCGAGTCTTGTCGCTGCAGCGACTGGCGCTTGCGTTCCAGTGGTGCATAGTCGGCGTAATGAAGGCGGGACTCGGTAGCACGAGCCGAGGTAACCCGGGAATCGGAGGCGACGCGTGCCGCCCGTTGCTCCAGGTCAAGATTGCGCATTTGGAGCAAGAGTGAGCCCGCAGACACCATTTGTCCTTCATCAGCGCGGACGGCAGTAACCTGTCCCGCCACCTGGGCGCGGAGAGTAGCGCGTTGCACCGGTTCCAGGCTGAATTTCCCGGCCCGAGTCTCGTGCCATAGCGGAGCGAATAGCAGGAGTACAACGAAGGCGGAGAAGGCAAGTCCGCGAGGCCGCGTCAGCCATGCTCGCAGGCTTTCTCTCTTATCCAGGTAGACGGTTTTCATAAATCTCCCGAGCGTACGAATACGCGACCTGAAAATCAGCCATGCCAGAAACGCCGCCGGTGCAAATGCCCACTCCGGTGAGTAATTCCTCAGGACGTTGTAGCAGAACCTAATCACCACATAGAGCAGTGTGTAGCTGTACAGGCCGGAGAGCACAGCATAGATCACAAAGAAGGGCCGCCGGCAGCGGGGCACGTATTCCACTTCCGTTGGCAGCCGGAAAACTGCCTTTTTAACCAGACCGGAAAGAAAGGCGGTGGCTTCCTCCTTCAAAGCGACGATTCCAACCATTTCACACAGAATGTAATAGCCATCCAGCTTAATTAATGGATTCAGGTTAATAATGATCACTCCCACACCGGTGATGAGCATGATCTTGTAGGTAAAATCATGAACCGGGCTGCCCAAAGGAGTGCCCCACCACACCAGGGTGGCTGCAGCACAAAACATCAGTTCTACCCAGATACCCGCAAACGACGTGGCAATCCGCTGCCATTTGCCGCCGTATACGTAGACCTCGGTGACGTCCACAAAAAAGCAAGGCGAAAGATAGTAGAGCAGGAACCCCATCTTATGGGCCCCTCCGCCATAATGCTTGCAGGTCAGGCCGTGCGCTGTCTCGTGGAAAAATCCCAGGCCACAGAACAGGAGCCAGAATTCCACCAGGTCGCCAATACCTTTTTCCGTAAAGTTGTAATAACGGAGAGTGTCCGCTCCGATCTCGCCCCAGCGCTCGAAAAATACGTAGGCCGTAAAAGCAAAGAAAGCAAGCGTCAGGAGGGTGAACCAGCGGCTGTAAACGAACTTGGCTTTTTCATGGAGGCGAGCCAGATACTTGTCAGGATCCCAATGGGCGACAATGAACATGGTCAGGTCACCCATCTTGGATTTGCGCTCCGCTCGTTTGTGACGCTCCTCTGCTCCCTTTCGCGCGCAGCTTACGTTGGATTCCTGCGGCGGCCGGTACCAGATGTTTTCCAAAGCACTGGCAAACTCTTGTACGTCGTTGGCGGAGTACTGGACACGCAGGTGTTGATTGGCGTGATCTGCAACTTCCCGATACGACCGTTGGCCATCGAACAGCTTGGCCAGTTCCCACTGGAGGGGAGTAAAGCGATAAAGCTCGTCGTACCCGGAGACGATGGCGTAAATCATGCGTTGCCCTTCCTCCAGGTGCTCGCGCGCGATGATGTTGGGATGAAGCCGCGGATATCGCCGCTGCGACGAAGGCGCCGGCAGGTCGGGTAAGGCGACGTTGAGGGCTTCAGCCAGGTTCATTGCGGGTTGGGGATCCGCACCGTGGCGGTCATGCCGGGCCGCATCGCTCCCGGCCGGCCCAGGAGCTGAGCCAGAGCCTCGATGGTGCCGCTGGCCGGATCCACTACCGGGCTTACCTCAATCACACGGGCCTTGTGCATTTCACCCGGCACGTCGGGCGAGGCGACTTCGATTTCCTGCCCGGTACGAAGACGGCCGATCATCTGCTCGGGCAAGGTAAAGCGAATACGAAGGGGGCCTTCTGCGGTAACCCAGAAAAGGCGATCGCCGCTGGCGACCCGCTGCCCGGTTCGGATATAGCGGCGGGCGACTACGCCATCGAAGGGGGCACGGATGCGGGTTTTTTCCAGTTCCAGCTCCAGCGAGCGCTCACTGGCTTGAGCATTGACCAACTGCTGTTCCACCCGTTTTACGTCCCAGACGTCGGATTCCGCTTTGTAACGCGCATGCTCCAGCTGCTCTTTGGTGATAAGGTTCGCTTGCCACATTTTCTGGGCGCGCTGATAGTCGGCATCGAGGACCTTGGCCTCTGCTTTCCAGTTTTGCAGGTCGGCGGCAGTGCTGCTGGTTTTTGCCCGGGCAGCTTCCAGATCGGTGGCAATCTGGCGGTCATCAAGTTTGGCCAGGAGCTGGCCGGCTTTCACTCGCAGGCCGGGTTCGGCCATGGTTTGCACCACCACGCCATCGCGCTGCGCCGCCACGTCCACCTGATTCTCCACCACCAGCGGGCCAGATCCTGTCCACACCGGCTCGGGGCGTGCGGCTGGGGGAGGGACCGGGGCGGCTGGTGTCGGGGCGCTGGCGGCCATAACTGATGGTTGTGAGCTGCTGCAGCCGCAGCTCAGCGCCAGAGCAAGCGCACTCACGGCTCCTGCTAATATCCGCTTCATCACGTCCTCCCGTTCTTGTCCGCTACCATCCGAACCACGACCAGATCTTTGAGTAAGCCCACATTACTGGACGGCGGAAGAGAACATAGCCTGCGGCATGCCATCCGGCTGATACCTTGGCCCTGCCCTGCATTCCGGCCCGAATCAAGCCTTGCGTGTTGGGCACTAGGACACGGGCATAAAACACCCGTTGGTCCTCAGCCGCTGCCCCCAACGGGCTGACAACCTGCACCTCGCCGTGAAAAGTGCGCGTGGGAAAGCTGTCCAGCTTGACGGCCGCGCGTTCTCCCGGCCGCAGCAGGGGGACTGACTGTTCGTCCATGGCGACATCCACGCTGGACTGGGCAGCGTCAATCACCTCGGCAAAGCTGACCCCAAGCTCCAAGCGGCGGCCGACGGAGTTCTCTATATGGGGGGTGGCGATAACCCCGTCAATGGGAGAGCGTAGGTGGGTCTTCTCCAGCCGCTCCTGCGAGCGCCTGAGTTCCGCCGACCAGTAATCCGCTTGTACGCGCTGAATGCCGGCCTCGGTGCCATCATTGGCAGCAAGCGCCCGGTTCATCTCTGACACTGCCGATTCATACTTGGCTTGCGCCGCCGCCACCCCCGACCGGTAATCCCAATCCTCCAGGTCGGCCAACACCTGGCCGCGCTTAACCGGGTCTCCCTCGTGCACGTAAACCGTTTTCACCACCCCATCCACGGCGGGCATGACCTGCGCTTTCAACAGGGGAGACACGCTGGCATCGCCGCTGAGCCGCATGGGAATGGGAACAAATATCAGGAAAAGCAGGACCGCGGCGGCCGCCGCCACGATGGTGGTCTGCCGACGCTTTTCCAGGGCCATGAACCTGCGCTTTTTGGCCAAAACCGGCTCGAGCAAGCCGATAAACGGCACTTCGCGGTAGAGCGACGCATTGCGGAGGGCTACGGTAGCCTGGGCTGCCAGCACCTGGATGATCTCAAGGTGAGCGGGGGTGAGGAAGTCGGGATCGCTGCTTTCGAAAGCCAAGATGCCCAGCCGCCCTTGATCGTCCTGCAGGGGAAGAGCATAGAAACCGCGCGCCCCGGTGATTTCAAAGTAGTGCTGGAACTTGGCGCGGCTTGTTTCCCGCGGCTCGTTAATCTCGTCACCGTGCTGGGTGACGTGAATGGGTTCGTTTGAGACGGACGCCCATTCCAGCATTTCCTTGAGCGCCTGCGTCAGCGAGTCGCTGAAATTGATCTGCGGAGTTCCGGAAAGGGCTTTCAGGAACAACGTGCCGCGCTGCTCCAGGGCAACGGCGGCCCGTTCGTAAGGAATGACGCTAGCCGTGCCGTTAACCACCGCGTCGAGAACCCGATTCAAGTCGAGGGTGGAGGTAATTTCAGAGCTGACCTTGACCAGGGCTTCGAGGATCTCTACCTTGCGCTCGGCCAGCAGCAGGCTGGCATTGTGCAGCGCGTTGCTGGCGGTTTCGCAGACGTTGGAGAGAACGAACTGGTCGTCCTCATCGAAGGGCTCTCCGTCGAGCCGGTTTACGATCTCGAGCACGCCGACCAGAGACTCGCGATCCATCAGCGGGCAGGCCAGCAAGGAGAAAACGGCACCGTCCTCCCGGTCACCGTTACGGGCGCGCAGGCGCTCGTCGTCGGGGTCGTCAATCAGCACCGGTTCGCCATGGTCGGAGATTTTGCCGGCCACGCCGTCCTCCGGCCCTTGCCGGGCGCCTTCTTGCACCGTGGGATCGGTACCTTCCTGCTGCATGAGGGTAACAGCGTCGCCATCCACCATCCACACGTTGGCCGCCCGAACATTCATCACTTCCTGCACCTTGGAAGCGATGGTGGCCAGCAGTTCGTTCATCTCCAGGTTGGAGTTGAACACCTTTTCCAGGTCGTACATCTGGGTGACCCGGGTGATGGACTGCAAGCTTCGGTTGCGTTCGCCCTCATACGCGATGGCGCTGGCGATGGCCGGGGCGGCAAGCTGGGCGATGTTGGCCACGCTGGCGAGCAGAGAACTGGAAGGGGGCCGCTCGTACGTGATGAGTTCAATGGCACCCACCAGCACGCCCTCCGCCAGCAGCGGCACGTAGGCCAGCGAGGCCACAGTGCGGCGCACGTCGAGGTGCGCATAATGTTCCCGTTTCAGTTGCGAGCCGTTGAGCACCAGGGGCTGTTCACCCGAGTCGGCCAGCATGCCGAGGGTTCCAGAATCGAACTCCAGTTGCGCGCTTTCGACCCGGATGTCACCCCTTAGTCCCTTGGGGGACCAGGCGGGATCCTCTTGGTCTTCAATTACATAGACGACGGCATCGCAGTTGGGATCGAGTTCGACCACCTGCTCGGCGATGCGCTGGGCACGGGCGGCAGCTTCCGCCTGGGAGAGAAGGCTGGCGGCGAAATCAACAAGAGGTATTTGGAATCCGGGTCTTTGGGTCGCCATCTAGCGGCGCTCCGTTCAGGCAGGACCGA
>Ga0075436_100003331_pt1 | contig 10997 bp, 12 predicted proteins | sample RhiMethybrSRZTD5_FD_75303 | JGI IMG/M metagenome (GOLD analysis project Ga0075436, IMG submission 75303) | Populus rhizosphere microbial communities from Tennessee, USA - Rhizosphere MetaG P. TD hybrid SRZTD5 | ecosystem: Host-associated > Plants > Roots > Rhizosphere > Soil | place: USA... | reverse complement strand
AGAAGCGCGGCGCATCCGATGTTCCATTTTTCAGCGACTACCACAAAATGTTGGACGAAGTGCGTCCTGACTTTGTGTGGGCGTTCGTCGAGAACAACCGCCATCTGGAAATCGTGGAGGCCTGCGCGCCGAAGAAGATCCATGTGATTTTCGAGAAGCCGCTGGCGTCCACCTACGCCGAAGCGCTCGGCATCCGCCGCCTGGCGCAAGCACACGGCATTCAGATCATGACCAACTATCAGATGGCGTGGTGGCCCGCTAATTACGCCGCCAAGGCGGCCGTCGATGCCGGCAAGCTCGGACAGGTGTGGCGGCTGCGCGGCATCGTGGGTCATGGCGGCCCCGGCGGCCCTGAAGGCCTCAATAAATATTTCTTCGACTGGCTGACCGACCCGGTGAAGAACGGCGCCGGCGCGCTCATGGACTTCGGCTGCTACAACGCGCTGTGGTCGCTGTGGTACTTCGGGCGCCCGGAAAGGGTCTACGCGCAGGTGAACCACTTGCGGCCGCGGGAATTTCCCAAGGTGGAGGACAACGCCGACCTGCTCCTGTCCTATCCGAAAAGTGTCGGGATTTTTGAAGGAAGCTGGGACCTGCCGACCGGCTATCAGGACCTCGAGATCTTCGGATTGAAGGGCAGCGTTTACATGAAAAACGGCAGCGCGGAGCTGCGCGCGGGCCGGTCGTCGGAGCAGATCCCGCTCGACCCCCTGCCGCCGGAGCGCTCCGAGCCGATCGCTTACATGGTCAGCTCGCTTAAGGCCGGTAAGCCGCTCGAAGGACTGACGGCCCTGGAAATCAATGTGGGCGTAGTCGAGATTATTGAAGCCGCGAAGAGATCGGTCGAGACCGGGAACGCGGTTCCACTGCCGCTGAAGGCATGAGTTAATCGTCCACCTTATAGATCGTCAATCCCGACAGCAGCTTCGGATAAAAATCGGTGGACTTCTGCGGCATCACGCCGCCTGAAAACGAGATGCGCGCCACATCTTCGATCGCGGTCGGGCGCAGCAGAAATGCGATCTGCGCATCGCCCCGGCGCGCCGCCTCTATGGCTTTGTCGAGGCCGCGCACGTAGCGCAGATTCTTTTCCGCGCGCACGGCTTCCTCCGTAATGCCCAGCACGCCGCCAAGTAGCAGCTCGTGCAGGATCGGGACGTCCAGCTTGTCCGACGCCTGGCGCAGCCGCAGCAGATAGAGCTGGTCGCCGATGGCCGCACCGATCGCGCCGTGGCCGGCATCACGCCACAGGCTTTGCAATTTGTCCGGCGACGCGATTTCTTGCACCTCGAAAGCCTGGCCGGCACGGCGCAGGAATTCCCCGCCCTCGAAGGCATCCAGATCGCCTACCAGGCGATGCGTCGCCAGAATCTTCAGCCCGGGCGAGTGCATGTTGACAAACGTCATCATCACACGCGACGCGCCGGCGAGATGCGGGTTTTCATTGCGAAACGCCAGCGCCGTTTCGTACCGGTGATGGCCGTCGGCAATCAGCAGTTTCTTCGGAGCCATCAGGTTGCGAATCGCGTCGATCCGCTGGGCGCCGGCGATCTTCCACAGCCGGTGCTCGGCCCCGTATTCATCCGCGACGGCCGCCACCGGCTGCCCCTGCGACGCTTCTTCGAGCAGCCGGTCGATCTCGCGCTCGGGGTCGGGATACAGCATGAAAATCTGCCCGAAATGCGCGTGCGTGTGCTGTAGAAGCTCGAGGCGGTCCTGTTTCGGTCCGGACAATGTCTGCTCGTGACGGTGGACCACGCCAGCGCTATAGTCCTCCACCGCCCCCAGGCCGATAAAGCCGCGCCGGGAGAGGCGTTCGCCGGTGTCCGGCACGGAGAAATCCTGAAAATAGGCGAACAGGCTCGGTTCCGGCTCGCGCTCCAGAACTCCGCTTGTGATCCAGTCGTTCAAGTAACCGGCAGCACGGGTGTAAACATTATTGGCCGCACTGTCGCCTGCAAACCGCTCTCCCAGGATGATGCGCACCAGGTTATAGGGGTTCAGCGCCAGGTATCGAGCTCGCATTTCAGGCGAGATCTTGTCATACGGCTGCGTAACAAGCGCGGCCAGCGGTCCTGCAGCGGCGCTGTACCGGTAGGGTTGGAAGGGAAATATCTTGGACATTGAATCTAAGGGGTTTCCTAAGAATAACAAATGCATTCACCCTATTCTCCAGTTCGACGGGGTTGGTTAGGCTTAGACCAGAGGTGTACTAAAACCCATGACACGCTTCAATAAACGACTAATAAGAGTCGGGATTCGGATCAGGAATCTACGCAACAACATAAAAGGACAGGACTTAATCGAATACGCTCTAATGGCAGGCTTTGTGGCAGTGGCGGCAGGCGCGTTGATGCCGAATATCGCTTCGAGCATCAGCACCGTGTTCTCGAAGATCAGCTCGGTTTTGACTGACGCTGCTGCCAGCTAATCGATGGCGGCAGAGCAGCACAGGGGAGCCGTTCCAGGCCCCCCCCTTTTTGTGCCATTAGGATTCCACATGGGCGCTTCCCACACCCGTGGAATGAAGGGGCAGATTATCTCACCCCGGGAGGAGCATTCTTTAGCCTAAGAGTGGCGCCCAAGGGGAACTTTTCTCAAAATTTTTCACTTCGCCCGCTCCGCCCGAGGGCCGGCAGTCGAAGATCTGTGGGGTGACGCCAAAGCGCTGGCTGTAAGTGCTTGAAATTTCGTGCCGAAAGCGCTCCCTCGCCCCCCGGCGCAGCAGGTTGACGGTGCAACCGCCGAAGCCGCCGCCGGTCATACGAGCGCCCAGAACGCCGGTGATCCCCATGGCGGTGTCCACCAGGAAATCGAGCTCCGGACAGCTCACCTCGTAGTCTTGGCGCAGGCTGGCATGGGATTCCACCATAAGCCGTCCCATATGCTCCAGGTCGCCACGGCGGGAAGCGCCGACAAACTGACCCACGCGCTCAATTTCGGTCACCACGTGGTGTGCCCGCCGGGCGATGGCATGGGGCATGGACGGCGCGGCGGTTTCGAGCAGCGCTACCGTTACATCGCGCAGACTGCTCACCATGGGATCGAGGCGGCGGAGCATTTCGACGGCGGCCGCGCATTCCTCGGTTCGTTGCTTATATGCGGATTGACCCAGGGCGTGCTTCACCATGCTGTTCACAGCGATGATTTCGATAGCGTCGGGAAGGTCGACGTCCTGGCTTTCAAGGCTGCGGCAATCGATCTGTAACGCAGCATGTTCGCGCGCGAAGACGGAAACATACTGGTCCATGATGCCGCAGGGCATCCCCACGAAGCCGACTTCGGCGCGCCGGCAAAGCTGGGCCAGCGACAAGGAATCCATCGGCTGATCGCCCAATAGCGCCAGGGCGGACGATACTTCCAGGGCCGCCGAGGAACTCAGTCCCGAACCTTCGGGCACCGTGCTGCGAATCAGGAGCGATTTGGGCCCTATGGTGTACTCCGCGCGAACCAGCTCCCGGCCCACGCCGGCCACGTAATCGCTCCAGTCGTGCGACGGCTCGAGAGACCCGATGTCTCGCACAGACCACTCGCGGGACTCGCGTTTTTCCTCGGAGTAAACACGGAGAACACCATCGGGCGCGTCTGCGGCGGCCACATAACAGGCAAGATCGAGCGCGATGGGAAGGACGAATCCAAGGTTGTAATCCGTGTGCTCGCCGATGAGGTTGACACGGCCCGGCGCGCGAAAGACGCGCACGCCCCCGGCGGCGCCATATTGGCGGCGGAAAGCATCGAGGATCATGACCGCTTGCGGGCAATCAGCAGCATCACGACGCCAAACGCCAGCATCCCCATGCCGCAGTAAAGATTCACGTTCACCGCGGTCAGCGAGGCGCGCAATTCCGGAGAGAACACTCCGAGGCCCAGTAATATAACGCCCAGCAGCGAGAAGAACCAGCCCGTGGATGTGCGCAGGTCCAGCATGATCTATCGGAACCAGATGTTGAGCGCGAGAAGCACTGCAATGACCAGAACTGCCACTGGCGCGGGCTTGCGGTACCAGCTTACCCCAGCGTCGTGAGGGACTTTCGTGAGGCCATAAACAAGGCCCTGCAACTGTTGGGGCGGCCGCGGCGTAGTGAGGAGGCTCACCAGGATGGTGACCAGGAAACACGAGGTCCAGGCAAAGATCGCGATATAGAAATTCTGCGCCATGGTGGACGGAAACTGATGCAGCGGCGCAATCCATCCGCCCTTGTGCTCGGCTACGGTGAGCCCGTGGGTGAGGGCAGCCACACCGGTGCCGGTCAGCAGTCCGGTGAAGGCGCCATGACCGGTGGCGCGGCGCCAGAACATGCCCAGCAGGAAGGTCGCAAACAGCGGCGCATTCACAAACCCGAACACGAGCTGCAAGATATCCATGATGTTGTTGTAGTGCTGGGCCACGTAAGCGGTGGCAATAGAGAGCCCGGTGCCCACGATGGTCGTGATCCGGCCAACTTTCAAATAATGCGCATCGGGAGCGCCTTTGCGGATATAGCTCTGATAGATGTCGTAGGTCCAGACGGTATTGAATGCCGTGACGTTGCCCGCCATGCCGGACATGAACGAGGCCATCAGCGCGGTCAATCCCACGCCGAGCATGCCGGAGGGATAAAACTGCGCCATCAAAGTGGTGAACGCCTGGTCGTAATCGTAGCCGCCGCCGGCTTTAAGCGGAAGCGCATAGCCTACGCTCATTTTGGCGAGCGCGAGAGCCGCGATGCCCGGCACGATGACGATAAAGGGCATCATCATTTTAGGAAAGGCGGCGATAAGAGGCGTGCGGCGTGCGGCGGACATGGAATCGGCTGCCATGGCCCGCTGGACGACCAGAAAATCGGTGCACCAGTAGCCGAACGAGAGCACGAACCCGAGACCCGCGACCATGCCGAACACGTCCACACCCATGGGATTCTGGCTGGCGCTCGACATGTACTGCCAGCTATGCGTCATGACGGGCGGCAGTCGCGACTGGATGCCCGACCATCCTCCGGCCTTCAGCACGGCCATAATGGCCAGCGGCGAAAAGCCCAGGACGATGAGGAAGAACTGCAGGACCTCGTTGTAAATAGCGCTGGTCAGGCCGCCGAGGAAGGTGTAGACAAGCACGATGGCCGCCGAGAGGAGCACTGACGAAGTAAAGCTCCAGCCCAGCACGAGTTCCAGCAGCAGGCCCAGAGCATACATCGAGATGCCGGAGGAGAACACAGTCATCACCGCGAAGGTGATGGCGTTCAAGCCGCGCGTTTTCTCGTCGAAGCGCAGCTTAAGGTACTCGGGAACCGAGCGCGCGCGGCTGCCGTAGTAAAACGGCATCATGAAGATACCCACGAACAGCATGGCCGGCACGGCGCCAATCCAGTAAAAGTGGGCGGTCATGATGCCGTACTTGGCGCCTGAAGCCGACATGCCGATGACTTCCTGTGCGCCGAGATTGGCGGCCAAAAAAGCCAGGCTGGTGATCCACACGGGCACCGAACGGCCCGAGGTCAGGAAGTCGCCGCTTGACCCAACCGACTTGCGCAGCCGCCAGCCTATGCCGAGAACGAAGCCGAAGTAAATCGCGAGGATAAGATAGTCTGCCGGAGCGAGTTTCACCCTGAACCCCTGAAGCCCTCCCGATTAAGTCTTTGGAAGACGAGAGTGTATCGCGAGAGCTGAAGGGAAGGCAAATAGCGGGCGCCGAGCGGCAGCGCGATTAGTACGATTCCCCGCGAGCCTTGCGCAGATCACGAAGTTCCTCGAGATCCCGGGACAACACATCCCGAGACTCGGCCGCCAAGGTGTTGTGTTCGACGACGTTCTTGACATCGTCGATGGCCTCATCGAGCTTGTCCTTGTCGAAGCGGCCTTCGCTCAGTTTGCGGTCGAACTCGGAAAGGTGCTGCTGCGCGTTGTGATAGCGCTCCCTTTCTTTTTCGTTGGGCTGCGTGAACCGCTCCGCGCGCCGCAGGTTTTTCTGCACGCGGCTGACCAGATCGCGGGCCCTTCCGTAGCGGCCGTCTTGAGAAAATGCGAGAGTCGCCACCGTCATTGTGAGAGTTGCAATTACGAATCCCCGTCTGGAAATGGCTGGCATGGACCTCCTTTCAGATAGAGTATAGGCGAGATCGAGGGCGAAAAGCTCGGGCAGGAGGGATTATCAAACTCATCGGGGCTTCTTTCGTGAGCCTCTCCTTTTGGCTACAAATGCTTGCACATCCAGTTGATCCAACAACTGATTCAGCCGGCGGACATCGATCCCGACCCTGACGCCCAACGAGTGCGGTTCCACACGAAAGCGCTTCTCGGGCGGGGACGCTGGATCTTCGGGTGATCCACGGCGCAGAGGCGCGTTGAGCGCATCGGTCGAGTGGTTCTTTTTTCCGCCAATCCTAAACTTCATCCGCCGAACTCCGCGTTGGCGCGCTCGAGTAGCGCTTTCATATAGCCCACCGTGTAGGCGACTGACGCGCGCGGTCCGCCCACCATTTCCGGGAAGTGATCGCCGATCACCACGCCGTCAAACCCCACCTCGCGCAGCGCGCGCATGATCTTCCACATCTCCATGTAGCCATTGTCGACGAAAGTCTCGGTGAAATGCGGAATCGGGGCGCTGACGTTGCGGAAGTGGATCTTCCAAAGCTTGCCCATGCGGCCGAAATAGCGGACTGCGCCGACCACGTCCATGCCCATCAATTCCCCGCCCTCAAGCCAGGTCCCGCAGCACAGGCACACGCCGACATTGGGACTGTTGGCGATCTCGAGAGCGCGCTTGTAGCCTTCGAAGTTGCCGAAGATGCAGCGCGGCACGCCGCCCAGCAGAGGAACCGGCGGGTCGTCGGGGTGAATGCCGATGTAGACTCCCTGCTCTTCGGCCACCGGTGCGACGCGCCGGATGAAGTATTCGTAGTTGTCCCAGATCTCGTTTTCGGTATAGACGCGGCCGTGTGTGAGGGGGCCTTTGAATTCCTTGTCGGCCCAGTGGCCGGTGGCGCCGGCGAGATTGAAGGCGCGGGCGCGAGCGCCGCCACGTGTGGTTTCAGGCGCCGAACTCCAGATGCCGTTGCCCATGTGCGCATAGGTGGTGTAGTGCAGACCAGCGCGGCCCGCGTTGCGCAGGTAGTTCTTGTACTGCTCGATCTTCTGGTCGCGGCCGGGGAGGTTGAGCGTGACTTCCTCCATGTTGTGCACGTCGGTATTGCCGATGTTCCAGACGAGCAGTCCGGCGGTTTCCACTTTGTTCTTGAGCCGCACGAAATTTTCGTATGTGGCGGTGTCGCCGCGGGTCCAGATGTTGACGTAGCGGGCACCGAGCTGGTTGACAAACTGCAGGTCCTCGTCGGAAGGATCGCCGGGCATCTGGACAGAAATCTTGATGCCAGGCGGCCACGGGCGCGAGGCGCGCGGCTTTTGTTGCGCCTGCGCGGCGGCGGAGAGAGCGGTCCCCAGAAGGGCCTTGCCGAATTCGCGGCGTTCCAGATGGTTCGTCATAGAGCGCCAGTATAATACTGCGCAAGCGAGGCGAATTACGGCGTCTTGAACCGCTCGTCGATCTCGACCTGGTACCCGCTGGCCAGCCGGTTGGTTTCGTTCGCCATGCCGACAACAGCCATCAACTCGGCCAGCATCGCGTCCGTCATCCCGGCCTTGCGGGCGGCGGCGGTGTGGGAAGCGATGCAGTAGCCGCACTGGTTGGTGGCGCTCACCGCGAGGTAGACCATCTCTTTGGTGACCGCATCGAGCGCGCCGGGCGCCATGATCTCTTTGATGCTGTGCCAGGTGCGCCGCAGAGTCGCGCGGTCGTGCGCAAGGGCTTTCCAGAAATTATTGATCCAGTCGGTCTTGCGGGTGGCCATGATGTCGTCGTAAATCGCCCGCACTTCCGCGTTCGCGTTTTGGTATTCGATCAGTCCCAAGGTTGCCATACGGGCAATCTAGCATTCTCTCGGATACAATTTGCGCTATGCGTAGAGTTCTTCTGGTTGCATTGATTTCGGCTTGCGCCGCCTACGGCGCCGAGCAGAACGGCGTGGAGTACGCCAGCCTGGCAGGGGGCGTGTCGCTCACGTTAGACCTCAAGACGCCGGATAGCGACGGCCCGTTCCCCGCGGCGATCATCGTTCACGGCGGGAGCTTTTCGCACGGCAACAAGCGGACTTACGTCACGCCGCTGTTCGATGTGCTCTCAAATGCGGGGTTCGCCTGGTTCACCATCAATTACCGGCTGGCGCCCTACTATCAATTTCCAGCGGCCGTGGAAGACGTCGAGAGCGCGGTTCAGTGGGTGAAGGCCCATGCGGCCACCTATCATGTGGACGCGGCGCGCATTGTGTTGATAGGCGAATCGGCGGGCGGCTATCTGGTGGCGTATGTGGGAGCGCATCCCAGCAAAGACGGGGCGCGTGTTGCGGCGGTGGTGGATTTCTATGGGCCGAACGACCTGGTTCTGCAGACCGAAAAGCGCAGGAGCGAGCCGGATGAACCGGCCAAGACACGCACCCCCGGATTGCTGGAATTCATGGGCTTCCAGAGCTGGCATGACGCCGGCGTGGTGGAAAAGCTTCGCGAGGTTTCGCCGGCGTCGTTCGTCTCAAAAGGCATGCCGCCATTCCTCTTCATCCACGGCAACTCGGACGAGCAGGTGCCCTACGAACAATCGCCCAAGATGTGCGAGGCTATGCGAAAAGACGGCGCCACATGCGATGTCATCACCGTAGAGGGCGGGCGCCACGGCATGCTGACCTGGGAAAGGAACCCGGCCATGGCGCACTGGAAAGGGGATATGGCGGCGTGGCTCCGGAGGACGCTCGGAAAGTGAACCGCCCGCGAGCATAGAGACACCACGGCACTCTATCGCCCGAAAGCGGGCCACATGCCGGCACAGATGCCTGATTTATCAGCCTGCGACGGCCTTCTTGGCCTTGACCTGTAAGATGGCGTCCTTCACGGCTTTAGCCACGCGGAACTTGACCACTTTTTTCGCCGGGATATGGATGGTCTCTCCGGTCGCCGGGTTCCTGCCCATGCGTGCTTTCCTATCGGCGCGAACCAGTCTGCCTAGTCCCGGAAGAACGAATAGCCCGTTCTTCTTCACTTCGCGGATGGCGGTATCCGTCAGTTGTTGGAGAAACTGGCGGGCAGCCGCCTTGCTCACTTGAACCTCTTCGGCGAGGGTTTTTACGATTTGCGACTGCGTCATGCGTTTTGCTGCCATGGTGCTCTCCTCTTCTTGCCTGCAATTCAGTTTCGGGGGAAGGGTTAGCCGGATGCAGAATATCACGTAAAGACGGCCACGTCGAGCGTTTTTGCGAGGGAAATGGCCAGTGAATGGCGCCACCGGCTTATAATCATCGCAGCCATGCAATTACGATCCGGAGTTTTTTCCCTCATGCTCACCGCAGCGGGGACGGCGCTGTTCGCGCAAGAAGCGCCGATGCGCTGGATGCAGATTCCCAATCAACAAATGGAAGTCGACGGGCTGCCGTGGTATGGGGAGAACGGCGGCGAATTGTTTCGTCTGCCGGCGAAACTCAAAGACACTTACCGCAAGCCGGTATGGGACCTGGCGCAATCGCCGAGCGGCGGGCGCATCCGGTTTCGCACCAACTCCGCGGCGCTGGCCATTCGCCTGGAATATCCGGGACCCCCGGGCATGAGAAACATGCACGCTTTCGGACAGACAGGCGTGGATCTTTACACGGACGGGGTGTATCGCGGGACGGCGATCGACGGCAGCGACGCCAAACCGGACAAGGTGCAAGAGCACGCCTACTTCAAAGACCAGCCGCGCGTGGACCGCGAGATTATCCTTTACCTGCCCCTCTACATGTCCGTCAAAGTTCTCGGCATCGGGGTGGATCCGGAAGCGCGTGTGGAACCCGCGAAACCGTTTGCTCTGGACAAGCCGGTAGTCTTTTACGGCACCTCGATCACACAAGGCGGCTGCGCCAGCCGGGGCGGGATGAGCTACCAGGCGATTCTCGGGCGGATGCTGAACGTCGATTTCGTCAATCTCGGCTTTTCGGGGAACGGCATGGGGGAGCCGGAACTGGCGCGCGCCGTGGCGTCGATTGATGCCTCGTGTTTCGTGCTGGACTTCGCGCAGAACAACCCGACGGTGGAGTCTTTGAAGGAAGTGTATGCGCCTTTTCTGGAAACCATCCGGAGCAAGCACCCGCAAACGCCGGTTCTGGTGATCACTCCTATATACTCTGCGCGTGAATCGTGGGCGCGCGACAGCCGGCTGGAAGGCATGCGGGAGTTGATCCGGCAAGCTGCCGCGCGGCGGATTGCGGCGGGCGACGGCCACCTGGAGATCGTGGAGGGCACCGATCTTTTGGGCCCGTCCGGTGGCGATGGCCTGGTGGATGGCACGCATCCGAACGACCTCGGGTTTCAGTGGATGGCCGAGGGACTGGCCGCGAGGATCGGGAAAGTGCTCGGACTTAAACTGGTGCGATGAAGCAGGAATGAAACAGGAGACGGTAATGAACGAACGACGAAGATTCATGAAATCCGCAATGGGTGTAGGGGGCGGAGCCGCGATGGGCGCCATGGCCGCCAGCGCCGCTACGGGAGACCGGACGGCAGCGCAGGGCGGAATTCGGCTGGGCAACCTCTACTTCAGTTCGGGCCTCACGGGTGTGCGGCCGGAAGCGCGCAAGGACCCGCTGGCGTTTGGCGGCGATATCAAGGAACAGACGCACACGATTCTTAAGGCGCACAAGGCTAATCTCGAATCGATGGGGTCATCGCTGGAGAAAGTGCTGAAGGTGACGGTGTTCCTGGCGGATGTAAAGACCGAAAAGAACGCCATGAATGAGGTCTACGCACAGTATTTTCCGAAAGACGCGCCGGCGCGGTCGGCCGTGGGGGTGCAGTTTCCGGATACCGCGACGCGCGTCGAAATCGAGCTGGTGGCCTGGATTCCTTAAGCAAAAGCACTATGAAAACGGCTCTGCTCGTGCTTGCGTTTATCGGCAGCGTCGTACCATGCTGCGCGCAACTGTTCATTTTCGAGCGGGACGACA
>Ga0075436_100003324_pt1 | contig 11006 bp, 12 predicted proteins | sample RhiMethybrSRZTD5_FD_75303 | JGI IMG/M metagenome (GOLD analysis project Ga0075436, IMG submission 75303) | Populus rhizosphere microbial communities from Tennessee, USA - Rhizosphere MetaG P. TD hybrid SRZTD5 | ecosystem: Host-associated > Plants > Roots > Rhizosphere > Soil | place: USA... | reverse complement strand
TACACCGACGCGAGCGGCCGGCGCGAATGGGTGAACCCGGCGGACGTCACGGTGGAGCGCGACGCCAAGGGCAAGATTCTTTCGGCGAAGCGCGCCGCGGACGGCGTGCCGGTCGTCTATGACGGCATCGGCACCATGTCCAAGTCGAAGAACAACGGCGTCGACCCGCAGGCGCTGATCGACAAGTACGGTGCCGACACCGCGCGCTTCTATACGATGTTCGCCTCCCCGCCGACCAACACGCTCGAATGGAGCGATGAGAGCGTCGAGGGCTCGTACCGCTTCCTGCGACGGGTCTGGGATTTCGGCTACAAGTTCTCCCGCGCGAAGTGCGCGCCGACCATGGATCGCAAGATCCGCTATGCCATCCATGCCGAGCTTAGGAAGGCGAACGACGACATCGAGCGCCAGAAGTTCAACACGGTCGCCTCCGCGTGCATGAAGATCCTGAACGCGCTGGAGGAGCTGCCGGAGTGGGACGAGACATCGAGGGAGGGATTGTCGATCCTGATCCGGCTGCTCTCGCCGATCGCGCCGCATATCACGCACCATCTCTGGCGCGAGCTCGGCTACGGCGACGATGTCATGCAGGCGCCATGGCCGGATGCCGATGCGGCCGCGCTCGAGCAGGACGAGATCGAGCTCGTCGTGCAGGTGAACGGCAAGCTGCGCGGCTCGATCCGCGTGCCGAGAGCCGCCGGTCGCAGCGAGATCGAGGAGCTCGCCCGCGCCAATCCCAATGTGCAGCGCTTCGTCGCCGGACAGAACGTCAAGAAGGTGGTCGTGGTTCCCGGCCGCCTCGTGAACCTCGTCGTCTGAGAAAAAGGGGTCAGCGCAATTTTTCTAAAACGAAGCGCGCGTCAGCGCGGTGCCTCTTGTTACTGGAAAATTGCGCTGACCCCTTTTTTGCTGTTGCTTGCGGGGTGCGGCTTTCATCTGCGCGGCAGCGTCAGCGTGCCGTTCGACACGCTCTACATCCCGAATGCGAAAGGCGGCATCGCGCTCGAACTCAAGCGCAACATCGAGGCGGGGACCAGCGTCAAGGTGGTGGAGGATCCGAAAGTGGCCGACGCGGTGCTCGAGCTCACGGGTGAGAACCGCGAGAAGATCATCCTGTCGCTCACCGGAACCGGCCGCGTCCGCGAATTTCGCCTGCGCTACACAGTCAACTACCGCTTGCACGACGGCAAAGGCGTGAACTACGTACCGACGACGCTCGTGCAGTTGACGCGCGACGTGACCTACAACGATGCCGACATCCTGGCGAAGGAATCGGAAGAGCAGCTGCTGTTTCGCGACATGCAGAGCGACATGGTGCAGCAGGTGATGCGGCGCCTGGCGGCCGTCGAGCGGCCCAAGCCGAAGGTGCCGTAATGCAGATACGCGCCAGCGAGCTCGACGCGCAGCTCGCGCGACGGCTCTTGCCGGCGTACGTCATCCATGGCGATGAGCCGCTCATCGCCCTGGAGGCGGCCGATGCCGTACGCGCAGCCGCGCGGCGCGCCGGCTACGCCGAGCGCGAGGTGCTCGAGCCCGCACGCGGCTACGACTGGAGTGAATTCACCCATGCGATGGCGAGCCTCTCGCTCTTCGCAGCGAAAAAGGTGGTCGAACTCAGGCTGCCGGGCGGCAAGCCCGGCACGCAAGGCGCCGCCGCCATCAACGCCTACTGCGAGCGGCCGAGCGAAGAGCAGCTGCTGCTCGTGAGCTTGCCGCGCCTTGATCGCAGCAGCCAGGGCGCTCCCTGGTTCAACGCGCTGGCACGCATCGGCGCCGTGGTGGACATCTGGCCGATCGAGCGGCCGCGGCTGCCGGCATGGATTGCCGAGCGTCTTGCTCGCCAGCAGCAGCGCGCGAGCCGCGAGGTGCTGGAATTCATCGCCGAGCGCGTCGAGGGCAACCTGCTCGCCGCGCATCAGGAAGTGCAGAAGCTTTCGCTGCTCGCACCGCCGGGCGAGCTGTCAATGGAAACAGTGCACGCCGCGGTGGCAAGCGTGGCGCGCTACGACCCGTACGACGCGGCCGAGGCGCTGCTTGGCGGCGACCTCGCGCGCTACACGCGCATCATCGAGGGCCTGCGCGCCGAGGGCGAGCCGCCCACCTTCGTCCTCTTCGTCATCTGCAACGCGCTCTTCGCGCTGCAGGAGGGAACTAGCGAGCGCATCTTCAATCGCAGCTTGCGCCGCGCAGTCGAAGGCGCCGCGCAACGCTTTTCCCCGCGGCGCATCGCTCGCGCAATCGCCGCGGCGGCGGCGGTCGATCGCGCAATCAAGGGCATCGCGGCGGCCGAGCCGTGGGAGGCGTTCCTGCGCCTTGGGCTAAACTTCGCCGGTGGAGCAAAAGCTTGACGTAGCGGCGGCGGTTCGCGAGCTCGGCGTCGCGGCGCGCGCCGCAGCGCGCGAGCTGGCGCGTGCTTCCACCGACGTCAAGAACCGCGCCTTGCACGCCATGGCCGCCGCGATCCGCGCCGCCGGCAAGCGCATCCTCGAGGTCAATGCGAGCGATGTGCGCCAGGCGCGCGCCGACGGCGCCGACAGCGCATTTCTTGACCGCCTCGCGCTGACGCCGGCCCTCATCGAGCAGATGGCGCGCGGCGTGGAAGAGGTCGCGGCGCTGCCGGATCCGGTGGGCGCCGTCACCGAGAGAAAAAAGCAGCCGAGCGGCATCGAGGTGGCGCGCATGCGCGTGCCGCTCGGTGTGGTCGGCATCATCTATGAATCGCGTCCCAACGTGACCGCGGACGCGGCGGCGCTCTGCGTCAAGGCCGGCAACGCCTGCATCCTGCGCGGCGGCAGCGAAGCGCTCGAATCCAATCGCGCGATCGCCGATTGCGTGCGCGACGGCCTCAAGAGCGCCGGCCTGCCGCAGGCCGCGGTGCAATTGGTCGGCACGAACGACCGCGCCGCGGTCGGCGAGCTGGTAAAGCTCACCGAGTACGTCGACATCATCGTGCCGCGCGGCGGCAAGGAATTGATCGAGCGCCTCGCGCGCGAGTCGCGCATCCCGATGATCAAGCACCTCGATGGCGTGTGCCACGTCTACGTCGACGATCGCGCCGACCCGGAGATGGCGGTACGCATCGCCGATAACGCCAAGACGCAGCGCTACGGCACCTGCAACACGATGGAGACGCTGCTCGTCGCCGAAGGCATCGCGCCGCGCGTGCTGCCGCGCATCGGCGCGATCTATGCAGGCAAAGGGGTCGAGATGCGGGCGGACGATGCCGCGCGCCAATACCTGCCCGAGGCGAAGCGCGCGATGGAAAAGGATTACTACACCGAGTGGCTGGCGCCGATCGTCTCGATCCGCGTGGTGACGGGACTGGGCGAGGCCATCGAGCACATCGCGAAGTATGGTTCGCAGCACACGGACGCCATCGTCACGAACGATCGCGAGCGCGCCGAGCGCTTCCTGCGGGAGGTCGATTCGAGCTCGGTGATGTGGAATGCGTCGACCCGCTTCGCCGACGGCTACGAGTACGGCCTCGGCGCCGAGATTGGCATCTCCACCAACAAGCTGCATGCGCGCGGGCCGGTCGGGCTGGAAGGACTCACCACCCAGAAATTCGTGGTGCTCGGGCACGGCGAGGTGCGCAGCTGAAGTTGGGCATTCTGGGCGGCACGTTCGACCCGGTGCATAACGCCCACCTCGCGATGGCGCAGGCCGCGATGCGCAGCCTGGGCCTCGACCGCATGCTGTGGATTCCGACGGGCAAGCCGGACTATCGCAAGCCGCCCGTGGCGAGCGTGTCCGACCGCCTGGCGATGCTCGCGCTCGCGACCAAGGATCAGCCGGACTACGAGGTCGATCGGCGCGAGCTCGAGGCGAGCGCCTCTCCGTACACGGTGGATACGTTGAAAGCACTGCGCGCCGAGCGCCCGCAGGACGAGCTCTACCTCCTGCTCGGCGGCGATCAGTACGCGAGCCTGCGCCGCTGGCGCGAGCCCGCGGAGGTGGCGCGCCTTGCGCGCATCGCGGTGTTCGCGCGCCCCGGCTACGAGGTCGCGCCCGGCGGCGACGCGCTCGTCGTGCCAATGGCGCCGCTGGCGGTCTCGGCAAGCGACATCCGCGCGCGCGCCGCGCGCGGCGAGCCGCTCGAGGGCCTCGTGCCGCGCGCCGTGGCGAACTATATTGCCGACAACCGGCTCTACCGTTAGATGGACATTCGCAAGAAGCAGCGCGTGGTGGTGGATGCGCTGGAGGACATCAAGGGGCGCGACATCCATGTCTACAACACCGCGCGCATGCCTTCGATGTTCGAGCGGGTGGTGATCGCGAGCGGCGAGTCGACACGCCAGGTGAAGGCGCTCGCTGACAACGTGCAGGAGAAGGCCCGCGAGAACGGCGCCCGCGTCTACGGCGTCGAGGGCGAGGCCAGCGGCGAATGGGTGCTGGTCGATCTCGGCGACGTAGTCGTGCACATCATGCATCCCACGGTGCGCGACTTCTACAACCTCGAGGAAGTATGGGGCGGCAAGCCGGTGCAGATCAAACGCGCTCGCGCCAAGAAGGCGTCGAAGAACAACGCCCGTGCCAAGACTGCACGTCGTCGCAATCGCCGCTAGGCTGCCCGCGTGGGCCGAGACCGCCTGCGCGGAGTACGCGCGCCGCATGCCAAAAGGCTACGAAATCGAGCGCATCGCGCTGAAGGACGAGAGGCGGCTAAGCACGGCAGTGCCGAAGGGCGCGCGCCTCGTGGCGCTCGATGAGCGTGGACGCGAGTTCACCAGCGCGCAATTTGCCAAGCTGCTGGAAACGGCGAGCGCCTTCGTCATTGGCGGTGCCGAGGGGCTGTCGGACGCCACCAAGCGGCAGGCAGCGCTGACCGTGCGGCTCTCGGCAATGACGCTGCCGCACGCGCTGGCGCAACTGGTACTCCTCGAGCAGCTGTATCGCGCTGCGACTTTGCTTACCGGACACCCCTACCATCGTGCATAGAATCGCGGAATGGCCGGTCCGATAGAACGCGGTATTTATCTCGCTTCGCGCAGCCCGCGGCGCCGCGAGCTCCTGGCGCAGATCGGGGTGCGGTTTCATCTGCTGCTCTTCCGCTCGCGCGCCGGTGAGCCGCCCGATGTCGACGAGACGCCGCTCGCAGGAGAGCTGCCGGACCGCTACGTCGAGCGCCTGGCGCGCGCCAAGGCCGAGGCCGGCTGGCGGCGCATGCTGCAGCGGAACCTGCCGCAGTCGCCGGTACTCGCCGCCGACACCACCGTCGCGCTCGAGGGCCGCATCTACGGCACGCCCGCCAACCGGCAGGAGGCCGCGCAGATGCTCGAGCATCTGTCGGGCCGCACGCACGAAGTACTGACGGCGGTCGCGCTCAAGCACGAAGACTGGCTGCAGAGCGCGCTCTCGCGCTCGGAGGTGCGCTTCAAGGTGCTCGCGCCGCGCGACATCGAGCTCTACGTCGCTACCGGCGAAGCGGACGACAAGGCAGGCGCCTACGCCATCCAGGGCCGCGCCGCGCGCTTCATCGTCGAGCTGCGCGGCAGCTACTCGGGCGTCATGGGATTGCCGCTCTACGAGACGGCCCAGCTGCTGGACAAGCTCGCCGCGCGCCGGTGAGCGAGGAAGTCCTCATCAACGTCACGCCGCGGGAAACGCGCGTTGCCGTCGTCGCGGCCGGCGTGGTGCAGGAGCTTCTCATCGAGCGGGCGAGCGGCCGCGGGCTGGTCGGCAATCTCTACATGGGCCGCGTCGCGCGCGTATTGCCAGGCATGCAATCGGCGTTCATCGATATTGGCCTCGAGCGCGCCGCGTTCCTGCACGTCGCCGACATCTGGGAAAACCGCGAGCCGGGAAAGCCGATCGAAAAGATCCTCGCCGAGGGCACGCCGCTGCTGGTGCAGGTGGTGAAGGACCCGATCGGCTCGAAAGGCGCGCGCCTTTCCACACAGGTGTCGCTCGCCGGGCGCCTGCTGGTTTACCTGCCGCACGACCCGCACATCGGCATCTCGCAGCGCATCGAGGACGAGAACGGTCGCGCGCAGCTGCGCGACCGCCTGAAGGAGCTGGTGCCCGCGGAAGAGAAAGGCGGCTTCATCGTGCGCACGCTTGCCGAGGCAGCGGCGGAAGAGGAGCTTGCCGCCGACATCGCCTACCTGCGCCAGCTGTGGGCCACCCTCCGGCAGCGCTCGCTCGGCGCGCGGCCGCCCGAATTGCTCTACCAGGACCTGTCGCTCGCCCAGCGCGTGCTGCGCGACATGGTGAGTGCGGCGACCGTGCGGGTGCTGGTTGACTCGCGCGAGAACCACCAGAAGCTCCACGCCTTCGCCCAGCGCTACATGCCGCAGCTCGCCTCGCGCCTCGAGCACTACGCCGGCGAGCGGCCGCTGTTCGACCTCTATAGCGTGGAGGACGAGATCGAGAAGGCGCTGTCGCGCCGCGTCGATTTGAAGTCGGGCGGCTACCTGATCATCGACCAGACCGAGGCGATGACGACGATCGACGTCAACACCGGCGGCTATGTCGGCAGCCGCAACTTCGACGACACGATTTTCAAAACGAACCTCGAAGCCGCGCAGGCCATCGCCCGGCAGCTGCGGCTGCGCAACCTCGGCGGCATCATCGTGCTCGATTTCATCGACATGCAGAGCGAAAGCCATCGCGCCGCGGTGCTCGAGGAATTCAAGCGCGCGCTCTCGCGCGATCGCACCCGTGTGACGGTCAACGGTTTCACCGGCCTCGGCCTGGTGGAGATGACGCGCAAGCGCACCCGCGAGTCGCTCGCGCATGTGCTCTGCGAGCCGTGCCCGACCTGCGAGGGTCGCGGCGAGGTAAAAACCGCTTTCACCGTGTGCTACGAGATCCTGCGCGAAATCCTGCGCGAGGCGCGCGCCTTCAACGAGGCGCGCGAGTTCCGCATCCTTGCGGCGCAGAGCGTGATCGACCGCTTCCTCGAGGAAGAAGCGCCGTCGCTCGAGATGCTGTCGCAGTTCATCGGCAAGCGCATCTCGGTGCAGGTCGAGTCAAGCTATACGCAGGAGCAATTCGACATCGTCTTGATGTGAGCGCGCTCACCATCGGTCCCTGCACCATGGCCGACGTGCCGGCGCTCTTCGGCATCGTCAACGACGCCGCGCAGGCCTATAAGGGCATCATTCCCGCGGATCGTTGGCACGACCCTTACATGCCGCTCGAGGAGCTCGAAGCCGAGATCGCCGACGGCGTCGCCTTTTGGGGCGCCGCACGCGAGGGCCGGCTGGTCGGCGTCATGGGCATCCAGGACCGCGGCGACGTCACGCTGATCCGCCACGCCTACGTACGCACGAGCGAGCGGCGCAAAGGCATCGGCGAAGCGCTCCTCGCCCATCTTGAGACGCTCACTCCCAAGCCGATTCTCATCGGCACCTGGAGCGCCGCCACCTGGGCGATCGCGTTTTACGAGAAGCACGGCTATCGGGTGCTGTCGCGGCCCGAGATCGAGCGCCTGCTGCGCAGGTACTGGCGCATCCCGGAGCGCCAGGTGGAGACTTCCGTCGTCCTCGCGAACGCGCGCTGGCACTCGTGAGCGAGCTTTGCTTCACCGGCGCGCGCGCTCTTGCGCGCATGCTTCGTGCGCGCAAGCTGTCGGCCACCGAGCTGATGCAGGCGTTCATCGCGCAGATCGAGCGCGTCAATCCCAAAGTGAACGCCATCGTCACCTTCCTGCCCGAGCAGGCGCTGAAGGCGGCAAAGGCCCTCGAGCGGCGCCGGCGGTTCGATCGCCCGCTCGCCGGACTGCCGATCGCCTACAAGGATCTGCTGCCCACCAAGGGCATTCGCACCACGTTCGGCTCGCCGGTCTACGCCGATAACGTCCCGTCGGAGAGCCATCTCCTGATCGAGCGGCTCGGCGCGGCGGGCGCGATTACCATCGGCAAGACCAACACGCCGGAATTCGGCGCCGGCAGCCAAACCTTCAATCCGGTATTCGGCGCGACGCGCAATCCATACGACTTGTCCAAGACCGCCGGCGGCTCTTCCGGCGGCGCGGCTGCAGCGGTCGCCACCGGCATGCTGCCCTTCGCCGACGGCTCGGATCTCGCGGCCAGCCTGCGCAATCCCGGCAACTACTGCAACGTGGTCGGCTTTCGCCCGACGCCAGGTCGCGTGCCGTCCTGGCCGGCGGCGAACGCCTGGGACACGCTCTCGACCCTCGGGCCGCTCGGCCGCACGGTGGCAGACACCGCCTTCCTGCTCGCGGCGATGGCCGGCCCCGACCCGCGCGCACCGACCGCGATCGCCGAGCCGGGTGCGCTTTTCGCGCGCCCGCTCAAGCGCAACTTCCGCAAAACGCGGGTCGCCTGGAGCCGCGACCTCGGTGGTTTAGCCATGGACCGGCGCGTGACCGAGGTGCTCGAGCCGGCGCGCGCGGTGTTCCGCCGCCTCGGATGCACGGTGGAGGAAGCCGAACCCGATTTCAGCGGCGCCGTCGAGGCATTCGAGACGCTGCGCGCCGTGGGTTTCCTGGGCCGATATGGCGTGCTCCTTAAGGAGCAGCGCGACAAGCTGAAGGACACTGTGATCTGGAACATCGAGGAAGGCCTGAAGCGCAGCGCCGAGCAGATCGCACGCGCCGCGGCGTTGCGCAGCGAGCTGTTTCAGCGGATGCGAATTTTCCTGGAAAAATACGAGTTCCTGCTCTGCCCGGTGAACCAGCTGCCGCCCTTCCCGGTCGAGCTCGAATGGCCGCGCGAGATTGCCGGCGTGCCGCTCGGCAACTATCTCGACTGGATGAAAAGCTGCTACTACATCACCATCACGAGCCATCCGGCGATCTCGGTACCCGCCGGCTTCACGCCCGATGGGCTGCCGGTCGGCTTGCAGATCGTCGGGCGATATCGCGACGATTTCGGCGTGCTGCAGCTCGCGCACGCCTACGAGCAGGAAACCGAGCATTGGAAGCGGCGCCCGGCGCTCGCGGAATAGGCGGGACGCCCGGCGCGTTCATTCCCGATCACCCCAAGGAGACGATATGCACAGATGGATAGCAGTCGCGGCGCTCGCGCTTTCGCTCGCCGGCACGGCGCGCGCGGCGATCAAGGAAACGCCGGTCACGTACAAGGACGGCGAGACCACGATGAAAGGTTTCGTCGTCCATGACGACGCCAAGAAGGGCAAGCAGCCTGGCATCGTGCTGGTACACGAATGGTGGGGCATCACCAAGCACATGCACAACGAAGCGCGGCGCTTCGCGCGCGAGGGCTACACCGTGCTGATTGCCGACATGTACGGCGACGCCAAGACCGCCGACAATCCGAAAGAAGCCGGCGCGCTCTCCGGCAGCGTGATGAAGAACCCGAAGGTGATGGAGTCGCGCTTCAACGCCGCGCGCGACACGCTCGCCAAGCAGCCGAGCGTCGATCCGTCGCGCATCGGCGCCGCCGGCTACTGCTTCGGCGGGGCGGTGGTGCTCAACATGGCGCGCGCCGGAGCCGATCTTGCGGCGGTCGCGGGCTTCCATGCGTCGCTCGGCCTCAACACGCCGGCGCCTGCGCCCGGCGCGGTCAAAGCCAAGGTGCTGGTGCTAAACGGCGCCGACGATCCGTTCGTGAAGAAGGAGCAGTACCAGGCGCTGGAGAAGGACTTCGACGCGGCGAAGGCCGATTACCAGGTGATCCAGTATCCCGGCGCGGTGCACGCCTTCACCAACCCGGAGGCGACCGAGCTCGGCAAGAAGTTCAACCTGCCGCTTCGCTACGACGCCAAGGCGAACAAGGCGGCAAAGGCCGAAGCGGACAAGCTCTTCGCCGCGACGCTGAAGAAGTGAGGGAACGATGAAGCGAGACCTGCAGAACCCGGAATTGAACAGCCTCCTGCCCGACGTGCAGGTCGACCGCCGCGGCTTCGTTGCGGCCTGCCTCGCTGCCGGATTTGCCGTCACCGCCGAGCCGCTCCTCGCGCAGGCGATCCGCACGCCGCTGGACGGCCTGGAGGGCGGTGACATCAAAATCGGCGAGATACCGGCTTACTACGCGGTGCCCAAGAGCGGTGGCAAGCACGCGGTGGTGCTGGTCGTGGCGGAGGTGTTCGGCTTGCACGAGCACATCAAGGATGTCGTGCGCCGCGTGGCCAAGGAAGGTTATTTCGCCATCGCCAACGAGCCGTATTTCCGCCAGGGCGAGCTGTGGAAGCTCGAGGACCTGAAGCAGGTGATCGCCGGCGCAAACCAGCTTTCCGATGAGCAGGCGTTCAAAGACCTTGACGCTACGCTCGCATGGGCCGGCAGACATGCGCGCGGCAATGTCGACAAGCTCGGCCTCACCGGCTTTTGCCGCGGTGGGCGCACGGTGTGGATGGAGACGGCGCACGAGAAGCGCACGAAGGCCGGTGTCGCCTGGTACGGCGGCTTGGGCCCCGCCGAGCCGGCGATCAAGACCACGCCGCTCGACATCGTCGACAAGCTGCACGCGCCAGTGCTCGGTCTCTACGGCGGCGCCGATCAGGGCATTCCGCAGGAACAGGTCGAACGCCTGCGCGAGGCGCTGAAAAAATCACGGGACCGGAACGCACAGCGCTCGGAGATCCACGTCTATCCCGACACGCCGCATGGTTTCAACGCTGACTACCGGCCCAGCTATCGCAAGGAAGCGGCCGAGGATGGCTGGAAGCGCATGCTCGCCTGGTTCAAGCAGCACGGCGTCGCATAAAAGCCTGGGCCCCCGCTTGCGCGGGGGCGACAGGCCTTGCTTTAGTCGGCGTAGACGCCCGCCTTCTTGATGAGCGGACCCCACTTGTCCATTTCGGACTTCACCATTGCCTGCAGCGCGGCCGGGGTCGCCTTGTCGGGCGGATAGGTTGTAGCGCCGAGCTCCGCAAAGCGCTGCTTCACCGTCGGGTCCTTCACGCCTTCCTGCAGAGCGGCGACCAGCTTGTCCATGGCCGCCTTGGGCGTGCCTTTGGGCGCGTAGAGCCCGTGCCAGATGCTCACCTCGAAGCCCTTGACGCCCTCCTGGTCGAGCGTCGGTACGTCGGGTAGCGAGGGCACGCGTGCCTTGGTCGTGACGCCGTAGACCTTCACC
>Ga0075436_100003318_pt1 | contig 11016 bp, 13 predicted proteins | sample RhiMethybrSRZTD5_FD_75303 | JGI IMG/M metagenome (GOLD analysis project Ga0075436, IMG submission 75303) | Populus rhizosphere microbial communities from Tennessee, USA - Rhizosphere MetaG P. TD hybrid SRZTD5 | ecosystem: Host-associated > Plants > Roots > Rhizosphere > Soil | place: USA... | reverse complement strand
GCCTGATACTGGCTCCCCATCACAAGCCCTTATAATCGCGGCGTATAATCAATGATTAACGTGCAGCGTTCGCCGCTACTGGAGGGACTTCCGTGAGTTCGCACATGCCGCCTCGACCTGGACAACAAGCCCCCGGGCCCCAACCCATTCCCGGAGTAGATTCCATTGTGGCCGTTGGCTCGGGCAAAGGCGGCGTAGGCAAAACCACCCTGGCAGTGAACCTGGCAGTGGCCCTGGCGAAGATTGGACACAAGGTAGGATTGCTCGATGCCGACGTTTACGGTCCCAACGTGCCGCTGATGCTGGGCGCAAACGCCACACCGAAGGTCATCGGCGAGAACCGTATTGAGCCGCTGGAGCGCTACGGCCTGAAGGTGATTTCGGTGGGCTTCCTCAATCCCGGGGACCGGCCACTGATCTGGCGCGGGCCCATGCTGCACTCTATTGTGCGGCAATTCCTGGGGCAAGTGGAGTGGGGACAACTCGACTACCTGGTGGTGGACCTTCCTCCGGGCACGGGTGACGTGGCGCTCTCGCTGATTCAAACGGTGCCGTTGAGCGGGGCCATCGTGGTTTCCACGCCGTCCGATGTTTCCCTGCAGGACGCCAGAAAGGCCATCGAAATGTTCCGCCAGGTAAAGGTGGACATTGTGGGCTTGGTCGAGAACATGAGCTTCTTTGTGTGCCCGCACTGTCACGAGGAGATTGACATCTTCTCCAAGGGCGGCGGGGAGCGCACGGCTAAGCAGTTCGACATTCCTTTCCTGGGACGCGTGGAACTCGATCCCGAAATCCGCAAGGCGGGCGACACCGGCTTGCCCGCAGTGCTGGCCGGAGAGGAAGGCCCGCACGCCAAATCGCTCTATGAATTCGCCCGCAAGGTGGCCGGACGCCTGGGCGAACTCAAAGCCGCCTCGCCGGAGAGCGTAATCCAAATACAGTAGGTAATCGCCACTGCCCAGTTGACATCAGCACCCACAAAGGGCAAACTTCGTGCGCCTCGTAAGCGCTGCCGCACGAAAGGAAAGCCCATGCTCGAAATCCATTCCAAACGCATCCCCCCGGACGTGATTGTGCTGGAACTGGCAGGAAGAATCACGCTGGGGCGCGACTCCCAACATCTGGAGTGGCTGGGGACGGCGCTGGTGCGCGACAAGGAAAAGAAAGTGGTGCTCGACCTCACCAACGTCAGTCGCCTGGACAGCACCGGCGTAGGCATCATCGTGATGGTCTGCGGGCTGCTGAAACAAAGCGGCGGAGAGCTCCGCCTGGCGGGCGCCAAAGGCCTGGTAGATGATGTGCTGAAGCTCACCAACATCCACAGCATGATCGCGGTACACCCGAGCGCCGAAGCCGCAGCGGCCAGCTTCGGTTCGGCATAGATCGTTCCACGACAGAATTCCCGGGGCGCAACAGCATTGTTTGAGCAGACGCGGCGTCCTTCGACTCGCGCTCACCTCCGACTCGCGCTCACCTCAGGATGACAGGATTGGTTGGCGCTGCACGCGGGATGTCTCGGGGCTGAAGCCCCTCGGCATGACGCCCCAAACGGAGGTGCTCGCGGGCCAGACGCTGGCTGTCGCCGAACCCGTGATCGTCACAATCGAACTACTTGAATCGCGATAAGGCGAACAGCGGGTTAGGAGCCTTTTCGGTCATCACCAGGGCAGCAACCATTTCGCCCACGGCGGGACCGTGCTTGAAGCCATGGCCGGAGCCGCCGCCCAGCAACCAGACGTTGGCTGCGCGCGGGTGGCGGTCCATGATGAAGTTCTGATCCGGCGAATTCTCGTACTGGCAGACGCGGGATTCCAGCAGCGGCGCATCCTTCAGGGCAGGAAAACGCAGGCCGAGGTGCTGGCGGGCGCTGGCCAGCCCTTCGGCACTGGCTTCGCGCTGGCCGTTGGTGGGATCGAACAGCGGCCCGCGAGTATCGTCGGCGATTTTAAAGCCACGCCGCGCCACTACGGGAAAGCCATAGAAGAAGCGTTCGCCGTGGTCCACCCAGATGGGCATCTTTTCGGGATTGAAGCGGACATCGCCGGCAGCGGTTCCAAAGAAGAAGACTTCCTGGCGGGTCGGCCGGATCTTATCTCCAATCACGTCGGGGAAAACCTTCCCCAGCCAGGGGCCGCAAGCAAACACATATCGGTCCGCAGCCAGGTGGGAACCGTCTTCCAAAGCGACCTGCTTTAACTCTCCTCCGCCGGCCTGGGGCGCTACCACCGCGCCCTGCACATACTTTCCACCTTCGGAGATGAAGGCATCGCGCACGGCGGCGCAGGCTTCACGGGCCATCAGGCCGCCGCTCTCCGGTTCGAAAATGGCCCAGCTCACGCCTTCGAAGCTGACCTGGGGATAGCGGCGCACCAGTTCGTCGTGGCGCAATTCAGCGAAGGGAATCCCCGCCTCCTTCAGCATGGGCAGAGACCCCTTTTCATAGGAATCATCCTCCCGGGCCACCATCCACAACACTCCGGTGCGGCGGAACAGCATGCGATTCCAGCGCTTCTGGTTTTCCTGCCAGAGCTGGAGAGCCCGGGCCACCATCCTGGTATAGGGCTGGTTGGGGCCGTAGGTGCCGCGGATGATGCGGGTTTCGCCTCCGGAGCTGGCGCGGGAATTGCCCGGGCCCCAGGCGTCCACCAGGGTGACGTGCGCTCCGCGGCGCAGCAGGTACAGGGCGGTCCAACCGCCAAAGGCACCCGCGCCAACCACGATGACGCTCGGCTTAGTTCCAGAATTGGCAGACTTGCTTTGACGATTGCTGGCCATATTGTTGAATACCGGCGTAGCGGCGAAAGCCGTCCAACCGCCCAGGGCGGCAGAGGCCTTCAGAAACCATCTGCGAGAGACTTTTAGCAGTTTTGACACGAAGGGAATTAAGCTATCCTTGACCCTGGGGCAAGGTCAAGCTGCCCGTAACCAGGCAGAACTGGCGCATGGAAAGCTCTGCCAGCCATGAATCCCAGGCTAAGCGGCAGCATCTAAAGTACTTAGGAGAAGTTGAGGGCGGCTCCCCACAAGGGCCGTTCGGGTTGAGATAACGATGGCGCAACCAGGTTCCATGGGAGAGCGGGAACGCGAGATCCTGACCGCGATCGTGGAGACGTTCATCTCCACGGGTGAGCCGGTGGGGTCGCGCACCCTGGTACGCGCCAGCCGCGAGGGACTGAGCGCGGCCACCATCCGCAACGTCATGGCGGATTTGGCCGATGCCGGGTACTTGGAGCAGCCGCACACCTCCGCCGGACGCGTGCCCACCAGCGCCGCTTACCGGTATTACGTGGAGCAACTCACAGGCAAAGCGCAGATCGCGCCCGCCGATGCCAGCATGATCCAGGGTGCACTGCAGGGCATCAGCAATCCAGACGAGTTCATGGAGCGCACCTCGCACGTGCTCTCGCTGATTTCGCACAGCGTGGGCGTGACCATGACCACGGGGGGCTCGCGCAACGCGCTGGACCACGTATATTTTTCGCGCTTGGCGGAGCAGAAGGTGCTGGCAGTGGTGGTGACGCGCGCCGGAGTGGTGCGCGACCGCGTGTTGCGGATGAGCCGGGACTTGGGTCAAGCCGAATTGGACTCGGCTGCACGCTACATCAACGAGAATTTCCGGGGCTGGACGCTGGAGGCGCTGCGCACGGAGCTGGCGCGCCGCATCGAGCAGGAACGCAGCGAGTACGACCGCCTGATGCAATCCGTGGAAGCGCTCTACCGCGAGGGCGCCCTGGAAAGCGAGCAGGGCAAGCAAACTGTGTGGGTGGAGGGCACCTCCAACCTGGTAGTCAGCGAAGAGGACCGGCAGCGGCTGCGCGAGCTGCTGAAGACCCTGGAAGCCAAGGAGAAATTGGCAGACCTGCTCAGCGCCTACCTGAACACGAAAGAGGAGGCGGTGCGGGTCATCATCGGCCTGGATGAAAACCAGCCCCACATGCGCAACCTGGTGCTGATCGGGGCGCCGGCCAGGGTGGGCGGTGAGGTGATGGGATCGCTGGCCGTGATCGGACCAACCCGCATTGACTATGAGCACACCATCACGGCGGTGTCATACATCGCGCGCTTGTTTGATCGAATCCTGAACGAATCAGAGTGAATCATGGCAAGGAACGGTAAATCGGAAGTGGAATCGAGAGATCTGGACCTGGAACACGAGCTGCCGCCGGCCGAGGAAACGACGGAAGAGCAAGCACCGAGGAGCTCGGGCGAAGATGCGGCTGCCCTGCGGGAGCAACTGGAGAAGCTGCAGGGCGAACGCAACGAACTGCTCGAACGGCTGGCGCGGCTGCAGGCGGAGTTTGAGAACGCGCGCAAACGCGCCGCACGCGAGCAGCAGGAATACAAGGACTTCGCGCTCGCCGATGCGCTCAGGAACCTGCTGCCGATTGTCGACAGCTTCGATCGCGCTCTACAGACCAAGGTGCAGAAACCGGAAGACTTTCGCGCCGGGGTGGAGTTGATCCGCAAACAGTTCCACGATGCGCTGGAGAAGCTGGGCCTGCGTCCGATTCCGGCCAAGGGTGAGCCGTTTGACCCCCGGCTCCATGAGGCCATCGAAATGGTGGACACGGATGCGGTGAAGGACCACCATATCGTGGATGAACTGCAGCGCGGCTATAAGCTCAAAGATCGCCTGCTGCGCCCCGCCATGGTGCGGGTGGCGCGCAACTCCAAAAAGTAAATTCCATCGCCAAGAGGACTGATTATTCCAACCACTAACGGCAAACGCGACTTTTACGAGGTGCTGGGCGTGGCCCGCACCTGCAGCGAGCAGGAGATTAAGAGCGCCTATCGGAAGCTGGCGCTGCAATTTCATCCTGACCGCAACCCCGGCAATCCGGAAGCGGAAGAGAAATTCAAGGAAGCGACCGAAGCCTATAGCGTGCTGGCGGATTCCAACAAGCGCGCCATGTATGACCGCTTTGGGCACGCGGGTGTGGGGGGAACGGGAGGCGGGGGTGCCGGCGGCTTTGGCGGTTTTGACGCCACCATCTTCCAGGACTTCAGCGACATATTCGGCGACTTCTTCGGCTTTGGCGACCTGTTTGGCGGCGGCGCCCGGCGCGGCCGCACCCGCGCGCAGCGCGGTCCCGATCTGCGCGAAGACCTGACTCTGGAATTCGATGAAGCGGTGTTCGGGATCACCTCGCAGGTCCGGGTACGCCGGCACGAAGCGTGCGAAGAGTGCAAAGGCTCGGGCGCAGCGCCGGGCAAAGCTCCGGTCACCTGCCGCACCTGCGGCGGGCGGGGCCAGGTGCGCTACCAGCAGGGCTTCTTCAGCATCGGTCGCACCTGCCCTACATGCCAGGGCGCAGGTAACGTGATTACCGATCCTTGTCCCAAGTGCAAAGGCCAGGGGCGGATGCTGCAGGAGCGCACAGTTGAGGTGAAGGTGCCGGCCGGGGTGGAAGACGGCACACGCATCCGCTATGGCGGACAGGGCGAGGCGGGAGCCAATGGTGGCCCCGCCGGCGATCTGTACATCGTGCTGCACGTTAAGGAGCACGCCTTCTTCGACCGCGAAGGCAACGACCTGCACTGCGTGATCCCCATCTCGGTTTCGCAGGCGGCTCTGGGCGCGGAAATCATGGTCCCAACCATGGAAGGCGAGCACCAGCTGAAAATTCCCGAAGGCACGCAGTCAGGCTCCACCTTCCGCGTGCGCCACAAGGGCGTGCCGGTGGTCAACAGCCACGGCAAAGGCGACCTGTTTGTTGAGGTGAAAGTCCAAATACCTACCAAACTCAACAAACGGCAGCGCGAACTGTTGCAGGAACTGGACGGCTTCGGAAAAGTGGAGAACAAGCCTCAGCGCAAAACGCTGCTCAGCAAAGTGAAAGACATCTTTGGCTAGGTTTGAACACTACTACGCTTACTTCCTGCTGTTCGTGACCGTTCTGCCCGCCGTGATGAGGCTGGCCATGCCGGAACGCGTGGCCGCGCTGACCAGCGAGCGCATGGCCGCTCCCCGTGCCCGTTCGCGTTACTTCAAAATTGGCTTGGTGTCGGCCGTGACTTCCATCGTGGCGGCCGTTTTGTACGCCATTCTCTGGCGGAACCAGGCCTGGCTGCTGCTGGCCGCCGCCATCGGCCTGCTGAGCGGCGCAGAGATGGTAGGCAACACCCGCTGGTTCGAAACTTCCAGTTTGAAATCGCAGAACATCGTATTTGGCGTGCTCTACGCAGTAGCGGCCGTGGCCACTTGGCTGGTGCTGCTCCGATGACGCGGCGCCGCTGGATTGCCGACCAGGTCAGAGGCAATCGCGCCATGTTGATCGGAGAGCATGCCGCGCACCTGGCCCGAGTGCTGCGCGCCCAGGCAGGTCAGGAATTCGACATTGCCGCCGATGGCGTGGTTCGCCGCGGGCGGATCCTTTCCGTTTCCGAAAACCGGGTTGAGTTCCAGCTGGGCGAAGAGGTGGAATCCGCCCCGGTTGTGCAGGTCACGCTGGCGCTGGCCATTATCAAGTTCGACCGCATGGAATGGGCAATTGAGAAGTGCACCGAACTGGGGGTGGCGCGCATTGTGCCCTTTGTGGCACGGCGAACGGATGCTCACCTGGCCGCGGCTGCCGTCAAACGCGTGGAACGCTGGCGGCGCATCGCGCGTGAAGCTTCCGAGCAGGCGCGGCGGGTGGCTCCGCCCGAGATTGCCGATCCCGTGAAGCTGCGCGATGTGCTGGCGCTGCCGGGAGAGCGCCGCATTGTGCTGTCGGAGGTTGAAACATCGGTTTCTTTGCCTGAAGTGTCTCGCGAGGGCAGTGCCCTGGTGCTGGCCATCGGTCCCGAAGGCGGGTGGACGAATGAGGAGTTGCAGGCTTTTGCGGAGGCGGGGTGGAAGGCGGCGGCGCTGGGCCCAACAATTCTGCGGGCCGAAACCGCCGCGATCGCGGGAATAGCAGTACTGATCGCACAAACCTTCTAAACGTACCTACCCGTTCAGTACCCTTCTCCCTCCGCTTCCAATTTCACCTTGCCGCGGAACATGCGGTAGACGAAGAAGAAATATCCCAACGCCAGTATCATTCCCAGAAGCCACCAAATGATTCCGATGCTCAGGCCATAATGTGCCGCGGCGGTGTTGTAGATGGTGAGGCTATAGGCTGGGTCGGTGCTGGCGGGCAGCACGTTGGGATAAAGCGCAAAAGCCGCTCCCACCAGCATGGCCGCCAGGTAGAGGGTTGAACCGGCGAAGGCCAGGCGTTCCTTTCTCGCAAGAGCGCCGTGCAGGATCATGCCCAACGCGGCCGCCACAGCCAATGGAACCAGCAACCCAAGGGGATGGGCGTGATAGTTGGCCAGTACTTCGGGACGCGCATACATAGTCGCCGCCAGGCTAAGCAGCGTCACAGCCAGCAGCACCGGCCAGAGAACCAGCGTCACTCGGCGAGCACGGGTACTGATGGGCGGCTCGGTTTTGCGAATCACATAAAGCGCGCCATGCATGGTGAGCGCCACCAGGGCCACCACTCCTGTGAGCACGGTGTACCAGTCGAGGATGCCGTTCTGCGCGCCCACCCGCCAGTTGGTCCATAGAGGCTCGAAGAAGTAGCCGTCGGCGGCCAGGGGCACGCCGCGAATCACATTCCCCAGCGCCGCGCCGAAGAAGATGGCCAGCAGCGCGCTGGCCAGGCTGAAGACCACGTCGAAGAAGCCCTGCCATACCAGGCCGGGCACGTGGTTGCGCAGTTCAATGCCGATGGCGCGCAGCATGAGCAGCCAAAGCACCATCATCAGCGGCAAGTAAAAGCCGCTGAAACTGGAAGCGTAAAGCACGGGAAAGGCGAAGTAGAGGGTGCCGCCGGCAGCCAGCAGCCAGACTTCATTGCCATCCCAGACCGGCCCGATGGTGTGCAGCACCGCTTTGCGCTCGGCGGGCGTGCGCCCCACGATGAGGTAAATGATTCCGGCGCCCAGGTCGAAGCCATCGAGCACAACGTATGTCGCAAGCATCAGGGCAACAATGACGAACCAGAGTGTCTCCATAGGATTCCTCTAATCAGCAGCGGCCACGCGCCGCAGGGGTTCAACTTTTTCGGCCAGCCACAGGGGGCCTTGCTCAATTTCGCGGCGCACCAGAAACAGGAACAAGATGCCCAGCACCGTGTACATGCCCATGAAACCGAGCAGGGTGAACAGGCCGTTGCCGGCGGAAACGCGCGGCGAGTAGCCTTCGCGCGTCATCATGAGTCCGTAAATGAGCCAGGGCTGGCGGCCAATTTCGGCGGTCATCCACCCGGCGGTATTGGCGATGTAGGGAAAGGGCAGGCTGAGCAGCAGCACCCAGAGCATGGCCCGTGACTCATAAAGTTTACGGCGCCAGAGCAGGAGGACGGAGATGACCATCACAGCGATGAAGATGGTCCCTAGTCCCACCATAATGTGGTAGCTGTAGTAGAGCAGCGGGATGTTTTCCGGCCACACCTCCTGCGGAAACTGGTCCAGTCCCTGCACATTGGCGTTCCAGCGGCGGTAAGTCAGGAAGCTCAGCATTTTGGGCAGGAGGATGGGATTGTCGAGCTTGCGCTCCTGCACGTTGGGCTGTCCGATGATGACCAGGGGCGCGCCAGGCCGGCCCTGGAAGAGCGCTTCCATGCCCGCCAGCGTGACCGGCTGATGGTTGGCGACCATTCTGCCCTGCTGATCGCCGGTGGGAAACAGCTGGAAAATGCAGGCAATGCAGGCGGCGATTACGCCCACGCGCACGAACATGCGCCCGTGCTCCACGTGCTTGCGGCTGAGCAGGTAGAACGCGCCGATGGACGCCATCACGAACGAGCCGGTCACCACCGCGCCGCTCATATTGTGCGCGTATTGCCAGCCCGCCCACGGATTCAGCAGCAGTTGCCAGAAGCTGGTGAGCTGGAAAGTTCCGTCCGCCGTGCGCATATAGCCGACCGGATGCTGCATCCAGGCGTCGGTCGCGATAATGAAGTAGCCCGAGAGCCAGGAGCCGAGAAACACCGCTACAGCGGTCGCCCAGTGGGCCCGCTGGCTCAGCCGCTTTTCGCCATACAGGAACAGTCCCAGAAATGCCGACTCCAGGAAGAAGGCGAACATGCCTTCCATGGCCAGGGTCTGGCCGATCACCCCGCCGGCCAAGCGCGAGAAATGCGACCAGTTGGTGCCGAACTGGAATTCCATGGGAATGCCGGTCACCACGCCGAGCACGAAGTTGATGCCGAAGATTTTGGCCCAGAAGCGGGCGGCGGCGTTGTAGTTCTCGTCCTTCTTCCAGATAGCCAGCGACTTGAGCACCACAATCAACGGCGCCAGCCCCATGGTCAGTTGCGGGAACAAGTAGTGGAAGGTGACGGTAAAGGCGAAATGCAAGCGGTCAACCAGGAGTGCGCTGTCCATAACCAGAAATTATCGGCAAGGGAGCGCCCGAAGGGATGTGATGGGCGTCACAGGAAAGAGGGAGTCAGGAGTAAGTGGCGGAACTTCGTAGTTAGCCCGGTCGGCGCCGGCGCCGCACGCGAGATGCTTCGGGGCTGAGGCCCCTCAGCATGACGCTTTTCCAACAACTGAATGCCGAGCGCTGAACGCTTTATTTGGCTGCGGCGCGGCGGCGCCGTTCGGACTCGCGCATCTGGCGACGCCGGCCGGCATCCTCGTAGCGGCGCTTCTCTTCCTCCGTTTCCGGGATCACCGGCGGCACGGGCTGGCGGCGGCCATGGCGATCAATGGCCACAAAAGTCAGGAAAGCTGAACTTACGTGTTTCCGTGTAGCCTCAATGTAACTCTCGACGGAAACCTTCACTCCCACCTCCATCGAGGTATGGAAGACGCGATTCACGGACGACTGCAGAATTACCAGGTCTCCCACGTGCACGGGAACCAGGAAGTCGAGGTGGTCAATGGAGGCCGTGACCACGTAATTGCGGGAGTGGCGGTGGGCGGCGAGGGCGCCGGCCAAGTCAATCCAGTGCATCAAGCGGCCGCCCAGCAGGGCGTTGAGCGGGTTGGCATCGTTGGGCAGAACAATTTCCGCCATCTCCGACTGCGAATCTTTAACTGGTCGGGGAGTGAGTTCCGGTTCTTTGCTCATGATCAGGTCGCGGGCTCCAGGGCGGATTTGTCGCGCCGCAGCAGGTAACACTCCAGGTAGCATTCGGCCATTCTCTGGAGGCGCGGGTCAGGATGCGCAGCGCGCCAGCGCCCGGGTGCGGAATCGTAGTCAAGAGTGCCGTGCGCGGCGGGACGGTAGTCGCGTTCGCAGACATACAGGACAGTGACCAGGCCATCCTTGTCGCGGGCAACGGAGAAACGCACCGCGTCCCAGACGCGCTCCTCCGGAAGATGCGAACACGCCCGGGCGTACCCCAGATTGCAGAAGTTGGCTAGCTCTTCCGGGCCGGGAATAAAGCCTTGCTGGCCGGGAGCGGTGCAGTGGCCTTGCCAGCCGTCGCCCAGGGGCAACCGCGAACGGTGGGGCCAGGCGATGGCTTCGAACTTTGCGCTCGGCATGAAATAGGGACAGGCCACGGGTAATCTCCGAAGTGACCTATTCTATCGGCATACGGCATGTGAGTGGTAGAAAGTAGTGTGGGTCTTTGCCGGGCCCACCAATCATGTAGTAGTTTCATAGCGCAACGGATTTCCCTGACACCTGACTACCGACTCCCGACTACGGATCTATGGACCGCATTGCCATGCTGAAGGAAATATTGGCGCAGAACCCGCGGGATACGCTTGCGCGTTACGGGCTGGCCATGGAGTATTCCAACTCCGGGCAGGTGGAAGATGCACTGAGCGAGTTTGGCAGCCTTCTGGCCACCAATCCCGATTATGCCGCCGGATATTTTATGGCGGCGCAGATGCTGGCCCGCGAAGGCCGCGAGGACGAAGCCCGCAAGATGCTACGCGACGGAATTGCCGCCGCCCAGCGCACTGGGAACCTGCACGCCCAATCGGAGATGGAGGAACTGCTGAGGGAGTTGGGAAGGTGAGAAAGGTTTTGAGGGTTCGAGGTTTCAAGGTTGCAATCTTTTCCGATTTTTCTTAGTTCCAGCA
>Ga0075436_100003317_pt1 | contig 11017 bp, 5 predicted proteins | sample RhiMethybrSRZTD5_FD_75303 | JGI IMG/M metagenome (GOLD analysis project Ga0075436, IMG submission 75303) | Populus rhizosphere microbial communities from Tennessee, USA - Rhizosphere MetaG P. TD hybrid SRZTD5 | ecosystem: Host-associated > Plants > Roots > Rhizosphere > Soil | place: USA... | reverse complement strand
CGAGGAGCTAGAACTTGAAGATGCGGCCGAGGGCGCGCCCGATTCGCTGGCCGAGATCGTCCACGGGATTCTGTGGGCGATCGCTCTGCGTGCTCTGATCCATGTCGGGGCCGTGCTCAGGACACGGGATGTTGGGCAGCGGCAGCTCGGGCTTGTAGTACTCGTTGCGAGTTACCGGACACCACTCGGTCGCGAGATAACCGGTGGTCGGATCGATCATCACCTCTTTCATCCCCGGCGGTGGATTCCACGCCGTTGGCAGCGCGGTCTCGTGCCAGCCATTCAAATAAAATTCCGCCCACGCGGGCGCGGCGAGACGGCCGCCTGATGCGTCGCCGGAGATCGGAGCCGGCACGTCGAAGCCAAACCAGAACGCGGCGATTACGGTCGGCGTGTAGCCGACGAACCAGACGTCGGTGCCGCTGTTTGTCGTGCCGGTTTTCCCTGCGACGAGTCCCTTCACTCCGTAATCGCGAATCGTTTTGCCCGTACCGTAGTCGACCACCGACTGCAACATCGAAGTCACCTGATACGCATCACGCGGATCCATCACCAACGGCCGATCGGCGAGATTGCGCTCCGGATCTTGCCAGATCGGAATGTCGTTGGCGGCGGAGATGCTGCGAATCAATCGCGGCCGCACTTTATATCCGCCATTCGCAAATGGTGCGTACGCGGTCACCAGCTCGATCGGCGTCACTTCGGCAGTGCCGAGTGCGACGGAGGGGAGATCGGGGATCGGACTGACGATGCCGTTCTTTTTGGCCTGCGCGATCACCCGCGGGATGCCAATCGCCTGACTCACGCGCACTGTCGCCGCATTCGCCGAGCGAATCAGCGCTTTGCGGAAGGTGATGCGGCCGGCGTAGTCGTCATTGTAGTTCGCGGGCGACCAGACGGTGCGACCCTGAATCACATCGATCGGATCGTCGTCGACCTCGGACGATGGCGTGTAACCCGCCGCCATCGCCGCGGCGTAGACAAACGGCTTGAATGCGGAGCCAGGCTGGCGATGCGCGGACAATGCGCGATTGAAAGTGCCACGCTCGTAGGTGCGACCGCCGGTGAGCGCGCGGATGTCGCCATTGGTCGGATCGATTGCCACCATCGCGCCCTGGATCACGGCGCGTCTCGACGCCTCGGACTGAATCGCCGCGGCGCGCCGACGCACTGCGCGATCGGCAGCGATCTGTGCGTTGCGGTCGAGGGTCGTGCGCACTGTGAGATCGACGATATCAGCGGTGCCGCCCTGAATGATCGAGTCCACCTGCATGCGCACCGCGTCGAGCGCGTACGAATCGGTCGGATCGGTCGGACGCCATTCGTCTTTGGCAAGGCTGAGTGGGGCGGCCTGCAAACCGGCCAGACGATTCTCCGACACGTATCCCTGCTGCACCATCAGCGTTAGGACGAGATTGCGTCGGTCGAGCGCGCGTTGCGGATGACGCCGCGGGGTGTACACCGAAGGCGCTTTGGGCAGCGCGGCGAGAGTTGCTGCCTGGGGAAGATTGATCCTGTTGACACTCTTGCCGAACAAGTCCCTACTGGCCGCCTCGACGCCATAGACGCCGTTGCCCATGTAGATGACGTTGAAGTAGAGCTCGAGGATCTGCTGCTTGGTGAGCGAGTGCTCGATGAGGCGGGAGAGTCTGAGCTCGGTGAGCTTCTGTCGCAGCGACCTCGCCGGATACTTCCGCACCGCGAAGGTATTGCGGGCGACCTGCATTGTAATCGTGCTGAAACCTTGGCGCGTTCCGCCTGCCCTGATATTGGTGACGAGCGCACGGAAGAATCCGCGCCAATCAAGGCCCCCGTGCTGGTAGAAACGCCGATCCTCAGTGGCGATGAACGCCTGCTGGACGAAGACCGGGACCTGGCTCAGCGGTACGTTGACGCGTCTTACGAGCTCGATGCGGCCCATCAGCCGGTTGTAGCGATCGAGGATGCGACCGCCCTGATCGGGCTGGAAGGTCTGGATGTCGCGCGGTGTCGGACAGCCGTCGAAACCGCACGTCGCCAGCCACGCATCCGTGAAGTAGATCGCTAGAATACAAATTGCGAATGTCCCAAGGAGAATTCCTCGACGGTGTGCAGACAACCAGCCGAAGAAGCCCCGGGACCTAGTTCCCATTCCAGAAATCAGCCGCGAAAAATGAATCGTTCAATCCTCTTTTCGATCGCAATCGCAACCGCCGTCAGTGCATGCAGCGGTAGCGGGACGAAAACAGCATCTGCCGCGAACAGTAACAGCACCGGCTCGTCAACACAGGCTGCCGGTCCCACATCAGACACCGCGACCGCTATTGCGGGTCCAGCAGAAAGCGGGACGCCGCAGGCGGGAGGCGGGAACAATCCCGATCCCGGCGCAAAACCGAATCCCAATCGCGTCCCCAACGAGATGGGACGAATAATGGTGCTCGAGTATCACCTGATCACCGACCATAATGGCTTCTACGCGCGGGAGCGCGGGCAGTTTCGAAAGGACCTCGAGCTACTGTACGATCGCGGTTATCGCCCCGTGAACATGGCCGACGTGCTCGACAAGAATCTCAACCTGGCGAAAGGATTGTCACCGGTGGTGTTCGTGTTCGACGACGCGTCGCCGGAGCAGTTCCGCTACATCAACAACAACGGGAAACTGGAGATCGATCCTACGAGCGGCATCGGCATCTGGCTCGATTTCAAAAAGACGCACCCGGACTGGGCGAACAAAGGAGTGTTCTGCCTGCTCTCTGGTGCCAATGCAGGACACAATTTCTTCGGCGATCGCGGCATTCAGGGCCAGCTGTCGAACTGGCGATTCCAGAAAGTGAAATGGCTCGCGGATAACGGATTCGAGCTGTGCGATCACACGCTGTGGCACGCGCAGCTGAGCAAGTATCCGGACGCGTTCGTGCAGGAGCAGATCGCGCGCAATGTGTTGGCGATCGACTCGGCGGTGCCCGGTTACAAGGTGAGATCGATGGCGCTGCCGCAGGGACTGTGGCCGAAGAATCACGCGCTGGCGACCAGGGGATCGTGGACTAATCCGAAGACCGGCAAGACTATCTCTTACTCGTGGCCGGTGGTATTTGAAGTCGCGGGTGGGCCGATGCGATCGCCGTACGATCCTGCTTTCAATCCAGGGTCAACGCCGCGCATCCAGGTGATCGGCAACGCGATTCAGCAGACGATGGATAAGCTCGAGAAATCCGGCAATGCGTACATCTCGGACGGCAATCCTTCCGTCGTCGCCAAGCCTGCTACGACTCGCTAAAAGCGCCAGCCTTCCAGCGTCTTGATTGCTTTCTCGAGTGCGGCGCGTTGATCGGCGCGGTCGCTCACGGCGAGCAATTCCTTATACGTAGAGATCGCCAGATCAACCGCTTCGTAATCGTGCTCGGCGCCGGCGAGGCTCGCGGCGTTATCGGCTAAATTCGCTTTCGCGAGAAGGTCGAGTGGGAATCGCTGGCTAACCTGCTGCCAGCGCGCCATGCGCTGGCGCGGATCGGACTCCGCGAGCGCCCAGAGATGCCATGCGGCGCGGTTGTCGGGATCGACTGCGATCGCGCGCGAGGCGAGATCGGCAACCGGTTCAGGCCCGGTACCTATCAGCCAGTAATGATTCGCGAGTGCAACCAACGCTTTCGCATCATCAGGTCGCTCTTGCACCGCCCGCTCCAATTCCGGCAATGGATCGGCTTCGGCGGTCAGGTTTTGTTCGGTCATGGAGCGGGATGGGGGATGGGGGATGGGGGATGCGGGATGGGGGATGCGGGATGCGGGATGCGGGATGCGGGATGCGGGATGCGCGGCCAGTGTGCGCAACGGTCTACGAATGCGTGTAGAATAACTGCAGACTGATTTCTGTGCTCCTCTGCCGACTGCCGACTTTAGTTCAGTCCGCAGTCCCTAACAAATCACTCTGGACAACGAGCGTACCCCAGCCTAGCATTTACTCATTGCTGGACTTTTCTTCTAGCAGCTAGTACCATTCGGCACGTAGCGCAGCTCTAGCAGCGCGCGATTCCATACAAAATACGGCTTCGATCTTCGCGTGAATTCAGACCGCGAAACGCGTGAGCCATTCGAGCAGCACTAAGTCTCAGCCACACCACAATTCATGAGCGAACGCCGACGTCCTTTTCGTCGCGGCCGGAGGTCCCGTCCGTCCGGTCATCAACCGCATACTCCATTTGCCGAATCTCCCGGCGATGCAGACCCGTATCTGGATATGGATTCATCCACTCCCGGTTCCACCCCTCCCTCCGACGCGGCAGACCTACCAGACGTCCGCGATAACATGACCTCTCCAGTAATTCCCACTCCACCATCGACACCACCATCGCCGCAGTCGGATTTCGACAACAGCGGTGACTCGGGTGCGCCGCCGGCGAGCGGCAACGGCAACGAAAACACCGGCACTCAATCACAACCGCAGTCGCAATACAATCCGCAGCACCAGGGCGGTGGCGGTGGTGGCGGCGGGCAGGGACAACATCAGCGCGACGGCCATCGCGACAATCGCCACAACGGACGGCGCGGTCGCAATCAACGCGGACGCAGACAGCGCGGCGGCGGCGGCGGTCAAGGTGGTGGTCAGGGTGGTGGACAGCAGGGCGGCGGCCAGCGTGGTGAACGCAATGAGTCACGCGCACCACTCGCCCCAATAGTTCCGGATGGCGAGACGATCGGTTGGTTCGATCCACAGCGCGAAGGCGGCTTCATTCGCCGAGCGGGATTTAGTTACCTCGCAGAGCCGGGCGACGCATACGTACCGACGCAGTTGATTCGCCAGTACACGCTCCGTCGCGGCGATCAGATCCAGGCGACAACCGGCCACGACCATCGCAATCGCATCGTCGTCGTCGACGTTCAGAAAATCAACGATCAGGATCCAGCGGCGGCTGCGCGCCGTCCCGATTTCGGCTCACTGATCGCTTCATATCCAGAGAGAAAGCTCAAGCTCGAGACCGGACGTCCAGCCAAGGGCGGACCCGAGCTCACGCGTCGCGCGATCGATCTCATCGCGCCAATCGGCTACGGCCAGCGCGCGCTCATCGTCGCTCCGGCACGCGCCGGCAAGACGATGTTGCTTCAGGCAATCGTCGAAGGCGTGGCCATCAATCATCCACAGGCAGTGCTGCTCATCCTGCTCGTCGACGAGCGTCCCGAGGAAGTGAGCGAGATGATTACGTGGGGCTACGGGGAGGTCGTCGCCTCCAGTTTCGACATGCCTGCGGTGCGCCATACCGACGTCACCGAAATGGTTCTGGAGCGCGCGCGTCGCCTCGTCGAGCTCGGGAAGGACGTCGTAATCGTTCTGGACTCGATCACGCGCATGGCACGTGCATATAACACGGTCGAGCGCGGCACCGGGCGCACCTTGTCCGGCGGTCTCGATTCGTCCGCGATGGCGCGTCCCAAGGCTTTCTTCGGGTCAGCGCGCTCGGTCGCCCCTGAACACGGTGGCGGATCGCTCACCATTATCGCCACCGCGCTGGTCGAGACCGGCTCGCGCATGGACGACGTCATCTTTGAAGAATTCAAGGGTACCGGCAACTGCGAAATCAAGCTGGATCGCTCGTTATCGGAGAAAAGAATCTTCCCCGCCATCGATGTCGCGACCAGCGGCACGCGTCGTGAAGACAAGCTCTTCCGTCCGGATCAGCTAGAGCATGTTTACACGCTTAGACGCGGGCTACAACAGATGCCCTCCAGTTCTGCTATGGAGTGGCTCATTAAGAGGATTGCAGCAACGCCGTCTAACGACGCATTGCTGGAAGGCCTATAAGCGGGATGCGGGATGCGGGACGCGGGATGCGTTCTCCCTCCGCGCCTTCGCATCCCGCATCCCCCATCTCGCATCCCTGCTTGTTGGCGCACTCCTCCTTCCCGCCCTACTCGTCGCCCAGGCGGTCGACACTCCGCGGCCACCAACAGTCCCGCCAAAAAAACTCACCGCCGCACCGTCGCCTCACCCCGAGGTCGTCAACCTCACGCTCAAAGGCGTGAAAGTCGTCCGGCAGGACGATCTCCGAAACAACATTTACACCACGGCTTCTTACTGCAACAGTATCCTCCTCAAGCCGTTCTGCTGGATCAGCAAGTCCAAATACTTCTACACCCGCGAGTATCTCGATCACCAGGAGCTACATCGCGATGTGCTGCGCATTCGCGTCTACTACTGGAAGCGCGGATACCGCGAGACTGAAGTCGATACCGCGGTAGTCCCGCGCGGCAAGAACCAGGTCGGCGTCACCTTCACCATCAAGGAAGGTCCGGCCACCGTCGTCTCCGACATCGCCGTCACTCAGGACACTACTGTCCTCACCCAGCGCGAGATCGACGATCGCATCGCACTCGGCAAGAACGGTCCGCTCAACCTGATCAAGCTCGATTCGTCGCGCTTCAATCTGCAGTCGCGGATGTTCGACAAGGGATACGCCGACGCCGAGGTCGATACGGCGACAGTGATCGACAGCGCGTCGCACACGGCGCAGGTGCGATTCACGCTGATCCCCAAGTACAAGACGACGGTCGAAGACATCGTCATCAAGGGCAACGACGACGTCGATTCGCGCACTATCCTCAAATCGCTGACGTTCCACGTCGGCGACATCTTCAAGCGATCGGAGATGCTGCGCAGCCAGCGCGCGCTCTACGAATCAAACCTGTTCCGGCGCGCGTCGATCGAGCCACGCCCGCCAATCGACATCTCCGCGCCGGACTCCGCGAAAGTCGTGGTGATCGATCTCACTGAAGCACCATTCCACGAAGCGCGCATCAGTGCTGGATTCAACACGATCGATTTCGCCCAGGTCGAGAGCAGGTTCACCAGCTACAATTTCCGCGGCGGCGCGCGACGGCTCGACATCCAGGGAGTTGTCGGCAACCTGTTCGCGAAGTCGCTCAACGGGCGCGGAGTTTTCCGCAACGCGACGGTCGGCAGCACCGGCACCCTCGCGCGCTACTACGTGCCGACCTACAACGCGAGCATCGACCTCACTCAACCATGGTTCGGGTCGCCGCACAACACACTCTCGGCGGGAATCTTCACCCACCGACGCAGCGCGCCGGGCATCTACATCGATCGCGGCTACGGCAGCTCGTTCACCTTCACGCGCGAGATGACCGAGCGCGCGCCGCTCAGCGTCAACTACCGGTTCGAGATGAGCAAAGTCGACGCGGGCGACGTCTACTTCTGCATCAACTTCGGCGTCTGCGATGCGCCGACACTCGAAGCGCTGCGTGGAAATCAGAAGCTGTCGCCGGTGACGATCACCGCCGGACTCGATCGGAGCAACGATCCGTTCTCGCCCAATCGCGGCTATCGCACCAACGGCAGCATCGAGCACGCGTCGGCATTCACTGCGTCCGATTTCCGCTACAATCGCGCGACGGCCGACGGCTCTTCGTACTTCCAGATTCGCAAGCGCGGCTCGTTCGCGGCCCACATTCGCGCGGGCTGGGTTCGTCCACTCGGCAGCACTGCGCAGGCAGTCGGCATCGCCGCCGGACTCGGCGACGGCGTGCTGCATCCGCGCAAGCGCTTTTACGCCGGTGGCGCCAGCTCGGTGCGCGGCTACGGCGAGAATCAGCTCGGCCCGCGTGTGCTCACCATCCCGATAGGGACACTGCAGGCGCACGACTCGCTCAACGTCGCGTGCACGAGCGGCGCCGACGTCACGCAATGCGATCCCACCGCGGGGAACCTCAAGGATCGCGATTTCGAGCCGAGGCCACTGGGCGGGAATTTTGTGGTGGAGGGAAGCGTGGAGGCGCGTTTTCCGGTGTGGCGCGATCTCGCCGGCGCGGCGTTCGTCGACGCCGGAATGGTCAGCCAGAGGACAACGCCTGATCTTCCCCGCCGAAAGACGGCCATAACCCCCGGTTTTGGCTTCCGATACAAGTCTCCAGTAGGCCCAATCCGTGCCGATATAGGGTTCAACCCGGGCCGCAGTGAGTCACTGCCGGTCGTCACGGAAAGCATTGTTAATGGCCAAAGGACGCTCGTCACACTACAACAGCGCCGCACTTATTCGCCTACCAGCGGCGGCATCCTCAACCGGATGGTGCTGCACCTCTCGATCGGCGAAGCGTTCTAATGCGTAGGCGGATTCTGATCGCAATCACCGCTTTGGTAGTGGTGGTCATACTGCTCGTCGGTGGCGTTTTCCTGGTGACGAACACCAACTGGGGTCGCGAGCGGGTCCGTCGGTACGTCGAAGGAATCATTCAGCGCAATAGTCACGGACTCGTGCACATCGGTTCAGTGACGGGCAATCTGCTCAAGGGATTCACGCTCCACGACGTCGTGATTACCGACAGCGCGCATCGGCCATTCATCAAAGTCGGAGAAGCGTGGGCACGCTACAGTCCGCTCAGCACGATACGTGGCAAGCGCATCGACTTCCGCAACGTAAAACTGGTGAACCCGATCATCGTGCTCGAGAAGCGGCCCACTGATGCGAAGTGGAATTTCGAGCGGATTTTCCCGCGCGATACGACGACGCCGACGGGTCCGAAGAAAACCGGCTGGGGCACGTGGATCAAATTCAGCGACGTGACCGTGGTGCAGGGCGACATCACCGTGCGCTCGCCGTGGCAGCCTGACCCGAACATCACGCCCGTCAAGCAGAATGACGAAGTGCGCAAGGCACTCGGCCCCGAGGGGAGACTGCAGATCACGCGCGTGCCGGGCGGTTATCAGAAGGAGTTCGCGTTCCACAAGATCGACGGAATTTTCCCGCTCGTTCGTCTCGAGGATCCAGCGTATAGCTATCGGGAGGTTGATGTCTCGGCGCTGAAAATGATCGCCGCGCCATTCCGTCCGCCGGTGGCCGATGTGCGCGGACTCACCGGCAATTTTTATTTCACGGGTGATTCACTGTGGTGGCACGGTGCGCGGGCCGCCTTCCCGCAGACGAAGGTCACTGGCGACGGCAGATATCTGCTCACCAACGGCGATCTGCATTTGAAGCTGCACGGCGATCCGGTGAATCCCGCGGACATTCGCTGGGCAATGGTGACACTCCCGGAAAGCGGAAACGGCAAGCTCGATTTCGGTCTCGACTGGACCGGTCACAAGAGCGTGTACACGATCGCCAACATGGATATGAACGCCGAGCGATCGCACATCGCCGGTCAGATCCAGGCGACGGTCACCGACACCATTGCGTACAAGAACGCGGATTTGCGGTTCACGAATCTCGACACCCGCCTGATTCACCGGGTGTTCCCGACTCTGACTTTCCCGCGGCCGTTGATTCTCACCGGCCGCGCGGCGTTTGACGGCGGGCAGCACGCACTGCGTGTGAACGGCGATGTCGTGGTGGACGATGCTCAGTCCGGGCGAAGTCACCTGGTTGGCAACGGCGTAATGGGACTCGCGGGCACGCTGTTCACCGCCAGCAATCTGCACGTGACGATGAAGCCGCTGGAGATCAATCTCGCGCGCGCGATCATCCCGACGATTCCGAAGCAGCTGCAGGGAAGTTTGTCGGGCACGATGACCCTCAACGGCTCGAGCAAGGCGATCATGACGGCGGTCGGCGATGTAACCCATGTCGACCGCGGCGCGCTGTCGCACGCGACTGGTCGCGCGTCGTTCCGCAATGGCGCTGTCGGGTACTGGGATGTCGACGCGCGGATGCATCCGCTGGCGCTGGCGACGCTCGGTCGGTTCATGCCGACGGTTGGATTGCGCGGAGTCGCGAGCGGGCCGTTGAAGGTGCGCGGTAACACCAACAATCTCGCGCTCAACACTCAGCTCACTTTCGCCGACGGTGGCTATCTGGATTTGCGCGGGACGATGGATCTGTACAGCCGGCAGACTGGCTACAACCTCAGTTTTGACGCGCGCGGGTTCAACGCGAACTATGTGGTTGCCAGGTTCCCGCAAACGCGTTTGACGGCCGCCGGAACGTTCCGCGGCCGCGGCTTCGATCCGGCGACGATGCAGTCACAATTGGTCGCCACAGTTGCGCCCTCGACGATCGACACGATTCGCGTCGACCGCGCCAACGTCAACGTGACGATGGCAAACGGACTCGCGCGTTTCGATACACTGGCGGTCGATCTCCCGCAGGGAATCGTCGAGGCGAAGGGCACGTTTGGATTGGCGACAAATCGCACCGGTACACTCTCCTATCACGTCGCCGTCGATTCGCTGCAGAACTTCGCCGGCCTGATCGGCCAAAAGGACACCGGTGTGGTGAAGCCTCGCCCTGGAATTCTGTCGACACGGGTAGCGCAGGCGCGCGCTGATTCGTCGAGAAAAGCCAAGGCGACTGAAGTAGAGAGAGCGGTGACTGGCCTCGCGTACCCGACGGCCGCGGTAGATACGCCGCAGGGAATTCCCAAGGATCTCGTCGCGGGCTCCGTGCGCGCCGACGGAGTCGCAACCGGCAACATCAAGAGCTTCAGTCTAAAGGGAACAGCCTCGGGCACTAACGTGATTGCGCGCGGCAACAGCGTCGGCTCTTTCACTGCCGACTACGACTGGATCAACGCTCGCACACCGCAGTCACAGCTATCGGTCAACGCCACTGCGCAGTCGGTTCGCGCCGCTGGCTTCGATCTCGATAGCGTGCGTGGCAAGCTCACTTATGGGAAACCGAACGGGACGCTGCAGCTCACCGTCGATCAGAGCAATGGACGCACCTACGCTGCTGACGCCGCGTTCACGCTCGACAAGGTTCGCAACACGCTCAAGCTCAACGATCTTCGCCTGCAGTTCGATACGAGCACCTGGGCGAGCACCCACGCCGCGGCGCTGCATTGGGGTCAGGCCGGCGTCGACGTCGACAGTCTCGAGCTGCGCAACGGTCGCAACGGCCGGGTCTTCGTTAACGGATTCCTGCCCAAGCAAGGCAGCGCCAACTTCGATCTCGCCGTCGACAACGTGAACGTCGAAGACATCATCTCCCTGACGCAGAGCGACATCAACGCGGCGGGACTCGTCTCCTTCAATGTCCACGGCACCGGCACTCTGGCCAATCCGCAATTCAGCGGCGCTTTCGGCGCGTCCGATCTT
>Ga0075436_100003314_pt1 | contig 11018 bp, 6 predicted proteins | sample RhiMethybrSRZTD5_FD_75303 | JGI IMG/M metagenome (GOLD analysis project Ga0075436, IMG submission 75303) | Populus rhizosphere microbial communities from Tennessee, USA - Rhizosphere MetaG P. TD hybrid SRZTD5 | ecosystem: Host-associated > Plants > Roots > Rhizosphere > Soil | place: USA... | reverse complement strand
TGGGGGCTGCCCTTGCCGCGAACGCTGACCCGCCACCAGGCGCCGACCGGCTGGGCGCCCACCCGGATGTCGTCCCCGCCCACCCACTCGCGGACGCGAACGAAGGCGTCAACGAGCGCCGGCTCCGAGCCGATCACCGTCGCCTCATCCGGCAGCGACGCCGCGGCGCTGGGCAGCGCCGACTTGAGCAGCGCGCCGAGAACCACCCCGCGAGGGCGGTCCTTCGGCATCGAGGCCGCCGCCTCCAGTGCCGCCGCGCGCCGGCCCACCTCCTGTGCCTGGTCGAAGACGGTGCTCAGCATCTCGGGCCGGCCGAAGGCCGCCTGCCGGGCCGACTCCTGCAGCGCGAGGACGGCCGAGCGCAGCTTGTGGCCGAGCCGCCCGACGAGGCGGTCGCGCTCCTGGTCGGCGATCTGCTGGCCGAGCTCGGCAGATCTTCGCGCCGCGGCCAGGCCGCCCTTCTCAGCCCAGCCGACCAGGCGTCCGCCCAGCACGAGGGGCTCCCAGGGCCCGCCGGGCGGCGGAAAGTCCGTGTCGGCGGGACCGTGTCGGCGGCGGTCCGGCACGGACTCCATGCCGCCGCCGACGCGCACCCAGAGCTCAGTTATGAGAGGGACCCCTGCGGGCTCCCTCTCATCGCGCGGCTGCGCCGCGCTGCTCTCCCTCCGGTCGTAGTCGCGCGCCTGGTGCCTAGCCACGCTGGAGTCGCAAGCAACGCAAGGTCATGGCCGTGCAAAGCCCGGCCAACCCTGCAACGCTCGTCTCACTTATGAGAGGGACCCCTGCGGGCTCCCTCTCATCGCGCGGCTGCGCCGCGCTGCTCTCCCTCCGGTCGTAGTCGCGCCCTTCGTGCCTAGCCACGCTGGAGTCGCAAGCAACGCATAGTCATGGCCGTGCAAAGCCCGGCCAACCCGGCAACGCTCGTCTTGCCGCTATTTCGCCGACCTGACCGTGAACTTGAAGGTGGTGCCTTCGCGGGTGCTCGAGGCGACCCAGATCCGGCCGCCGAATGAGCGCTCGACAACGAGGCGGCAGAGGTAGAGCCCAAGGCCGAGCCCGCCCTGCGAGCGGTTGCGCCCGGCTGGGCCTGTCTTCTCGAACACGTCGTTCAGGCTTCCGGGCGCGAGTCCCGGACCACTGTCCGCAACCGTGACCTCGAGCCAGCTGTCCGGCAGCTCCCGCGCGCGGACCTTCACCGGCGTTGATGTGTACTCGAGCGCGTTGCCGATGAGGTTGGTCAGAACCATCGAGAGGTGGGTCGGCTCGCAGTAGGCCTTGGGCAGGCCGCCGGGAATGCTTATCTCGACCGCAACGATGCGGTCCGTGTAGCGATGGCCGAGCACGTTCATCACTCCGTCCAGCGCGCCCCTGACTTCCACCACCTCGGGGTTCGGCTCGAAGTTCCGCGTCTCGAGCTTGGCGATGATCAGCTGGCTCTCGACCAGGCTCAGCAGGCGATCCGAGGACTCGTACGCCTCGTGCAGCAGCGCGCGCCGGCTCTGGGCGTCGATCGTGGAATCCCACTGCAGAATTCCCGCCAGCGTGGTCTTCATCGCCGCCGCCGGGCTGCGCACCTCGTGGCCGATGGCACGCAGCATCAGGTCCTTCGACTCGAGGGCGAGCCTTTGTGCGGTGACGTCCTCGTGCAGGGTCAGCACGCCAGACGGCTCGCCTTCGAGACCGGGGATCTCGACGCGTCGGACGTGGACGATGCGCTCGGGGTTCTGCATGCGGAGCTCTACGGTCGTCTCGCTCTCCGATTCCTCGTTGCGCTTTGCGGCCGCGGTCGCGTATATCTCGGCGAGCGTCTGGCCCGGCATCTCCGCGGACGCCAGGCGGTAGATCGCCTCGACCTCGGGGTTCGCGTAGACGATGTGACCGGTCGCGTCCTCGAGCATCACGCCCACCGGAGAGTGGCGGAGGATCGCCTGCATCATCCGGCGCTCGCGGTCTAGCTGGTCCACCAGCTCGAGCTGGCCGATGAGGATGGCCGCCTGGCCGGCCAGGACCGCCGCGAGCCTGCGCGTCTCTGACGCGCCCGTGGTCAGCCGGGCGACCAGCAGGCCCGCCAGCCGTCCCTCGACCTGGATCGGGATCGCGAACGCATCGGCCGGTGTGCCCAGGAGGTCGAGCAGCGCCCGCATGCGGCGGCTGCCGGTCGGCGAGACGAGCAGGCGAAGCAGCTCCGCGCTGTCGGGCACGGGCACGGTCGGGAGCTCGTCGCCGTCGGGCGCCCGGCGCACCAGCTGGCCGTCCTCCAGCAACCACAGGGCCCCAGCCGACGCCGCCAGGGCGCGCTCCACCAGCCGGCCCATCTCGGCGCGCGCTCGCTGCGGCTGCGTCGGGTCGAGCTCGGTGAACGCCGCCACCGCCTCGAGGGTTCGGATGCGCCCTCGCGTCTCCGCGACCAGTCGCGAGTTCTCGATGGCGACGGCGGCGTGGCGTGCGAAGTCGAGCGCCGCGCTGGTCGGCTCCGCTACGTGGGAGGTCGCGTGCACCGCGCCGATGGCGCCGACGAGGCGATCGCCGTACCAGAGCGGGATGAGGCTCCACGTCCTGTCGTTGGACACGCCTGACATTACGCCCGACGGCGCCTCGCGCCAGCTCTCCTCGGAGTTCAGGCCCGCGAACGCCAGCACCTGCTCGGCCGACGGGTCGCCACTCCCGCGCGTCGCGCTGATGCGGCCTTCGGTGTCGAAGGCCCAGCACACGACGCCCGACGCCTCGAGCATCGTGCGCGCCTGGTCGGCGATGTTGGTCACGACGCTCACGAGCTCGTGGCCCGCGAGGGCGGCGAGCTCCTGGATGCGGACCGACTGCGCGAGCGCCAGCTCGTTGGCGTGGTGCAGGCGCATCGTGCGAAGCGCGATTCCGACGACCGTCGACGAGGCCTCGAGCAGCTTGAGATGGTCCGAGATGAAGGTCTGGTCGTCGGTGCGCAGCGCGGCGATGCCGCCGACCACCCGATCGTCCTGCACGATCGGAACCCACAAGACGTGGCTTGGTGACCGGCCGAAGATAAACTCGCCGACCGGACCGTTCAGGTCCTGGTCGGAATCGAAAGACACCGCAGAGGCGGCGGAGCCGGGACTCTCGATCATCCGCTTGAAGAAGGGCGCCTGGTTGAGGGGCACCGGCCCGAGCGTCCCAAGCGGCCCGTCGCGCTCGCCCGTGAAGCCGACAACGTCGCCTGCGACGTCGATGTAGGCGAGCATCATGTGCGACGCTTCGAGGTAGCGGCCGACCGCGCCAAAGATCGCTTCGGCGAGCTGCTGTTCGTCAGCCGCACCCGCCACCCCGAGCTCGAGCACGTGCAGGACCTCCAGGCGCGCGCGTTCGGCCTGCGCTTGCGCGAAGTGGCCCGCATTGGCAAGGGCGAGGTTCACGTGGGCGGCCAGGTCCTCGAGCAGCCGCACGTGCCACTCGGTGAACGCATCCTCGCGATAGGACTGCAGGGACATCAGCGCCGTGATCTTGTCCCCGCTGGTGACGGGCACCCAGACGAAGGAGCGTGAGACGTGCGGCTGATCCTCGGGCGGACCCGACACGAAGACCGCGGCACCGTGTCCGACCGTCCAGCGCTCTCGCTCGAGGCCGCTCTGCTCGAACGAGCGAGCCCACGGTGAGTTGCGAACCAGCACCGGCCGGCCGGTCTCGTAGGCCTCATGCGACGGGCCGGTGATCGCGAGGGCGACCGGCGGCACCACCTCCTCAACTCCGGCGACGTACTGATAGCCCTCGGCCACCGGCCCCTCCGTGGCCTCCGTGATGGTGGCCAGGATGAAGCCGTCGAAGTCGAGGAACGAGGAGAGCTCCTCGCGGAGGGTTCGCATGATGGACCAGCGGTCAAGGCTTGAGGCGAGCCGGCGCCCGATCGAGTTGACGAGCTCCAGGCGCCGCCTCTGGTCCTCGATCGCCTCATAGCTGCGAGCGTTGCGCAGGGCGAGCGCCGCTTCGTCCGCGACGAGCTCCAGGAATGCCGCGGTGGACTCCTCATAAAGGTATGGGCTGGCGCTGGTCAGCCCGAGCGCACCGCGGACGGATCCCCGTTCCTTGATCGGCACCCAGAGCGCCGACTCGGGCTCGTGGATCACCTGCGAGCGACCGTCGGCGACGGTCAGGCGCGCGGGCCCGATCGCGCTCGACCGCATGCCCACCTCGCGCACCGTCGGCTGGGACTCCGGCCGCACCGTGAAGAGGCGCGCGCGGTCGGGTCGCGTATCGAGCACCGACACCATCCGAAGCTCGTCCACCGGCAGCAGCTCGCGCAGCGTCGCGTGCAGCGCGGTGAGGATGCTGTTCTCGTCGAGGCTGGAGGAGATTGCGCGCCCGATGTTGTTGAGAGCCTCGAGCCGGCGCGCCTGGTTGCGGGTCAGCTCGTTGAGGTTGGCGTTGGCCACGAGGACGCCGATCTGCCGGCGCATCGCCTCGTGGAACGCGATCTCGGTCGCGGGGACCCGGCGGCTGCGGAAGGACTGCGAGATGATCGCTGCCACGAGGGTTCCGCGGTGCTCCACCGGGACCCAGATCGAGAAGCGGGCCATCCGGCCGGCGCCAGGACCGGAGGGCACGGTCTGCGTGCGCCAGGTCTCCCGGCTGAACGGGACCATCGTCGTGTGCGGCTTGGACGACGCGTAGAGCTTCGCGAAAAAGGATTCCGCCAGCGGCCGGCGGACGATGTCCTGAAGAACGCCGGTGTCGACGGCCACGCGGTGGTACCAGCCCTCGCGTTCGAGGAGGTGCATCATCACGACGTCGTAGCCGAAGTGCGCTGAGAGACCGCGATACAGGACCTGGACGATGTCGGCCTCGGTGACGCAGCTCCGGAGCTCGTGGACGAGGGAGGCTGCGGCGGTGGCGGGGTCTTTGCCCTTCACCGGTTTTCCGGCCGCCCGGCCGTTGCCCGAGTGTGGGGCAGACTTCGCGCCGTTCTCGGCGGCGACATTGTGATTGATTCCGCGCCGGGCGGGAGCGGCCATAACCACGGATATACTGCCGTAGTGCCCCGCCTTTTTCCGCGTGGCCACTCTTAAAGTGCCCTTCACGGCGCCCAAGCCGATCGCGCCGGCTCCGCCGGACCTGCATGGCGCCCGGGTGATGGTGGTCGACGACGAACGCTCGTGGCGCGTCATCCTCGAGACCGACCTGCGGATGCTCGGCTACAAAGTCACGATGGCGGAGGACGCCGACCAGGCGCTCGAGCGCGCGAGCGCCGACCAGCCCGAGGTGGCGATCATCGACCTGATGCTCCCCGAGCCGATGGACGGCTGGGGGCTGCTCAACGAGCTCCGAGAACGCGGGCAGAAGATCCCGGTGATCTTCTACACGGCCTACCCCGTCTTCCCGTCCGGGACGGACGACCCTGACGTGGTGGGATACATGAGCAAAGCAGTCGACAGAGCCGACCTCTATGCGCTGCTACCGCCGGCGATCCGGCGCTCCCGTGAGCGCCGGGATGACAAGAGTGCCTAGCGGGCTACCAGAACAACCACCACAGCCAGGACTCGACGAAGTTCGCGCCCGAGGCAAGCGCCAGAGCGCCAACGACTCCCACGGCGAGAGCAATACGAACCACGCGATTGGTCCACGTCATCGAACTTTTCACCCCTTGGGTTTTCCCGAAAGAACCAGGCCCGAGGGAAGTATGCTCGCCGACTGTCGAATTTGATTGTTTGCGAACCGTGAATTTCAGTTAAGTTTGGTTTAGGTCAGGGCTTGGAAAATCGGAGAGTAGCCGCGCAGGGGCGGCGCGCGACCCGGGAAGTCAGGCTTCCGCCACTCCCTCCCGGCCTGGAGGTGTTCCGGCCGGCCGAGGTCCTCGGTTCGGTCGTGCTGGTGGTCGAAGACGAAACGGCGATGCAGCAACAGCTCCGAATCGACCTCCGCGACCTCGGCTACCAACCTCTTGTAGCCTCCTCCGGTCCGACCGCCATCGAGCTTCTGGAACGCGAGCGCATCGCCGGCGTCCTGCTGGACCTCGTGCTGGACGAGGGTGAGGAGGCCGGGTTCGACCTCCTGACCTGGATCCGCGGTCACCACCCGGGCCTCCCGGTCATCGTGCTCTCGGCGGCGCAGGTGAACTCGGCGGCCATCCGCAAGGCTTATGAGCTCGGCGCCAGCTCGTACTTCGTCAAGGGCAACGTGCCCATGGCGCACATCTACTCCGACCTGGCCGCCCGGCTGATCGAGCGCGGCACCGGCCGGCCGGGCACCTATCGCTTCGGATCGCTGGAGTTCGATCCGACGCGCCGGATGCTGCGTGCCGGCGAGCACACGATCCGGCTCACGGCCCAGCAGACGGCCCTCGTCCTCTATCTGGCCCAGGGCTCCAAGCCCGCGACCGCACGCGACCTCATCGAGGCCGGCCTTTTCCGCACCGATGCCGCGCATTCGACGGTCCACTCGGCGATGCTCACGCTGCGCCGCCGTCTCGACGAGCTCGAAGGCGGTCTCGGCACGCGTTTTCTCCAGGCCTCCGCGCGCGGCTACAGTCTGGTTCGTGTCTAGCAGCAGCACCCAGCCGACGTCGCCCCTGCCCTCCCGGTCAGTCCTCGAGGAGGTCATCGACCTGCGGCGGCAGTTCCACCGGACGCCGGAGATCAGCTTTGAGGAGCGCGACACCAGCCTCCGCATCGCCGAGCGTTTGCGGCAGCTGGGGCTTGAGATCAAGAAGTGCCCGACCGACACGGGCGTCGTCGCAGTGCTCGACACCGGCCGCCCTGGCAAGACTGTGATGCTGCGGGCTGACATCGACGCGCTGCCGATCCTCGAGGAGTCAGGAGTCGAGTTCGAGTCCTCGGTCGAGGGTCGGATGCATGCGTGCGGCCACGACACGCACATGGCGATGCTCATCGGCGTTGCGCGCACGCTCGTCGACCGCGTCTGGGACGTGAACGGCCGCTACCTGTTCGTGTTCCAGCCCGCCGAGGAGATCGTGAGCGGCGCGAAGGCGATGATCGCCGGCGGCCTGCTCGAGGACCATCACCCCGACGCGGTGATCGGGCTGCACATCGCGAGCTTCCTGGAGCTCGGCACCGTGATCACCAAGCCCGGCTTGCTGTGGGCGGGGTCCGACGCCTTCGACATCGGCATCAACGGGCCGGGCGGCCACGGCGGGATGATGCGCCGCGCGGGCAACGTGCTCGCGGCGCAGGCCTTTCTGATCGAGCGGTTGCACACGGTCGTCGATGGGCTGGAGTTCGACGGCACGGGCTGCCACTCGACGGTCGGCCACATCATCAGCGACGGCGCGTGGAACATCGTGCCGCGCGGCGTGCGCATCCAGGGCAGCCTGCGCACCTTCACGCCGGAGCTGCGCGAGGAGGCGCTCGGACGCCTGCGCGACCTGCTGACGGAGACCGAGACCGAGTTCGAGGTCACCTCCAACCTCGACCTCGTGCACGGCACCGTGCCGATCCTCAACGAGCCCAACGTCACGCGCACCGTGCTCGACGTCGCAGAGGAGATCGTCGGGTCGAAGGCGAGCCTGCTCGGCCATCCACTGACTGTGAGCGATGACTTCGCCGAGTTCCTCACCCACATTCCGGGCTGCTATTTCATGCTCGGGGCGGCGCCGCCCGACCAGAAGCCGACGGCGCATCACTCGCCCGGATTCAAGATCGATGAAGAGGCGTTTCCGATCGGGGTGAAGGTGCTGGCGGGGGCGGCGGCGCGCATCGCCGCGAGCTGACCCGGCCCGGTGCTGGTCCTCCTCCCTCTCGTGGCCGGCGTCGCCGCGGGCCTGGTGACAGGTGGCAAGCTCGATCACTGGGCGGCGGTTCGGCTGCGCTGGCCCGCGCTTGTGATCGCGGCTCTATTCGTGCGCGAGGCCGTCGCACTCAGTCCCCTCGGCCGCATTCCCGAGCTGCGGTTCGTCTACGTCGCGTTTCTCATCGTGCTGATCGGCTGGACTCTCTGGCACGTCCCGCGCGTGCCGGGCATCTGGCTGATCGCGGCCGGCGCGCTCATGAACCTCGTCGTAATCGCCGCCAACGACTTCCGGATGCCGGTGGCGCGCGCCTACGCGGGCGGGCTGGTGAGGGTCGGCCAGGCCGGGCAGTACGCCGTCATGGGTCCGGACACCCGCCTCTCGTGGCTGGGCGACTGGATCGGCATCGCCGGTGGGGCGCTGGGCGTCTACAGCCTGGGAGACGTGGTCATCGCCGTTGGCGTGGGGGTCGCCTCGTTCGCGATTACACGATTCCCAGGATCAGCTACTAAGCTGGATGATCCAACACCCGGATCTGAATCAGGAAGGGAGTAGCCCGCCGTGATCATCTTCTGGATCTTCGCCCTGTTCGTCGGCGCGACCACGTTCGCCTTCTTCGACATCTTCATGCAGGCCGGGATCGTCGGGTCGTTGCTCTGGGCGCTCTTCGCCTTCCTCCTCACCCGGGGCGTCCTGAGCATCGTCCGGCGCTGGCTGATCGTGCGCGAGAGCATCACGCCGCAGACGGACGTCCTCCAGCGCACTGTGGAGACCAACCGCGCCATCTTCTGGCGCCGGGTTCTCTACGTGATGGCCATCCCGGTCCTGTACTTCGCCGCGATGTACATGATCTTCGGATTCGGGCCTGAGGACGCGATCGCGGTCATCCCAACCGTGTTGCAGGGCTTCTTCACGAACCTGCTGTACGTGATCTTCCTGATCATCGCCCAGTTCTCGATCTTCTTCCTGCCGTTCTACATCTACACCCGGATCGGCAAGACGATGATCAACCCAGACGACGCGAACTTTGGGGTGAGCATCGACGACGTTCGCGGGCAGCCGGCCGCAGTCGGCGAGATGAAGAAGATCCTCCGGCTCATCGAGCACGGAAGGCTCTACACGAAGGCGGGCGGCAAGCGCGAGCGCGGCGTCTTGATGGTCGGGCCGCCAGGAACCGGCAAGACGATGCTGGCCAAGGCCATCGCCTCTTCGCTGCACGTGCCCATCTCGATCGCCAACGGCGGGTCGTTCGCCGGCATGTTCCTGGGCATCGACGCGCTCAGCGTGTATCTAATGGTCCGCGCCGCGCGCAAGCGGGCCAAGACGTGGGGCGGTTGCATCATCTTCATCGACGAGATCGACGCCCTCGGCAATCGCCGCGCGGGAATGGGCGGGGCAATGATGGGCGGCATGATGATGGGAGGCGGTTCGTCCCTCGGGCTCAACATGCTCCTGGTCCTCATGGATGGCATCGACAACCCGGGGTTCTTCATCCGCCAGGCCCGCGCCTTCGTGAACCTGCTCCTCGACGGTCTGTTCATTCCGCGCAAGGTCGGCGCCAACGGCTCAACCGTCAACCTTCGCATCCCGCCGCTGAAGGCTCCGAACTACAACCTCCTGTTCATCGGCGCGACCAACCGGCCATCCGTAATGGACGAGGCGCTCATGCGGCCGGGGCGCTTCGGCCGCCAGATCGTGTTCCTGATGCCGAAGCGCGAGGCGCGCAAGGACATCGCGGAGCTCTACTTCGGCAAGAAGAAGCACGACCCAGCCCTGGACACGCCCGCACGACGCGAAGAGTTCGCACGGATCACCGAGGGCAAGTCGCCCGCCGACATCGAGCAGGTCCTGTCACTCGCGTTGCTCTATGCGTTCGAGGACGGCCGACCCGCCTTTGAGTGGCGCGACGTCCGGGAGGCCCTCGGAAACGTCGAGGCCGGCCTACCGATTCCGGCGAAGTTCAGTGAGATCGACCGGGTGCGCATCGCACGCCATGAGGTCGGGCATGCCCTCGCGTCACACGTCTTCAAGAAGGATCACGGGCATGTGCGCCTTTCCGTCCGGCGCCGGGCTGATGTCGATGGAGAGATCGGCGGCTATCACCTGGCGATCCCGACGGAAGAGATGTTCAACAAGTTCCGGTCTCAGCACGCCGCCGACGTCAGGCATTCGCTCGGCGCGATGGCCTGTGAGCGCGTTTTCTACGGCGAGAACAGTGACGGGGTCTCTGCAGACCTGCGCATGGCGACGCATACGGCCTGCATCATGGCCGGCATCGTCGGCATGGGCGCCGACGAGCTCGATCTGAAGCAGTCGGGCAAGGCTGCTGACATCGGCGAGCACATCATCTCCGTCGCACAGGTCACAGTCGGACCGCAACACGAGATGCAGACGCTGGAAGGCGCGGTGTTGAGCAATCCGCGCGCGCGCCGGACCGTGGCCCAGATCCTCGGCGCCGCCTACATCGACGACTGGCGACTGATGTACGTCAACAAGGAGGGGATCGACCTTGCGGCCGAGGCTCTCCTCAACGCCGGTGGGGAGCTCGTCGGCGACGAGATCACCGGCCTCCTCGACTCCATCAACATTCGGATGCCGACCGCCGCCGACCCGTACCCGGAGGATGTGGCTGAGGTCCCGGACCACCCCATCTCGATCTCGGAGATCGCCTGAAGAGATTCATCGCCGCGGCGCTGGGAGCGGTCTGCATCGCGCTCCCGGCGCAGGCGGCACATGCTCAGGACACCGACTCGCCGCCGAGTCCGCGGCACGAGGCAGCGCGCGTGCTCAGCGCCGAGCTCGGGATGCAGGCAGCGATCGCCCAGCGCCAGCAGCTGCAGGCCGCGCCCGCCCCCGTCTCGCTGATGGACCGGGTGCGCTACGACATGGCCATGGCCGCGGCTGACTTTGCCTACCGCACGGCCGCGCGCCAGGAGGAGGTGCGCATCTACGAGCTCGCGAGCTACGTCAAGGTTGAGAATTCAGTGATCCCGCTGCTGCCCGGGAAGGTCTCGCAACCGATGGAGGATGCGATCGCGGGCCTGCATTCGCTGTACGCGCTCGCCGGTTACGACCAGTACTACCTCGTCCACGCGCACTTCACGTGGCCCTACACAAACGGCGCCACCGTGACGCAGCTGCGGAGCTACTACCAGCAGGCTCAGGACACTTACGGCGTCGACTGGAGCTACCTCGCGTCGATCAATTTCATCGAGTCGAGCTTCGGCCGCAACAACGGCCCGTCATCGGCCGGCGCTGAGGGACCGATGCAGTTTCTGCCGAGCACCTGGGCGAACTATGGGCAGGGCGG